>Ga0207646_10005110_pt1 | contig 13921 bp, 9 predicted proteins | sample KBSK5502metaG_FD_184343 | JGI IMG/M metagenome (GOLD analysis project Ga0207646, IMG submission 184343) | Corn, switchgrass and miscanthus rhizosphere microbial communities from Kellogg Biological Station, Michigan, USA - KBS K5-50-2 metaG... | ecosystem: Host-associated > Plants > Roots >... | reverse complement strand
ACCAGCGATGGACGGCATGGGACGTTCTTTCAGGTGTTACCCACGCCTCGTCCCTATGCCCGTTTCCCGTTCTACAATATGATGAACAACGAGGATTTTTACGGAACCTCGATATTCCGTCTGCCTCATTCCTTGGTGGTGCGCAGCGAGCTGCACGCGTTGCGCTTAGCTAGTTCGCAAGACCTATGGTACGGCGGCGGAGGCGCTTTCCAGCCACGAACATTCGGCTATACCGGCCGGGCGAGTGGCGGCAACAGCGGTCTGGCAAATGTTTGGGACGCCAGCGTGGACGTGCCATTGCGTTACGGATTTAGCGTCACCACGTACTATGCGCATGCCTGGGGAAAGAGCGTTGTGGCGAGCATCTATCCGGCAGGTACGAATGCGCAGTTTGGATATGTCGAAACGAACTTTCATTTTTAGTTTCCTCTAGGAAGGATTCCATGACCGGCGCAGGTTTCGATGGCTTGCGAGTGCTGGCTCTCGAGAGCCGTCACGCCAAGGAAATATCGAAATTGATCGCCTCCTATGGAGGCCAGCCCACGGTCGCGCCCGCCATGCGGGAAGTGTCGCTTGAATCTCCTGAAGCGCTCGAGTTCGCCGCGGGATTGCTCGCCGGAAAATTCGACATGGTCATTTTTCTGACGGGTGCCGGGATCCGAGCCCTCGTCGCCGCTGTGGAAGACACCTATCCCCGCGCGCAACTCTCAGCTGCGCTGCAGCGGGTCCAAGTAGTCGCTCGGGGTCCGAAGCCAGTTTCTGCATTGCGTGAATTGGGTGTCAAGCCATCGCTGATAGCACCCGAGCCGAATACCTGGCGCGAGCTTTTGCGTGTGCTCGATGATGCTGGTGCATCACAGCCCGTTAAAGGACTGCAAATCGCCGTTCAGGAATATGGCGTGCCTTCCAAGGAGTTGCTGGCCGGCTTGCGCGAGCGCGGCGCGTGCGTTACCACTGTTCCGGTTTATCAGTGGTCTTTGCCGGAAAATATTGCTCCATTGCAGGCAGCTACGCGGTCCATCACACGCGGCGAAGTGGACGTACTTCTTCTCACGTCCGCCATACAGATCACGCACCTTTTGCAAATTGCCGCGGACATGAGACTCGAAGATTCCGTGCTCAAAAGCCTGGAACGCGTCGTGGTTGCCTCTATCGGTCCTTCGACTTCCGAGCGCTTGCGCTCTCTCGGCTTGCAGGCCGATCTCGAAGCGTCACATCCTCGCATGGGTTTTCTGGTCAAAGAAGCTGCGGAACGTTCAAAGGAAATTCTTCACCAAAAACAGAGGGATCCTACTCTTAATTTCTTGCATGAACTGGGCAGCAGGATGGCGTCGGCAAGTCCGCTGCGCGAGGTGCTCGATCGTGTCATCGAATTCGCTTCTGCTGTTGCAAAATGCGACTCCTGTTTCGTTTTTGTGCTGGAGGACGACGAACTGGTTCTGCGCGCTTCAAAAAATCCTCATCCCGACGAGGTGGATCGCCTGACTCTGCGACTAGGGGAGGGCATCACAGGTTGGGTCGCGCAACACCGCCAACCGGTCGCGGTTGCGCGTAATGCGTTCCAGGATCCTCGCTTTCAATTCTTTAACGAGCTACCCGAAGACCGCTACGAATCCTTTTTATCCGTGCCCGTTCTTTGCCGAGGCAGGCTCGTTGGCGTCATCAATCTTCAAAACCGGGGGCCGCACTCCTATAGCAAACTGGAGATTCGATTGATTTCGACCATAGGTTTGCTTGCTGGAGCAGAAATAGAAATGGCTCGTCTTGAAGAGGAAAGCTCACAACTTTCCGAAGAACTCGAAACCCGCAAAGTCGTTGAACGTGCCAAAGGAATCCTGCAGCGCCAAGCGGGCCTCTGCGAAGAGGAGGCTTACCTCAGCTTGCGGAGGCGGAGCCGCCAGCAACGCAAATCCATGAAGGAAGTGGCCGAAATTATTGTCAGCGAAGAGTTGGAACGTAGTCAGAAACGCCGCCAGGCGTAATCTTCGTTGTAATCCAAAATTCTTGAGCAATCATTTAGGTTTTCTGGTTACTTCGCAGACTGAATTGTCTCTGCCGACTCTTCCCACGGTTCGAGACGGTTCTCGACCAGCGCGAAGTCAAATGTGAATGTTGGTGAAGGAGTCGAATCTTTAGGACCTTCAACGCGGCTCGGCTCTCGCACATATTTTGCCGCTACTGCTCCGACAATCAGCAACATCGGTGCTGGGTAATGCGGTGCTTGAGCCAAATTCGCTAAAGTCGTTGCATGAACTCTTTGCTCGCGAGTTGTGGCGTGCGAAACGATGAGGCACGGCGTCTCGGGCTTAAGTCCGTCGGCGAACAGTCTTGCTGCCACTCCTTGGTAGTCGGCTCCAGGCATGTAAATCAACGCTGTCGTGTCTTCGGAAACTGCGCCTTGCCGATCAAGCAAATGCTTTCCTGCACACTGATGGTTGCTCAAAAACAACACCTTGGATGCAAGCCGCCGGTCGGTTAGCGGGATTCCCGCTCGCGCTGCTGCTCCAAATGCCGCGCTGATTCCCGGTACAATTTCGCACTCGATTCCAGCATCACGCAACGCATCCAGTTCTTCCCCGGCGCGCCCGAAAATCAGCGGGTCTCCCGATTTCAGCCGCACCACGCTCCATCCTTCTTTTGCGGCATTGATCATCAGTGAATGGATTTGCTGTTGTGAAATGCTCGCGTGGCCGCACCGCTTGCCAACGCTTTCCACATGCGTTTCAGAAGGGATCAGAGCCAGGATTTCCGGAGAGACTAGATCATCGTGAAAGACGACATCTGCCTTTTGCAGCAGGCGCAACGCCTCAATCGTCAGCAGGGCCGGATCGCCTGGTCCTGCGCCTACCAGATACACTTTGCCAGTCTTGTTCATCTGTCGCACCCCTTGGTCGGACAGAAGTCCCGGCCATTCTGAAAAACACTCGGGGCCTGTAGCTTCTTCTCCAAAATGCTAGCACTCGGAAGGGCATGTCTCTTCGTGAAAGAAGTTATGCATTGAATTGAAACTCTTGATGAGGATCGGCGCTAGCGCTGTGGCGATTACGCAGGTGTTTCAGAGTGTCACCGGCTAGTTTATCTCTTGCGGCGTTTCTGGAATTTGCGGAACGACTCTCTACTTGCCAATTCGTGCAGCTGTCTTCTTTTATCCGTAGCTTGCGTTGAGCCATTGCGAATTCTCGTTCGCACCTTCCCAAGTTCTGCGACCCAATCTCCATACTCCGGACCAAATTGTGCTTCGAGTTCTTTCCTAAGGCGTTGTGCAAGCGCCGGGCTTTCTCCCCCCGTTGAAACTGCGACTTGCAAAGACCCACGCCTTACCACGGCAGGATAATAGAAGTCGCACAATTTCGGCACGTCCACAACATTGCAGAGCACTCCTCTGCGCTTTGCCAATCGAAAGATTTTCTTATGCAGTTTGCTTGATGAGGTGGCAGCTACAACCAAGAAGCAGTTGGCCAAATCCGCGTCATGAAATTCCCTCTTCCGCCAGCGGACCTTTCCTTTGCGCGACCACCCCTGTATCTTGGCGGTCGCGCGGGGCGCCACTACTTGCACGCCGGCTCCTGCATCGAGCAGGCTGGCGATTTTTGATTGGCCGACCGCTCCCGCTCCCACGACCAGACATTTTCGTCCTTTCAGTTTGAGGAAGAGCGGAAATAGTCTTTCCATCTACTTATTACTCGCAGTACTCGCTCGTTCTACGTCATGCGTCGTCATAAAATCGTACTACTTAAAGTCGTAATACTGTAATACCAATGGTGGTGAATGGCGACAAAATGCGACCGAAAGGTGAATAAAGAAGGAGGAAGGGATTCGTCAGGTTTAGTCGTAACTTGCTGATTTCCTTCGATTAGGGCTAACTCCGGCAAGTTCCGATGAAGTTGGTGGTTCGGCTGCCCGGAAATTTCGACGCATGGCGGTTGAGGATCTGCGACCACGTTAGGGAGCTAGCTCGGGAACTGGGGATGATGCGGGAAGACAACCTGCTAGCTGTGCGCCAAAGCGGTTCGAGGTGACCACGAATTCGAGCCACAAGTTGGAGGTCTATCTCAACCTAGCCAATGGGACTGAACAAAAGACGCACGTAATTACGGCACTCACGCCCCCGGAACAGGGCTCAGCGGCATGTTGTCGGGGGCATGAAAAGCCTCAGGAATTTCAGTCGATGGCTCCTTCGCTAAAAGTGCCTTCTTCGAGGACGCTCCTCATTCAGTCGTCGGCTTGCCGAACCAAATGATTAAAACTCCAGCCGCAACGCGACCTGCATGACCCGCGGGTTAGTGAGCGTGGACGTATATCTCCCAAAAGAATCGGGATTGTCGATTCGGTTTTTCATGGTGAAGGGGTCAAAGCGAACGCTGTTGGTCGCGTTGAACACATCTCCGCGCAAACGCAGGCTCATCCGTTCGGTCATAGCGAAACTCTTTGCCAGGCCCGCATCCAGCGAAAAGTAGCCGTCGCCGCGTAAAGGGTTTCGGGTACCGGATTCCCCGGGATACGCATACCGGAAAGCCGCCAGAACGGCTGCGGGATCAGCGAACGCATGGGGACCGCTGACATGAGCTGCTGCTCCGCTTGCGATAGCCGATTGGAGCGTGGCGAATCCGCTGATGTCCCAGTTAGTCGGCCAATTATCTCCGTCGCTGACGCTGAGCGGGAAGCCGCTCGTCCAGCGAAGCAACCCGTTCAGCTGCCAGCCACCGATGACCGTGTCCAGTGCGCGATTCGTGGAAGACGCGAACCTGTGTTTTCTGCCGAACGGCATTTCGTAAATCCAGTTTGCGTTGATCTGATGCCTGGTGTCGTAATCGGAGACTCCGCGCAACTGATCCGGCTTCCAGGTATTGATGATTTGAGCGTAGTTGTTCCCCCCTGAAGTAGGGAGCCGTTCGGCTTGGGAGGTCCAGTCCATCGATTTGGCAAAGGTATAGTTGAAATCTCCCTGCAAGCCCGCACTGAATCGCCTGTGCAAGGACGCTTGTAGAGCGTGATAGTCCGACGTCCCGATGGTCCTCCAAGCATACAGAGCCGAATATTGATCATGATAGAAGCGGTACGAGGGATAGCTGTGTCCCGGAACGTTCACACCAGCGCCTGACTGGTTGTCAGGAAGGTCGAGCGCGAAGAGAGCATTAGTCTCGTTGAACTGATTCTGTTGAAAAATGCTGTAAACAACCTGCGTGGCCGTAAGAGGACCATCACCGAAATCCGTTCCCGTCAACGCGCCAAACAGATTCTCCCAATACGGAATGGGCTGAATACTGCCGATTGGGGTGCCCGCACCCACCAATTTCGAAAGGTTCGCTGCCGCAGAGAAATATTCCACGCCGCTCTTGGGATCGACCAGGTTCAAGGGCATGGCGACGTCTTGCTGAACCGGCAGCCGCCGCCCCAAACGTCCCACGTAGGCAACCGTGAGGGCGGTATTGTTCCCGAGTTCGCGCGTGACCGATACATTGAAAGTGTGCGCGTACGGCGTTTTCATCCCAGCATCCATACCCCAGCTGATTGCGAAGGCGTCGGAACTCGGTGTTGCCGGGAAACCTCCGGGAGGCGGCGGAGGCAGAAGACTTGCGGGAAGGTCCGTGAAGCTGGTCCACCGCGGAGCTGTCGCTGCTGTAACCGTGCCTGCCACGTTCTGGACCTTACTCGTCATTCCATAGGAGCCATCGGCGTTATACTCGTTGACCGTCGCTGCCCCAAAGTGATCGTAAACCAAAGCGTAACCGGCCCGGATAGAGGTCTGTTTCGAGCTGCCAAAGATGGTCCCCAGCAAACCTTCGTGGTAATTGGGCGCCCATGCCACGGCGACTCTGGGTGCGAAATTCTTGTGGTCCCAATTCCAGAAGCCCGGTCGTCCGTTTGCCGATCCATTGGGGGCAAAGGAAATATGTGGGGTCGCGATGGCGGACCCGCCTGTAAGGCCCTGCTGAGAGCTGGCGGCAAACCAATCGCCCAAGCTGTATGGGCTGCATGTAGTCCCGTTCGCAACGCAGGGGCCAACCTGCTCGCCGTTCTGCTCGTAGGGCGGCTGCAGGAGAGACCAGCGAAGGCCATAAGTCAGAGTCAGATTCGAGCGCATCAACCAGGAGTCTTGCGCATAGAAGTCGTATTCATTCCATTTGTAGTTCCGTTTGATGGCCTGGCCCAAGGGAACTGCGTTGCCAGCCTTGTCGTAGTTGTAGACGGCGGTGACTTCGCTCTGCATTCCCACAAGTCCCATCACCCCGTTGTCATACTGATTGCCGTGACCACCTAACACGGGCGCATAACCGGCGGGTCCTGGATCGAAGGGCACAATGATATTCTGGGCCAGATTGCTTTTCCCCGCGAAACCCTGGTATTTGAGGTATCCGGTGGTCATGCTGGCCGAGGAGAAGGAGTTTGTAAGCCCGGAAAGATCATCCCAAACCATGCGGACGTTCGTGCCGAATTGCATGTTGTGCTTGCCTTTACTCCAGAAAAAATCATCCACGAAATTGTGCACTGGGACTTTGTAGCTGCTCGATCGCGTGAAGGGAATGAGCGTGGCAATCTGCGCGATACTCGCTTCCGGGGAAACGGAAGCCCCGGCGCTTTCTATCCCAAGCCGGGTAAAGCCCCACCGGAACGAATTGACCTTGGTCGCATCCAGCACGGCGGTATACCCGAATGCAAATCCCTTGCTGTTGTCTAGGCTTCTTGTCGCGGCTGGCTGGCCTGGAAATTGCGGAACGCCGCCGGAATTGTCGTTCTGCAAATTCCCGCGCCAAAAAATCGTTTGACGTCCATCGCTGGTGAGCTTGTAGTCCAATTTTGCAATGTATGTATCGAACTTTCGTGCCTCGTTTGCAATGAAACGAAAACCTTGCTGATTTAAGCCGTCTCCCCCCTGCGGATCGTTGGGCAGAGGATATTTCTGAAGAGCGGCGAGCACTGCAGGATTCTCGCCTATGCCCAAAGGATCCATGTTCTTGATATCCGGTGGGGTCAAAGTGGTGGAAAGCAGTTTACCGCTTGCATCTTTCGCATAATAATAAGAGAGAATTCCTTGCCGGTATGTTGCGGTTGGCACATTCCGCGACACCTCTTCGCCTTCACGGTCGCGCCTCCCTTCGTAGTTGGCAAAGAAAAACAGCCGGTCTTTCCGGAGCGGGCCGCCCGCGGATGCGCCGAAGACATTGCGGACCAATTGCGGCCTCGCATTTGGCTCTCCGTTCTGCAGCTGTTTCAATTTGTTGAAGTACTTGTTCGCAGTGAAAGCCGCATTGCGATTGTATTCGTAAGCAGATCCATGAAACGAATTGCTCCCGCTCTTAGTCACCAAGGATACTTGAGCGCCGGAAGAACGGCCGGCATCGGCGTTGGCATTGCTTGTGGCCACGCGAAATTCCTGAATGGAGTCTTGCGTGTTTCGCAACACGCTGGTGAATGCGTACCCCTTGCTCTGATTGTTGACGTCAACGCCGTCCAATGTCACGTTGGACTGATCGCTGCGCGCCCCGTTGACCGAGCCGCTGCGCGAGTCTTTATCCGCGTTGATATCAGCTCCCCCCAAAAACGTCACGCCAGGCTGCAGGCTGAGCAACTCCACGACGTTCCTGCCCTCAATCGGCAATTGTTCGACTTGCTGCGTATCGAAAGATCTTCCCAGGGAGGCGTCGCTTGTGTTGACGAGAGGTGCCTGGCCCTCGATCGTGATGCTCTCCGCGGCAGACCCTAACTGCAATTGAAAATTCTGTTCGATGTGGTCCTGCGTATTCACGATCAGGCCGAGGAAATTCACCTCTCGGAATCCCGCCATGCGTACCGCCATGTGATACTGTCCCGGCTGAACGCTCGCAAAAACATAAATCCCCGAAGAATTCGATGCGGCTTTTGTTACCGTCCCACGGTCCACACTTTCCAGTTCTACCGTGGCGCCCGCGACGGTGCCTCCCGTAGCGTCCGTAACGACGCCCGAAATCGTTCCTGTGTCGGCCTGCCCCATCGCGCCAGACGCAAGGCCCAGCGTCACCAGCCAAAACAGGCAGGATATTCTAGGAAAAGAGCGAAATGACATTGCGAAGAATCCTCCCGATCTATAACGTATGCCCTCTTCAAGCTCGGGATTCGCCACCTGGTGTGTGAATAATTTGTATGAATCAGAATTGGATACGCATCTAAAGCAGAAACTTACGGATGATTGGGCGGACTTCCAAAATACGCGTAGAGGACCTTCTTGCCATGCGGCACCCCGTCCCGTCTGTTTGCCGACTCAACCGTTACGAATACCGAATTGATCTTTGCAAGGACGGAAGGATCATCAAAGGTCAGAGTCCAGAGCCCCTCTTTCACGTTGTCGTTATGCAGTAAGCCAAGGCTATGAGTGACTTCCTTCGTTCCAGCCTGGCCGCCCCAGACATGAAATACGACGTTCGCTCTTGCCTGTCGCGCGTCTTGCAAATCATACGCATAGAAAAGCAAGGACTTCCCTTCTACGTAGAAGACGCGTCCGAAGGAACGCTTCCGATTGCCTCCACCATCCGTGTCGTACACGTCGACGATATGCAGGTTCTTTGCGGTCACCATCTCACCTAGCTGGCCTGCGGCAAGACGCACATCGTCCAGGTCCCGGACCGAGCTTCGCGCTACCTCCAGTTCCGTCTGAAGTTCCTGGGACCGATGTTCTTGAATGGCCAAAAGAGCTTCCGTTTGCGCAAACTTGCGGTGGAGAGTCTCATTTTCTTTCTTGGTTAATTCCAATTCCCTGTCTACCTCTTGCGTTTCCGCTGCAGTCCGCTGCAGTTCGTTCGCAGCCTGCTCTAAAGACGCCAATCTGGCGCTCGAAGCCGCCAGTTTTTCTTCAAATACTGTTCGCTCGTTCTTCGCATTCGAACGTTCTTTTTCCAAGTCAGCCAATGCCGATGCGAGCTGCTTGGCCTGTTGCTCTGAAGCTTCGCTGGGATTTCGCTGATTGGCCGTGTTTTCCGTTTGGGCAACAGGTCGCTTGAGCGGCTGCAGTGCTGCCCCGGCGTTCCTCGATTTCAAGCCAAGATAGAAGCTGCCTAGGGAAATGGCAGCAGCCATGACGAGAGCAATGGCGGGCCTCAAAAACAGTTTAGGCCAGCTTGGGCGTCTTTCGGGATGCCCTCCTTCTTCTCGTTGCGTTCCGCCTTCCGCGGCCCAATCGTCCGGTAACGCGAACTCCTTTGGCAGCAATGTTCCATCAGAACTGTCTCTATATTCTCGAAATCGCGCCAGAAAACGCGACCGCATACCCTCCGGCGGCATGATGGTCACGGTTGGTTTGCGTCTCTCCCAAAAGACAGGCATCGCCTGCAGGCTCACTTGTGTCGTACCTTCGAGCAACTCCCGGCATTTGACGCACTTGGCGATATGCAGTTCCAACTCATCAAGCTGTTGCAGGCCAAGGTCCCCCACCGCGGCAAGCGCGCACCATTCCTCAAACTTTCCGTGTCTGCGCAATCCGATCATCCTCACAAATTCAATCAACTGCCCTCCTTCTTTCGCGCCTGAATGCCAAGCATTGCGCCACGCAAGGTAACAAGGCTGCGGTTTAGCTCATGACGCACCACGTGCACGGATTCGTCGAGACGGGATGCAATTTCCATGGCCGTCAATCCTTCATAATAGGTGAGCTCCAGGAAAGCCCGCTGCCGGGGTTTGAGCTGCCGCAAGAGTTGATCCACCAATCGCTCGTTTTCGCGTGCCTCACCCGAGAAAGCTCGAGCCGCGCCCAATCCCATAGCCGATTCAAGGTCTTCCCAGCGGTAAAAATGGTTCGCCGTTAAGTGACGCTTGCGGTGGAGGGCGCGATGATAGGCGTACTGAAGAAGCCAAACTCTAACCATGCCCTTCGTGCGGTCGAAATTGACTGCTGCCCGAAAAATGCTCAGGAACACCGTCTGCACTACGTCTTCCGCCTCTCCGGGATCCCTTACGATGCGGATTGCGATGTGAAAAACCAGACGATGATAACGTTCGAACAGGATCGTGAGGGCGTCCTCACTTCCCGCTTGGACATGTTCGATCAAATCCTCATCAGCCGCTTTTTGAAGATCCTCGTCAAAGAGCTGGCTGGGTTGCGCAAAAATCATGTAGGACCGTCACCTGGGAAAAAGTAGCCTGCACGCAGCATATAAGCGATTTCGATATCACAAAACAACCCGGTATATACGAAAATTATTTCTCTCCCACATTGGCTAATTCTCGGATCCTGGAGGGCATACTGTGGACACAAACAGCGACTGCGACCAGATTATCCGGATGTGGTTGAAGTGCAGCTTCACTCTGATCTTGATACTGATTTCTTCCGAAGTGGCAGGTTAGACCGCGGACAATTGCAGTCGGCAGCGGAGGGAGAGATACCTGAAATCCTAGTACGCAGCCGCACACAAGAGTACCTTATGTCGGACGCTAACGCTTTCGTCGCCGAACGCTTTTTTGCTTCATCGAGAGTTTCGCGACCCCTCACTAATCCCTCCTCCCTATCGCAACATCGATCCTAGATACGCCGTCCTGAGAGCTTGAATCGACGGCCTGAAAGCCGTGAAGGCTGAACGCGCTAAATTGTGCCGCGCGGGAAAACGAAAAGTCCGCTCAGAAATACTACCGCGTTCGGGATGCGAACGGGTGTGAGTTAGGTAGCGATTCAAACCAGCTCCGCGAAATGTCGACAGCCGGTGTAATCTCCGAGTCCGCAGGCCGGCGAAGGAACGGTTAGTGTCGCACGGAAAAGCTGTTCCAATGCCGCATGTTTCATCTTGAAACCGGGAGATTCGAATACAAAGTTTTCCCGCCACTTTCGGCAACCAGGTAGAGACGCCCTTCGCTTGCGCTCTGCTTTAGATGAGCTATACCGTCCCCGTCGGAGAGCACGAAATAACGCTCTTTCGAATTCCACAAGCGTGCGAATTGTGGGTCATCAATAAAGACGGCTGGGCTTCCGGGTGAGTAGGAGCCGTATTCCAGATTGTTGAAGCGGCCATTCCACAGCAACGCGTCGCGATTCGCGTAGAAAAATACGGATGAAAAAGAGTAGTAGGGTCCGTTGAGTATCAAGCGGCCATCGGGGGCCTCGCCAAGAGCATTCGCCAAGGGATGCGAAGAAAGATACGGGTCAAAAACAACCAGCGCTACTCGAGCAGCATGAAAGAACAGCACCATCATCACTGCAATTCCCAGATAGGCGTGCCGGCTGCGCATCAGCCAGCACGCCGCTGCGCCCAATATGAAAGCAATACCAGCGAGCACCAGCGGCGCGCGCAAGTACGCAAACGACTGAATCGTGAGATCGCCCATATGCCCAAGTGAAAGCGTGTAGTCTTCCGGATGCTGCTGGAGGGCGCGCGAAATGTCCCCCGGCGCGGGAAGACCTCGCACCAAGAAAAGCAATATTCCGATCAGTACTGCGCATAGGGCTGCGATTCCGCCAAGGAGACGCGTGCCGGCACGGCTCCATGTGGAATCTGCATCCATGGCACTTCCAATAAGCAGCGCCAGCGCGGGATAAACCGGCATCGAATAATATTCTTGCGTCGTCGAAAACGTGAAAAACAAAAGCAGAAAGCCGGTCCAGCAAACTGCGAGCAGCCGGGTTCGTCCCGCGCGATCCGACGGTCTGAAATTCTGCCGCGCCGCAGCCGGTAGATAGACACTCCACGGGAATAACCACAAAAAATGCAGCCCCCAAAAGGCTAGCCGGGGCACAGTGTTGTAATCGCGCGGGTAGCGCAGATTCAAAAATCGCAAAACGTGTTCGTTGATGAAATAGAACCAGAAGAAGCCATGGTATTCCCCTGGTCCGCTATGCATGGTGAAGTTGAAAATCGGCGGCATGCGCATCGTGGCGATCACATGCCACGGCGCTGCTATCCCTACACAAATTAAAGTCCCCGTGAAAACATGTAGCCGTTTCCACACCGGTGCCGCAAACAGTTGCCTGGTCACCAGCAGATAAACCAAAATCCCGCCGGCCGGCACGACTACAGCAATGAGTCCTTTCAGAAGTAGGCCAAATCCAAGAGAAGCCCAGAAAAGCGCGGCCCATCGCCGTGGTGCATATTCCTCGTCGCCCGTGGCGCGCTGGAAAGCCCAGAATCCCACGCAGATCGCCAGCGTCAGCATCACATCGGGGATCTGAATGCGCGTAAAAAGAAACAACCCGATGCACGTCGCGATGACCATCCCGGCATAACGCCCGGCCTTCCCGCCAAATGCCCAACGGCCATACCGGAATGTGATCCATGCCAGCAGCACTGCGGCCAGCGCCACCGGAATTCTTGCGGACCAATCGTGGAATCCGAAAATCCGGTAGGAGATGCCAATCAGCCAATAAATCATTGGCGATTTTTCCAGGTACGGCACGCCATTGAGGCGCGCGATCACCCAGTCGGCGGACGTAACCATGTTCCGCGCGATTTGCGCCTGTACCGCGTCGACATCATCCATCAGCGACGGAGGAGAAATGATGCATCCCAGAAAAATCGCCGCCGCGAAGAACAGCGGGATCAGGCCAAACTCGGCACCGCTTCCGCGCCCATCTTCTGGTTTGTTTCGGCGAAGCTCTCGATCTTCCACCGTTTCATCCATAGAAAAAGAGTCAGCAACCCCCACAGGTGATAACCGACATTCACCCGCCTCTCCATGTGGTCTTTGATTAACCGTTGCAGCGCGTGCGTCCGAAATAGTCCGGTTTGCTGAATCGCCTGGTCTGTAAGCGTGTCCAGCAGAAGTGCCTGCAACGGGCCGCGCAACCAATCGTGTGTCGGAATATCCAGGCCCGTTTTCGGCCGCCGCAGAACGGACTCGGGCAACTTCCCTTTCATCAAACGCTTCAAGATTACTTTCTGCGTTCGGCGTCGAATCTTCAACTCGTCCGGCAGCGTGGTTGCGAATTCGATAATCCGATGGTCCAGATACGGTGGCCGCACCTCAAGCGAATGCGCCATGCTCATCCGATCGACTTTCTGCAGCAAATTGTCAACTAGGTAGTAACGCTGGTCGAACGCGAGATATCGACGTATATGACCTCCCCGCGTCAGGCACGGCAAGTCTGCATTGTAAAGGCGATCCAGCACGTTACCATTCGAGTGCCTCAGCAGTTCCCTCTGTTGGCCATGAGAAAACGCACCATTCCAATAGGTATGCGCTTCATCGGCGGGAAGCAGCGAGCCTTCCAGGAATCGCTTCATTTTGTATTCGAAGCTGATTTTGTCGTCGGAAACCGGCCAGTGCCGTAATAATCGCAATAAAGAACGGCGCAAGAGTTTTGGGACCCGCCGCGCGTGGCTAGCTAGCAAATCCGCCCGATAGGTGACATACCCGCCGAAGAGTTCGTCGGCGCCTTCGCCGCTTAGCGCAACTTTCACGCTCTGGCTGGTCAATCTCGAGAGAAACCACACGGGCACCGCTCCTGCGTCGGCAACCGGTTCGTCCGCGTGGTAAGCCATTTCTTCAACAGCGTCTGCGAGGCCGAGGCTGGGATTCAAATCCAGTTCATGATGTTCGGACCCGTACCGGTCCACCATTTCGCGAATGTAGGGAGTCTCATCGAAGCTCCTCCCTTTAAACCGGATCGAGAATGTTTTTAACGGACGCTGCGATACCTGTTGCGCGTAGTGGAGAAGGGCCGACGAATCCAAACCGCCACTCAGCCAAATTCCGACTGGAACATCCGAAGCAAGATGTTCGCGCACTGACTCCTTCATCAGACCATCCAGAGCTTCCTCGGCCGACTCCGGCGTCCATTGCGTTTCGGTTTCGAATGAAAAGCTCGCGAATGGCGAAACCTCGAATTCCCCGTTTTGCCATTCGAGCAAGTGTCCGGGTTTCAGCTTCTCAATACCCTCAAGCATGGTGTACGGATAGGGAGAATAATTCAGCGACAAGTAGTGAGGAAGCGCCGCCGCATCCAGACGCCGCGGCATCGACGGAT
>Ga0207646_10005109_pt1 | contig 13922 bp, 16 predicted proteins | sample KBSK5502metaG_FD_184343 | JGI IMG/M metagenome (GOLD analysis project Ga0207646, IMG submission 184343) | Corn, switchgrass and miscanthus rhizosphere microbial communities from Kellogg Biological Station, Michigan, USA - KBS K5-50-2 metaG... | ecosystem: Host-associated > Plants > Roots >... | reverse complement strand
GGGTTGATGATATCGACTGGGCACAAGGGATCGTGACCATTCGTCCAGAGACCACCAAAAACAGGCGCATGAGGTATATTCCCGTCGAAGCCTCGGTCTTGTATCTGGTCCGCCACTACATTGAAGGGGATCGCCGAGCGCTCATTGCCGCCTACGAGGGTGAGGATCTCGGTCAGATTTTTTTATCTGAATCGACTCGTAATCCAGGACGCCCGCTGTCAGTTGGCACTTTTGACGAGGTCATGGAACGGGTACGGGAACAGGTCGGGTTACCTGCACTCACTCCCCACACGTTACGGCATCAACGCTGCACCATCCTCAAACGAGCAGGAGTCAGCCTGGAGGATATCGCCCTGATAGCCGGTCACAAAAGCACAGAGTCAACGCGCCTGTACATCCACCTTGCACCAAGCGAGTTAAGTCAGCGGATTCGTGCAAAGGTTGAGCCGTTTGATGCCAGGATCCGGGCCCTGGTTGAGCAGGCACAGAGCGAGGAAAGGAACGCATGATGAGGAGTTTTTCACGCACCGAGGCTCTCCCACTTATGGTATGGCGGATGCCTATCATCCCGGAAGATTACGACCGGAGTCCGGTGACCGACGCCGAACGCCAGGCGCTTGACCACTTAAGAAATGCAAGCCAGTCCGCTCGTGGCGTCATGAACACAGCTAGTCGAGAATCTTTTGCTGCTAGATCCGCGCTTACCCGTCTTGATCAACCATTCACCGATATTTTTCGTTTGAGACATCAAGATCGGACAAAAGAGAGGATCAATAGCGTGCGCTTTGTGATGCATCGGGAGATGTATCGGCATGGGAAGATGTTTTGGGACTGGTCACCCGACGAGTGGATGGACACCTTGCGCCCGACGTCAGCCGTGTTTGATGCGACCTGGGGAAGGATGACCGGTTGTCGCATTACGATCATGGATGCGGCCTACCTCCTCGCAGGCATCAGTGATCTGCGCCCGGTTGAATTTGTGTTACACGTAGCAGAGGCCGCCAATACCTACTTTGGGACGGATCTCATGACCCAGCAATGCAGGCGGCTGCTCGATGCTTTGATCGGGAAGGGCTACCGAGAGAGCCCAACCACTGTTCGTGTCTTGCGGCAGTATCTGAGTCTGCTCTTCGTGCTCAATCGTTCTCCCTACCTGGAAGATCTTTCTGAAGATCTGCTGGCTTTCATCGATGTGGAAGGCGAAACCAGGCGGTGGACAAAGAGGAAGATCACGCTCGGCCTTCAGCACCTTGGCATTCTCTCTCCAGAGCCAGCAGAGCAGCTTTCTGTGACCACTACCTTTGATAGCGATGGGATGGACCAGGAATGGTACGCCTGGTGTCTCGCCTGGTTTGATCAAGCGGTCGATCTTACCCCTCGTGTTCGGACAAATTACATGTCTCGCCTGCTGGCGGTGGGGCGTTGGTTGCACACGTACTTTCCAGACATTCGCGCTCCTGAACAATGGACCGAAGAGCTTGCGCTCCGCTTTCGCAGTGATCTCTGTTCATGGACCAATGGGCAGTATGGAAGCAGGAGAGGACAGTGGTGCCTCAAAACGAAAGATATGTTGGGTAAGCCCTTACAGGCATATGGCCTTGTCCACTACTTAACCGCACTCAATCGCTTCTTCTCTGATCTCACGAGACGACCGCACCCAATCCATGGTGAACCTGCACGGAGAATTCGGCTCGATTTTCTTCCCCAAGAGGTATTCACTGCACCTGATCACATCAGAAAGGTCTTAGATACTGCCTCTCCGAGAGACATCGATCTGCAAGTGTGGTCCAAATTGACCATTGCAGCAGCAACACTGGCGCAAAGTGATTTGCCTCCGGGGACACGCTATTCACTGACCTTCTACAGAGCTTTGTCTCTCGTGTGGGTGACCTCCGCACGCCGTCCTAACGAGATTGCGCGTCTCCGGCTCGATTGTTTGCGCGAAGATTGGGAGCCTACCATGCTCAATGAAGAGGGCCTGCCTGTGGAGAGGGTGACAATGAATGCAGATCGAGAAGCTGAGCAAGGGGAAGCAGAACATCCACCTCCCAAAATTTCCTACCTCCAGATTCCGGCAGGTAAGAATCGCGGGCCGTTCTGGATCTGGCTGCCCGACTACACGGCTGACGCCATCACCGCATGGAAGCGTGAGCGGCCACCCCAGCAACGCAAGCTCCTGGATCGGAAGGATCGTGAGGAGGTGGACTATCTGTTCTGCTTCCAAGACCTCCGTGTGGGAGCTTCGTTCATTAACAATTCAGTCATCCCGGTGCTCTGTAAACGGGCTGGTGTGAGCATTGAGGATGCAAAAGGAAAAATCACCGGTCATCGAGGTCGCAGTGCCCGTTTGACGCTGTTACGAAAAAATGGTGTCAGTCTCGACGATCTCGCTGAATATGCTGGACATAGAGACACGAGAACCATCCGGCGCTACGCCAGGCAGGACCCGATTCAGCTCCATCGGACGATTCAAGCTGCCGACGATCTGAGTCGGATCATCGAAGGGGTGATCGACATGCAGGCAGCAGCGGAGGCGTTGCCTGCTCTCCGCTGGTTCATCGGCTATGATGCCGATGGAGCGCCGATGTTCTGCGGCAATCAGGTCTATGTGACTTGTGAGCACAGGCTTGACTGTAAACGTTGTGGCATGTTCATTGGCGGCGAGAAGGCCAGGCTCTTGCGGGATGGAGAGCAGACGTTACCCGTAACCTCGAAGGTGGCCATGACGCCGCTCGAAAAATGTGTGGTCGAAGGGGATCTGGCAGGGGCGGAAGCGTGTAGGGCTACGTTGCAACAGATACCAGCGCCAGAGACGCCAGATATCAGGCTCATCTTCAACCCTGAAGGCTTGAGTAACATCGAGTTGGAAAAGCTCGCACAACTTGCCAGCTCTGAGTCGCTGGAGAAGTTGCGCCAGGCACTCGATGCCCATGAGAAGAATTTGACAGAGATGCGACAACAGCACAAGACTGGCCGCAACGCTCTCGTCACTGCCCAGAAAAAGCGGATCATGGTCATCCAAGATCTCATTGCTAGCTGTGAGCAACGTCGGCATGAGCAAAAAGGTGGGTGAGAGGAGGAGAGCCGAGAGGCTCATCAAGCATCCCTCTTGAGCTTGAGGCTCGGTGGAGGTGCTGAATCGTTGCTCATGCCAGGGGCGCGGAGCAAGCGATGCCGCCAGGCCCGACCCTTGACTGGGTGGGTAGACTCGGCACGAGCGAGAGCGACCGGGGGGACGGTTATGCTCATCAATGCAGAACCCCGGTCGCTCTCGGCGCGCAGCGCTCACCCACCCAAGTCAAGGGCGGCATCGCCCGCGTCCCCTGGCTAGCAGGAACGTCGGAGTGGATCAAGTGGGATGAGTGAAGGTCTTGAAAACAGCAACAGAGTGTTGTGAGAGGAAGAGTTTGACTTTACTGAAATCATCCTACATAATCCCCGACGCGCAGCCCGCCATCGCGCATGAGCAGCAGGATGCACTGGAATTGCAGATTGCTGGTTGCGTCCTGGAAGTGGGCAAACGCCTCATCGCTGATGGGCCGAATGCGCCGCTGCGGCTCCTTCAGCTTCAAGCCGCGCCTGGTCATCTTTCCCCGGCTCGTATGCACGAGAAAAGGCTTGAAGCGGCTGAAGCGGTTGGAGACCTCCTCATACAAGATGGGATTGGCAAGCACCTGCCCGCGCTGCACATGGTAGCGGTAGAAGCTGGCGACGGCGGCCAGAATGGTGTTGACGCTGCGCTCGCTGAGGCGGCTCGTCAGATGAAGTGGATGCACCTGCAACTGGCGATGGGGGTTGCGCAACCACTCGACGAAACGCAACAGGTCGTCGGGGGTGACGGCGCGCCAGTCCAGGCGTGCCTCTTCTAAGAAGGTGAAGTAATGCTTGAGATGCCGGCAGTAGCTCTCCAGCGTATTGGGGGATTTGCCCTGGATATCGAGCGCCTCCAGGTAGCGCTTCACAGGCTCCAAGAATGTGCAGGTGTCATCCACCAAGTAGAGGCGGCGTGTCCCCTGTATCAGAGCCCAGACAGTTCGTACCATATGTACTCCTTTCTCACTATCGTGATCTACACGATCTGACTGCTGTGAGAGCAAGGAGTAACGTTGCGGAAGACTTTTAGCTCTCTCCATCACGACGTACGCAACGTGTGTCGGAAGCCTCCAGAACTACGTTGTGTACTTTCCTGACAGCCTCTTTTTGTTCTACCCGTAACGATGGAATAAGGCTCCATCTGCCGGGCGAACGGCAACAGGACGCGCATTACACGGTCAGACACGGCCTGATACAAACTGTAATTACTGGAAAAGAGCTGGATGCCATGCCGCTCGACCAGCTCCCGGCACTGGAACAGGGGCATGCCTCGCTTGAGGCTGAGCGCCCGGGCATCGTCGCTGAGGGCCACAATACAGCCGTCATTGTTGCTGAGCACGATACAAGGACGGGTCTGCAGCGAGGCATTGAAAACGCGCTCACACGACACATAGAAATGGCGGCAGTCCACCAGGGCCAGCATCTGGCTCATGGATGCAGGCTCCAAGGCTGGGGAGCGTAGGTGAGCGGATGGACCACATAGGTGGCCACGCCCCAGATCTGGAAGGCCATGCGCGGGGTGACCTTGATCAGGGGATAATCGGGATGCTCGGCCTTGAGGGCAATGGCCCCTGCCCGCAACTGCAGCCGCTTGACCGTGGCTTTTCCATCCAGCAGGGCGATGATGATGGAGTTGTGCTGAGCAGTCAGCATGCGATCCACGATCAGCAGGTCGCCATCATGAATACCGGCACCCTTCATCGAAGACCCACTTACACAGAAAAAGAAAGTGGAAGCCGGGCGAGGAACCAGCAGCTCATGCACATTGAGTTCGAGTTCGCGCCACTCTTCAGCAGGGGAGGGAAAGCCGGCATCAATCCGTCTGACGAGCAGGCGTGCATCCAGAGACCAGGTCATAGGTACTGTCTCCTACAGGGACAAAGACGTACAGGAACATTCCTGCCCTCAAATAGGCTGAACAGGATGTCTCTACATCTTGCAGACGAAAAATAGAACAAACATTCCAGTCGCTTGAGAGGAGTATACCCAACCACTGGGGAACCTGTCAACAGGATTTTTGCTGCAAAACGCAGAGCGAGAGGTATATCTAGAACAGAGAAACGAAAAATGTTTCTGCATTTGCTGCATCGAAGAGGAGAAAGTAGTATTTTACTCCGGTCTTCATGTGGGTAGATGGAGAGAAAGCCCTCTGGGTACGAGAGAGTCCAGCATACTCTCGTGGAAACATACATAGTCACCCCATTTGCCACATCAGGAATGATAGAGAGAAGTGTCTACAGACTTCAGGAAAGTTCTGCTTGAGCAAGATTGGTAGAACGAGACCGTCATCAGCGTAATCAGTGTAATCACCGTAATCAGTTGGTAGCCCACGGGATGCGCAACGAGAGGTAACTTGTAGCGAGCAGGGATAAAAATGTGCCTCTTTGATGAGGAAGAACAAAAACTTTCCCTCAAGGAGGCACACATGAACACTCGCGCCGATGAATTGGTGAGTATCCAGACCTCTTCAGAGCCGAGTCTTTCACAGGCTCTAGCCGGGGAAATCCGCCGGGAGACCGTGCATGCCGAGGGTGAGCGAGAGCTCGCCACCGTGGTGCAGGTCATGCTCCATCACGTGCCAGACGACCCAGGCGCGCGACAAGTCAACTTGTTTGCCATCCCAGTCGTCGGGGAAGGTCTGGTGCATGTCGTCGGGACTCCAACGGGCCAGGCAATCCGCCATGAATTGCCAAGTACGGTCGAGTCCCTGGGCCAGCTCGGCGGCGGTTGGGACGGGTGCCCCCAGCGCCAGCGCAACCTCGTTCCAACCCGTATACACCTTCATCTCCTCGCCGCCGTCTTCGCCCAGGAACTCGATGAACCAGAAGGCACGGCAGCCGCTGATGTGCAGGGCATTCTCGCCGATGGAGCGCAGGTGAGGTGCGGCGCGCAGCTCAAGCTGCTCGGCGGCCAGCGGCGCGAGCGCCCCTTTGAGGTGATCCTGGTACTCTTTCCAGGAGGTGTAGAACGTCGTGAGCGTGAAGTGGTCTTCAGCCATGTGTCGTATCTCCTTTCTGCTTCGTTTCTCACAGACTACCACAAAAAGCGGTGAGAAGAAGTCCTCATATCGACTAGCGAGAAATGCTCAGGCAGTGAAGATCAAGTGGGGCCGTCCTTCTCGAGCAAGGCATCACGTAGCGAGTCCCAACTTTCAGCAGGAAAGCCACGACCCACCACCCTTGGGCGCATGGGGTGAACGACAGTCGTTGAGGAGCCGATTCACGCCAACGAGCCAGCTCGTTGCGCAACCCGTGGGGGTAGCAAAACAGCTATGTAGATCGTTTTTATTTTTTTCGAGCATTCGAGATGTGTCCATGCTATTCAGAATGTCTCTGGTCAGTAGTCGCATACGTCCAATCAGGAAAAGCGCCGTGTGGTACAAGGAATGTGATCATCAATGATGAAATTGATTACGTTGATTACACTGATTACGTTGATTACGCCAACAGCAATATCTTCAAGGAGGGTTTTGCCTAAAAGCCATCCCTGAGTACTCCAAACGTTCAACAGGTTGAACCGTCTAAACGGTTGGAAAGGAGGTCAAGAGAGTTTTCATCGATGATGCTGTGAAGTGGGCATTTTGTATGATGAACCTGCTTGTCCACATAGAGCCATGCCCTCATCTTTTCTTCACACTTTTTGGGGCAGACAGTAAGCTTCGTTTTCTGGTAGATCAGCAACCATCATGAAAGTCTGAGTGTACCTTGCCAGGTAACCCGGATCTTGCGCAACTTCGCTGATCCCTAGAATTGATGAGATTGTCCAAATATCAGATGTGGCTCCTCAAGGCGGGTGACATCCTCTTTGTCAGAGGATCGGCCACCCGAATCAGCGAGCTTGCGCAAGAGCCTCTAATTATGGCAAAGCACACTGAGCCTATAGAGGCGGTTGCGAGGGTTCTTCCGCTTAACGAGCAAAACAATCTCTCGCCCCATCTATTGTTATGTGTATATCCTTCTGCTTGTTATCATCAAGATCCATGCCTCATTACGTGCCTATCCGGATAACCTGTGATTGTAGAGTCTTTGTAACTTGTGTTTGCCTATGTTTCATACCAATTCGCAATCAGTCGTAAAAGAACGTGCATCGTTGGGGACCGATGGCAGATGTGGTGGTATCCCGAACGCTCGTCATGAATGAGAGAATGGCATGTCGTGAGGCGACAGCAAATATTGTGCCATCTGGCGAGGGGAAAAAGGCATGTCATTTTCTAGCCACCAGGCGAGGAGACTGAGGACGGCTCCCACGATCACTTGCACCTGCATGGCAAGCGGAAAGGTGGCGTGGAGATTGTTCGGGGGCACTTCGCGCCGCCTTTCCGAAAGCACGTCTACAAGCTACTCCTTGACCAGTTTCTGAAAGCGGCTATTCCCCTCACCACACACCATCAGCTTGTAGAAGTGGGGATGTGCTGCGGCATGCTCGAACAGACGAAGGAAATAGGGAGGAGGATGCTCAAGCGAGAACGCACCAGGGGGCAGATGCTCCTCGATGGCCACGAGTTCGTCATACATCTGTCGGATGCCCTGTTCAAGCAGAGCATACTTATCCTCATAATACCTGTAAAAGGTGGAGTGATGCACCATGGCTCGCTCACAGATCTGCCTGACGGTAATCTCCTCGAACGAGTGCTGAGAAAGCTCCGCCATCAGGGCTTCCCACAACAATTTGTGGGTGCGCCGGACCCGTAAATCCGTGTGTTCTTCAGACATCTTTTCCGCCAGGTTTCTCTCTTGTGTCGCTTATCCGACAGAGCGGATAGTTTTGCTTCTTGACTGCTGCGGCTTCCTCTAGCATACTCGAAACAGGGACAAAAGTAAAGATAAGCGACGGTGTGGCGGCGAGCGCGACGAGATTTAGCCTGGGGGGCCTGGCCAGGTCTGAGATGTGCTCGCGCGCGCACCACGAGAGAGGAGAACTGTTCTATGAAAAACGGTATCGACCAACGTGAGAGGAAGATGGACAGGGATGGGGAAGGATTCCCCTCGGAAACCCACAACACGCCCAGGTGGGTGAGGGTGTTTGCGATCATCGCCATCACCGCGAGTCTGCTCTTTCTGGGCATGATGTTCGCTGATATGAGTGGCATGGGCCGCATGAATGGAATGAGTGGCATGGGATCGAGTCCCAGTCGGTATCTGCCGCTGTGGATCGAGGTGAGTGGTTTCATCGCCTTGCTCATAGTCCTGCTCGGATTTATCACCCTGCTCGCTGGAGTGGGAGGCAAGACGCGGGGGAATCCTCCATCAGGGACTTCGGGGAAAGCAGCGTGGTTCTTGTCTTCAGCTTGGCGCAAACTCACGCTTGTGGCGCATATCGCGGCCTCCGTCGGCTGGATCGGGACGGTCGCTTCCTTTCTGGTACTTGCGGGAGTGGAACTGTCTAGTCAGAATGCGCTCGTGGTGCGCGGAACCTTTCTCTCTATGGATGTGATCGCCTGGACCATGATCTTGCCACTCTCCCTTGCCTCGCTGTTAACCGGACTCATTCTGGGGCTGTTTACCAAATGGGGCCTCCTCTCGCACTATTGGGTACTGGCGAAACTCCTGGTCAACCTGCTGGCTTCCATTATCCTGCTCATGTATATGCAGTCACTTGGTCCTCTTGCCAGCATTGCGGCTGCATCGACGGTATCGGGAGCTGACCTGCTGAGCTTGCAAGGCTCAGACTCAGTAATCCATAGCAGTGTCGCCTTGGTGGCGCTGCTTGTCGCCGCGACGCTGTCGGTGTACAAACCACGAGGCATGACCCGCTACGGGCAACGCAAGCAGGACGAGCAGCGGCAAAGGCTGGTGCAGGAACGGGTAGACCGCGAGGCTTCGGCCATCTTCGTCAACTGAGAGAAAGGAAAACACATGAGTACCCTCACTGTTCCTGGCGCGCAGCTCTCGTATGAAGTGAGTGGCTCAGGGCCACTCCTGCTCCTGATCCCAGGGGCAAGCGGTACGGGAGAGTCCTTCCGCCCACTCGTTCCCTCCCTGATCCCACACTATCAAGTGGTTACCTATGACCGCCGTGGTTTTTCTAGAAGTTCGCTTGACGGATCTCAGGACTATGCGCATCGGCTCGCGATCGACGCCGATGATGTGCGGCGTTTGATCGAACATCTGACAGACCAACCGACGGTTCTCTTTGGCAGCAGTTCCGGGGCGATTGTCGCGCTTGAGGTGATGAGCCGCTCTCCGGAGCAGGTTAAGACCGTGGTGGCCCATGAACCACCAGCAGTGAAGCGGTTACCCGACGCATCCAAATGGCTGGCCTTTTTCGATGGGGTCTACGAGACCTACCGAAAGCTTGGAGTTCCCGAAGCCATGCACCAGTTTGCTAGCGGAGTTTTTGGAAGCATTGACCACCAGGTGCTGCATCACGCGATGCGTGAGCATGCGAACGAATACACTCTGCTCAATGCCACCTACTGGATGGAACACGAGTTGCGCCAGTACCCGCGAGCTGAACTCGATCTCGCGAAACTTTCGGCAAACGCTGAACGAATCGTGCTCGCCTGTGGACGGGAAGCCCTGGAACAGTTGCCCTCCCAGCCAAATAGAGCGTTGGCGAAGCAGTTGGGACTCGAGATAGTTCCCTTCCCTGGCGGACACCTCGGCTTTCTGTCCTCTCCCAGCGAGTTCGCCAGCGAGTTGTTTGCCGTGCTCAAAAGCTAAGGGCAGACGGACACGAACTGGCCGATAGCGCACCTGGGAATTTCACGATCTCCAGGTGCGGCTGCTCTGTGCTCTCCAGACATGTATGATGACGAGAGGAGAAGAAGACATGCCGCGAGCAACCCATGCAACCCCCCATCTGCCTCTTGCAGAGGTGAAAAACCGGATGAGAACTGATCCGCGCGCCGACCGGCGACAACGCTGGCTCATTATCTACAATGCCTTCGTCGAGCCAAGGTCTGCCACAGAGATTGCGCGGCACTGTGGCGTCTCCAAAGCAACCGTTCATGCGGTAATCTCCCGCTACAATCGTCTCGGCGTTGCAGCGATTGAAACACCAGGTAAGGGAGGCCGACGACGGCAATATCTTACCCTGGAAGAAGAGCAGGAATTCCTCGCTCCGTTTTTTGCCCAAGCTGAGCGCGGGGAGATCGCGACGGTGGAGCAGATCTGGCGCGCGTTTGAACAACGCGTCGGGCACCCCGTCGATGACAGTACGATCTATCGGCTGCTGCATCGTCATGGGTGGCGCAAACTGATGCCTCGCCCCCGGCATCCGAAAAGCGACCTGGAGACGCAAGAGCAGTTTAAAAAAACTTTCCCGCACAGGTGGATGCGGCAGTTGCCACACAAGAGGCGGGCGATGAACGTCCCGTGCTCATCATGGCGCAAGACGAAGGCTGTTTTGGACGCATCAGTCGTGCCAAACGTTGTTGGGCACCGCCTGGGGTGCGTCCCCATGCCCCGACACAGGTGGGGCGCGAGTACCTCTATGCCTATACTGCGGTGGCTCCGGCCCTGGGCCAGATGGTCTCGCTGATTTTGCCAGAAGCCTCCACGGCGATGATGAATCGCTTCCTGGAGGAGGTCAGCCGCGTCTTTTCCACGTATTTCATTGTCATGCAAGTGGATGGGGCTGGCTGGCACCGGGCGAACGATCTGGTCGTCCCGGAGAATGTCCGTCTGATCTCCCAGCCTGCCTACAGCCCTGAGTTGAATCCCGTGGAGCATATTTGGGACGAGCTGCGCGAAAAACACTTCCACAACCGCTGTTTCCCTTCGCTCGAATGTGTCACGGAGGCGCTCTGTCAGGGATTGACGGCTCTTGCTGAGGACAGTGAGCGCTTGCGCTCTTTAACGAACTTTCCCCATCTCACTGTTCGACGTTAGGTTGCGAAATGGTATCATACATCCTTCTCCTGCTCTTGGGGAGACGACGGAAGATAGACGTTTCAACCCGTGCCAACTCAGTATACCAGAAGCGCGACCGCAAGGTTGATATCCTATCTTGGGTAAAATCACAAAATGAGCCAGAGGTCTACGGCGAAGTTATTTGAGGATAATATTGATGAGCTTATCACCAAAGCTGTGTCAGAGCCAAGTTATGCTTCCAGCCGCGGCAAAGTTATGGATCTTACGCACCTTTGCTGATGCCAGTTATGGTATGCTGAGAGGTTGTGCCGTTTTTCGTCCTCCCTTGTTTCTTCAGACGATCCACTGGTTGTGCTTGACTGTTCTTGTACTTGTTTTTTCTCTCCTGAATCTTTTTGCTCTGATAGAGCACTCGGAGCTTGAGCAGATCGAACTCTGCGCGACCATACATGATATCGTTGGCGAATTGGAAGTGACAACCATGATATAATCTGCCTACCAGCAGGCCACTGCCTGCTGAGATCTTTTGTAGGAGATGGTCTATGACATTGCATCCCCACTCAATTGGCCCGGTTCCCGAGGAAACTGCCCGGATCGCCCATGCAGCCTGCCCCAAAGGCAATCCCTATCTCCAAATGCGCGACCTGCTGGGTACCATCTATGACGATCAGTTATTTGCGGTCCTCTTTGCTCCCCAAGGACAACCAGCTCTCGCCCCCTGGCGCCTCGCCCTCGTCAGCATCATGCAGTTTGCCGAAGGCTTATCGGATCGGCAAGCCGCCGAAGCCGTGCGCACTCGCATTGACTGGAAATACGCGTTGAATTTAGAACTCAGCCATCCCGGTTTTGATTTCTCCGTCCTGAGCGAATTTCGCGCCCGCTTGTTGGCTGGGCATGGCGAGCAACTGCTCTTTGAGACGATGCTCGAGCAGTTCAAAACTCATGGGCTGCTCAAAGCGCGTGGGCACAAACGTACCGATTCGACCCATATCCTGGCCGCCATTCGCACCCTCAACCGCTTGGAATGCGTGGGAGAGACGATGCGCCACGCGCTCGAATCTCTGGCAGTTGTGGCTCCTGCCTGGCTGCTTGAGCAGGTCCGCCCAGAGTGGAAGGAGCGCTATGAGCACCGCATCCAGGAGTATCGGTTGCCTGCGAGTAAAGCTGATCGTCAGGCGCTCACCGAGACGATAGGCGCCGACGGCTTCTCCTTGCTGGCAGCCCTCGCAGATCCGGCCACTCCAGCCTGGCTGCGGGAGGTTCCTGCTCTAGAGATCCTGCGCCGGGTCTGGATCCAGCAGTTCTATGCTCCCGCTGGTCCGGTCCAGTGGCGCAGCAACGAGGACTTGCCTCCGGCCGCTTTGCTGATTCAATCACCCCATGATGTGGAAGCGCGCTTCGGGGTCAAGCGGACAACGACTTGGACAGGCTACAAGGTTCATCTCACCGAAACCTGTGAGGAAGACCTCCCCAACCTCATCACCCATGTGGCGACGACGGATGCAACGGTTCCTGATACCGAACTGCTCGAGCCCATCCATGCTCACTTGGCTGAGCGCGACCTGCTCCCAGCCGAGCATCAGGTGGATGCCGGCTATATCGATGCTGGGATCCTTGTGACGGCGGCTCGTGTGCATCAGGTGGATCTCCTTGGCCCCGTCAAAGTTGACACCAACTGGCAGGCGAGACAAGGACAGGGATTTGCTGCGGAGTGCTTTGAGATTGATTGGGAAGCCAAGTGCGTCACCAGTCCTCAAGGCAAGCGCAGCGCCTCCTGGAAGGAGCGGGTGGATCATCTGGGCCATGACGTGATTGATATTGCCTTCGGCTGGGCCGACTGCAAGTGCTGTCCAGTGCGCAGCACCTGTACCCAGAAGAAGAAAGGTTCACGAACCATGAAATTGCTGCCCCAAGCGCAATGCCTGGCGCTGTACGCGGCTCGTCAACGCCAACAGACGCCGGAATTTCGGGAGCAGTATGCCAAGCGGGCGGGCATTGAGGGGACCTTATCCCAGGCTGTGCGCCGCAGTGAGATGCGCCGGTCACGTTATATTGGTTTGGCTCGGACGCATCTCCAACATGTGCTGACCGCCGCAGCGCTCAATCTTATACGCGCAGTTGCCTGGTTAACCGAAACGCCTCGTGCCAAAACCCGTCCGTCACGTTTTGCTACTCTCCTGGCCGCTAGCTAAGCATTCGCCAACGATATCATACATGCTGCGTTTAATGAGCTTTAAACAATTGATATTTCCTTCCAAAGGTCCATTGAAGCGTGGTATCGATGGTCTCGACCGAATTAGTGCTCGACATAGCATCTCCTCATGAGAAGCAACCGATTACTCGTGCTTCTCGACTAGCGCGGTACAGCACAGCAGCCTTGCGATGAGGGCCATCTGTGCGCTTTCGCTGGATCGTCTCTTGTACCCAGCCTTTCTCATTTGCTACAATCACTATACAGAAGAGCGGGGATGCAAACAAGTACGCAATTTTATTTGACCCATTTTTTGACAGAAGAGCCAAATGAGCACGCAAAGAATGGAGATGCGTCCCATGACAGGTGTGAAGAAGACCACGGTGTGCCCGCTGGGGGGCGACGGTGTGGGAGGCAAATGGAAGTTTTGGATCCTGCATCATTTGCTCAGCGGACCCAAACGCTTCAGCGAAGTGCAGCGACACCTTCCCCAGGCGAGCCGGCAAATGCTTACCCTCCAATTGCGGCAGTTAGAACAGATGGGGGTGCTTCACCGGCAGATCTCGGTGCAAGGCCCCCCAAGGTCGAATACACCCTTTCGGACCTAGGACAGAGGTCAGCGCCGATGCTTCGTCAAATGTATGCGTGGGGAAGGTGGTGCTGCGAGCAGGTCGACCTGGAGTATAATTGGCCGGCGAGCGATGAAGCAGAAGAACGCTTGCGACTCTCCAAGCCTCAGCTGACAGCAAAACTGACAGCAGAGACGATAGACAACAGGAGACAGTGGGCGATCTCTGTAGACATGCGGTGTGGTTTTTGAGCAC
>Ga0207646_10005107_pt1 | contig 13924 bp, 14 predicted proteins | sample KBSK5502metaG_FD_184343 | JGI IMG/M metagenome (GOLD analysis project Ga0207646, IMG submission 184343) | Corn, switchgrass and miscanthus rhizosphere microbial communities from Kellogg Biological Station, Michigan, USA - KBS K5-50-2 metaG... | ecosystem: Host-associated > Plants > Roots >... | reverse complement strand
GCGCCAGTTCCGCAATGGGCGCACGGAACGGCCGTTCACCGGCGTCACCCGGCCTGAGCCGCCAGGCCTCGGCGCCGCGCACGCAGCGGCGCTCACCGCTGCGGCGCTCGCACGCTGCGGCCGGCCGCGAGCGGACGTCGAGAGCGAGATCGAACAGCGACTGAGGACATACGACTCCGAAGCGGCTGATCGCAAGCAGGTTGCGAGCGCCAGCGACGGGGGTCGCTCGAGGGGTCGCTCGAGGGGTCGCCGACCGTGACGAGTGCGGACCGATCTCCCGTTCACTTCCAGACCGCCGCGCGCGGACTGTCTCCGACAACACGCGTGTGCACTCGACCGCTCACGGAGAAGGACTCAGCCGTCCTGCTGGCCATTGGCCAGTACCGATACCTGGATACCGATCACGTTGCGGACCTCTTCGTCCAGAGCCGCAGGAAGGCCCAGCTCCGCCTGAGGGATCTGCTCTGGCGAGGACTGATCCATCGGTGGCCTATCGAGCAACGACAAGCCTCTCCGCTCACACCGCCCGTGTACGCGCTCACAACGTCAGGAGCTAGACACATCGCCAAGCTGCGGGAACAGGACCCAAGGCCAGTGTGCGAGCGTGCCCGTCGCGCAAGGGAGCAGAACTACCACATGCGCCACGACCTCGAAGCCAACCGCTTCTTTACGAAGCTGGCGGCGGGGGCGTCCAACCTCCCCGAACAGGGCCTCTACCACTGGCTCGGTGAGGCCACATGCCACGCCGCCTACGAGCGAGATGGAAGCCCACCGTCGGATGGATGGGGTCGCTATCTCCTCTCCGACCGCGAGATCACCTTCGACCTGGAGTGGGACCGTGGAAGTGAACATGCGCGGCGAATCCGCGCGAAGGCGAACGGATACCTCACGTACTTCCGCGGCCGCCGCCACGCCGACCTTCATCACGTATTGTTCGTCGCTCCCACCCGCGTACGCGAAGGCGAACTCCACGATCTGATCAGTCCGGTCCTGCCTCCGAATGTCAACCTCTGCCGCTTCTGGACGACAGCCGTTGAGACCGTCTCGGCCATCGGCCAGCTCGGGGCGGTCTGGCTGGAGATCTCGGGACCACCGCATCGATTTGCCTTCGCCGACATGCCTGGTTTTCCACGGGGACGGCTCTTGGCGATGGACTCGATCGCGAAACCTGGATGGTGGAAGCGCCGGCCCGGCGGAGGTGAGAGCGCATGAACGATCGAGACTGCCGTCCTCGCCTTCATGTGATCACCGGAACGAGGGGGCCGAACCCTGACCCCCACTTTGGAGAATCAGTCTGGAACCGAGAGTGGGCTCCGGGCGAACACGGCGGGTTCGCCTTCTCAACGGAGACCGCGTGCGTCGACGTCGTCGACCCACAGCCGACTCGCCACCTGAGGATCTTCGCTGGTGGGAGCCGCACCATCGGTGATCGCGGGGTCATCGACTCGAAGATCAAGGCGCTGCCGCGGTGGGCCGTAATCCTGACCAGTCGAGCACACGGCGCCTCTGCGGCAATCCGAGACACGGCCATGCGCCGTGGCTTCTGCCTGGAGGTGTGGACCGCCATGATCGATCGTTACCCCTCGGCCGAGGACGCGTACTTCGCCCGCGACGAGGAGATGATTCGCTGGGCGGATCGCGTTCTCGCCTTCTGGGACGGTGAAAGTGCCGGCACCGCGCACGAGCTGACTTACGCAAGGAAGCTCGCAAAGCCCATCGACCTGGTGCTGGTCAATCGCGGTCCGTCGCGGGATCGCCACCCGGGAGGCGACGCCGCGTGAACGAGCAGAATCGCCTTCCAGCTGGCCTCGCGGTTGTTCCTGTAGACCTGATTGAGCCCTGCCCGATCCTCGCGTCAACGTCTCAGTCGAATTCGTCGACAAGCTCTCTACCTCAAGGCCATACGCGTGGGCAGCGCTTGGCGGGCGACTGTGTCGCGAAAGCGGAGTGGTCAAAGCGACGGCCGGGCGGAGGTGAGTGTGCATGAACGCGCGCCGCGCTCGCAAGATCCGCCGCCGGCACCTGCGTCGCCTTCGCGTCATCGCCGGCGGGTGGGGGTCAGTGACTAACCCCCCTCGGGCACAGTCTCGCCTTCGCGTCCTCGAAGGACTAGGGCACGCGCGGCCGCACATGCCACGCCATGCCGGCCCGGTGGCATGACCGGGAAAGGGTGACAAAGGGTGACAGAAATCTTCCAACTCGAACGCAACCCCTTCCGGCCCGGGATGGGCCTCGATCCGCCCTATCTGGCCGATCGCGAGTTCCAGCTCCGGCGCTTCGCTCGCTACCTGGACGGATTCCCCGAGTTCCCCCGCAACGTGCGTGTCACGGGGCTGAGGGGCGTCGGCAAGACCGTTCTAGTGCAGCGCTACACAGCGTTGGCCGAGGAGGCCGGATGGGTCGTGGTTCGCAGAGAGCTCGGCGAGAGCCTTGGCCATGAGTCCGCCTTCGGCCTGGCGCTGATTGACGACTGCCGGCAGGCGCTAAACCGGATCTCGCGCCGGCGCGCCGCCAGCACGAAGGCAAGTGGAGCTATGCGCTCGGCGCTTGACCTGCTCGGTGGGCTAAGTGTCTCGATCGCGGGCATTGGCAGCGTCGCCCTGCGGGTTCGCGTGGCGGCGCCCAGGCCGCAGCCAGTCCTCGACGATCAGCTCTTCGCGGCCATCGAGGCGACTTGCCGGATTGCGGCCCACGCGGGGCGCCACGGCGTGATCCTCTGCTACGACGAGGCGCACCTGGTTCGCGACTCGCGGCACGCTCGCCAATTCCCGCTGAGCGCGCTGCTCTCAGCCGTGGCGCGGGCGCAGCGCGAAGGCGTGCCGGTGATGCTGATCGTATGCGGGCTGCCGCCGCTCACCGACAACCTTGCGCTGGCCAAGAGCTACTCGGAGCGCATGTTCCAAGCGGAGGTCTTAGGAGCGCTCACCCCACCCGAGGACGTCAACGCCTTCGTGCACCCGATCCTCGAGTCGCACCGGAGGCTCGATTCCGGGCTGGGCGAGCTCGTTCGGGCCGACACCAAAGGGTTCGCGTTCCACGTCCAATTCTTCGGCGCGGCCCTCTGGGACGCGCTGTCCCCGCACGAGCCGATCACGTGCGAGCGATTCCAGCAGCTCCGCCCAGCGATTCTTGAAGCGCTCGACCACGCCTTCTTCGACGCGCGGCTCGCCCGAACCTCAAGGACCGAGCGGCTGCTCCTCTGTGCGATCGCGGAGGACGGCGAGCAAGCGGCAGTCGGCGCAGTCCGGCAGCGAATCGGCGGCAACAAGAACATCACGAACCGGCTAATCGGCCGGCTCATAGCCAAGGGACTCGTCCACCGGCCCGAACGCAGTCGTCTCGCATTCAGCGTCCCACTGTTCGGCGATTACCTGCGCCGAAAGGGGCTCGTCGATGGCTGAACGACGAAGCTCACTCCCACCAATGGGTTACGCAGTTGGCTGAGGGCGGCCACTTGCCTGACGACCTGGCCGTCGTGCCGGTGGACGCGATCGAGCCCTGCCCTCTGCAGCCCCGCGTGAACACGCCTCTCACCTTCGTCAACAAGCTGGCCAACTCCATGCGAGCCGGCCGTCACGACCCAGTGATCGATGTTGAGCCGATTCCTGGGCAACCGAGTCGCTACCAGATTCTCTGCGGCGAGCAGCGCTGGCGCGCGGCGAAGGCGGCCGGGATTCCGCAGCTGGTGGTCCGCACGCACCGAAGGCTCGGGTACATGGAGCGGCTCGCCAAGCAGTACGAAGAGAACCACCTCCGCGCCGCACTCGACCCGATCGAGGATGCCGCCTGCATCCTCGGTTTCAAAGTCCTGCAGGACATCGAGAATGCGGAGCGTTTCCTCCGTGAGGCGCTGGTCCCTTTCCAGCCACTCGACGATAAGCGCATCGAGCGCCGCGAACAGTTCCAGGAGCACCTCGCGGAGCTGCGCAGTCTGCTGCGCTGGCATCGCATTGAGGCCGAAACACTCTCGACCTGGGCCGAGACTGAAAAGGCGCTCGGCATCTCAGAGTCGCAGCGTAAGGCGAAGATTGGCCTGCTCCGGCTCGACCCGGAGCTCTTAGAGGCAGTGCGCGAGCTGCCGACCGACCACGCGGTCCAGATCTCGCGGCTGCCCGATCGCGCTCGCCAGGAGGAGCTGATCGCGCGGGCGCCGGAGCTGACGCAGCGCCAAGTGCGGGTGGTTGTCGAACGCCTTCGCATGGAGCCCGACCTCAGTGTCGACGAGGCGCTTGGATCCCTTCCTCCCTCGGAGAAGGCTGGTTTCGACGACCGTCTCAAGGTGTTGGGCGACCTCTGCCGTCAGCTGATGCGCCTGCTGCTGATCCTGCGCGACGATGCCGAGCGCCGCAGAAAGGCCACGCCGGCGCTCGCCGACCTCCGGCGTGCGCTCGACGAGCTGCTCGAGGCAGCATGACGCAGAACGCCTGCGGCCTCGACTGCTCGCGGTGTCCTGCCTTCGCGCGCTGCGGCGGACGGTCCAACTTCTGCCGCCTCGGCTCGTGCGATGACTGCGCCTCAGACCCGCTCATGAGCATGGAAAACCGCCGGCGCGTTATCGGGCACCTCGGCGGCCTCAGCCTGGACTGGCACCGCCCGGTGACGCATCCGCGCCTGCCCGATCTCCCGGATCACCTTCCCGTTCTGGTCCAGGCCTACTCCGAAGTCGTCGACGTCCCTTGGGTGGCGTTTCACGGCGGACGTGTACTCGGAGTCACCGGCCGCCACGTCACACCAAAGCACCAGCGTCCCCTGCGCGAGGTCTATCGAGTCGGCGCGGCGACGAAGATCGCGTTGGAGCTGTACGTCGAAGACCGCGTGCTCGAAGGTTTCTGGGCCGAACGTCGGCACCTGATCCCGCAGCTGGCCGCCATGGGGTTTGACCTCATCCTCACGCCGAACTTCTCAGTCTGGAGGGACCGTTCGAGGTTCGAAGCCATCGTCCAGCAAAGACGAGCGACCGTCGTCTATCACGAACTCGTCGAGGCCGGTGCCTGCGCAGTGCCCGATGTGGGATGGAGCCTGTTCGAGCCCGATGGCCGACTGTGGGCCGAATGGATCAATAAGGAGCCTGAGCTACAAGCCGTGTCCATCTTCTGCGGCGGACGCAAGATTCACGCCGAGCTGCGGGCCCATCGCGAGACCGTCGAGGACATCGCTCTCTTCCACATGGCGGTGAGGCCGGGTGTCACCTTCATCCTGGGCGGCGTTCACGCTGCAGCGAGGCTCGCGGATTATCGGCGAGCCGCTCCTGGACGGCGGCTCGTGGTCGTCAATGGAATGGCCTACGGCCTGGCTCAGCGGCGTCGATTGCTTTTGGCGCCCCACGGTGGAGTTGGCGTCGCTCGGTCCGCGCGCGAATGCTTCGAACTCAACTGCGTCGAGAACGATCGCCGCTACTCAGCGATCCTCAAATGCGGACTGGAGGCAGCGTAGTGCCATCGAAGGGCGGCCGCAGCACGACGACCACCAACCCCGCGGTCGGACCGCCAGTCGTTGCGGGATCACCAGTCGGACGAACGCGTGAAGAGTGGGACACCGCAGGCTTCACGGTGGCCGAAATCGCACGTGCCGTGCGCCGCGGCATCGACGTCGATCGTCTCAATGAGCTCGCTGCTCGTGAGGATGGATTGGTTCCTGAGGAGGCGGAGGAGCTGTACCGATATCGCCTCCGCCGGGCCCAATCCCGGCTGCGTCAGTTGGCCCGCGCCCGCGCCCGCGGCGACGAAGAGGGGATCCGCGCCGCCATCGACGACCTTGATGGCCGACTGGCTGAGCTGCGCCGCCTCGAAGAAGAGCGGCAGCGTTCTGGACTGGCGATCGGCTACGAGCTGGAACTTGGCCAGCGGCAAGCCGCCATCGACCAACTCCTCGAGCTGGCTCGGCGAAGGCCACCTGGGTTGGTCGCCGGGTCCGATGTGGCGCCCGCGCAGCCGACTGGCGATGTGCGCCTGCCGGCGATCGCCTTCCAGGCGGCGCCGAGCGACGTTCCCGTCTACATCCTCGCGCCGCGCTCATTGCCGTCGGAGGCGCTCGCTCGCAACGTCGAGGCGGTCGCACACCAGGGCGCAAACCTTCACGTCGTCCATGATCCCTCCGAGATCCCGCGCGGGCAGGAGTTGCCTCCGCTGGTGGTCAACTGGGGCGGGAGCGACTCTCTGCCCGCGGACCTTGTGGCTCTCAACCGGCCCGACGCGGTGCGCATCTCCTCGGACCAGGTGGAGTCTGTGCGCCGGCTAGGTGAGCTTGCCCCGCGAACGGTGCTCCGACCCGACGACATGCACCTGCTGGGCTCCGATCGCGTCGTCGCCAAGCAGCGCCAGGGAGCGCGGGGCATCGGGAAAGCAGTCATCGCGGCCGACGCCCCGTGGAGCGAGCGGGCTCGCCACGACCTCTTTCAGGAGTTCATTCCCGACCGAGCCGAATACCGCGTGAGCCTCCTCAACGGTCGTGTTGTGTCGGCCTACGAGAAGCAGCCGCCAGCGGGTGCAAACCCGGAAGACCTCCGGCCGGAGTGGACGCACGAGCCGGTTACGACCCTGCCGGCGGCGGTGGTGGCAACTGCGCGCGAAGGCGCTCGCCGGATCGGACTCGACTACGCGGGTGTCGACGTCATCGTCGACCGTCGCACCGGCCGCGCCCACTGCCTAGAGGCGAACGCCGCCCCGGGCATGTCGGAGCAGACACTCCGGAGCCTCTACGCTCACCTGCAGCAGACACTGCGCCGCCGACTCGAGCGGGCGAGCTGACGGATGCCGAGCAAGGGCGGCAGCCGTACTACGAACCAGACCAGGACCTCGGCGACAACCATCGCGCCGGTCGCGGGGCCTGCAGTCGTGGTCCGACACGCGACGAGGCAGGCGATCCTCGATGTCGCCGAGCCGATCCAGGCCTTCTTAGGTGCGCCACATGCAGTCGGCGCCGCTGGTGTCCCGCCGCAGCCCGGCCCGGTCCCGGTCCCGGTCGGCGCCTTCGTGCCCGAGCTCGAGGATCCATCCGTCGGCACGCCCGAGTGGGCTGATGTCTACGCGCGGTCCGTCGAGCGCCACCGCGACGAGCGCGAGCGCATCGACCGCGAGCAGGCCGGGGCCCAGCGGCTGTGGGAGGACTTCCTCGCTGCCCAGGGCTCCGAGGTGCCCGAAGGCGAGCGGTCGCTGGTAGCCAACGACGACCTGCACCGGCAGTTGCTCCAGCTCGCACGGACTTCCGGCGGCCAGTACGAGAGGGAGAACGTGATCGGCGACCCGAACCAGACCTTCGGCGTTGAGATCGAGTTCGACGGCGCGGATGCCAATGAAGTCGCCCGCGCCTTCCACGCCGCAGGCCTCGCTTCCACGCCAAACCTGCAGGGCTACCACTCGCACCGAGAACCGGGAAAGTGGGTGGTCGAGCGCGACTCCACCGTCACCGGTGAGGTCGTCAGCCCGGTACTGCAAGACACGCCCGAAACCTGGGCGCAGTTGGAGAGGGCCTGCGCGATCCTTCGTGAAAATGGCGCCCGGGTGACCGCGAGAACCGGCGGCCACGTCCACGTCGGCGCCGACTCCGCAGGACTGGACCACGACGTAGGCCGATTCCGCCGCGTCGCCAACGCGTGCGCGTGGGCGGAGGACCTGATGTACCGCCTTGCGGCCGCGACCGGACGAGGTGGTCGACGCCACCGGGGAGCAGGCAATGGCTACCGCTGGTGCGGACCGATGGGAGCCGGCCAGTTCGAGGAGGCGCAGAGCATGAACGAACTTGCGAGCCGCGTCGGAGCGAGCCATGGATTTGGGCTCAACTACGGGAACCTCCTCGAAAGCCGGAGAACGATCGAGTACCGCTACTTCGATTCCAGCCTCGACCCCGCCCGCCTTCAGGCCAATATCAAGCTTGCCTGCTGGATCACGAAGCGCGCCTCGACCCTGCCCGACTCCGCAATTCCCACCGAGCGCGTGCGCCTCGGCAGCCACGCTGACGGCCAGGTGACTGACTCCAATGACGGCCTACTCCGCCGATTCGCGGACACGATCTTCGTTCGGCCGCAGGACAAGCTGAAGCTCTACTGGCTGTTCCAGCGCTCAGCGTGGCAGCCGGCACGGAGGGCGGCGTGACCTACTCCGATGCAGACGTGGCTATGAGGGTCTTGATCTGGGCCGACCCAGTCGCTAACCGACATCGCTCCGTGTCAATGACCAGTTCGGAGCGGGTGAGGGGGGTTTCCAGCGGCAGCGTCCACGCGGCACATCATCCATCCCGCGACATTCTCACCGGAGGTTTGAGCAGTTGATCACGAGCCGTGTTCCCGCCTTCCGCGACGACCTGATCTCGGTCTATCTCGGCGATGCTGGCGAGGTACTCAGGGATCTGCCGGCCGCCAGCGTCGACTGCGTGGTCACGTCTCCTCCCTACTGGGGCCTCCGCGACTACGGCCTCGAACCAATTGCTTGGGGTGGGGATCCGGCGTGCCATCACGCCTGGGGAGAATGGAGTGAGCTGCGGGACGAACGCGAGGCAGCCGAGCCCGAAAAATCTCGCACCAACGGTCGCTTCCACGGCGATCCAACCCGCCGATTCAACGGCCATCATCAGATGCACACAGCAGGCGCGTCATGCCGGCGCTGTGGTGCGTGGCGTGGCTGCCTCGGCCTTGAGCCAACGCCCGATATGTACGTCGAGCACATGGTCGACGTCTTCCGCGAGGTCCGCAGAGTGCTGCGTCCCACCGGAACACTCTGGCTGAACCTCGGTGACGCCTACTGCGCAGGCACGCGGACCGACCGCCGGCCGACGACCAGGTCTGGCGCCGCGGTGCCCTCGTCGTGGTCGGCTCGCTGCCAGCCACTACGTATTGGCGCTCTACCGAACCTCAAGCCGAAGGATCTGGTCGGCCTGCCGTGGCGGGTCGCTTTCGGGCTCCAGAACGACGGCTGGTATCTGCGGGCGGACATCATCTGGGCCAAGCCCAACCCGATGCCGGAGTCGGTCCGCGATCGGCCGACCAAAGCACACGAGTATCTCTTCCTCCTGAGCCCCAGCGGTCGTTACTTCTACGACGCTGAAGCGGTTCGCGAGGCCGCAGTGACAAGCTTGCTAAAGGCGCCGGCGGGCTGGGATCGCGCACCGGGCGGCCACGGTACGATCCATCGGCTTGGACGGGAGCCACGCATAGGCGCGGACCGAAAGGCGCTCGCCGGGCCAACGTATGCACGCCACCGCGCAGCCGCTCCAGGGGGACAGAGTCTGACCCTCCGCTCCGGACGCAACCGACGGACGGTATGGAACGTCGCCACCCAACCGTACAGCGGCGCCCATTTCGCGACGTTCCCCGAGCGCCTCGTCGAGCCATGCATTCTCGCCGGCACCAGCGAGTGGGGGAGCTGCTCCGGTTGCGGCGCGCCGTGGCGCCGCGAAGTCGAGGTCGGTTACGACAACCCGGGCAACCGATCGACCAACGGGCCGCGGTCCCTCGCCCGCCGGGCCGATACTCCGGGATTCGCCTTCCGCCTCGAGAGGCGCGCGAGGACGGTCGGTTGGACGCCTACGTGCGAATGCGATGCACCTGCGCGACCGGCCATCGTGCTCGATCCATTCGCCGGGTCCGGCACGACGCTTGCTGTGGCCGCGCGCCTGGGTCGCCGAGCTGTCGGCGCCGAGTTGAGTCCCGCTTACATCGATCTGATCCGTCAGCGCTGTGCCCAGCGGCTGCGGAGGGCGAGCTGACGGACATGTACCGCTTCATCAATCCGGCCAGCCAGCGCGACCTCCCGCTGCGGATGCTGTTCCAGCCAACGGCTGACGGCCTCTTCCTGCGAGCGTGCGAGGCCGACAGTTTTCGCGCCTTGGTCGCCGCCATGGTCGACGACCCCAGCTACGAAACGGCAGGTGTTGAAGATCGGCTCATGCACCGCCTCCGCGTGGCCGAGGACGCTGCGCTCATCGCAGCGATCGATGAACGGTCAATCGTGATCGCCGATCGCGATGGACCGAGCATGATCAACGTCGCCTCCGACGAGCCATTCATCCGCTCGCTAGACCGTCTCGGGTTCGTCTCGCTCGACCCGGCGTTCCGGTTGGCACGATGACGCGACAAAGGGAGCAGTCGCCGAGGACGCGGCGGGCGTCGGCCAAGAAGCCCTATGGGCCGGGCACGGAACAGGACGAGATCGTCCTCGGACATGCAGCCTATGTTCCGATGACAGCCCAGGAGTGGGACGAAACCGTCGACATCCTCGCCGACATCCTCATGCCCCTGTGGGACAAGCTCGAGAGTGATGGTCGCCTTCGCAAGAGGCACCTCCCGACGGCCGCTTGACGCGGCAGCGACGGTCGACTTGCCTTCCAGCGGTCGGTGATCCAGGATCTCTAAATGGAGCCCCGATCGTGCGCGTAGCCACCTATACCCGTATCTCCACCGACGAGGAGAACCAGCCGTACTCCCTCGGCGCTCAGGACGACCGCCTCGGCGCTTACATCCGCAGCCAGGACGGCTGGGAGCCTGGGCTCCGGTACTCCGATCAGATGACCGGAAGCACCCTAGAACGACCCGATCTCCAGCGCGCCTTGGCCGACGCCCGCGCAGGACGCTTCGACCTCCTTCTCGTCTACCGCGTCGACCGACTCGCTCGGTCGGTCCGCGGCCTCGCCCAAATCCTTGACGAACTGGACCAAGCTCGAGTGCTCTTCCGGAGCGCGACTGAGCCGTTCGACACCGGTAGCGCGGCTGGCCGGATGATGGTCCAGATGCTCGGAGTCTTCGCCGAGTTCGAGCGCGCCACCCTCATCGACCGCGTGGTAGCCGGCATGGAACGCAAGGCGGCGCGAGGCGAGTGGCACGGGGGCAAGCTGCCGTTCGGGTATGCAGTTGAGGCCGGCGCGCTGGTGCCGGTCGAAGCCGAGGCTGCCCTCGTGAACAAGATCTTCGACTTGTGCAAGGGCGGGGAGATGGGCGCCCGTTCAATCGCCATGTTGCTGAACGACCACGGGCATCGAACGCGGACTGGACGACCTTGGGGCCACAAGACCGTCCTCGATATGCTCCGGAACCCGATCTACGTCGGAGATGTGGCGTTTCGAGGAGCGGTCCACGCTGGCGGACATGCCGGCATCGTCTCTCGCGAGACATACGAGGCGTGCAAGGCAGTGTTGACCGAGCGAGGCGAGGATCACAGTGTTCGGTCGGACACTTCATCCGAGTACGAGATGGCCGGGCTCATGCGCTGCAAGAAGTGCCGCCGCCGGCTGGTCGGCGCGGCTGCTCACGGCCGTCTATACAGGTACCGCTACTACGTCTGCCACGACCGCCACGCCTACGGCCGACACGGCTGCACGGCGCCTCGCCAAGCAGCTGAACGGCTTGACGCCACCATGCTGAGAGCAGGTCTGAAGCAATTTGAGAAGGCCGATGGCATCAGGGAGGCTCTACGCCGATCAGCCGAGAAGCGAGCCGCCGCCCAGCCGAAGGTTGCCCAGGAACTGGCTGCAGTGACCGCTGACATCACCCGGGCAGAGGGCGCGATCAAGCGCTATCAGCTAGCTTTCGAAGCCGGAGAAATGGAGGCCCAGGACTGCGGTGCGCGCCTTCAAGAGCTCGGCATCCAGGTCCGCGATCTCCGCGCGCGTGAGGCTGAGCTCGACCTTGCGATGACCTATCAGACCGAGGTCGAAGTCACCGACGAGTTGATCGCGGAGTTCCACGACGAGATCCTTGAGACCATCGAGAATGGGACGCCGGCCCAGAAGAAAGCCCTCAACAGGCGCATGTTCGTCGAGGTGATCGTGGACGGCAAGGTCGCCTACCCCAAGTACCGTGTTCCCACGGCAGGGGTTCGCATAGTGGGAACTTTGGTGGAGCCGAGGGGATTCGAACCCCTGACCTTCTGACTGCCAGTCAGACGCGCTCCCAGCTGCGCCACGGCCCCACTGTGTCGGAGGAAGTGATGATACCCCGCACTTGCGACCCGACCTTCCGCCGCCGAAGGATCAGGCGAGTCGCGTGATCAGGAACATGGCGATAGCACCGCCTAGGGTCAATGGCAGCGCGGTTTGCGGAGACAGCTCCTTGGCGCGGGGCAGGAGGATGGTCGAGGCTGCATATACAAACAGTCCCCCGAAAAACCCAATCGCAACCGGAAAAACTTCGGGGGGAACCGGCACGACCGATGCGAACACCGCGCCGACCAGAGGCGCTGACGCATCGGCGATCAACCACCACCGCGAACGTCCAGGCGGCTGACCGTGCGTGACGAGATACGACACCGTGTTGAGCCCGTCGGAAAAGTCGTGCCCGATGACGGCAATGGCGACGAGGAGTCCCAGCGTCGTGTTCACCCGAAAACCGAGGCCAATGGCCAACCCGTCGAAGACGCTGTGCACCACAAATCCGCTCGCACCAAATAGACCAGCGCGGTCGGGCCCTTCGTCTTCTCGATGGTGGTGATGGAGAAACCGTTCCAGCGTGTAGAAGCTCAAAAACCCAACCAGCGACGCGCCGACTGGAAGTTGCGTCGAAAGGTGGAGAGCCGCGGCCCGGTCGATTGCATCAGGCAAGAGATCGAAGAAAGCTGCCCCGAGGACAACGCCGCCGGCCAACGCGGCCAGAGCCTGCACGCGACCCGGCCAGCGCAAAGCAGTAAAACCTCCGGCGACCGTGGATAAAAACGCGACCGCCGCAAACCCGACCGCAAGCCATGATCCCATCACGCTCGCCCTATCGGCACGACGGGCACAGGCCTGAGAACACCAGGCGGTGACTGGTCACCAGGAAGCCGGTCCGTTGCTCGACGCGACTGCCGGCACGCTCGAGCAGGCAGTCCGGCAGGGGTGAAACCGCACCACATGCTTCACACCGAACGTGGTCGTGGTGATGACCCGCGAGCTCGTAGTGGACTCTGCCATCCCCCAACGAGACCTGCGCGATGACGCCCCGCTGCGCGAGCCACCCTACGGCACGAAACACTGACGAGTAATCAGCCGTCACGCCAGACACGAGCAGCCCCGAGTGCAGGTCCTCGATCGACCAGTCATGCCTTTCGTCGCCCTCGAATAGCTCGCGAACCGAATCACGAACGTGGCTTGGCCTCGGCATTGCGGCTAAAGACTAGCAGTTATGCAAGCGACTTGCATAACTCTCGCTCTCGGCCACGCGCGCCGGAGTCCGATGATTCCTCCGTCATGCACGTTCTCGTCACCGGCGGAAGGGGCGCCCTCGGCCGCGATGTGGTGAGGCGCCTCATCGACACCGGCCATCGAGCGCGCGTCCTCAGCCGCAAGGCGGGCGATGGCGACGACTGGGTGCAAGGCGACCTCGTCACCGGCGCCGGCCTCGAGGTCGCGGTGAAAGGCGTCGATGTGATCATCCACGCCGCGTCCGACGCGCTATCGCCGCGCAAGTACGAAGCCACTGATGTGCTCGGTACGCGCCGCTTGCTGGCGATGGCTCGCGAGGCGGGCGTCCGGCACGCCGTGTACATCTCGATCGTGGGCATGGAGGGAGTGGACTACCCGTACTACAAAAGCAAGCTCGCGGCCGAAGCCGTGATGCGCGAGAACATCGTCCCGTGGTCGATCCTTCGCGCGACCCAGTTCCACACGCTGATGGAGATCTTCCTCGACGCTTCGAGCAAGATGCCGCGCCTCGCGCTGGTTCCGTTCAAGTGGCGGTTCCAACCCGTCGACACCACCGAGGTCGCGAAGCGACTGGTGGACGTCGCCACGAGCAGGCCCGCGGGCATACTGCCCGACTTCGGCGGCCCGGAGGTGAGGGACTTGAAGAGTCTGGCGACCTCCTGGCTCGCCGTTCGCAGGCCGAACAAGCGCCTCGTCAACCTCTGGCTGCCTTTCAAGTTCAGCCGCCAGTTCTCCGCCGGCGCGGTCCTGACTCCCGACCATCGCGACGGCACCATCACATTCGAGCAATATTTGGCACGGAGGTATCCGAAGACAGCAT
>Ga0207646_10005104_pt1 | contig 13928 bp, 10 predicted proteins | sample KBSK5502metaG_FD_184343 | JGI IMG/M metagenome (GOLD analysis project Ga0207646, IMG submission 184343) | Corn, switchgrass and miscanthus rhizosphere microbial communities from Kellogg Biological Station, Michigan, USA - KBS K5-50-2 metaG... | ecosystem: Host-associated > Plants > Roots >... | reverse complement strand
GCGGGTGCGCCATCGACGATCTTGGCGTCCGCGGCTGGGCGCGCGTTGTCCTTCGGGCTGACAGCCGCCGGGCCACCGTTGGCCCCGGCGCCGTTGGCCCCAGCACCGTTGGCCAGAGCATCCTCTTTCCCGGCCGCCGGCGTGCCGTTCGGCGAAACACCGCCGCCTGCCTTACCGTCGGATACGGCATCCTCGGGCACGGCGGTCTTGGCGGGAGCAGACTTCGCTGGGTCGGACTTAGCTGAGGTCGGCTTGCGCGACGACTGCCTGGGCGGTGCCATGATGTCGCTCGTCAGCGTGTCCTCGTCGTCGATCAGGTTGTCGTCGGCAGCTCGCGAAGTCACCACGATGGGCGAGCCTCCCCTCGAGCCAGCTGGCCTGTCCGTGCGCCTGTCCAAGCCGTCCTCCCTCTGATCCAGACCCTCACGAGGTTATCTCCGGACGCGACGCCCATATGACCACCTATGCGAAGAAGACAGCATTCTGCCGGACTTCGTCTTACTCATGGGACGCTTGTGCCCCCGAAATCGTTGCCGTCCGCCTGAAAAAGTCAGGCGTACTAGCCGACCTTACACAATCCGCAGGATTACTCCGCTTCTCCCTGCTCCTCGACGGCGAGATCTGGGGCTGCTGGATCCGGGTCTGCGGGATCCGGCACGTCGGCCATGTCTGCTTCCTCGGCTTCTGCCATCGACTCCGCGTTGAGCGCCAGGCCGACCACGCTGTCACCGGAAGCCAGGTTCATCAGCCGGACGCCCATGGTCTGCCGGCCCGACTGCTTGACCTCGGCCGCGCTGGTCCTGATCACCCCGCCCGCGGACGTGATCGCGAAGACCTCGTCGCCCGGGTGCACCATCAGCGCGCCCGTCAGCACGCCCCGGGCCTCGACGATCTTCGCCGTGACGACGCCGCGGCCGCCGCGGCCCTGGACCGGGTAGGCGTCGGCGGGCGTGCGCTTGGCGTACCCGCCACCGGTGGCCACCAGCACGTCGCCGCCGTCCCTGACCACGTACATGCCGAGCAGCTCGTCGCCGTCGTTGAAGCGCATCCCGATGACGCCCGAGGTGGCCCGGCCCATCGGGCGCAGCGAATCGTCGTCGGCATGGAACCTGATCGCCTGCGCGCCCTTGCTGACCAGCAGCAGGTCGTCCTCGGGGGAGGCCAGCCGGGCCGCGATGACCTCGTCGTCCTCGCGCAGGTTGATCGCGATGATGCCGCCGGATCGCGGCGAGTCGAAGTCGGTCAGCCTGGACTTCTTCACCAGCCCGGACTTGGTGGCAAGCACCAGGTAGGGAGCCACCTGGTAGTCGCGCAGTGCGAGCACCTCGGCGATCCGCTCGTCTGGCTGGAAGGCGAGCAGGTTGGCTACGTGCTGGCCGCGGGCGTCGCGTCCGGCGTCCGGCAGCTCGTAGGCCTTGGCCCGGTAGACCCGGCCCTTGTTGGTGAAGAACAGGATCCAGTGATGAGTCGTGGTGATGAAGAAGTGATCCACGATGTCGTCGGTGCGCAGCTGCGCGCCGCGGATTCCCTTGCCCCCGCGCCGCTGCGCGCGGTACAGGTCGGTCCTGGTCCGCTTGGCGTACCCGCCGTAAGTGATGGTGACCGCGACGTCCTCTTCGGCGATCAGGTCCTCGTCGGCCACCTCGCCGTCGTAGGCGATGATCTCGGTACGCCGGTCGTCGCCGAACTTGGTCACGATCTCGGCCAGCTCGGTGCCGACGATCTGCCGCTGCCGGTCGGGCGAGGCCAGGATGTCCTCGTAGTCGGCGATCTTCGCTTCCAGCTCGTCCCGCTCGTTGACGAGTTCCTGCCGCTCCAGGGCGGCCAGCTTGCGCAGCTGCATATCCAGGATCGCGCGGGCCTGGATCTCATCGATCTCCAGCAGCCCCATCAGGCCCTGCTGTGCCTCGGCCGCCGACGCGCTCGCGCGGATCAGCGCGATCACCTCGTCGATCCGGTCGATGGCCTTGAGCAGCGCGGCCACGATGTGCAGGCGCTCCTGGGCCTTACGCAGCCGGAACTTGGTGCGCCGGACGATGACCTCGATCTGGTGCGTGACCCAGTACCTGATCATCTGGTCCAGGCGCAGGGTGCGCGGCACACCGTCGACCAGCGCCAGCATGTTGGCGCCGAACGTGTCTTGCAGCTGGGTGTGCTTGTACAGATTGTTGAGCACCACCTTGGCGATGGCGTCCCGCTTGAGCACGATGACCAGCCGCTGGCCGGTACGGCCGCTGCTCTCGTCCCGGACGTCGGCGATGCCGCTGACCTTGCCGTCCTTGACCAGCTCGGCGATCTTCTGGGCCAGGTTGTCCGGGTTGACCTGGAAGGGCAGTTCCCTGACCACGAGCGTGGCCCGGCCCCGGGCATCCTCCTCAACCTCGACAACCGCCCGCATGGTGATCGAGCCGCGCCCGGTGCGGTAGGCGTCCCTGATGCCGCGCCGGCCCACGATGAGACCGCGGGTGGGGAAGTCCGGTCCCTTGACCCGCTCCAGCAGCGCGTCCAGGAGTTCCTCGTCGGTCGCGTCGAAGTGGTCCAGATACCAGGCGACCCCGGCGGCCACCTCGCGCAGGTTGTGCGGCGGGATCTTGGTGGCCATGCCGACCGCGATCCCCTCGGAGCCGTTGATCAGAAGGTTGGGGAACCGGCTGGGCAGCACCACGGGCTCGGACGAGCGGCCGTCGTAGTTCTCCCGGAAGTCGACCGTGTCCTCGTTGATGTCCCGCAGCATCTCCATGGCCAGCGGGGCGAGGCGGCACTCGGTGTACCGCATGGCCGCGGGCGGGTCGTTGCCCGGCGAGCCGAAGTTGCCCTGGCTGTCGATGAGCGGCATCCGCATCGACCAGGGCTGCGCCATCCGCACCAGCGCGTCGTAGATCGCGCTGTCGCCGTGCGGGTGGTAGTTGCCCATGACGTCGCCGATGACCCGCGAGCACTTGAAGTAGCCCCGTTCGGGACGGTACCCGCCGTCGTACATCGCGTACAGGATCCGCGTGTGCACCGGCTTGAGGCCGTCCCGCACGTCGGGCAGCGCCCGGCCGATGATGACCGACATCGCGTAGTCGATGTAGCTGCGCTGCATCTCGTACTGGATGTCGACCGGCTCGGTACGGTCGTGCCCGCCGCCCTGCGGCGCATCGGTAACTTCGGTCACTTTTCGCAATCCTTACTCAAACGAGAAAACCAGCTGACACCGTGCGGATCAGATGTCCAGGAACCTGACGTCCCTTGCGTTGCGGGTAATGAACGCGCGGCGCGCCTCGACGTCCTCGCCCATCAGCACGCTGAACAGCTCGTCGGCCTGCGCCGCGTCATCCAGGGTCACCTGCAGCAGCACTCGCCGGGCCGGGTCCATCGTGGTTTCCCACAGCTCATTGGGGTTCATCTCGCCCAGGCCCTTGAACCGCTGCACGCCGTCCCGCGGCCGCGGGTCCTTCCTGCCCTCCGCGATGCCCGCCTCGATCACCCGGTCCCGCTCGGGATCGGAGTAGGCGTATCCCGGGGCGACGCCGCGCCCCTCCCACTTGATCTTGTAGAGCGGCGGCTGGGCGAGATACACGTGGCCGGCCTCGACCAGCGGCTTCATGAACCGGAACAGCAGCGTGAGCAGCAGCGTCCGGATGTGCTGCCCGTCCACGTCGGCGTCCGCCATCAGGATGATCTTGTGATAGCGGAGCTTCGTGATGTCGAACTCGTCGTGGATGCCGGCGCCGAGCGCCGTGATCATCGCCTGGACCTCGTTGTTCTTGAGCACGCGGTCGATCCGCGATTTCTCCACGTTGATGATCTTGCCGCGGATGGGCAGGATGGCCTGGAACTTCGGGTCCCGGCCGCCCTTGGCCGAGCCGCCGGCCGAGTCGCCCTCGACCACGTAGATCTCGGAAATCGCGGGGTCGGTGGACTGGCAGTCGGCCAGCTTGCCCGGCAGCGACGTCGAGTCCAGCAACGACTTGCGCCGGGTAAGGTCACGCGCCTGGCGCGCGGCGATCCGGGCCCGGGCCGCCTGGCTGGCCTTGTTGATGATGTCCTTGGCCTCGCCCGGGTTGCGGTCGAACCAGTCCCGCAGGTGGTCGTTGCAGGCCTTCTGCACGAACGACTTGGCCTCGGTGTTACCCAGCTTGGTCTTGGTCTGGCCCTCGAACTGAGGCTCGGCGAGCTTGACCGAGACGATCGCGGTCAGGCCCTCGCGCACGTCGTCCCCGGTCAGGTTGTCGTCCTTCTCGCGCAGCAACTTCTGCTCGCGGGCGTACCGGTTGACGATCGTGGTGAGCGCGGCCCGGAAACCTTCTTCGTGTGTGCCGCCCTCGGCCGTGTTGATGGTATTCGCGAACGTGTACACCGACTCGGTGTACGCCGAGCTCCACTGCATCGCGATCTCCACGGAGATCCCGTCCGCTTCCTCCTCGAAATCGATGACGGTGGCGTGCACCGGCTCCTTCGAGCCATTGATGTACCGAACGAAGTCGGCGATTCCCCCGGCGTACTGATACGTGGCTCCCCGGGGGGCGCTGGGATCGCGCTCATCGCTGATGGAAATGGCCAGGTTCTTATTGAGGAACGCCATCTCCTGCATCCGCCGGGATAGCGTCTCGAAGGACCAGTCGGTGGTCTCGAAGATCTGGCTGTCGGGCCAGAACGTGATCGTGGTACCGGTGTCCTCGGTCGCAGCGCCGCGGACTAGCGGGCCCATCGGATCGCCGCGCTCGTAGCCCTGCGTCCAGACGTAACCGTCCCTGTACACCTCCACCTCGAGCATCCACGACAGCGCGTTCACCACGGAAACGCCGACGCCGTGCAGTCCGCCCGAGACAGCGTAGGACTTGCCGTCGAACTTGCCGCCCGCGTGCAGGGTGGTCATCACGACCTCGACCGCCGGGCGGTGCTCCACCGGGTGCTCGTCTACCGGGATGCCGCGGCCGTTGTCCTTGACCCGGACCCCGCCGTCGGCCAGCAGCGTCACCTCGATGTTGTCCGCGTGCCCGGCGAGGGCCTCGTCCACCGAGTTGTCCACAACCTCGTAGACGAGGTGATGCAGTCCGCGCTCGCCGGTCGAGCCGATGTACATTCCCGGGCGCTTGCGAACGGCCTCAAGGCCCTCGAGTACCGTGATCGAGCGTGCATCGTAGGACAAACCAAACTCCATCCTGCATAAGAAGCGCGTCGCCCAGCCCCCCACGATGTGGCCTTCCTTGCGCTAATTCATTTTACCTGTAGGCACCGACAGCCAGGGTCGTGTTGCCCCACGTGTCGCTGCTAGCCGGGGGGGCGACCCCCCAAGACCCCCCCGCTCCTGGGGGGACCCATCCCCCCAGACCCCCCTTGGGCTAACCATAGGTGTCGCCTGGGCCCTTGCTGCCTGGTACGCGCCATCCGCCGCGCTGCCGCGGCGGGGCCGGCCCGCGGACCTTGACCCGGCGGACCGTCCCGTCGCCGAGTTCGGCGTTGAGCCGCTTGACGAGCACCGCGGCGAGCAACCGGACCTGGGTTGCCCAGGCCGTCGAGTCGGCCGCCACGGCCAGCTCGCCGTCGGCGAAGCTATCCGGCCGGGTGTGCGCCGCCAGATCCGCGCCGACGATCTCGGCCCACCGGCCGAACACCGAGCCCATCGCGGCTCGCTGCTGCCAGCCTTCGGCATCGAGCAGCCCGCCGATCGCGCTGGCGAGCGGCTGCGGGTCCTCGCGGCGGGGGCGGCCGCGCCTTCCTGGCCCGGGCGCGTCAGCCCGGGAGAGGGCGGATACCCCGGACCGTTCGGATTCATCGGTCCCTCCCGGCCGCGCCATTCCGGCCGGCCGGTCACCCCTGGCCCGCGCGTCCGCCTTGACCACGGCCAGCGCCTCGACCGCCAGCCGCGCCCGGTCGGGATCCGTGGAGCTAGCCGTCACCGGTGACCACGCCCGCGCGGACGGTGAACCTCGCGCCGGCCAGCACCGCGGGGATGTCGGCCGGCACCGCGGCGGTGATCAGGACCTGCTCGGCGGCGGCCACCAGCCCGGCCAGCCGGTCCCTGCGGCCCGTGTCGAGCTCGGCGAACACGTCGTCGAGGATGAGTACCGGATCCTCGCGGCCCTCCCGGAGCAGGGCGAAGCTGGCCAGGCGCAACGCGAGCGCGAGCGACCAGGACTCGCCGTGGCTGGCGTACCCGCGGGCGGGCAGGCTCCCGATGGACAGCTCAAGCTCGTCCCGATGCGGGCCGACCAGGCAGACGCCGCGATCGAGCTCACTGGCCCGGACTCCGGACAGCGCCTTCAGCAACGCCGTCTCCAATGCACCGATATCATCGAACTCATCACTATTTTCCAACGCTGAGCTGCGGTAATTCATTCCCGATGCCTCACCCACAGGGCCGCCGGAGACCGCCTCGTAGGCCGCGGTGACGTGCGGCCGCAGGGTGGCCACCAGGCGCATCCGGCCGGCCAGCAGCGGCGCGCCGGCCCGGGCCAGCTGCGCGTCCCAGGCGTCCAGGGTCGAGGTCATCGCCTCGCGGGCCGGGCCGCGTAGGTTCCCCTTGGACCCGGCCGACTTGAGCAGCGCGGTGCGCTGCCTCAGCACCCGCTCGTAGTCGGCGCGGACGCCGGCGTAGCGCGGCGCGGTGGCGGTCAGCAGCTCGTCGAGGAACCGCCGCCGCTCGCCGGGATCGCCCTTGACCAAGGCCAGGTCCTCGGGCGCGAACAGCACCGTGTTCAGCGCGCCGAGGATGTCCCGCGGCCGCGGCATCGGCGCCCGATTCAGCCTGACCCGGTTGGCCCGGCCGGGGTTGAGCTCGATCTCCACCAGCGTGCTGCCCTGCGCCCCGGTCACCGCGGCGCGCAGCACGGCGCGATCGGCACCGCGCCGGACCAGCGGCGTATCCGTGGCCACCCGGTGGCTGCCCAGCGTGGCCAGATAGCCGATCGCCTCGACCAGGTTGGTCTTGCCTTCCCCGTTCGGACCGCTGAACATGGTCACGCCCGGGCCGAGCTCGAGGCTGAGCTCGGGATAGGACCTGAAATCGGTCAGCGCGAGCCGGGTGAGGTGCACAGATCCGAGACTACGGCCCTCAGCCTGCGGAACGGATGGGCATGAGCACGTACCGGTAGTCGGGCTCGCCCTCGCTCTTGCCCGTGAGGACGGCGGGCTTGGTGGGCGAGGTGAACGAGATCCTGGCCATGTCCGAGTCGAGCGCGCCGATGCCGTCCAGCAGGTACTGCGGGTTGAAGGCGATCTGCAGGTCCTCGCCATCGAAGGCCGCCTCGAGGACCTCCACCGCCTGCGCGTCCTCCGAGGCGCCGGCCTCGAGCACCAGCTGCCCGGCGCTGAAGGCCAGGCGCACCGGAGTGTTGCGCTCGGCCACTAGCGCCACCCGCTTGACCGCCTCGGCGAACGTGGCGGCCGGGAGCTCGGCGGTCGCGCTGAACTCGCTCGGCAGCAGCGCCTGGTACTTGGGGTACTCGCCGGACAGCAGCCGGGTGGTGGTCTGCCGGCCGGCCCCCGCGAACCCGATCAGGCTGTCGCCGCCGAGCGAGATCGACACCTCGGCGCCCGAGGTGAGGGCGCGGGCGGTGTCGCCGAGCACGCGGGCAGGGACCAGCAGGGCCGTGCTGAGGTCGGGCTGCGCCGGGTTCCAGCGCAGCTCGCGGACGGCCAGCCGGTACCGGTCGGTGGCGACCAGGGTGAGCGTGTCGCCGGAGATCTCGATCCTGATGCCGGTCAGAGCGGGCAGCGTGTCATCGCGGCCGGCCGCGATGGCCACCTGGGCGATGGCCGAGGCCAGCGCGTCGCTGCCCACCGAACCGGTGAGCGGCGGCATCTCGGGCAGCGTCGGGTACTCCTCCTCCGGCAGCAAGACCAGGGTGAAGGTGGCGCTGCCGCACTTGAGGGTCGCGCGGGTCCCGTCGGTGGTCAGGTCGACCGGCTTGGCGGGCAGCGACCGGACGATCTCGGCCAGCAGCCGGCCGGAGACCAGCACCGCACCCTCTTCGTCGGTGATCACCGGCACGGTGGCCTGCGCGGAGACCTCGTAGTCGAACGTGGAGAGAGTGAGTTCGGCCCCCGCGTTCAGGCGCATCCCGGCCAGCACGGGGGCGGTCGGGCGGGCCGGCAGGGCACGCGCGGTCCACGCCACGGCCTCGGCCAGATGATCACGCTCAACCTGGAGCTTCACGGGAACTGCCCTCCTGGGTGGGTCTGTGGGGACAACTAGAGGTGTCAGTGTGCGTGGCGCCGGGTATTGCGAGGGTGTTCCCCGCCCTCCTCGTCCTCATGCACACAGGGCCTACTTGGTGTTGTTCTTTTCTTATTGAGAGAACCGTCATAGTCATAGGTGCGGTGGATTCTGGGGAGAACCCCTCTTCCCGCAGGTCAGCAGCCATTTTCTGCGCACAGGGGATGTGCCTGCTCAGGGGACGGCGGGACCTGTCCTGTGGCCGCCGGGTGGTGTCGCACAGGCTTGCCGCCAGTTGTCCCCTGGTTATCCGAAACTCTTCCACAATGTTGTCCACAAACTGTGCGCATAGCGGAGCGGCCGCCGCCTCAGCTCGTCCGCGCCTGCTGCTTGATGCGATTGGTTAGCTCGGTGACCTGCGTATAGATCGACCGGCGCTCGGCCATTAGGGAGCGGATTTTCCGGTCGGCGTTGATGACGGTGGTGTGGTCGCGGCCGCCGAACTGCTGGCCGATCTTGGGCAGCGACAGGTCGGTTAGCTCGCGGCACAGGTACATGGCGATGTGCCGGGCGGTGACGAGCACCCGCGACCGTGATGTCCCGCACAGGTCCTCGATGGACAGCCCGAAGTAGGAGGCGGTCTGGCCCATGATCGTCGCTGCGGTGATCTGCGGCCCCTGGGCCTCGGGGATGAGGTCCTTGAGCACGATCTCGGCCAGCTGGAGATCAACCGACTGGCGGTTCAGGCTGGCGAAGGCCGTCACCCGGATCAGCGCGCCCTCCAGCTCCCTGATGTTGGTGGAGATCCGGCTGGCGATGTACTCGAGCACCTCGGGCGGTGCGTTCAGGCCCTCCTGGATGGCCTTGCGGCGCAGGATCGCGATGCGGGTCTCCAGCTCGGGCGGCTGGACGTCGGTCAGCAGCCCCCACTCGAACCGGCTGCGCAGTCGGTCCTCCAGCGTGACCAGCCGCTTGGGGGCGCGGTCGCTGGAGATGACGATCTGCTTGCTCGCGTTGTGCAAGGTGTTGAAGGTGTGGAAGAACTCCTCCTGCGTGCCTTCCTTGTTCTCCAGGAACTGGATGTCATCGACCAGCAGCACGTCGACGTCGCGGTAGCGGCGGCGGAAGCCGTCCTGCTTGCCGTCCCTGATCATGTTGATGAAGTCGTTGGTGAACTCCTCCGAGCTGACGTACCTGACCTTCAGGCCGGAGTACAGCGTCTGCGCGTAGTGCCCGATGGCGTGCAGCAGGTGGGTCTTGCCCAGGCCGGAGTCGCCGTAGACGAACAGCGGGTTGTACGCCTTGGCCGGCGCCTCGGCCACCGCGACCGCGGCCGCGTGCGCGAACCGGTTGCTGGAGCCGATGACGAACGTCTCGAAGGTGTACTTGGAGTTCAGCCGGGTGCCGCCGAGCCTGGGGGCGGGCGGGATCCCCCCGGCCCCCCCCGGACGGCCCTGATCCTGGCGGGCGTGCTCGTCGGCATTGTGCATCCCGCCGTCGTGCGCCGGGTGCGCATGCGGCACGGCGGGCCGCGGGCCGTGATCGGCGACCTGCGGTCCGGCCAGTCCCTGCAGCTCCACTCCCTGTAGATGGGGCGCCGGGGGCTCCGGCGTCCCGGGGGCGAGATCCTGGCCCGGGCCGGATCCGGGCATCGCGGCCTGCGGTGCCGGGTCCACGGTGACGGCCAGCTGGATGTCGCGGCCGAGCTGCTGGGACAGGGCCTGGGTGATCAGCGCGCGCAGCCGGGTTTCCAGCTGCTCCTTGACGAACTCGTTCGGCGTGGCGATGAGGGCCGTGTTCTCCACCAGGCCGAGCGGCCGGGTGAGTTTCAGCCAGGCCCGCTGGTGCGGCTGGATCTGCAAGTCGGCCAGCCCGTCGAGGGATCGTGCCCATACTTCTGCCAGGTCTGAATTTGCCACCTGTGCGCTCCCCTCGCATCCCCACGTCGCGAGCCGCGCTCACGATCCACAAACAATCCACATGCTGTGCACGTGGCATCCCCGCTGCATACCGTGACTGCGGCAGCATGGGGAGAATAGCTTTCCACAGCCTAAGTCGCGACAGCGGGGCACGCCTGGCAAACGGCGGGGTTCCAGATGGTAGCCTGTGGTGAATCCGAGAGCCGCACGCCGTCGTCGAGCGTGCCCGCAACATGATCCCTTACCTGGAGCTCCAGTGAGTAAGCGCACGTTCCAGCCGAACAATCGGCGCCGCGCGAGGACGCATGGTTTCCGGCTGCGCATGCGTACCCGGGCCGGGCGCGCTGTCCTCGCCGCCCGCAGGCGCAAGGGTCGCGACCGGCTGAGTGCCTGATCCTGCCGTCCCAGTCCCGGATGCGCCGTGGCGCGGAGTTCGCGCTGACCGTGCGCACCGGGACTCGCGCGGGCCGGCCCTTGGTGGTGGGCCACCTGCTGGTCCGCCAGGACGCGCAGCACCGGCACGAAGCGGCCAGGGTAGGATTTGTGGTGAGCCGGGCGGTTGGCCCGGCGGTCACCAGGAACCGCGTCAAGCGGCGGCTTCGCGCGCTTATGCGCGGGTACCTTCAGTCGCTGCCTGGCGGTAGCCTTCTTGTGGTGCGCGCAAATGCCGCGGCCGCGCACGCAAGCCATCCGGATCTCACTGCGGATCTGGATTCGGTGATCGGCAGGTTGCTGCGGCAGCAGGTTGGGACGCGTCGGTAATGCCAGCTAGGGGTACTGATCACGGTCCGGTCCGCACCGCGCCAGATAGAGCTACGGTGCCGGCCCGGCTGCTAATGCTCCCCATCGCGGGGTACCGGCGGTTCATCAGCCCGCTGCTCGGGCCGCGCTGCCGGTTCGCGCCTTCATGCAGTGAGTACGCGCTGATGGCGCTGTCCGAACACGGCGCGGCTCGCGGGCTCTGGCTCGCGGTGGCGCGCATCGCCCGGTGCCATCCCTTCCATCCCGGCGGCTATGATCCGGTGCCTGCCAGGAAACCCAAGGTCGCGAGGAGCTAGCAGGTGGCTATCCTTAACCCGCTGAATGACTTGGTGGCGTGGGTCATCATGCGGTTGCATGCTGGCCTTGGCGCGATCTTCGGCCCGGACTCGGGATGGGCCTGGGGCCTGTCGATCGTGATCCTGGTCATGATTATCCGGCTGTTCCTGGTCCCGCTGTTCGTCAAGCAGGTGAACGCCCAGCGGAAGATGGCCCAGCACGCCCCGCAGCTGCAGGAACTGCGCAAGAAGTATAAGAACGACAAGCAGCGTCTCAACGAAGAGACGATGAAGTACTACAAGGAAAACGGGGTCAACCCGCTGGCGGGCTGCCTGCCGATGATCCCGCAGCTGATCATTTTCTTCTCGCTGTTCAGCGTGCTGCGGTTCATCGCCGACTGGAAGCCGGGTCACCCGCTCCAGTACGGGTTCACCCAGTCGGTGGTGGAGAGCGCCCAGAAGGCGACCATCTTCGGCGTCCACCTCTACGACAAGCTGCTGTTCCGGACCGCCGGCTCGCCGCCGCTGTCCTTGCACGTGGTGATCGTGATCGTGATCACCGTGGCGCTGAGCGCGACGACGACGTTCATGACCGTCCGGCAGAGCGCCAAGCGTGGTCTCATGCAGACCAACATGGACCCGAGCAACCCGATGGCCCAGTCGCAGAAGTTCATGCAGTACATCGTGCCGTTCTTCTCGCTGACCGGGCTGTACTGGCAGTACGGCCTGGTGCTCTACTGGGTGACGACCAACCTGTGGACGCTGGGCCAGCAGTACTTCATGTTCAGGAACTGGGACCCCCTGCCGGTCGGTGCCGAGGGCGCGCTGGCAGGCGCGACCACGGGCGGACCGGCGCGGACGGCGCCGAACTCGGCCCGGTCCAGCTCATCGGGGTCCACCGCATCAGGGTCCACCTCATCGCGGTCCACCTCATCGCGGTCCACCTCATCGCGGTCCAGCTCATCGCGGCAGAGCTCGGCGCGGCCGGCATCCGCCGCCAAGACGGCGGGCAGCGGCGCGCGTACCGGCACGGCGAGCGGACGGCAGGCCACGCAGGGGTCGGCTCCGGCCCGGGCCAAGGGCGGCACGACGTCGGGTTCCGCCCGGACCGGGACGGCGTCGCGCCCGGCGACCACCGCATCCCGCCCGGCCACCGGGCAGAACGGCACAGAAAAGCGCGGGCTGCTGCGGCTGGGCCGGGCGAAACAGGAACCCGAGCCCCAGGACGACGTGCCCACCGCTAAGGTGGTGCGGCAGCAGCCGGTGCGGCAGGCGAAAAGCAAGCGGTCGGGCAAGCGGTGACGGGAACGCAAATCACAGTGGGAGGTCCGGTCGTGAGCCAGCAGGACGTGGAGGTCACCGACGCGGAGGAAGCCCTCGACGCGGACGAAGAACTCGACGCAGGCGAGGACGGCCAGGATGTCGGGACAGCCGCGAGCACCCAGCTGAGCGACCTCGAGCTCGAGGGCGATATCGCCGCGGACTACGTGGAAGGCCTGCTGGACATCGCCGACCTTGACGGCGACATCGACATGGACGTCGAGGGAGACCGGGCGATCGTATCGGTCGTCGGCGCGACGCTGGAGGAGCTGGTCGGCGACGACGGTGCGGTCCTGGAGGCGCTCCAGGAACTCACCAGGCTCGCCGTGCACCGGCAGACCGGAAACCGGGCCAGGCTCATGCTCGACATCGGCGGCTACCGGGCCCGACGCCGCGCCGAGCTCGCCGACTACGGGCAGAAGGTGGCCGAGGAGGTCGCCCGCACCGGCGAGCCGAAGACCCTGGCCGCCATGACGCCGTTCGAGCGGAAGATCGTGCACGACGCCGTGGCCGTGTCCGGCCAGCGTAGCGAGTCGGAGGGCGAGGAGCCGAACCGGCGTGTGGTGGTCTACCCGGCGTAATGACGGCCCGGGTGGCGGGTAGTCGCGATTTCGATAACCAGGATCATGCTGGCATGACCATCGATACTGATTTCGCTACGGAAGGCACCGCAGCGGTGACGGCGCCTGGTACCCCTCCGGCCCCGCCCCCGGCTGCGGCCGTGGTGTTCGGGCCCGCGTTGGACGGAGCTCGCGCGTTCGCCGGGATGCTGGCTACCCGCGGGGTCGAATGGGGCCTGATCGGGCCGCACGAGGTGGCCCGCCTGTGGGACCGGCACCTGCTGAACTGTGCTGTGGTGGCGGATCTCATCGGCAGTCGGTACCGGACCCTGGTGGATATCGGTTCCGGCGCAGGCCTGCCTGGCATCGTGCTGGCCATGGTACGGCCGGAGTTGAGCGTCACCCTGCTCGAGCCGATGGAGCGACGCTGCCGGTTCCTGTCCGAGTGCGTGGCCGAGCTCGGCCTAGCCAACGCGAGCGTGCTGCGTGGGCGAGCCGAGGACGCCGACCTGCGGGCGGACGTGGCCACGGCTCGGGCGGTGGCGCCGCTGGACCGGCTGGCCGAGCTGGCGGCGGGCGTGGTCCGGCCGGGCGGCCTGGTACTCGCGATCAAGGGCCAGACGGCTGCCGACGAACTGAGAAAAGCCCGCCCCATCCTGCGGCGAATTGGTGCCCGCGGCGCCGAGGTTGTGCGTGCGGGGCAAGGTAAGGTCGATCCTGCGACTACCGTCGTGCGGTTCTTCGCGAGATGAGGCAGAGCATAGGTGGCGCTCAGCTATTACCCGCCGGGCACGGCGAATCTACCGACGGCGGGCCGGAGCGCGGTCGGGCTGGGCTGGCCGCAAGGGCCGCTGATGGCCCGGGCACCCACGGTTGTGGCGCAGGCCGGAGCGGCCCGAACCGGAGGCCTGGGCTGGCCGGGAAATTCAGCGCCCATCATGACAGGGCC
>Ga0207646_10005101_pt1 | contig 13929 bp, 3 predicted proteins | sample KBSK5502metaG_FD_184343 | JGI IMG/M metagenome (GOLD analysis project Ga0207646, IMG submission 184343) | Corn, switchgrass and miscanthus rhizosphere microbial communities from Kellogg Biological Station, Michigan, USA - KBS K5-50-2 metaG... | ecosystem: Host-associated > Plants > Roots >... | reverse complement strand
GCAGATTTCAATCCGTTCAATCCGCGCAATCCGCGGCTATTTTTCAGAACAACAGCTTCAACGCGAACTGGATTTGCCGCGAGAAGTTGGCCGTCGACGTAATTTGGCCGGCCGACTCGCTATAGCTGGAGCTGGAGCTGTTGCCCTGGAACACCACTTGATTCGGTAACCCGAAATTCGTGTGATTGAAAACATTGAACGCTTCCGCCCGGAACTGCAACGTCACGCTCTCCCGGATGGGGATCCTCTTAAATAAGGATGTGTCGACGTTGAACAGGCCCGGGCCGCGCAGCGGACTGCGCCCCACGTTGCCGAAGGTGCCGGCAATCGGCATCTTGAAGGCGCGGGGATCGAACCAGCGGTCCGGTGTCCCCAAAATCACCGGTCCCTTAAAGTCCGGATTCCAGTCGGGTACGGCGACGACATTGTTGTCGCCGGTGCCGATATTATCGAAGCCGATCAGAGGCGAGATGGGAAACCCGCCCTGCCAATTGGCGATCCCATTCCACTGCCAGCCCTCAATCAAATGTTTTACCAACCCGCTGGCGCCGCCACCGAAGCGTTGCCCGTTTCCGAACGGCAACTGATAGCTGAAGTTCGTGTTGAACTGGTGGTGGAGATTGTAGGCGGCCACCCCTCGGTTCAGCTGGCGCATGTACGGACTGAAAAGGTCCGGCGGCTCATTTTCGCCCGAAGGCGCCAGGATGGCGGAATTCATATCGATCACTTTCGAGTAGCTGTAATTCGCCTTGAACGTCAGGCCGCGTGTCGCACGCTTGACGAGAGACACATTCAGCGCGTGATAGCTGGCGGTACCTTGATCGAACCATGACTGGGTGTTGGACACATACGGGTTCGGGCGCTGGACGAGAGTGAGGCCGTTGACCACGACCGGAGGCCTGGACGGCATATACAAGGTTCCCTGCGGAACAATGGCGGATTGAGCCGCGGGCAGCACTCCGCCGCTTCTGCATCCTTGCGGGTTCTGGCACACCTCGGGCGGAGCTGTATTGGTATCCATTGTGAGATTGGTGTGGTAGGACTGGCTGCCTACATAGCCGACCTGAAGCAACAAGTCTTTTCCAAGCTGGCGGTCCACGGTCAGGTTCCACATCTGGATGGTGGGCGTAAACATGTTCGGATCGAGTCCCGTGGGTTGATACATCCCGCACGGTGCGGCTACTCCTGGGCCGCACGTGGGCGGGAGCGGTACGTTCTTTTTGAGCGGAAGAAGAGGAAGGAACCCGTTCGTCACCATGAGTTGCTCGCGGGCAGCGTAGGGTGGCATACCGGCCTGGGTCCGGATGCCAAGGTTATCCATCAGATCGTTGTGGATTCCAAAGGCGGCCCGCAGCGCCCAGCTTCCCGTGCCTGTCGGGTCCCAGGCCAGGCCCACGCGCGGCTGCAACAACAGCCTGGCGTGATTCTCATCGAGGCAGGATTTTCCGACGATCGGATCGGTCTGGATCACAAAGCCGGGATCGTATCTGTAGTTCGAACACCGGCCCGCAACCTCGGTCCAGCCGTTGGTCATCTCATGCCGCAACCCCAGACGCAGATTTAAATTCCGCCGCAGCTTCATGTCATCCTGGACATACCAGGCCGCTTCGGTCGTGCGGAAACCCAGGTGAGGCGCATTCCGCGTCAGGATCGCCTGGGTCGGCTGATCCCGGAGAAATGTCAATATGTCCCGATAGCCGACGTTTGCCGCCGATGACAACGCCACGCCAGCCTGGCCTTGTTGCACCTTCTGAATCCAACCTCCCATACTCCAGGAGTGCTTCCCTTTGATGAACCGCAGGTCATCGGAGTACGTAAAGTAATGTCGGATCCCTTGATTGGGGTTGTTGCCCGGTATGCCCGCCACAGCGGACGGGGCGGCCGCGCTGATCCCGCCTCCAATAATGACGGAGCCGGGATTACCTCCCTCGAGAAACACGACGTCTTTAGACATCGGTACAGCGGGAGCGTTGACCAGCGTTGCGAACGTTCCGGCGTAGCCCAGGGTCGCAATATTCACCAGACTGGAGGACATAACATGCGTTTCTTTCAAGCTCAGTGTTTGCGCGTGTATGTCGGAGATGCTCACAAAATTCGGTGCGCCCCCTCCTCCCCCTCCCCAGGGGATGTTCCTCCTGCCGTTGTCAACGGAATAGTTTGCCGAAAACGAATCCCTGGTGGAGATGATGTGGTCAAAACGCGCGAGGCCAAAATTTTCTCCGACCGAGTTCGGCGGATTCGCGTAGGCGACAGCCGTCCCATCGGGACGGTCGGGAGTACTGGGCACCGGCCAAAAGGCGTTGGCATACTTGAGCATGTCGGGCTTCAGACCGGGAACCGGCGAACCCTCCGGCAAACCCAGGGAATTACCCGGCCACAAAAGACCCTTGCGAGCGTAAGCGCCCGGCACAATCGAGGCGCTAGCAACCGATAGCCGCTGCACGAACGCTTCATAGGTCCCGAATAGAAACATCTTGTCCTTCTTGATCGGGCCTCCCAAAGCTCCTCCAAATTGATGGCGTTTGAACGGAGGAGTGCCGATGGTTTGATCGAAGAAATTGCGGGCGTCAAACGCGCTGTTGCGCAGATATTCGAACGCGGATCCGTGCACAAGGTTGGTCCCGGAGGTGGTCACAACGGTGATTTGTCCTCCGGCCCGTTTCCCATACTCGGCGCCGTAGGTGTCGGTGAGAACGTTGAATTCCCGCATGGCTTCCACGCCGAGCAAACTATTGCTGGCGCCGAACGGCGTAATGAACTGGCCGGTCGCGGCCCCCCCAATCCAGTCGATTCCGTTGATGGTATACCGATTGGTTTCCGGCCGCTTCCCCGCCACCGAAAACATGTTCCAGGTAGCGCCGTTGAGCGTATTCGAAGTGGTATTGGTAACGCCGACGTTGAGCGTGATCAACTGATCGAAGCTGCGGCCGTTCAGGGGCAACTCCTTCACCTGTCGCTCGGTGATCACTCCGGAGGTCGGGCTCGTCGTTGTATTGACGAGAGGAGCCTCCTCGCTCACCGTGACTTGCTCGGCATTGGCTCCGACTTCAAGCGTCAGATCCACCACCGCTTCCTGACCGACAACGAGATTGATCCCGCTCCGGACTATCTGCTTGAATCCCGGCATGGTCGTCGTGATTTCGTATGCCCCGACCGGTAGCAACGGCACACTGTAGCCGCCGCGCTCACCGCTCACGACGGTGCGCGTCAGGCCACTTTCGGTATGCTTGACGCTGATACTCACACCCGGCACCAGCGCTCCCGTGGTGTCCTTCACGGTCCCTAAAATGGTTGCCGTGGAGGTTTGAGCAAAAATCAGGCCGGTTGTTCCTAATGCGATCAATACAACAATCGCCGTTACGAATCGTTCAAATGGACGGAGACTGACACCCATCCTCCTTACCATGATCTGCTCCTTTCGACTTCGAATTTATTCTCTCTAACTGAAAACAAATATGGCGGCGTCCAGGCCTTGGTTCCCCCTTGGTTCCGGCTCCTCCTGGCCGGTCTACTGCTTATGAAGACGCGTCGCGCCTGTTTGCTCGCTTCAGAAAGTGAATTTCAGGCCGAATTGGATCTGGCGCGAATCTGTGAGCGTGCTTCGAATCGTTGCCGCAGAAGCGATCCGCTCACCCGAAGCGTTAAAGAGCTTGACACTCTCCTGAAGAGCTCCGGGCCTGTTGAAGTTCGCCCGGTTGAACACATTGAAAGCCTCGGCCCGAAACTGGATGCTCTTCATTTCCGCCACCGGGATGTTTTTCACAACCGCAAAATCGAAGTTCTTCAGGTTAGGACCGATGACGGTGTTGCGCCCGAGGTTGCCATAAAACCCGGGCTCCGGCAGAGCGAAGGCGCATGGATCGAAGTAGAGGTCAGGAGTTCCCAGTTTCGCGCCGGCGGGAACACCGGGACAGCCCTTGGAGAAGCCTTTCACCGGATTGTTGCTGAAGCCCGGAAGCAGATCCGGGCGGTCGGTGATCTGCGTTCCACTGGCTCCGTTGCGCGAACGGTTAAACCCGCTGTAGACCGTAATCGGCGTTCCGTCGGATAGCGTGAGGATCCCGTTGATCTGCCAGCCGGCAAGCACTTTTCCAGCGGCTCCGGTCATATTGTGTGCGAAGGGAAGGTCGTAGGTGAAGTTTGCAGAAAAGTAGTTGCGGATATCAATTCCGGCCAGTCCCCAGTCGGCCTTCCAATCGTCCGGATCTTGCGGCACGGTTCCGCTTACATCGAGATACCTGCCGAATACGCCGTCGGCGTTGTTGGTGTTCTTGGCATACGTGTAGGAGCCTTGCACCTGGAGTCCGCCCCGGAAGCGCCGGTTGAGACCGAGTTGCAGCGAGTGATACTGGGAAGCGCCCTCGGGGGTAACCCAAAACTGAAGCTGCCCGATGTTGGGGTTCCGGCGCGGCGAGTTGGAAGCGAAGTACTTGCGTCCGTTCCGGATTTCCGTAGGCAACGCGTTATTCCCGTTGTTGCCGTTGAGCTGGTGATAGGAATGGGCCCCGGCATAAGCGACGGTGATCGCCGTTTGCGAAGCGATCTGTTGCTGGATGCTGAGGGTATAGCCGATCTTTGTGGGGTCTTTCATTTCGTACTGCAGCCCATAACTGACGACCTGAGTCAGAGGCGGCGACGTTAACAGGCTTGCGTCCAATCGGGGAAAAGTAGCAGCGGCCCCAAGAACACGTGCGGTCACGCTATAGGGAGGGATACGGCTCAAGGCGCGGTTGAGGGGCTGCGCCACCAGGTGATCGAAGTACATCCCGAATCCTCCCCGAATTGCCGTCTTGCCATTCGACCGAGGGTCCCAGGAAAACCCAACGCGCGGCCCAAAATCTTTGTAGGAACCCTGGTACCACGGTTCTCCAAGAGTCGGCGCTTTGTCGGTCAAGGGATTCCGGAAGTTGGCGATCTTGCCATGGGCTTCCGTCGGGACGGTCGTGAACTCGTAGCGGAGGCCCAGGTTCAATGTGAGGTTGGAGCGAGCCTGGAAGTCATCCTGGAAATAAAATCCGAATAAGCTCTGGCGCCAGCCTCGAACGTTATCGCTTCCGGGGATGTCTCCGTTAAACTCAGCAGATCGTCCAACCAGAAAATCTTCCAAGGTGTCGAAGAAATATTGCCCGCCGTAGACGCGGGACAAGGTGGCGTTGCTCTGGGTTCGCTCAAAGAGCATTCCCATTTTTAGCGAATGACTCCCGCGCGAGACCGTCAGGTCGTCTGTCACCTGCCAGACGTTATGTCCAAAGCGCCGGGGAAAGCCCTGGCCTGCGCCATACTCGGTAATCCCGATTGAGCGAAAAGTCATCAGGCCCAATTGCTGACCCGGAACAAAGAGCAAGTCGGGCTTCACGTCAAACAGCGGCCGCCCATATTGGTTGCTATAGGCGCGGTTAAAACCGAGGCGCGCTGTATTTAGAACTCGGGGCGAGAAAATCCTCGTTTCGCCCAGGGTGACATACTGGTTTTTCGTTTGGCTGTCCACAGCAAGAGTCGGATATTGCGTCGGACTACTCAGGACCGCCCGATCGAAGGTGTATCGCACAAAGAAGGAATCGGAATTCGAAAAGTTGTGGTCCACTCGACCCGTCGTGTAGTCCTCGTCGACCGGCCGCTTGGGATTGCTAAAGAGCTGAGCAGTGCCGTCACCAAAGTCACCGCCGTTGGGCAACGGATAGAGATCCAGGAACGGCCTGACCGATGGATTGATGTTCACTGCGTATGTTGATGTGCCAGCGTTATTGCAAGGAGTCTGTGAACCGGTGAAGCCTGCCGCGGGTCTCGTCTGCGGGCAAGGCAGAATGCCTCGATGGGCATCGGCGCTGGGGACAATGGCGACTCTGGATTCTCCCTTGCGTTGGCGGAACCCTTCGTAGCCGCCGAAGAAGAACGTCCGGTCGTGGACGATCGGTCCGCCAATGGTTGCGCCGAACTGATTGCGCTTGAATTCAGGCAGCCGCGGATCGTCGGGTTTCTCCCTCCGATCAAAAAAGTTTCTCGCATCCAGATTGTCATTGCGATGGAACTCATAGACATTGCCGTGAAGTTCGTTGCCGCCCGATTTGGTCACCGCAGTGATGATTCCGCCGGAATACCGCCCATACTCGGCGCTGTACGCGCTGGTCAGCACGCGAAACTCCCGCAGCATCTCGACGCCGAGCAAGTTGCCCGAGGCGCTCCCGGGCGTATTGTTCGACTGATCATTAATGTTGGTTCCATCCAGTAGAAAGCTGTTGGAGTCCACGCGACTGCCGGTCACGCTCATCTTGACGCCTTCCCCTTGATCGGTCTCGCGGCGGCCGCGGAAATATGGAGTCACGCCCGGCTGCAGAAAGGCCAGTTGTTCGAAGCTCCGCCCGTTGAGTGGTAGATCGCGAATCTTCTTATCGTCCACCAAGCCGGAAAGCGTGGCGTTGGTGATTTCCACCAAAGGCGCCTCTCCGGTGACTTGCACCTGTTCGCTCACCGTGCCGACGCTGAGGCTGAGGTTGACGACCACTTCGGCGGCCACCGTGAGCTGAATCCCCCTGCGCACTTCAGTCCGGAATCCGGGTAGTTCGGCCTTCACCTCGTAGTTGCCCAAACTCAAGCCCGGCGCTCGATACCGGCCCTGCTCGTCGGTCGTTACGGAGCGCACAATCCCGGTGTCGAGGTGCGTGATCGTGACCGTCACGCCCGGCAGGCGCGCGGCGCTTTGATCGGACGTCGTTCCCAAAATAGTTCCCGCTGTGTTCTGGCCATACGCTAAAACTCCGCACAACATGACCGCAAACACGCTCACCCAAATCGCACTTCTTTCTGCTTCCAGCATGTCTCCTCCTGGTTCCTTCGTCCTTAGCCCCTCCTTAGCACGCCTTTCTCATGAGTTCGGCGGGTCGTTCGGATCGCCAATGTGGTCGCGGGCTTTAGCCCGCGTTCTGCTTGCGCCAGGCAACACAGTGTGCAGGACCCGAACGCGGGCTGAAGCCCGCGACTACGTTGCCTGGCCTGTTGTTGAGTTGTCCGATGCGGCAATTCATGAGAAACCCGAGTCAGAACAGCAGCTTCAATGCGAACTGAATTTGGCGTTCGCGGTTCGACGTTTCAGTGATGGCCCCTGCCGACGCGCTAGGGGCAGTACCATTGAACAGAATCGGATTCGGAGTATCAAAGTTCGCATGGTTGAAAACGTTGAAGAACTCGGCCCGGAACTGCAGATTCAAACCCTCTCTCACCGTCACTCGTTTGAACAACGACGTGTCCACGTTGTACGCGCCCGGGCCCGAAAGCGCGCCGCGCGCCACGTTACCGAAGGTTCCGGTCAGCGGCAGTAAGAAGGCATTGGGGTCGAAAAACCGGCCGGTTTTCTTGAACCCGTCAACTCCCAGAACAACCTTTCCCTTGAAGTCGGGATTCCAGTTAGGCAAGTCGGGGATGCGGCTGTCGCCGTTGCCGGACTGATTCAAGCCAAGCCACGGCGTAACCGGAAAGCCGCTTCGCGCGCTGAAGATGCCGTTCCATTGCCAGTCGCCGATGAGCTTTTCGACCCATCCGGTGGCTCCTTTGCCGAGCGCTTTGCCGTTCCCTACCGGCAACGCATAGCTGAAGCTGCTGCTGAACTGGTGCTGGGGGTTGTAAGAAGCGAGTCCCCGGTTCAGCTTCAGATTATACGGATTCAAGATCGTCGCCGGATCATTCTGGGCGGAGGTCGAGAGGATGCCGGAATCGAGATCGAGCACTTTCGAGAATGTGTAATTGGTCCTGAACGTCAGTCCGCCTTGGGAACGTTTGGTCAGCGTGACGCTTCCTCCATGGGAGCTGGCAGTGCCTAAATACAGCCACGTTTGCGTGGAGCCGACAAACGGATTCGGGCGCATACCCACCGAAATGTATTCCGTTCCCTGCGGAACCGTGACCCTTTCTCGGGCCGGGCGCGTGCCGCCGCTGAGACACCCTGCGGCGTTCTGGCAGATCACCGGCCGAATCGTATTCGTATCCATTGAGGTCGAGACGTGATAGGACTGGTTGCCGACATAGCTAACTTCCACCGCGAGGTTTCGCGCAATCTCCCGGTCTACCTCGAGGCTCCATTCCTGAATGGTGGGGGTGTGCATGTCCGGGTCAAGACCGCCGGGCGCGAAGATGGAGCAGTCCGGTTCGCGCAGCGGCGATTCCGGTCTGCAACTGGGCTTGGCCACCCCGCCGGTGACTGGAATGATGGATAGCAGCGGCCGTCCCTCAATCGCCACGCGCGCAGAGAAAGGCGGATTGGCATTAAGCCGGTGAGTGAGGTTGTCCTGGAGGTCGTTGTGGATCCCAAAGCCGGCCCGCACCGCCCATTTTCCCGTGCCGGTTGGGTCCCAGGCCACGCCCACTCTCGGCTGCCAGAGTGATTTGGCGTAGTTCTTCCGAAACGGCGAGCGGCCAATGTGCGGGTCCGTCTGCATGACCCCGCTCGGGTCAAACCAGTAATTGGCCGCGTGTCCGTCTTTTTCATTCCACCCGGTGGTCATCTCATCCCGCAATCCCAGGCGCACCGTGAGATTCGACCGGAGTTTGATTTCATCCTGAAAGTACCAGGCAGCTTCGGTGGATCGGTAGTTCAGTTGCGTCGGATTTGCCTGGAAACTAAATTGGGTCGGCTGGTCCTGAAGAAAGGCGAGCAAGCTGTTATAGCTGACGGTTCCCGCGTTTTGCTGAGCCGAGGAAAACGCAGTTTGCTGAACCCGCATCAACCACCCGCCCATGCTCAGGCTGTGGCGCCCCATCGTCACGCGCAGGTCATCGGACGCGGTGTAGTTCTGCCGATTATTGTAAAAGGGGTTCTGGGGGTTGGGCGACACCAGAGCAGACGCCTGGGCGGCGGTTGCCCCACCTCCAATGACGATCGCGCCGGGACTCTTTCGCGTTTCATCCTTCAGAAACACGAGATCTTCGGGGATCGGTTTTACAGGAACGGATTCCGAGACCGCACCTGCGCGAGAGGCCCCAAACATCGCCGTATTCAGGATTGTCGGAGAGAAAATATGTGTTTCTTGTACGGAGAGCGTATAGAGGTCTCGCGTGTTGGCTGCCAGAAAAAGCGTGTTGTCCGCCGGATTGGATTCCCGCCCCTGATCCACAGTGTAGTTCGCCGAGAGGGAATCTGCGGCAGACAGGTTGTAGTCGAAACGGCCCAAACCGAAATCTTCATTCCTCGCCCGTACAGGATTGCTCTGGGCTCGGGAGACTCCGGTGAGCAATCCGTTGGCGTCGCGGACCTCCGGACCGTTCGGCGTCGGATAGAAGAGCTGAGCATACGGCAGCATACCGCGCTGCAGATTGGGAACGGGAATGTAGGCATTCAGGTCCGGGCAGTTGGCGGCCCGGGCAGCGGCTGTCGTATAGATCACGTTGCAAGGCAGCAAGCCCTGACGGGTCTGGGCACTGGGCACAAACTGATTGCTGCTCTCACCCAACCGCTCCCGAAATCCCTCATAATTCCCGAAGAAAAACATTTTGTTCCGGACGATGGGGCCACCCAGCGATCCGCCAAACTGGTTCCGCTTGAACGTCGCTCTCTCCTCGTCGAAATAGTTCCGGGCATCCAGCGCGCTGTTGCGCAGGTACTCGAAGCCGGCCCCATGGAACTGGTTCGTCCCGGAGGTGGTCACCGCAGTGACCTGACCGCCCGACCGCTTTCCATATTCGGCGCCATAGCTGTGGCCGAGGACGTTGAATTCTCGTATTGCTTCGACTCCGAGCAACTGCTCGCTGATCCCGGTCGGCGCAATGAACTGGCCGGTCGAGTTGTCGCCCACGTAGTCCATGCCGTTGATCGTCCACCGGTTGTTTTCCGTTCTCTTGCCCGCGACCGAGAATGACGCTCCGCCGGAGTTCGACCGGTTATCAATGGTGTGCGCATTGAGCAACATCAGCTCGTGGAAGCTGCGCCCATTCAACGGCAAGTCCTTGAGCTGTTCGCCGGTGATCAATCCAGCGGTTGAGGCGAGCGTCGCGTTGACCAGAGGCGCCTCTCCAGTTACCGTAACCTGATCTGCCGTGGTTCCCACTTCCAGCGTCAGGTTCAGCACGACTTCCTGCGCAACCGCGAGGTCAATTCCGCTTCGGAGCAGTGGCCTGAAACCCGGTAGTTCCGCCATCACTTCATAAGCGCCAACCGGGAGAGAAGGCATTCGATAGTTGCCGTTCTCGTTAGTAGTGACCGTACGCGTCAGCCCACTTTCGGTGTGCTTGGCAGTGACCGTCACTCCAGGGATCACCGCTCCCGTGGTGTCGCGCACAACACCTGAAATCGCCGCTGAGAAATTTTGAGCGAAAGCCGAGGTGCCTCCCCATCCGGCTAATCCAATAATCCCTACCAGCGTTACCAGCGCGCAAAAATCTCTGCCCTTCCGCACCATAATCCCGCCTTTCTTTGGCTGCGACCTATGAGACGAAAACCCGCTCCCAGTGCGGGTTTCGTCTCGCCCAATGAAACGTTAATTCGCTGTCCTGTATTGGTTCGCTTTTCTATTGCGTTCCTTTTATAGAGTGGCAAGGGTGCCTGTATATCCGGTATAGGGAGTAGTTTTGATGGAAATTGGGGGTAGGAACGATCAGCTTATGCCGTACGACGGCTTTGCGCCGAAGGCCCCAAAGGGGAAAGGAGCACAAAAGTCACAAGAAAGAACACAAGAAGCACAAAATCGAATGAGAATTCGCATTTCTTGTGCTTTTTGTGTTCGTTTTGTGCCTTTTGTGTTCGGTTCCCGTTCCCGTTGGGCAACGCCTGCACGACTCCACGAAATACTCTTGCGTGCCTCAACCTGGGTTGTGCATGCCGGCTTCTAGCCGACGTTGACTCCCTTTGTCTAAATCTGTTTCTCATCCGGCAAGAGCTTTGCTAGACTTCGTCCATCCCCACCCCCTTTTGATACGGAGGAGCCCATGAGCAAGCGGTGCATTTGGAGCGGATTATGCATTGTGGTTTTCTGCGTTTTGCCGGCTATCGCGCAAACGCAGGCCGGCATCAGCGGCGTCATTCACGATCCGAGCGGTGCGGTCATTCCCGGCGTTACAGTTACTGTGACCAATCCGGCCACGAACTTCGTTCGTGCCGCGATCAGCAATGAGGCCGGCGTCTACAACTTTCCCGTTTTGCAGCCGGGAATCTACAAAATCAAAGTAGAGCTACCGGGTTTCCGAACGATTGAACAAAACGATGTAGAACTGCAGATTCAGCAGTCGGCCCGCATTGACTTCACTCTACAGGTCGGAGACGTGAGCCAGACGGTCCAGGTCGAGGGTACGGCCGCGCTCATCGCGACGGAGAACGCAACAGTTGGAACCGTCATCGAAAACAAGCGCATTGTCGACATGCCGCTGAATGGCCGCAACTTCCTCCAGCTTGTCGCGCTGAGTCCCAACGTGAGCTACGGATTCTCGGATTCCGGCATCGCCGGTACCCGCCAGGGCGGCGCGCGCGCGCAGCAGAACATTTCGGTCTCGGGCCAGCGAAGCGAGTTCAACCACTTCACCTTGGACGGCGTGGAGAATACCGACGTGAACTTCAACACCTACGTCTTTCTCCCGTCAATCGATGCGCTGCAGGAGTTCAAGGTGCAAACCGGAATCTTTCCGGCCGAGTTCGGACGGGCGACCACGCAGATCAACGTTTCGACCAAGCCGGGAACGAACCAAATCCACGGAACCCTGTTCGAGTTCCTCCGCAACGACAAGCTGGACGCGAGACAATACGCGTTCGCCGGCGAGCGGCCGAAGGATCCCTTCAAGTGGAACCAGTACGGCTTCGCATTGGGCGGCCCGGTTTGGCTGCCGAAGATCTATAAGGGAACGGACCGGCTCTTTTTCATGTCGAACTACGAGGGGTACAAAGAGCGCCGGTTGACGCGTCAGCTCTTCAACGTGCCTTCGGTAAAGATGCGCGGCGGAGACTTCTCCGAGGTTTCGACTCCCATCTACGATCCGCTGAACCGCACGCAGCAGTTCCCTGGCAATGTGATTCCGCGGGATCGGTTCCACCCCACGTCCGTGAAGCTTCTCGAGTTCTTTCCTCCGCCGAACCTCAACCCTGGACTCGTTCCGTTTAACTACGAAGGAACCCTCAACCGCCGCGCCGACAAGGACCAGTTCATCCAGCGTATCGACTTCGTCGAGTCCTCGAAGTCCAACTGGTTTGGCCGCTACAGTTGGGGCGACGAGACGGAAGTGAACCCAGTCTTTTACCAGAACTCGAGCAGGATCTGGACGACGGTGCACCAGACGATGCTTTCAAACACACGCGTTCTCTCGACGTCGATGGTCAATGAATTCCGCGCCGGCTTCAACCAGTTCTACAACGTCAAAGCCGGCGAGTTTGCCTATACGCGTGACGTCATGTCGGAGCTGAAAATTCCAGGTATTTCCGCTCTGCCGTCTGTCGCTTGGGGCACACCGGATGTCCGGATCCAGGGCTTTCTAAACCCAACCGGGAGTTCGTTTGGTGACATCGATGGCCCGTACACCAACAAGAACCGCGTGTATCAAGCCATCGACAACTTCAGTTGGACCCGGGGAAATCATTCATTCCGATTCGGTGGCGAATTGCGTTGGGACCAATATAGCCAGCTTGGCAACCTGTTCTCGCGCGGCCAATTCCAATTCGGGCTAAATGCGACGACTCGCTTGACCGGCGGAACCACGGGCGCCGCGGTGCCCAACACAGGGAACTCGTTCGCCGAGTTTCTGCTCGGCTACGCCAGGCTCGACCAGGGGTCGGTCGCGCTTGCGGAGGTCAAGTTCCGGGCGATGAGCCAGGCCTATTACATCGACGATACGTGGAAGGTCCACCCGAAGGTCTCGATCAATTACGGCCTGCGCTACGAGTACACGCCGCCGTTCCAGGATAAGACCGGGAACCTGATCAACATGCAGGTTCCGTTCGTTGACCAGGCACCGCAAGTTGCCGATATGAGCCGTCATCCAACCTTTGTCAGGGAGGGCCAAGGGGACTTCTATGACGGTTTGCTGGTCCGGTTCGATCCCTCGGTCAAGGTCGCGCGCGACGGCCGCCTCGGCGAGAGGCTGGTTGCTGACGACAAGAAAAATTTTGCGCCGCGCCTCGGGATCGCCTGGAACCCGAGCTCCAAATGGGTTGTGCGTACGGGCTCCGGTGTCTTCTACGCTCAGGATACCGGCAATCCCCGCTTTGATATGGCCCGCAACGCGGCAGGCCGCCGCCGAGACGGCGCGACGGCGACTCAACTGGATTTGAACTGGAATAGTCCGTTCCGTGGCCTGGAAAGCCCGACGGCCCTGATCGTCACTCCTTTCGTCCTGGCCAACATCTACAATCGCCGCACGCCCTACGTCATTCAGTACATGCTCAACGTGGAGCGGGAACTCGGATCGAATACTGCCCTCGAAGTCGGCTACATCGGCTCCGTGAGCCGCAGGCTCGAATCACTCCGGCACTTCAATGTCACGATACCAGGGACGACCGGCTCGTTTGCCTCGCGATCACCCTATCCGGAGCTTGGCTTGATCCAGGAAGTCGATGGCAGCGGCAAGGCAAACTACAACGCGCTGAGCGTGAAATTGCAGCGCCGGTTCGCGCAGGGTCTAACCTACCTCTTCGGCTATACCTGGTCGCGCTCGATCGACTACGGAAGCGCGATACGGGTGCATAGCAGCGACCTGTTGTTTCCACAGAACAGCAATGACCTCCGCGCGGAGCGCGGCCTGTCGAGTTTCAATGTCGATCATCGGGCTACCACTTCCGTGCTCTATGAGCTGCCGGTCGGCAGAGGACGGCGGTTTCTAAAACAGGGCGGCGTTGCCGATGCAGTCATCGGAGGCTGGGAACTCGGATCGATTTTCACGCTGCAGAGCGGCTTTCCGGAGACGGTCGCCGCCGGTATCGATCAGTCGAACACGAACATCACCTATGATCGTGTGAACGCGACA
>Ga0207646_10005100_pt1 | contig 13929 bp, 16 predicted proteins | sample KBSK5502metaG_FD_184343 | JGI IMG/M metagenome (GOLD analysis project Ga0207646, IMG submission 184343) | Corn, switchgrass and miscanthus rhizosphere microbial communities from Kellogg Biological Station, Michigan, USA - KBS K5-50-2 metaG... | ecosystem: Host-associated > Plants > Roots >... | reverse complement strand
GGCGGCGGCATCCGCCACCGCGGCCGCGAGCTCGGCCGACCCGACGACTTTGTGCTTGCTGACGCCGCGAACGTTGACGAGCACCTGCGGGAACCTCGTCATGACCGACCCGAGCTCGGCCAGGGACTGTCCGGTCCCAGCGGCGATCGCGAGCAGTTGCAGGCTGGTCAGCATCCCGTCGCCGGTGCTGGCGTGGTCGAGCATGATGACGTGGCCGGACTGTTCGCCGCCGAGGACGAACTTGCCGTCCAGCATGGCCGCGATCAGGTACCTGTCGCCGACCGGAGTCTCGACGACGTCGATGCCGGCCTCGCTCATCGCCAGCCGGAATCCGAGATTGGCCATGACCGTGGCCACGACGGTGCCGCGGGCCAGCCGGCCCGACCGGTGCAACGCCAGCGCGAGTATCGCCAGGATCTGGTCGCCGTCGATCACCTGGCCGGCCGCGTCGACAGCGAGGCAGCGGTCGGCATCCCCGTCGTAGGCGATGCCAGCGTCGGCACCGTGCTTGGTGACGGCTGCCTGGAGGGCTCCGAGACTTGTCGAACCGCAGCCCGCATTGATGTTGACGCCGTCGGGCTCGACGCCGATCGCGATGATCTCAGCCCCGGCATCGGTGAGAAGCCGGGGTGCGAGCGCGTAGGCGGCCCCGTGCGCGCAGTCAACCACGACCCGCCAGCCGGCGAGCGGCTTCGCCGGCCCGGCGATGGTGGCAAGCAGATGCGTCAGGTACCGGTCTGCCTCGCCGGCGGCGTCACGGACCCGGCCGAACCCAAGCGCGGGAATACCGGGACCGCCGGCGGCATCGGCCCGCGCAGCCATCGTGGCCTCGATCTCGCCCTCGACCTCGTCGGGCAGCTTGAGGCCGCCCCTGGTGAAGAACTTGATCCCGTTGTCGGGGGCCGGGTTGTGGCTCGCCGACAGCATCACGCCGAAATCCGCGCCGAGGACATCGGTGAGATAGGCCACAGCGGGCGTGGGGATCACGCCCAGCCGCAGCACGTCGATGCCGCTCTCCGCGAGGCCGGCCACCACCGCCGCCTCGAGGAACTCACCGGACGCACGGGGGTCGCGGCCGACCAACGCAACAGGCCGGCCCGAGGCTGCGAGGCCTGCAGCAGCCCTGCCGCCGAGCACATGTGCGGCCGCAGCTGCCAGGCTCATGGCGAGCCGGGCGTCCAGATCGCGCCCGGCGACGCCGCGTACTCCGTCAGTACCGAATAGTCCCATGAAAGGCAGCACCCCGGAAGGCAGCGCTGGCTAGCGCTTGGAATACTGCGGCGCCTTGCGTGCCTTCTTCAGGCCCGCCTTCTTGCGCTCCTTGATCCTGGCGTCCCTGGTGAGGAACCCCAGGCGCTTCAGGGCAGGACGGCTTGCCGGGTCGACGAGTATGAGCGCCCTGGCGATCCCCAGCCTCAGCGCGCCCGCCTGGCCGGTCACGCCGCCGCCGGTGATCGTCGCCACGACGTCGAACTGACCATCGGCCCCCAGGGTCACGAATGGCTCGCTGATGAGCTGCTGATGCACCTTGTTCGGGAAGTACACGTCCAGGGTGCGGTCATTGATCAGGAACTGGCCGGTGCCTGGCATCACGCGCACCCGGGCGATGGCCTCCTTGCGGCGGCCGGTGCCGAGTGCGTGACCGGTCACTACCGGCCTGCGCGCCGCGGGCTTGGCCGAGGTGCTAGCCGCCTCGCCGGTCTCGGTGGTGTACTCCGAGAGGTAGTCGGCGTTGTCGTCGACCGCATCGCCAGCGCCGGTCTCCGGCGCGACAGTGGGCTCAGCCACGGTGTCTTCCTCGTGCTTCCTGATCGGCTTGTGCTTTCCTGGTGCCGTCCGCGCCGGCTACTCTGCTGCCCGCCCGGTGCCCCCGGTGCCCCCGGTGCCCCCGGTGCCCCCGGTGCCCGCCTGCTGCGAGACCTGGGCGATCTCGAAAGGAACCGGCTTCTGGGCCTGATGCGGATGCTCAGGGCCCGCGTAGACCTTGAGCTTGCTCAGCATCTTCCTGCCAAGCGAGTTCGTGGGGAGCATGCCCTTCACCGCCTTGGTGACGGCCCGCTCGGGATTCGACGCCATCAGGTCACTGTAGGCGACGGCGCGCAGGCCGCCTGGGTAACCCGAGTGCCGGTAGGCGAGCTTGTCGGCAAGCTTGTTGCCGGTCAGCGCGACCTTCGAGGCGTTCACGATGATCACGAAGTCGCCCGTGTCCACGTGCGGCGCGAAGATCGGCTTGTGCTTGCCGCGCAGCAGTATCGCTGCCTGGCTCGCCAGGCGGCCCAGAACGATGTCTGACGCGTCGATGACATGCCACTGTCGCTCGACATCGGCGGCCTTCGGGCTGAATGTGCGCACAGTCATGAGCCTTCGCGTGTGAGTCCTGATGGTTACACCCGCCCGATCTGCTGACCCGGCGATGGGATATCCGTAGCACCGGCGGCAGCTTAACTTGCCCTGAACGGGCGCGCGGCACTCCCGGCGCAGATGGACGCCCAGTAAGGATACCGGCGTTCTGATCGGCGGTCAAAAGCACGGTGCCACACGCAACCCCGCCCGCCGCTGCCGCAGGCCTGGCTGGTCTCGCTGGGCGCAATGAGCGCTACCCGACTCGCTGCCCGGCACCAAAACGGTACGCTCACCGCATGCGGAATGCAGGTGACAGAATGCCTGGCGGATCATCGAGCCGACGGCAACGCGCCGCCGACACAGAGCCGCCGCCGCCGGGCGGCGGTGCTTCGCTGTTCACGCCGGCCTACCGGGTGAACCAGCCAGCGACGGGAAGCAGCCACGATGGCGGGCCCAGGGGCGGGTCGCTGGCCAGAGGCCCCGGGGACATCGGATACGCCGGTACCGGGTCCAGCCGTTCCGCCGCTGACCTGCCAGGCTCTGGAAGAACCTGGCCCGATTCCGGCCAGTCAGGAGCAGGCTACGCCCAGGCAGCCCATGCGGCAGGTCGTGGCGGCTCAGGTCCGTCCGGGGGCTCCAGAGGCTCAGGTGGCCCCGGGGGAGCCGGGGGACCCGGGGCGCCCGGGGCGCCCGGGGGGCCCGGGGGGCCCGTCTGGCCAGACGACGATCTGCGATCTGCATACAGCTGGGCGACCGACGACGATGACTCTGCCTGGCCTGATACGGGCCCGCCCGGCCCAGGGACAATGGCGGCTAATGTCCTCAGCAATGCCGTGCGCGGCTTTCCACCTGCGCCCGGCGACCCGCCGCCGGTGTATCCGCCAGGGCCATTTGCGGCCTGGAACCGCGGTCAGCCCGATCGCCAGCGCGGCCGGGACAGTCAGGCGGCAGGCAGCCGCGCCGGCGGACTCGCTGACACGTCCCAGCTCGCCACCGCGACGATCACGCCGGACGAGTTCGACACGGACTACTCGCTCCCGGCGATCAAGGATCCGATTCCCGGGCAGGCCGGCCGCGCTGCGGCTGCGGCACGCCTTGACCAGCGCTCGGCCGGCGCGCCCGGCGGCCGAGCCAGGCACGGCCAGCCGCAGCGCGCCGATGTCCAGCGCCAGCAGGTTCCGGCCACGCCAGGAGGCCGGGCGCAGAGAAAGAACGGTCCAGCCAGGCGGACCCGCAACAAGCGCCTGTCAGCCTGGCTTGCCATCGGAACCGCGGGCGTGATCGTGGCGGCCGTTGCGGCCGTCCTGGTGCTGACATCCCAGGGCAACGGCGCGCCGACTGGCTTGCCGAACCTGACCAATACCCCAGCGCCGGCCAGAACCTCGCCGACGCCGCCCCCGGGACCGTGGAAATACATCGGCAGCAGGAAGACCGACGCGGTGCCGCTCACCATGGGTGAGCTCTATCCAGGCACGATCTCGAATGCAGGAACCGTGTACACGAGGGCTAGGCAGACCACGGGCGGGAACTGCCGGGCCGCGCTGATCGGCGCGGCGCTGCAGGCCGCCGTCAGGCAGGGTGACTGCACGCAGAGTCTCCGGGCGACCTACCTGTCGAAGTCAGCCAAGGTGATGGCGACCATCGGCGTCTTCAACCTGAAGAATTATGCAGCGGCGAACAGCGCGGCGTCGAAGGCGGGTCACTCGGAGTTCGTGGCGCAGCTTGCCGCGAAGGATGGTCCGGCCAAGGTCATCGGCCAGGGCACGGGCATCGAGGAGGCGCTCGTCAAAGGCCACTACCTCGTCCTGGTCTGGGCCGAGGAGACGAACCTGAACCCGCCCAAGGGTAAGGCGGGCCGGGCCCGCCTTACCGCGTTCATGAACTTGCTGATCAAAAAGACCGTGAACGTCAGCCTGAGCAGCCGGATGGTAGACGGCAAGCCGGTCCAGCACGCCTGACCGTCAGCTCGCGCTCCTTACCTGCCTGGTGAACGTGGCGCGGGCCGACAGGCCGGCGTCAGGTGGGTATCCGACCTGCTCGAGGCAGAGTGGGTGCGGGGGGGCCACCATGACGGCCGGATGCCTAACCCTGGCGGCCAGGACCTCGGCAAGCCAGCCGGGCGGCCTCCTGCCATCGCCGATGGCCAGCAGCGCGCCCACGAGCGCCCTGACCATGTTGTGGCAGAACGCGTCGGCGACGACGGTCCCCGTGATCACGCCGGTCCCGTCCCGCAGCCAGTCGAGCCTGACCAGTTCCCTGACCCTGCTCGCACCGGGCCGGCGTCGGCAAAACGCCGCGAAGTCGTGCTCGCCGAGGCAAGCCGAAGCCGCTTCGTTCATCCGACCGGTGTCCAGCGGCCAGCGGTGCCAGAGCGTGTCGTGTCTGCGCAGCGGATCCGCGCTAGCGTCGGTATCGCAGACCCGGTAGGAATACCGGCGCCATAGTGCCGAGAACCTGGCGTCGAAACCGTCAGGAGCGACGCCGATCGCGTGCGCCCGCACATCGGCCGGGAGCGCCCCGTTAAGCCGACCCAGCGCCGCCGGAGCGACCGCCGTCCACGACTGCTCCGGCACATCCAGATGAGCCACCTGGCCTCGCGCATGGACGCCTGCGTCGGTCCGGCCCGCCACGGTCAGAATGGGCGGCTCGGCCAGCCGCAGCGTGCCGGCCAGTGCGTCCTCTAGCACGCCCTGCACGGTACGGATACCCGGCTGGTCGGCCCAGCCATGGAACTGCGAGCCGTCGTAGGCCAGGTAGAGCCGCAACCTGACCTGGCCGACCGACGAGTCAGTGCTCGTCGTCTTGCTCGGCGCCCGCGTCGGACTGACCGTCGCCCGAAGCTCCAGCCTCGCTGGCCAACTCCGTCTCGGCTGTGGCCTCCGGCTCAGCAGGGGCCCCGGCTTCCTCCGTGGCCCCCGCTTCCTCGGTGGCCCCAGCTTCGTCCGTGGCCTCCGTCTCGGCCGTGGCCCCGGCTTCGTCCGTGGCTTCCGTCTCGGCCGTGGTCTCCGTCTCAGCCGCAGCCTCAGCCTGCGTGGCTGCCCTGCCCTGGCGGCCAGCGCCGGCCGGCTGCGCAGCGCGGTCCCGCCTGGCACGGCGGCGCTGCGGCCTCGCTTCAACCGTCTCAGTCACAAGCTCGATCACCGCCATGGCCGCGTTATCGCCCTTGCGCGGGCCGATCTTGGTGATCCTGGTGTAGCCGCCCTGACGGCTCGCATAGCCCGGCCCGATCTCATCGAAGAGGGTCTTGACCACGGTCTTGTCCGTGACCACCGTCAGCACGTGACGCCTGGCGTGCAGGTCGCCTCGCTTGGCGAACGTGATCAGTCGCTCGGCAACCGGCCGCAGGCGACGGGCCCGCGCCTCGGTCGTGGTGATCTTGCCATGCTCGAACAGCGCTGTGGCAAGGTTCGCCAGCATGTGCTGCTGGTGCGCTGCGCTGCCGCCCAGTCGGCGACCCTTAGTGGGCGTGGGCATCGAAAGACTCCTCGTTCGTGCTCTGTTATCCGGAGCGCGCGCGTCGGACAAACCGCCGCGCGGCCGCTAGCCTGACAAGCCACTGATCGGCCCGGTCAGTACTCCTCGGTCTCGACATAGCTGTCGTCCTCGTCCGCCCCGTAACTGTCAGCGGCAGTCCCCGGGTCGAAGCCGGGCGGGGAGTCCTTGAGTGCCAGGCCCATGTCGATGAGCTTCTGCTTGACTTCCTCGATCGACTTCGCGCCGAAGTTGCGGATGTCCAGCAGGTCCTGCTCGCTGCGGGCGACAAGCTCGCCGACCGTGTGGATGCCCTCGCGCTTGAGGCAGTTATACGACCGCACCGTGAGGTTCAGCTCCTCAATCGGCAGCGCCAGGTCAGCCGCGAGCGCGGCATCCGTCGGCGACGGGCCGATGTCGATGCCTTCGGCCTCCAGGTTCAGTTCCCTGGCCAGACCGAAGAGCTCGACCAGCGTCATGCCCGCGCTAGCCACGGCGTCTCTCGGCCGCATGGAGGGCTTGGTTTCCACGTCCAGGATGAGCCGGTCGAAGTCGGTGCGCTGCTCGACGCGCGTGGCTTCCACCTTGTAGGTGACGCGCAGCACGGGCGAGTAGATCGAGTCGATCGGGATCCTGCCGATCTCCTGGCCAGGCTGCTTGTTCTGCGATGCGGAGATGTAGCCGCGGCCACGCTCGACGGTCAGCTCCATCTCGAGCTTGCCCTTGCCGTTAAGGGTCGCGATATGCAGATCAGGGTTGTGCACTTCCATGCCGGCCGGGGGCGCGATGTCGGCGGCCGTGACCACCCCCGGGCCCTGCTTGCGCAGGTACATATGCACGGGCTCGTCGTGCTCGGAGGAGACGACGAGCTCCTTAAGGTTCAAGATGATGTCGGTAACGTCCTCTGACACACCGGGCACAGTGGAGAACTCGTGCAGCACCCCCTCGATCCTGATGCTGGTGACGGCAGCACCGGGGATCGAGGAGAGCAGAGTGCGGCGGATCGAGTTGCCGATCGTGTACCCGAACCCGGGCTCGAGCGGCTCGATGGTAAACCGCGAGCGGCACTCTTCGACCTGCTCCTCGGTGAGGGTGGGACGCTGTGCGATGAGCATCTGGCATTCCTTTCCGTCGGCCCGCTATTTGACCGGCGACTAGGCCTGGCGGGCAGCGCCGCCAGGTGGCTGGCGGGCCCCTGTGGCCAGCCAGGTAACACGGTTACTTCGAGTAGTACTCGACGATCAGCTGCTCCTGAACCTGCGTGTCGATCTGGGCGCGCGACGGCAGCGCGTGGACCAGGATCCGCATCTTGTCACCGATGACCTCGAGCCATGACGGCACCTGCCGCTCGCCGGCCTCGGCCCTCGCCACGATAAACGGCGTGAGCTCGTGGAACTTGGGCGCGATCTCGACGATGTCGTTCTCGCTGACCCGGTACGAGGGGATGTCCACCTTGCGGCCGTTCACCAGCACGTGGCCGTGCCTGACGGCCTGCCGGGCCATATCGCGGCTCTTGGCGAAGCCCGCACGGTAGATGACGTTGTCCAGGCGGGTCTCCAGGATCTGGAGCAGAGCCTCGCCGGTCTTGCCCCTGGTCTTGGTGGCCTCGGTGTAGTAGTTGCCGAACTGCTTCTCCAGCACGCCGTAGATCCGGCGAGCCTTCTGCTTCTCCCTGACCTGCAGCAGGTACTCGCTTTCCTTCGGCCGGTTCCTGCCATGCTCGCCAGGCGGGTAAGGCCTGATCTCGATCGGGCATTTCGGCGAATCGCATTTGGCGCCCTTCAGGAAGAGCTTGGTCTTTTCCCGGCGGCAGAGCTTGCAGTCCGGACCGGTGTATCGAGCCATGGGTGTTGCTTACTCCTGTCGTTTCCGGCTCAGACCCGGCGCCGCTTGGGCGGCCGGCAGCCATTGTGCGGAACCGGGGTCACGTCTTGGATCGAACCGACCTCCAGGCCTGTCGCCTGGAGCGATCTGATCGCTGTCTCGCGGCCTGAGCCTGGGCCCTTGACGAACACGTCGACCTTGCGCATGCCGTGCTCCATCGCGCGCCTGGCGGCCGCCTCGGCGGCCATCTGCGCGGCGAACGGCGTCGACTTCCTCGAGCCCTTGAACCCGACCTGGCCGGAGGAGGCCCAGGAGATCACGCTGCCTGCTGGATCGGTGATGGACACGATGGTGTTGTTGAACGTGCTCTTGATGTGGGCGTGCCCGTGGGCGATGTTCTTTCTTTCCTTGCGGCGCACTTTCTTGACGCCGGTTCGGCTCTTTGGAGGCATCCTGCTCGTCAACTCCGGAGGTGATCGGTCCGCGGAACGGACTACTTCTTGCCGACCTTCTTCTTGCCGGCCACTGTCTTCTTCTTGCCCTTGCGAGTCCGGGCGTTGGTCTGGGTGCGCTGGCCATGCACCGGCAGGCCGCGACGATGCCGCAGGCCCTGGTAAGAGCCGATCTCGACCTTGCGCCTGATGTCGGCCTGGACCTCACGGCGCAGGTCGCCCTCGACCTTGTAGTTCGCCTCGATCCAGTCCCTCAGCTGCACGACTTCCTCGTCGGTCATCTGGTGGACGCGCCGGTCTCCGCTGATGCCTGTACCGTTGAGCGTTTCGGCGGCACGGGTCCTGCCGATGCCGTAGACATATGTCAGCGCGACCTCGAGCCGCTTGTCCCGCGGCAGGTCGACGCCTACTAGACGTGCCATCGTGGGCAACTCTCCTTCGCATCCGGAGGTCCTGCGCACCGCTCCGCGTCTGTGCCCGTCGACGTCGCCCCGGCCTCCGCCCGGGGGTGCTCCGGGCCGCCTCTCAGCGGCCCGGAATGCGGTACGTGTCTTACCTGTCAGCTAGTTGCCGCCTAGCCCTGCCGCTGCTTGTGCCGCGGGTCAGAGCAGATGACCATAACCCGGCCGTGCCGGCGGATGATCCGGCACTTGCTGCAGATCTTCTTCACACTCGGCTTGACCTTCACGACCTATTCTCCTTGGTGCTCAATCAGCGCTATCTGGCTGGGTCGTTACTTGTATCGGTAGACGATCCGGCCGCGACTCAGGTCGTACGGGCTCAGCTCGACGACCACCCGGTCGTCGGGCAGGATCCGGATGTAGTGCATCCGCATCTTGCCGCTGATATGAGCAAGTACCTTGTGCCCGTTGTCGAGCTCCACTCGGAAGAAGGCATTGGGCAGTGATTCGACTACCGTGCCCTCAATCTCGATGGCGCCGTCTTTCTTGGGCATATCCTCCGCGCTTCACTGTTGGTTTGTAATTCTCTGCTGGCTGGTGATGTCGGCTGGTCGTGCTGTTAACTGTGCTGGCCTACCGGGTCGCCGCGTGTTCGCTGGCTCGGCTGCCGCTCTCGTCGCCGATCGCACCACAGCACCTGTACAACAGTCACGGGTGACTTCCCATTCCGGCCCATGCTCACGCGCGTGCGCCAGAACTGGCGGCCCGCTGGATGCTGATCCCCGCACCCGGCTCGCGACCAGGTCAGATGACAGCTTTAAGGGCCGCAGCAGAGTTTACTTGACCGGGGCCCGCAATGCGAACCGGGCGCCGAATCCGCGCTCAGCCGTTACCTCGCGGTCCGGCTGGCTCGTCGTTGCCGCGTCGCGCCTGCCCGCGGTCAAGCTGCCCCTGGTCTAGCTGGCTGCTCGCGCCGCCCAGCCCCCGCCGCCGCCCATGGCCTTCAGGATGCGAGCCGACGATCCACCGGCCAGCCATGACCGCGCCCCACGGCCCGATCACCCACAGCGGCCATGGGTAACCCGCCCCGGTCAGTAGCCAGATGACGATCAGCAGCAGCGCGGTCCCGAGCCACGACCCCCAAGCCGCCTGCCACGCTGGCGAGAAGCGACCATGACCGCGGGACATCGCCTCGAGCACCGATGAGGCCGGCAATCCGCCGCCGCCAGCGGCGTAGGGGCGCGGCAGCGAGGAGGTAGGTAGCGGATACGGGTCGACGGCCGGGAGGTCGGCGGTCAGCTCCTCGAGTTCGCCCAAGGTCCTGGCCGAGAAGACCTTGTCCAGCCGCTCGTTGAACTCGTCGGCGTCGAGCCTGCCGACCGCGTGATGCTCACGCAGCACGTTCGCGGTGCGGTCCCTGTCCTGGTCAGATGCACGGATCAGGTTCGGATCGGTGGCCATCAGGCCCTCCTCGCGCCGACCGCATGCTGCTCGCCGAGCTGGTCGGCGACCGCGTTGGCGGCGATCATGGCAAATCCGCTCGCCCCGCCGTCCTCGGCCGTCAGGACCCAGGGCCCGTCCGCGGTGATCGCGACCGTGTGCTCGAAGTGCGCCGCCAGGCTGCCGTCGGCGGTCACGACCGTCCAGTCGTCGTCAAGCAGCCGGGTATGCGGGTCGCCGAGCACCAGCATCGGCTCGATGGCCAGTGCCATCCCCTCGGTCAGCACCGGGCCGCGCCCTGGCCTGCCGTAATTCGGCACCGCCGGATCCATGTGCATGGCCGATCCGATGAAGTGCCCGGTGTACTCCCGCACGACGCCGTACCCGCCGCTGGCCAGCGCGCTCGACTCGATCGCGTGTGAGATATCGGTGAGACGCTGCCCGGCCACCGCGGCCGACAGGCCGTGCCACGCGGCGAGCTCGCAGGCGCGCAGCAAGGCTGTCACCTGCCCGGGAACCGCGCCGACGGGGACGGTAGTCGCGGCATCGCCGTGCCAGCCGCCGACGGTGGCCCCGGCGTCGATTGACAGCACATCCCCGGCGGCCAGCGTGATCCGCTCGCTGGGGATTCCGTGCACGACCTCGTCGTTGACCGAGGTGCAGATGGTGGCCGGGTAACCGTGATAGCCCTTGAAAGAGGACCGGGCGCCTGCAGCCTTCATCTCACGCTCGGCGATCGCGTCGAGTTCCGCCGTGCTGATCCCTGGCTCGGCCGCCGCCGCGGCGGCCCTGAGCATCCGGGCGACTACCAGTCCCGCCTCGCGCATCAGCGCGAGCTGGCCAGGAGTCTTGACCTCGATCGACGGTATCCGGCTCAGCCGCATTGCCATTGCCCTACTGCCTCCCTGTAACACACCGTACCCGCAGTCGCGGGGCCCAGCTACCGGCCAGCACGGTCACGGGCGGGCCCGGCGGCCGGACGTCAGCGGATGAATCGGCGCAGCGCCAACAAGGCCCGCTCGGTGACGTCTTCGACCGGTCCCGTGGCGTCGATGCCGAGCAGTATGCCCTCATCCGCGTAGTACGAGATCAGCGGCTGCGTCTGCTGCTCATAGACCTCGAGCCGGTGCCTGATCGTCTCCTCGCGGTCATCATCACGCTGGAAGAGCTCGCCGCCACACTCGTCGCATTTGCCACTCACCGATGGCGGATCGAACGCGATATGCCAGACCCGGCCGCACTTCCGGCAGGTGCGCCTGCCCGATAGCCGCCTGATCACCTCGTCGTGGTCGACCACCAGTTCGAGTACGAGATCGAGGCGGATCCCCCAGTCGGCCAGCATCTTCTTGAGCGTCTCGGCCTGCGGCAGGTTCCTGGGGAAGCCGTCGAGCAGGAACCCGGACAGCGCGTCGTCTTCCTGCAGCCGGCTGGCCACCATAGCGACAGTGACCTCGTCAGGGACGAGGTCACCGCGGTCCATATAGGCCTTGGCCTGGCGGCCGAGGCCCGTTCCTGCGCTTACGTTGTAGCGGAAGATGTCACCTGTCGATACCTTCGGTATCGCCAGGTGCGAGGCTATGAACTGGGCCTGGGTACCCTTGCCCGCACCGGGTGGCCCTACGAGGACGACTCGCACTACCTGAGGAAGCCCTCGTAGTTGCGCTGCTGCAGTTGGCTCTCGATCTGCTTGACCGTATCGAGCCCGACTCCAACTGCGATCATGATGCTCGTGCCGCCGAGCGGGAACTGGCTGCCTGCGTTTACGAGCGCTATGGCCAGCATCGGGATCAGCGCCACGATGCCGAGGTAGAGCGAGCCTGGCGCGGTCAGCCGGTTCAGGACGAAGCGAAGGTATCCCGCCGTCGGGCCGCCAGGCCGGATGCCGGGGATGAACCCGCCCGCCTTCCTCATATTCTCGGCGACTTCGTCGGGGTTGAAGGTGATCGATACATAGAAGTAGGTAAACAGGATGATCAGCACGAAGAAGCCGATCATGTAATAGGGGTCGTCTCCCCTGATCAGGTGGGTCTGCACCCACACCGTCCAGCCGGACGTCGCGGTCTGCTTGCCGAACAGGTTGGAGGCCAGCGCCGGGATGTAGAGCAGCGAGGAGGCGAAGATCACCGGGATGACTCCGGCCTGATTCACCTTCAGCGGGATGTAGGTGGACGTGCCGCCGTACATCTTCCTGCCTACCATGCGCTTGGCGTACTGCACCGGGATCCGGCGCTGCGCCTGCTCCATGAAGGCCACGGCAGCCACGATCAGCACCCCGACCGCAAGCACGAGCAGGAAGATGAAGGCGCCCTCGCCCGCCAGGATCTGGCCGAGCTGCCCGGGGATCACGGCGATGACCTGGGTGAAGATCATCAGGGACATGCCGTTGCCGACGCCGCGGTCGGTGATCAGCTCGCCCAGCCACATGATCACGGCGGTGCCCGCGGTCATGCAGACGACCATCGTGGAGATCGTGAAGACGCTCCGGTTCGGGATCAGGTTCGCCGTGCAAGTCGGGAACAGGTTGCCGCTCTCGGCCAGCGCGATGATCGCGGTCGACTGCAGGATCGCCAGGCCGATGGTCAGGTACCTGGTGTACTGGGTGATCTTCGCCGTTCCCGCGGCGCCCTCCTTGCGGAGGGTCTCGAGCCGGGGAATGACCACGGCGAGCAGCTGGAGGATGATGCTCGCCGTGATGTACGGCATGATGCCGAGCGCGAAGACCGTCAAATGCAGCAGCGCGCCGCCGCTGAGCAGGTTGACCAGCCCCAGGATGCCAGTCTTGGTCGCCCCTTTGACGCACTCCTGCACGGCTGCCTCGGAGACGCCTGGCGTCGGCAGCGACGCGCCGAGCCGGAAGATGACAATGATGAAGAGCGTGAACAGCAGCTTCTTACGCAGGTCCGGCGTCCGGAAGGCCTGATAGAACGCGGTCAGCATGCGCCGTCCTGGTGTCGAAGGGTCAACGTCATCTGCCGCTCCTCGGTCGCTGGCGGCCTGGCCAGTAAAACTGGCCAGTGAGCCTGGCGCCGCTCAGCCAAGTGCGACACGCACGCCGAAGTCTAACGCGCTCATCAGACTACGGCAGCCTGCCTGCATCCTATGTGGCCTGCAGGCGCCGTCCAGCCCTGCCGGGCGCGGCGGCTAGGTCAGAGCTGGGTGGTGGTGCCCCCGGCCGCCGAGATCTTCTCGACCGCCGAGCCGGAGAACGCGTGCGCGCTGACCCGCAGCCCGCGCACCGCCTCGCCTGATCCGAGCACCTTCACCCGCTCGCCGCGGCGCACCGCGCCACGCGCCGCGAGGTCGTCCGGCGTGACGTCGCCGCCCTCTGGGTACAAGGTCGCGAGGCGGTCCAGGTTGACCACCTGATAGCTGGTCTTGAACCGCGCGTTGGAGAAACCCTTCAGCTTGGGCAGCCTGCGGTGCAGCGGCATCTGGCCGCCCTCGAAGGCCGGCGAGATGTTGCTCCTCGCCTTGCTGCCCTTGGTGCCGCGTCCCGCGGTCTTGCCCTTGGACCCCTGGCCGCGGCCCACCCGCGTCTTCAGGGTGCGGGCACCGGGCGCCGGGCGCAAATGATGAATCTTCAGCGCCGCGCCGCCGCCTTGGCCCGCCCGGGCGCCCCGTGCGTCCCTGGCGCTGCCCGATTCGGTGTTCGCCACCTCTACTGCACCTCCTCCACGACCACCAGGTGGCGCACCACCTGGATCATGCCACGGATCTCCGGCCGGTCGGCCTTGACGACGGTGTCGCCGATCCGGTGCAGCCCGAGCGAGCGCAGCGAGTCACGCTGCGCCTTCGTGCCACCGATCTTCGACTTGGTCTGGGTTACCTTCAGCTCTGCCATCTCCTGCTCCCGAGGTCAGCGTTTCCTGGAGCGCGCCCGCCGGACCAGCCGCCGTGCCGCCGCTCAGTGTCTCCCGGAGCGCGCCCGTCGGACCAGCCGCCGTGCGGCCGCTCAGTGTCTCCCGGAGCGCGCCCGTCGGACCAGCCGCCGTGCGGCC
>Ga0207646_10005098_pt1 | contig 13937 bp, 10 predicted proteins | sample KBSK5502metaG_FD_184343 | JGI IMG/M metagenome (GOLD analysis project Ga0207646, IMG submission 184343) | Corn, switchgrass and miscanthus rhizosphere microbial communities from Kellogg Biological Station, Michigan, USA - KBS K5-50-2 metaG... | ecosystem: Host-associated > Plants > Roots >... | reverse complement strand
GAACTTGCTGCCGACCTCAAAATTCCTGCGCACATCCTCCTTTATGGCGACTTAGGTGCTGGCAAAACGATATTCGCGAAAGGACTCGCGGATGGATTTGGTGTAACCGACGTCGACGAGGTATCGAGCCCGACATTCACGCTGGTCAACCAATACACCGGCCGCGTCAGGATCTACCACATCGATCTCTATCGAATCGAAACGGGCGCGCTCGATGGGCTGGGACTTGAAGAGATCTTCGACGATGCCAATGCGGCTGTCATCATCGAATGGGCCGAACGCCTGGGTAAATTTGAAACGCCCGGTGCAGTACGGGTATTTCTGAGTTATGTCGATGACCATTCCCGTAAAATAGACATATGTTGATGGCATTAATCCTTCTCTTTCAGGTGACACAAATCGTGGAACCCTATACTTTCCGAGAGGATCAAGGACAGACTACGAAGGTCATCCTCAAGAACGGGCTGACGGTTCTGATTCGAGAACAACAAGCCATGCCGCTTGTCAGCATCAATACCTACGTGAAGGCGGGGTATTTCGATGAAGACGACCGGATCTCCGGTATCTCGCACGTCATCGAGCACATGTTCTTCAAAGGTACTGCAAAGCGGCGTGTCGGCGAGATTGCCCGCGAAACTCATGGCCTCGGAGGGTACCTGAACGCCTCGACATATTACGATCGCACCGTCTACCACACGGAAGTTCCGGCGGAGAACTTTAAAAAGGCGCTCGAGATTCAGGCCGACGCGTTATGGAATTCCACTTACGACGCCACGGAGTTGAAGCGCGAGATTGAAGTCGTTCTGCAGGAGAACAATCGCAAGCTGGACAATCCCGGTGCCGTTGCTTCGGAGAAGCTTTATGCGACCGCGTTCGAACAGCATCGAATGCGGCGCTGGCGTATCGGCACGCCTGAGGGTCTGCGGGCGCTCACGCGGGACGATATCGTTGCCTATGTGAAGAAATACTATCGGCCATCGAACATCATTCTCTCCGTGGCGGGACAGGTCGACATCGAGGAAACGATTGCCGAAATCGTGAAGTTGTACGGCAGCGTTCCGGACGACGGCACGGCCATCGAGCGTGACAACGGTCCGGCTGAACCCGATCAAGCGGCCCCACGCTACACCTGGCAGCGCGGCCCCATCGAACAAAATCATATCGCCGTGGGATTCCATACGCCGGGAGTACTGGCCGACGATGCGCGCGCGCTCGAGGTCCTCGGTGCGATCATGGGCGAAGGCCGCGCGTCGGTACTGAATCAATATGTGCGCGACGAAAAAGGCCTGATCACAAGCGGTTCCGCGGGTCTCATGGCTTTCCGCGATCTCGGTTTCTTTGAAATCGATTTTGAGACGGCAATGCCGCTCAATGCGCAGATCGGTGTGCTCGCGGAAGTGGAGAACATCAAGAAATTCGGCGTCACGAAAGAGCAGGTCGCGCGTGCAAAGACGCTGATCGCACAAAACCACTACCACGAGCTTGAAACCGTCAGCGGCCTGGCGCAGGACATTGCTTATTGGGAAGCGCTGGGCGACTGGAAAAAGGCTCAGGCATATCTGGGCGCCATTCAAAAAGTTTCTCCGGACGATGTTGTGCGCGTGGCGAAGAAATATCTGACGGTCGAGAATTTCTCCGCCTTCGAATATCTTCCGGAATCCGTGACGCGATCTTTGACAATGGACGAATACCGCCAGGCGGTGCTCGAAAAGGTTGCGCCTGCAGTGGACCAGCGCACCGTCCTGGAGTTGCCGGTAACGGCGGCCATTCCGGCAAGCGATGAATCGATCACGCACGATCTCGTGAAGCCTGTTCAAAAACGATCGATCCTGCGGGGACCGGACGTCTACATCATCGAGGATCACCGGCTGCCGCTCGTGTCGTTCGGACTGTTTTATCCGGGCGGCCGCTTATATGAATCGGCAAAGAACGCCGGCATCACTGAACTGATGCTGCGCACCGCCATCCGCGGCACACAACGATTCAATTCCGAAGACATCGCCAGACGTCTCGAGAATGCGGGTGCGCGAATTCAGGTCGTGAATGAGCCCGACTTCTTCGGGTTCATCGTCGATGGCCTGAGCGGCAAGATGGATCAGGCTCTGGAAATCCTGATGGATATCCTGCAGCAGCCCACGTTTCAGGAAGACGATCTCGAAAGGGAAAGAGTGCTGCAACTGGCGCGAATCAAGAGATTGCGCGAAAACAATTTCGGCTATCCCGTAAGTCTGTTCATGCAGACGCTGTTCGGTGACCATGCCTATGCCCGGACCAGCATCGGCACTGAGGCCGCGGTGAAATCCATCACGAAAGAAGATCTCCAGGGATGGTTCAAAACCAATCAGCGGTCGCTGGTTCCGACGATCGTCATTGCGGGCGATACACAAGGCACGGGACTCATAGCGTCGCTCGCCGATGTGTTGACGAACGAAGATTTGCACGAGCGGGAAATTGCATCGCTTCCTTCTCCAAATCTGAAAGCTGAGACCAAAGAGACGGTTGAGTCTGTACCGAGACAACAAACGGCGCTTGTTTATGGATTCCCCGGAGTCGCCCGATCGGGTAACGATCGGTATTCTCTCGTGGTGCTCGAAAATATCGTGTCCGGCCTTGATGGCCGCTTCTTTGACGCGATTCGCGAGAAGCAGGGGCTCGCCTACACTGTCCGGACACAGAACGCCTTCCTCGGCAAAGGCGGCGCCGTTTTCACCTACGTCGCGTTCTCTCCGGAAAATGAGACGCAGGTCAAAGAATCGCTGCAGAAAGAAATCGACCGGCTTCGCAAGGACGGAGTGACGGCGAACGAGTTGAAGAAATCCATCGCATACTCGGTCGGCGAGCACGAGCTTGGCCTGCAGACCAGATACGGCACCGTTCTGGAATACGCGCGTGCCGTCTATAGCGGCGAAGGGATTCAGGACATCGCAAATTACGGCCGATTCATCCGAGGCGTGACCGCCGATCAGGTGAAGAAAACGGCGGAGACGTACATGAATCCGCAGGCATTACGAGTGGCGATTGTTCGAGGAACGAAGAAATAACGTTATTGTCTTCGGATGGTAATCTTTCCCAACGAGGTGTGCAGCGTGATCTTGTTGCCACCGCCGTTGAGCAGTGACTCCGAATGGGTCGGTCCGTAATATCGATTGTTCGGGATCAATCCCTGGGCCGGCCGGCCTGGCGCAAGTCCATTCATCGGAAAATCCGAAATGATTTGCTGGGCCTGGAATGCAGGCCGTTGAACTGTTGCGTTGATCGACGCTTTGAGCCGTTGCGAAACATAGATGGTGACGTCGCCGATTCCCGCCTGAAGGTCCATGTGCAGGTCGCCATCGATGTTCTCGGGAACGAGATGAACGATGATATTGCCGGCTCCTGTCGAAGCCTCCACCCATGCTGCCGCGCTGTCGAGACGAATATCGCCGGACTCCGTGTGACCCTGGAATGGGCCGCGTACGCGCCGGCTCGTGATCGTGCCTCCCGCCGTCTTGGCATTGATTCGAGCGGCATCACCGATTGAAATATCGCCCGCGTTGGTCGTCGCCTTCACATCTCCGGCCTTCACGATAAAGATCGCGCGGCCACCTTCGGCCGTGACCGAACCGGCAATCGTGCCGGCACGAATCTGTCCGGCGGTCGTATGAAATTCGGCGTTTCCGCCGACGTCGCCGACTTCCAGCGTTCCGCCCTGGCTGCGTAATTCAGCATCACCGCTGATGTTTCCCGCTTTGACGAAGCCGCCCTGCGTGATCATCGCGGCGTTGCCCTTGACCTGACCCGCGGTGATGGAGCCTCCGGCAGTCCGAAGGACTGCGCTTCCGTCCACATCACCAACGTTGATGTTGCCGGTAGTTGCCACGAGATCCAGATTGATATTCCTCGGGGCGACAACCCGCCAGACAATGGCGCCGCGTGTCTGGTCCTGCTCAGACACATTGCTCGTGAACTCGACGGAGTCTTTGTTGCAATTTTCCTGAAGTTGAACAGAGCTGTCGACCTGGACATCGACCACGCTATCCCGCGCCGTCGTGTCGACCTGCACGTCTCCGACGGGCGCTCTCACGATGAGAGTCGCGCCATCGGAAATCGGGCATTTTGCGAAGAGAGGAAAACTGAATGTCGTTGCCAGCAGCGAAGCGCCGATCAAGCCGACTGCACGGATCATCTCGACGTGCCTACAAACTGAAGAACCTTGGATCGGATGTAAGCGTTGTCATCGTTCTTTGCAGCTTCTTCCAGACTTTTCGCGAATGCCGGATCCTTCGAGTTGTGCGCCATCAACGCATCGATGGCGGCAATGCGGATTCCGGCAGTGTCGTCATTCTGGAGCGTGTGCATGAACGCTGCGCGAACATGCTGCTCATCCGCGAATTTCTTCAGACCCTCCAGGGCGCGCATACGCACGCCGGCATCATCGTCGTAGACGAGCGCGTTGATCAACGCCTCTTCGATGGACTCGTCGGTCGGCTTCTGGGAGAGAATTTCAACGGCCTTCAGCCGCGATCCCGGGTTGTTCGCATCGCGAAGCGCGCTGAACAGCAGATTCCGGACGGTATCGTCTTCCATCTTTCCCTGGAAACGAAGCGGCTGGGAAACTTCGCCGGCCAATTCGACCTGTCCCGTTACGGGATCCGCATTGACCACTTGAAGATTCGAGATCGTTCCATTCCGCAGCAGAGAGATTTGACTATCCTGACCGGTATTGCTTGCGGTTTGCAGTGGGACTGGACGCTGATTACTGACATATACGCCGAGGGCCAGGCCCATGGCGACGAGCGCTGCTGATTCGAGCATACGCATCGGAGTGAACACAACCGAGAACGCCGGCATGCGCCACCAGGACCGCTTTTTTTCGATGCGATCCAGCTGGTCGGCGAGGGCCTTCCGGGACTCGACCAGCAAATCCGACGGAATGTCGTCCCATCCTATGGCGTCATCAGCCAGAACGGAGTGCATCGCCTTTTCGGATTCGTACGCGCCCTGACAACTCTCGCAATTGTGGAGGTGCGTCTCCAACTCGAAACGAGCGGACTCCGACAATTCATCGTAGAGAAACAAGGTGATTTGGTGTTGGTACTCTTTACAGGTCATACGTTCGTTAAATACGCTCTGAGTTTCTGAGTCGCTCGGAAGAGATAATTCTTTGCCGTTTCTTCCGTACTGCCCATGATCTCGCCGATCATTTTGAGCCTGAGCCCCTGATAGTGCCTTAATTCAAATACAAGACGCTCCTTTTCTGAAAGGGTTTTTAACGCTTCTTGTATTTTTTCTCCGACTTCCTTTCCGTACAGCCGGCGTTCAGGGTTGCTGTAGTACGTCGTGGCTGCCAGCGTATCTTTCAGCGCCGGCCGGTCCGGATGCATTTCGGTGTCAGACTCGTAAGAAATCTCTTCCTTAAGAGTTTGACGTTTCCGGAGATGATCCAGGCTGACATTAGTTGCGATTCGATAGATCCAGGTATAAAAGCTGGACTCGAACCGAAAGCGTCCGAGAGAGCGGTAAGCTTTGAGGAACGTCTCTTGGAAAACTTCTCGCGCCTCTTCGCGATTTCCCAGCATGTGGAACGCAAGTCGCAGGATGTCCCGGTCATGCCTTCGGACAAGTTGCTCAAATGCTTCACGGTCACCATTTTGCGCCTGCTCGATGAGCAGCTTCTCATCTTCGGACTCGTGAACTCGTTGTGCGGTCCTCTTCAATATAGCTTCCATGGTTACGAGCAGTTTAGACGCCCGTAATTTCAAAAGGTTGGGACGAGTACAATATGAGTTTTGAGCAGCTTACCCAGAACTCACAACTGAAAACTCAGAACTTATTTAGTTCGTGTCGCCCAGGAAAATCGTTATCCGATCTCCTGGATGTATGACAGTGAGGTCTTCGGATTCGTTCCATGAAAGTATAGCATCCACTGACGTGTTGTAAGTCGTGGCGATCTTATCCAGAGTCTCGCCCTGACGAACCCGATGGATGACTTTCTTGGCCCCAATCCCGCCGTTTGAAGCAAGGCGCGGGGATGGTTGGGCGACGACCAGCTTTCTGCCGACCGTGAGCCGGCTGGAAGTCAGGTTATTCCAGGACCTTAACTTCTCCACCGACGTATTGAAGTGTGTCGCAATCTTGGAAAGCGTGTCTCCGGGACGAACCGTGTAAGAGGTGACTCGAGAGGCAGTTGTTGTTGTGGCTGCAGTTCTTGCCGCCCGCTGCTGCGTTTGACCGGCGGCGGTCCGTGGCGGCGGTGTGCTCCCGCTCATCGGAATAATTAATGACCGGCCAACTTTGAGGACCGGCGTTTTGCCCAGGTTATTCGCCTGGACGAGCTGTGTGACGCTCGTTCCGTATTTCCGGGCAATCAAGCCGAGCGTATCGCCTTTTTTCACGACGTGCTCTCGGAAGAGGACCCGTTTGCTCTCAGGCAGCGAAGCAACCTGCTCGTTAAATTTGTCCGCGTAGCCTTTCGGCAGGATGAGCTGAAAATCCGAATCCTCCGGAGGAGTTGTCCAGCGCAGAACATGGGTGTTCAGTTCACGCAGCTCTTCCACGGGCAAATTGATGGCTTCGGCAATGACGCGCAGATCGGTGGCCTTATTCACCTGAACGCGCTCTGTTTCGAGAGGAGCTCGCGGCTGCACATTGAACCCATACTTTTGGGGGTTCTTGCCGATAATGGTCAGGGCCAGAATGTTCGGAACGTAGTTGATGGTTTCCTTCGGCAGGGCTCGCTTTTCGGCCAGGGTCCAGAAATTGTCGGCCCCTGTTTTCTCCATAGCCCGCTGCACGCGCACAGGGCCACTGTTGTAAGCCGCCATCGCCAGATACCAGTCGCCAAACTCCTGATAAAGATCCTTCAAATGACGAGCCGCAGCTCGAGTCGACTTTTCCGGATCGTTACGCTCGTCGATCCACCAGGTCTGACGCAACCCATACTCTTTGCCGCGGGAGGAAATGAACTGCCACATGCCTTTGGCCTGGGCTCGCGATACGGCCCGCGGTTCAAAGGCACTTTCGGCCTGCGACAGGTAAATGAGATCCAGCGGAACGCCTTCTTCCTTCAGAATCCGTTCGATCATCGGCTGGAATCGGCCCATACGCTGCAATCCGAACTCGATCGTGCCCCGGCCGCGGCCATTCTCGTAATAATCGAGGAATCCGAGAACGCGGTCGTTGATTTCAATCGGCAGATCGTGCGCGAATTCCTTGACGTCGTCTTCTACTGCCTTTTTCAGCCTGGGATCGATCAGGGCGGGGAACGTTTCGACGTGCTCCAGATCATCGATTGCCGCGTGCTCTTCCTTCTGATCTGTGAATCCATCGCCTTCTCGCAGCGCGGCCAGCTCCATGGCATTGATACGGGCTACCAGGTCGGTTAATTCGTGCTGAAGCCGCCGTTCTTTCGGAAATGCCGTCGCTGTTTCAAGGACCAGATCGACGGCCCCGTCAAATTCGTCTTTTGCGCGTTTCAAGAATCCCTGCCTGTAAAGGCTTTCGCCGCGCTCGAACCGCAGTTGCGCTTCGAGAATGGCCAGGTCAACCGGATCGTTAAAATTGACTCTGGGAAGTTCGGCAGGTATGGCGGCAACCACCGGTTCAACGTGCTGATCGATATGGGGTAAAGGCGGAGGTGCTACCTTTACCACCTTCGTCGGTACGGCCTTCGTACAGGCCGCCAGGACGAGCAAGGTCAGGAAAGCAATCCGATTAAGACGAACCAAGAAACACCCCCAACAAACTAAAAAGCCACTAATCCGCAGATTTTTGAGGTCTTTGTGAGTAGTGGCTTTTAAAAAGCAAAGTCAGCTTACACGAGCAGCGCGATTCAGTCAACGCCGCGGTGACCCGGTTCGGCAGGGTCACGGTTATGGCACCCAGTTGATCGGTTCTAAGAGCTGGCAGAGCCGACACATGCGGGTGCCCAAACGGGTTATTCGCCCCAACAGAAATTACGGGGACGGCAGCTTTGGGCCGGACACGCACACCTTTGCTGCCATGGTGGGCGACCTTCAGGACGTCTACCTTTTCGGGGACGGGAATGCTCCTTTCAATGTCGCCAGTCAGAAGCGCCGTGCCCTGGCCGGTCTCGAGGAGCAAAACGACCGAGTCATTGTTCTGATCGTTCCGGTGCGGAATCCAATTCGCGGGCGGATGCAGAACTTTAAATGAACCGATGGTCTGGCCGGCGGCTACCCAGCGGATCGGAATCTGCTTTTCCTGAATGCGCTCGATCAATTCTCGATACCTTGGGATCATCGGATTACGCCCCAACCAGATTTCGCCGATCTGGAAGTTTTCGATAACGCTGAATAAACCGTCCATGTGGTCGTGATGCGCATGTGTCAGGACCACGGCGTCCAGCCTCCGGATTCCGCGGGAGAACAGGTATGGCGAGATCACACTTTCCCCAATGGAGAACGTGCTCTCGTCGCGCAGCTCGAGAAATCGTCCGGACGCCACGCCACCTCCATCGATCAGCATCCGATAGCCGGAAGGAAGCTCGATCAGGACTGAGTCGCCCTGACCCACGTCGAGAAACGTGAGGGTCGGCGCCTCTGGTGGCTTTGGCGAAAAATCCTTGAAAGCCAGCATGCCCTGCAACGCCAAAACTGCGGCGATGCCTGCAAGGCATAGAACTGCCGACCTTTTTCGAATGGAAATCGCCAGAATGGCTGTCGAGAGCGCATAAAGAATCCAAACCCACAGGGGCGGCGAAGGAACACGTAATGTCGCGAAAGGAAGGCGCAACGACAGATCGAGAATTTTCAGCAATGCATCGAGGAGCGTCGTCGCGATCCAACCGGCCACCATCGCGCCAGGTCCGGGCAAAATAATCATCAGAAGCCCGAGTGGAGTGACGATCGCCGCGATGATTCCAGCCGGAACGTTGATAAATGGTGAGATTGGTGAGAGTCGATGAAACGACTCCACCATAAAGATGACGAAAATCGTTTCCACGCACAGTGAGATCAGCAGCGACTCGCCAAGAACCAGAGCGATCTTCCATGGAACCGTAACAAGCCATGTTGGCAATCCGTGCCGCTCGCACCACATGCGTCGTGACACACGCCAGTCGGACGAGCGGATGGGAAGATCGCTGTCTTTCGACACATCGTCGAAGTCCTTCAACGCGTCGTTCAGCCATCCGAATGCCCATCGGCTGCCGGGTACACCGATTCCCACGACGGCGAGCACGGCGGCGAACGTCATTTGAAAACTGGAATCGTCGATTGCATTGGGATCGATTAAAAGAATGATGAATGCCGTCGCAGCGATGGTGTTCGCCAGTGAATATCCGCGGTCGAGCAGCCGGCCGATGATAAGGAACGCGACCATCAATGTCGCTCGAAGCACCGGCGTCTGACCCTCGGCTATTGCCGAGTAAGCCAGTGCGCATGTGAGAACTACAACCAGCCGTGTTCGCCGTTTCCATGGAATCCATCCAACAATCCAGAATGCTGCACCCGCGACGACTGCGAGATTGAAGCCGGAGACGACAACCAGGTGGTAAAGGCCTCCTGCTTGAAACTCTCGCTCGACATCCGACGTCAAGCCATACTTTCGGCCAAGCACCATTCCAAGCACCAGGGCTTTGGTTACCTGGTTATCCGCGCTCGTCGCAAACGGCGCTTCAATTCTGGCCGTAATCCATTTTTTGATTCGATCGGGTCCGTGCCACCCTCGGTCCAGAATCGTGATGAGGCGGGGATTCCGGATCGTGCCTGTCCAATAGATTCCTTGTCGTTCCAGGTGGCGCCGATAATCAAACACCCCAGGGTCCCGATAGACCGCCGGTCGGTGTAACTTGACCACGATCTCCAGACGATCTCCGGATCCGAGTTCCAGCGCATCAAATAACGCGCGTTGGCCCGGGTCGTCGAGAAACTCTGTAAGACGTGCCCGTCCGCTGTAGGGCTGCGCGTCTATGCTCTGCAATTCCACGTCCAAATAAGTGCCCAATCCGCGCCACTCGGGGGCCTTCGTGAGCCTCCCCACGATGCGAACCGCACTGTCTTCCGGTACAGGAGGAACGCTTTCTTCTCTCGCGTCCAGCGCCCCGATCAAGGCGACAAGCAAATACAAACTCCAGGTTCTTCCTCTGGCGGATGGCAGCGTGAGGATGGCAAGGACGACAGGTATCGCCGCCCAGACAAACCTCAAGTCCAGACACGGCGACAACAGAATTCCGATGAGAAGGGGGATAAGCAGCAGCGCCATTGGCCTCGCCTGGCAGCTGCAAAGGGCGCGTCTATCTTAACTCAAACGAGGCGACCAATTCGATGTGATACGTGTTGGGAAACTGATCCACAAGGGTGACGCGCTGCAAGGCGTACCCTTTCGCTTTGAACGCCGCCGCCTCTCTCGCAAACGTCGCCGGATTGCACGATACGTACACGATGCGAGTCGGCCCGAGCGCCGCTATATGGTCGGCCGTTTCAACGCCGCAGCCGGCGCGGGGTGGGTCGAGGACGACCACATTCGGCCGCAGGTTGGACCCCCGCACGGTGGCATCGGCGTGCCCCTCAACGGATCGCAATTGCCACGTTTCGTTCCTTCGGGCATTTTCCTGGGCTAGAAGTACCGCCATCCGGTTGGATTCAATCGCAATCACTTCCTGCGCGGCTCGCGCCAGTGGGATCGAGAAGAAACCCACACCCGCGTAGAGTTCCAGAATATTTCCAGGTGCGGGACCTGCCTGTGCGACGACCTCACGAATCATCGCGGAGAGAAGAAATCGATTCGCCTGGAAAAACGTGTCGGCGGTAATTCGATATTGGAATCCGTCGACATGAATTGTCGCGCGGCCCGACCGCTGAACGACGCCGTCTGCGAGAACAAAACTCGAGACGACTTCAGGTGCGCTGATCGCATGCACTTCACGCGCAGCGCCGGGATCAACCGAAGGAATGAATTGATTCAACTCGGGCACCAGCGCTGCGCACTCGCGAATCGGCACGACAACATTCGTGTTTTCCCGTATGAATCCCAGGCGGCCGTTGCTGACATGAAATGTTGAGCGCAGCCGGTAGTTCCGATCGGGTCCGGTAATGCGCTGGATCGGATCACTCCATTCGATGTGTCCCACGCGCCGCAGGCTTTCGCGGACGATCTGTTCCTTGTAATCCACCTGGCGGTCGTATCGGATGTGTTGCCAGTGACAACATCCGGCTGTGCTGTAGTTCGGACAATAGGGTTCCTGCCGGTCCGGAGAAACTTCGAGCACCTTCGTAATCCGCGCCGTGGCGTAATCTTTCTTCTTTCCGACAATGTCGACTTCGACGACATCGCCCGGCGCGCTCCTCGGCACAAACACCACACCCTGTTCCGTGCGCGCGAGTCCAGCCCCGCCATATACAAGCTTTTCGATTTTGAGCTGCATGATCTGTCGCCCTTTCGGGGCTAGCCTTCTCGCTGTGTCCGTCGACCCAGGGCTCACGACGTGTGAAAAAATTGTCATTGTTCAATGTTCAATTGTCATATGCCATCGATGGTGGCGCTTCGCGCAATTTTTTCTTAAAGATGCCGCGCCGAAGGCGCCTCCGAAAATGACAAATGACAATTGAACATTGAACAATGACAATTTCTTCACAGCTTCTCACGCCCTGGGCTACTGTCTTGACGCCGCTTCGCGGCCAGCCGCCGAAGGCGGCGAAATAGAATAGCCCAGGGCGTGAGCCCTGGGTGGCAATATCCAGAAATGGCCAGCCCCGAAGGGGCGACAGAAGCTAAATCAGATAAAACAGGCTGAGACGTGGCACGTTGAAACGTTCGAGGAGTTTTCTTCGCCACATCTGCTGCTCGAGCATCGCGAGTTGTGGTGTTGTCATCGTTGATCGGAAAGGATTCAGTTCGCGATCGACAGCCTGCTTCAAATCGATCATGGTTTTGTCATCGGCTGCGACCTTCAGTTTTGCAATTAACTTCTCTTCCAGAGCGCTCAACATTTGCTCTGCCGCGCGGAGATCCGACACATCAACCGTACGAATTGACGTAGCAATGCCGGAATCGACATGCTCAACCTGCTCTGCAAGCTTTCGTGCATAATCTGCCACTTCATCGGCGCAAAAATCCGGCAACTGCGGCGCTTCGACCGTCAGTTCTTTCTGCTCTTCACAAACCTCTTCGACAAATTTCACGCAGTAAGCCAGAGAGTTTATCTCCTTCTTTTTTCGTTCGAATGCTCGCTCAATACCTTTCAGGACCGCTGCCAGTGGTACGCCTTGCTCCTTCCAGTTTTCGAGGAGAACCCAATCTAACGTGGATAAGCGCGCCTTGAACGTTTGGCGCTTGTTCAGGAAGAATTCCTCAACTTCGGTGAAGTAGTTGAAGTAGTTATTCATGCCGGCGTTCCCAGCGGGTTACCGCTGGATCCATCCGCCGCCGACCACGACGTCGTCCCAATAGAACACTGCGGCCTGACCGGGGGTGATGGCACGCTGCGGCTCGTCGAACTCGACGGTGACCTCCTGGTTTTCCAGAAAGACCGTTGCGGTCTTCGGCTCGAATCGATTGCGGATTTGCACGTCGCATCGAATGGGTTCGCGCAATTGATCGATCGCAATCCAATTTTCGTCGCGGACGGTGAAACGCTTTCGCTGTGGGTCATCACCAATGACGATGCGATTCAGTTCCGGCTCGATGCGAACGACATATTGCGGCCGTCCTGCCGCGATTAGCCCCTTGCGTTGACCGACGGTGTACTTATGAATCCCTGCATGCGTTCCAACGATTTCGCCGTCTTCCGTGACAATGTCACCCGGCTTTCGCGTTTCCGTGCCGGCATATTCCTCGACGAAATCCGCATACGAGCGGCCTTCCACAAAGCAGATCTCCTGCGACTCCGCCTTCTCCGATGTCGGTAATCCCGCGCGCCGCGCCACCTCGCGCACCTCGGGCTTTGTCATTTCGCCGAGCGGGAACAGCGTCTTCGAGAGCTGCTCTTGCGTCATGCCGAAGAGAAAATACGCCTGGTCCTTGTTCCGATCCTTGCCGCGAAGCAGCAGCCACCGGCCAAGACTTTCATCGTAGCGCACGCGAGCGTAGTGTCCGGTCGCCACCCGATTGGCGCCGATGCCGGCTGCCTTTTCGACGAGGTGATGAAACTTGACGTAGTTGTTACAAAGGATGCACGGGCTCGGTGTTTCGCCTCGCAGATATGTCTCGACGAAAGGCGCCACGACCGTGTTCTCGAAATCCTTTTCAAGATTGAGAACGTAGTACGGAATTCCGAGTTGTGTGGCCACACGTCGAGCGTCCCAGAGATCGTCCAGCGAACAGCATCGGCCGTTATTGCGCCAAAGCTGCATCGAGAGACCGACGATCTCTTCCCCGCTCTCCTTTAATAAAACGGCGGCCGTGGAGGAATCCACGCCGCCGCTCATGGCAACAGCAATCATCTCTTAGAAACCCTTGAGCACCTGTTTGATCGCGTCCGACGCCAGAACGCTGCAATGAATCTTCGACGCCGGGAGCCCGCCGAGAGCGTCCGCAATCTGCTCTTTCGTGATGAGTCTCGCGTCGGCGACATTCATTCCGATGAGCATCTCGGTTGCGTACGAACTTGTCGCAATTGCGGCACTGCATCCCTGCGCTTTGAACTTCGCGTCCTGGATGTGGCCGCCGTTCACTTTGACCCACAGCTTCATCACGTCGCCACAAACGGGATTGGATACTTGCGCGACGGCGTCCGCATCGGCAATTTCGCCGACACATCTCGGATTCTGGAAATAATCGAGCAGCTTTTCGGAATACGCCATGCCTGAGACTCAAACCTTCTTGTAATACGGCGACAGCTCACGCAGTCGCTCGACAATTCCCGGCAGCATGCCGACGACATAGTCGATGTCTTCTTCGGTCGTCATCGAACTGAGGCTCAGGCGCAGGCTGCCGTGGGCTTCATCCGGTGTCTTGCCGATGGCAGTGAGAACGTGCGACGGCTCCAGAGATCCCGA
>Ga0207646_10005097_pt1 | contig 13938 bp, 12 predicted proteins | sample KBSK5502metaG_FD_184343 | JGI IMG/M metagenome (GOLD analysis project Ga0207646, IMG submission 184343) | Corn, switchgrass and miscanthus rhizosphere microbial communities from Kellogg Biological Station, Michigan, USA - KBS K5-50-2 metaG... | ecosystem: Host-associated > Plants > Roots >... | reverse complement strand
TCTTGCATTTCAACAGCTGCCTCTTGAGAAGGGCAAGGGCGCGGTCCGTCTCGTATTGGACAACCCGGCCGCAGCTAAGACGACTCTGGACCACCAGCGCGCGGATTACACCGAGACCGAAGTCGCGCAGATCAATCTTTCCCATCGCACTGGGGAATTAGCGCGCGCCGCATCGCGGCTCGGCGAAGCCGGAATCAACATCAACTACGGCTACTGCGGAGCCGAGTCCGGCACCAACGCAACGTTCGTGATCTTCGGAGTTGCAGAAGTGGGTAAGGCAGTGAAGATTTTTGAGCAGGCGGCTGCCGCCAGACCATCGACATAACTCGATTCCGGTTGAATCCCAGCAGCACAAGGATTCTCACCGCGGGCACCCTGGTAAATGGAGTCGCGCGCCTACCTCGCATGGAACGACCCCATCCGCTGGGGTGCCTTCCTCATTGAAGCCGACTCGATTTGCAGTAAGCACCGAAACAAGACGCACAGATTCGGAGCAGGCGCTCAAGGAGAAATTCTCGCCAACAGACAAGGATCACCACATATCGTCCGCTCGGCGACTCAGATAGCGCCTCAAATAAACACCCAGAATCGCCACGGCTCGTCAGTCCGCCACCCTGCCGACGTGGACTCAGGGATTTTTCTCCCTGAGGTATGCATCGACTACGCCTGTGATGTACTCAGCGAGCCGCTCCTTGATGGCGAGAATCTCGGACAACGTTAAGGGATCAGGATTCTGGGCCCAGCTCACAGGGCAGTTTGCCGTCGAGGAGATGATTTCTGTAACCCGCGCGTGCAGGTCTACGGGTGTTGGGAGAGCCATGGTCTTCCCCTCTCTTATTGTAGATCTCCTCCGAATCTACAAATCCCACCGGCCGCGGAAATTCAGCGGTTTCGACGGATACGAAGGAGTTGCGCGCGGTGCACACGCGGCCCATAGAACAGCTTCGACCAACGTTTGCAGTTGCGGTTTCGCGAACGGTGCTCGGACGGAGGCGGGTGTCATGGCTTATTACCGCATCCGAGCGGAAGTGCAGAAACTATTTTCGCCAACTCGCTGGTTTGCGGGTGACAGATCGGACTGGCGCACGCAGATCAAGTGGGCTGCGGTTCTGGTTCAGTAGGATCCTGTGGGGGGAAAGGCGGTATGCCAGGGCTGGGCGTCGGTGCGTCGGGATATGGTGGTTCTTCCGGCGGCAACTCAGGTTGCGGTGGCGCGGGAGGAATGGTTGGGTCGGGCGTCGGAGTGCCCGGTGGTATTGAATTCCGCAATGCGATAAACGGGAAGCTCACAAATAGATCCTGCCGACTACGTAACCGGCTCAATCTTCCGTACGTGGATCGTGTTATGCGTCGCATCAAGAGTTCCGGTCACCACCACTCTTTGTCTTTCATACTTCTTTGCGGTGGCTTGATCATCTAGCAGATAGGCGCCGTAATTGCCGCTATTCGATGACTCCTTGCGCGCTAGGGGGCGTGTATTTGGTTTGCATTCTCATCGCGAGTGGATTACTGCGCGGGGCTGAACGCCTGGCCATCGGCCTTATACGCCCCGCTCTGTGCAGCCCACCTGTCAAACAGCGCCGGGTTGTTCATGAGTTGCAGCAGCGCCGTAGCAATTTCCTCCGCTTTCGGCATTCCTATATGCACGGGATAAAAGCAAGTTTCCTCGAGTGCACATCCCGGATCGGTCATGTCTCGCAGCCGACTGACATGTCTATCGCGCACACGAAACCGCATCTTGCCGACATCCAAGACATAAGCGCTGTCCGTTTGCGTGGCTCCAGTGAGGGCTGCAATGCGGCGCAGATAGGCTTTCGCGCGATCCTTTCGGTCGAGGAAGCGCAGACCGCCCGAATTGTTCTCAAATTGATTGTGAGCAATTACTGCCACGCTTCCCGGGTCTGAGATGTGGAGGCCCTCCGCCAAGAGGAGGTTGTGTCGTTGTTGTTGTGGGGCAATTGCTCTAGCCAGACGACCGCAGAGTGAGCCGGCGAACACAAACCTCCATACGATCAAAACTAAGAACGCGATCACAGATACAATTGCGGGCACCATACAAATACAGCCCTGAAGGAACTGGACTACTGCCAGCGTCTCAATGCCAACGAAGTCTTACTATGCCAGCGGGTGTTTCGGCGGCTAGCGCACGGTCAACCGCCGGCGATGGGATGAACCATCAAGACTTCATTCTGCTCGCGCGTGACTTTCTCGAGGCGTTCACCGGTGGCCATGTCAAATGGCTGCGCTCCGGTCTTGGCTTCATACTCGGCAATCAATTTGTTCACTTCTTCCATGTCGGCGGTTGCCGGATTGTATTCGAGAAGTGTTGTATCACCGTGAGATGAAAATGTCAGAATTTTCGCGTTCATGTTCGGTCTCCTGCGGGACGTCCATGTTTTGGTCTACTGTGGGAGTGCAGCGGAGAGCTCGAGTCCCTGTATGTCATATTGCACCATTTCCGAACAGTGTCAAGATGGCATACTCGCCGAGTCGTGTCTCACGCTGGCGACGACGGGCCGACAGTTGGGGACAATCCGAAATGCACTACATGACTCCTGCCGGAGGGTGGCCAAGAGCTCGTCAGCTTTATGAGTTTGTTGGTTGGAGAGATATGAATAAAGGGCCCGACGTATTGTATCAAACTCTTGGTGGATGTAAATAAGTACCTATTAAATGAAACGGATACGACTGGCGAATCTCACCAGAAAAATTTACTGAAACCATTTGTCCAATTCACCGAGTCACACGATACCTAGCTTCTCAAGCACGGTCTCACCAATTTGGCGTGGCGGCTATGAAGCCTGGTCAAGTCCGACGCGGCGCACCAAGTCCGCAAGACGCGGGTCACCGCGGAGGAGATCAAAGAAAGGATGCACTTTGACGTACAGCAGAATCGGTGAGTGTTCCTTGTAGGCGCGTTCGAGCCAGGCAAATGCCTGCTCGTTGTCGCCGAGCCCCAGATAAGCGTTCACAAAAGCTGCGGTGGGAACGTACCCTTTCTGCTGCCGTCGTTTTAATTCATCAAGGAGGCGGAGCGCTTCGGCCCGACGCCCAGCATGTGCGTATGCCCTGACGAGCACTCCGATTACAGCCGGATTACGCTCGCTGAGAGCGAGCGCTTTTTCCAGCACGGGAATCGCTTCGTCCGGCTGACCGTTTGCAATGAGCGCGAAACCCAGGAACCAACAAGACCAGTAGGTCGAGGCATCATCGTTGCGCACCGCCAGATCGCTTCGCAGTTCGCGAATGGCTTCATCGTAGTGGCGCGACTGGAATAGAATCCACCCCATGGTATTGCCCGTAATTCCGATGGGGTCAAGCTCCCGGGCCCGTCGGGACCATGCGAGCGCCTCTTCCGTGCGCCCCTGAGACAGCAGCCAGCTCGAAAATGAGAGATGCGCCCCGGCGTCGTTCGGGTCCAACTCGAGGGCAAGCTTGTATTCGCGCTCGGCGTCGTTCCACTGCCATTGCATCTGATACAGACTCCCCATCAGGGTATGGGCCCCAGGAAGCGCTGGATCCAGTTCCAGCGCCCTACGGACCGCGCTGATTACTTTTGGCTGCACCTCATTCGGAGGAGCCCCGGCAACGCCAGGCGTGCCAAGCGCGTTATAAGCCTGCGCCAAGCCGAGGTAAGCCGGTGCAAACGCCGGGTCCCTCTTGATCGCCTCTTCAAAGTAAGCAATGCCTTTTTGCTTTGCAGTTGGGTTGTTGCTTTTTTCGACGGACTGGCCCTTGAGAAAGTTCTCATAAACGTCCGGGGAGACTTGGCGCGCGGCTACAAGCTTGGCGCGTTCTGCACCGGTGACCGTAACCTCTACTCTTCCAGCAATGGCTTGTGCCACCTCGCTCTCCAGAGCGAGAGCATCCCCGAGTTCGCGGTCGTAGTTCTCGGACCAGAAGTGTTCGTCGGTCGCGGCGCGAATGAGCTGGGCGTGAACGCGGACCCGCCCGCCCTCGCGTATGACAGAGCCTTCCACTATGGCATCGACGCCGAGAGCCTTGGCGATTTCCGGCAGAGGCGCGCGGGTATCCTTGAAATGCATAGCCGAGGTGCGAGAGATGACGCGAAGACCATGGATCATGGATAGGCGTCCGATGATCTCCTCGGTCATGCCGTCGGCAAAATATTCCTGGGCCGGATCGCCCGAAAGGTTTTTCAGAGGCAATACCGCCAAGGACTTGATCTTAGACCCGGTCGCGCCTCTTAAGCGGGTTCGTGTCGTGAAGTAAGCGACGACCAGCATTGCAAGCATCGCGACCCCACAGACAACAAGCCAGCGGCGCGCCCGATGCCCATGCCGAGCGATCTCTAGGACTGGATCTGCGTCCGCAACATCGGTTGCTGCCCCAGCCCTGCCATCCCGCCACGCATCGAGTTCCGTCGTGTAGGCATAAACGGACCCGAGCTTGCTGTGGACAATGCGATAGACTGGCAGTCCCTCGCGCCGCTCCCAGCGGCGGACGGTCGTGACATCACGCACCAGATAGGCAGCAATCTCTTTCCAGGATTCCAGGCGCCGCCCTCGAGGGTCGCGCTGGGTGTTTGGCGTCGATACCGCTTCGACGGACATAGGAGGAGGGCTCCGTTTGACCGAAGCTTATCATATCGTTTGTTTGCGGGGACCTAGATGTGCCGCGAGATAACTTTTGCCCCGCTTTGCCGCAGTTTGCCCGGCTTTGCCCGTTGCCTCGGAGAGTATCACCGGCTCAGTATGCGGCTACCCGCGATCAAGTCCGAGAAGGGTCGGTTCGTGGAGGCGCGGTTGACCTTCAGACTGGTCGCTGACTCAAGACATCAAGGAAGGTTCGTATGACCGAAACAAAGATTTCCACAACGGCTCCATCTGAAGGCGTGCAGGCAGCTGGCAAGTCAACGGAATGTAATCTGATAGTGGTCCGCTCGGTTGGCCACCAAGGTATTGGTGCGGCTGCGCGAGGCGTGGTGTTTCTGCTGATTACGGCGCTGTTCGCTGTTAGTCCGCCGCAGGTGTCGGCTGCCACGCCCGACCCGGTGCTGGAGTGGATCGGCGTGATGAACACCACGGTCCTGAAAGCAGGGACTGCTCCAAACGTCACCGGTCGCGTCGTCGCGTTGGTCTCGGCATCGGTTTTTGATGCCGTCAACGGTATCGAGCCACGCTTCCGTCCACTGCATGTGAGGCCGGACGCGCCTCATAATGCGTCGCAACGCGCAGCGGCGATTCAGGCGGCGTATGCAATTCTAATGAACCTCTATGGAACGCAGCAGGGCGCGATCCTCACGAGTCAGCACGATGCATCGCTCGCGGCGCTCGCCTCCACCGAAAAACCCGAATCCATTGCCGCGGGAGTCGCGTGGGGACAAAGCGTGGCGGACGCCATCTGGGCCTGGAGGCTGACGGACGGGTTCGCCCCGACTCCGCCGCCATTCTTTGGCGTCCAGAGCATCGCTGGAACGCCGAATTCGCTGGGCTTTTGGCGCCCGACTCCGCCGGCGAACGCATCAGGCGCAACACCGCAACTTGCCACAATAACGCCCTGGGTACTGACGCGCCCCTCGCAGTTCCGCTTGCCGCCCCCGCTGGCCCTCAACAGCCCGGAGTTCGCGGCCGATCTCAACGAAGTGAGAGAGATGGGTAGCCTCTCCAGCACAAGCCGCTCAAGTGAACAGACGGAAGTCGCATTGTTTTGGGCGCTGAACACTCCATTAGCCTGGAACCGCATTGCAGCGCAGCTTTCGGCGGCGCGCGGGCTCAGTCTGACCGAGAATGCGAATCTATTTGCGGTGCTCAATGTAACTCTCGCTGACGCGATAACGGCGTGCTGGGATAGCAAATACCGCTACATTTTCTGGCGGCCAGTCACCGCGATCCGAGCAGGTGCCGCGGCGGGAGAGCCCGATGCCGATTGGAGTCCGTTGCTGGACTCTCTGACCGGTACTCCTCCGCATCCCGAGTATCCCTCTGCGCATTCCACGTACAGTGGCGCCGCCGCGTTCATCCTGGCTGCCGCATTTGGCGAGAACACCGCATTCAGCCTCACCTCCGAGATACGTCCGGGCACTCGTTCCTATGCGAGCTTTTCCGAGGCGATCGCCGAAATCGCCGATGCGCGTGTCTTTGGCGGCATTCACCTCCGAAGCAGTTGCGCCCGGGGGAATTCCCTGGGTCGAGCTGTCGCGGATTATGTATCGAGACGCGCCATGCGGGCGGGTCGTGACGATCAAGACGAATGAGAAAAGTAAACGCAAAAGGCTTGGTGACTCGATGATCTTGCCGGGCACATAGCTAAGGCGCCGATCGGGCGGCAAGAAGCCCGCTTCTGGGCAGTTGCTCCAGGAATTCCGGACGGATTACGAGCAACTCTGAGTGGTATAGCCGATCCCGCCGACAATTCACGGGTCTTTAGCTGGCTCCTTTGCCAAACCCAGTGACGATCGTGGCAACACCATGGTCTATACCTATGCCGCTGAAGATTCGTCCGGTATCGACTTGTCCGCCCCACAGGAATTCAACCGTACTCCGGCAAGTCGGTTGGCAGCTAAATACTTGAAGCGAATTCTCTATGGCAATACGCCGTCGATCTTCGTCCAACCTGATCTGACGAAACTCTCCTGGTGCTTCGAAGTGGTGTTCGATTTTGGTGAAGGCCACTTTACTCCTCTTCCACCGGATCCGCAGGACCGCGAATTTGTCTTGGCCAGTCCGGTCGCTGCCACGACTTGGCCTGTTCGCAAAGATCCCTTCTCCACTTTCCGATCTGGCTTTGATTTGCGCACCTACCGCCTCTGCCGACGCATCCTGATGTTCCACCACTTTCGCGATGAATTGGGAACGGCGGACTATCTGGCGCGGGCCACGGAACTACAACATAAAGAACTCGGGATCGGCTCGTTTATTACTAGCGTCACCCAATCGGGATTCGTACGCCAGGCGGACGGTTCTTACTTGAAGAGGTCACTGCCACCATTGGCATTGGAGTATAGCGAGGCAGCGGTGCAGCAGGAGGTTAAAGAAGTCGATGCTACGAGTTTAGAAAACCTCCCTGGTGCGATCGGCGGGCGCTACCGATGGCTCGACCTCGATGGCGAAGGTTTGCAGTGTATTCTGACCGAACACGATCAAGGCTGGTTTTACAAACGCAACGTCAGCCCATTGTCCTTTCATTTCGAAGCCGGCGTAGCCAAGAGCACCCCCATGTTTGAGCCTCTAGTTGAGCTGTCTACGCTACCCGGGCTCGCAAGCAGCGGAAGTCCACGACATCAGTTTCTGGATCTCGCCGGTAGCGGCCAACTAGACTGCGTAGTTCTGGAACGTCCTTTGTCCGGTTATTTTGAGCGAAACGATGGAAATTGGGAATCGTTCCGTTCCCTACCTTGCCAACCGAACATCGACTGGAATGACCCGAATCTCCGGTTCATCGACCCGATGGTGACGGACATGCCGACGTGCTTGTTACCGAAGACGAAGCTTTCATGTGGCGCCAGTCGCTAGCCCAAGATGGGTTTGGCTCTGCGGTTCGTGTTTTCAAAGCCCGAAATGAAGAAGAAGGTCCCGTGGTCGTTTTCGCGGATGCAACACAAGCCATCTTCCTTGCCGATATGTCGGGCGACGGACTCACAGATCTCGTCCGTATTCGCATCGACGAAATCTGCTAGTCTGGTAGTTTCCGAATTCTCGAAAAGTGGGTTCGATTCCCATCGCCCGCTCCAGAAACTCTAATGAATCAGTAATATACAAAGACCCGACAATGCCTTCACTACCTCAGGACGAAGTATTTGCGAAGCGTGGACGCTTGGTGCCTGCAACGGTCTAGGAAACCGGCTGATTGAAAGGCGAATTTTCCGCCAGCGCTCGGTCGAATGACGCGATGCGCTCGGTAACTTGATGCCGAACCTGCTGTACGCTAAGAATTCTGGCTACGAAGAAGTAATCTCGCACAGAATTGAAGAGCAACAGCCATGCGAACAATACACCAAGCGCCAACCAGATCCACACCCATCGATAACGTCGTGCCGCACTATTCTCACTCAAGTCGCTATTTCTCATCGGCGGGCAAGCCTATCGGTACATACTGAATCTCAAACCATGCTTTACCATTAAGAGGTAGAATGCGCCGCTTGCGCCCTGCCGCGTTGGATATCTGGGCTGCCGGCCTACTTAGCCACCAACACACCAGGCTGACGGCAAATAATCCGCTTCCTATCCCAATCGCGTGATGCGGTACGACGTCTACAATTGGGTCGTGGTAGTTGGGAACGTTCAGCAAGCGTTCTGCGATCCATCCTGCGGATGCAAGACATGCAAAGACCGCCCCACCGATCCTGAGAACAGAGTATCCCCGAGTGCGGCTCAACAGTATGAGGGACGGCAGGACTGCGGCGACTACGACCAGTTGCATGGTTTCGATACCCAGGTTAAATGCGAGTAGTCCTGAGACCCGTTCCCAACGTCCTAGTCCCAACTGATTCAAAGTCGTTGCAAAGGCCAAACCATGGATCAATCCGAAAAACGCAGCAATAAGCGGTTCCTTCCCTGGGAAGAGCGCACGGGCCGCGTGAATGGCGGAGACAAGAATCGAGATTGCGATCAGTACTTCGACGGGTCGACTGGGAACGTGAACCAATCCTAGCGTTGCTAATGCCAGGGTGATGGAATGGGCGAACGTAAATGCCGTGACAACTTTTAAAATCCGCAGCACGCTCTGGCGAACATCGGCAACCCCGGCCCAGCAAGAGCCCGTGACGAATAATGGTGCAGGCACAAGCAAAGTCAGCAGAAATAAAAGATGGTCCGTGCCTTCGCCAATGTGGCGCATCCCCAAGCGGAATACGCTGGCGAAACCTACCAAATCCATCTGCGCAACCATCGTTGACCACGATTTTAAGAAACCAAATCGAGATCGTTTTTCAGTCTGCTCATAATCCAGCAAGTAAACGGATTGAGACTCATTTCGGTTCTGCGCAAGGATGCGGATATTCGGATCTTGCGGGACCAGGCAGTTCACAAGATAAGCAGAAATACCATTCTGATGATGATTTTCGAGAATGACCTTCCGCACACCTCCGCCGCCAGGCAATTCTGCAGTGAACTCGATCTGAATTTCGCCGAGGCCTTCCTTGAGCTGCTCGACTTCGGGGAATCTGACCGAGACGAGCGTCGGTTCTAAGCGTTTTCCGTCTATCATCAGTGAGAGTTCGCGGATGACGCGTTCAGCATAACTGCGCTGCTCGACTTCGGAGATGAAGCCGTCGCCGTTGGTATCGATGCTCGCAAACACCGCCGGAAACACGGCGACGCCCGGAATTAATCGCATGGACGCGTGAACGCGGTCTCTCTCAACAGAAATGATCGTCGCTTGCAGATACTCATCGAGCCGGTGTCCGTGGACATTCGTTGCGAGCGCAAGCAGAAGCGTTGCGAGCGTGGCCAGCTTCTTGGTCATTTCGCCGTCAGCTTTCGACCGTAGTCGTTGGTGGGGTCACGATACATGGTGTGCACGTGCATGGCGGGATCGCCGCCCAAAGTTTGCGGCGCGTACTCGATGACCAGATGAGGTCCTTGAATTCGATAGTAGGCCTTTATGTTTTTTCCGGGTTCCGCGGTGGTTGGTCCGCTCCAGGCAAACCAGGTCTCGTTGATGTCGCCTTTCAATTCCGCCATACGCGCCGCCGCAGCAGTTTCGTGAATAATGCCGGACCATTCAGCGATCAAATCCAGCAGCATCGCCTTTTGGTGCACGTTCATTGCGGAGACCTTGAGTCCTTCAGGTTGAATGGTCTTTCCGTCCTGTCCCGGACCGAGTACCAGGTCCGCCAGTCGGAAACCGAGAATCGCTTGCTTTCGTTGCGCATCGTCAAGCGCATTCAGCAAAGCCAAGGCCTTGTCGCTCTCTTCGCCTAAGGGACGCACGGTTTTTCCGTTACTCGTACTCGTAAAAAGAGCTGGTTGCGCACCGGTCAAAGTCGGTGTCAACACACCACGTTCGCCCGCGATGGTGATGTTAAGCGCCAAATGATGTCCCCCAAACTGCAGCATCCATGCGTCTTTCTCAGAAGGCTTTCCGAGAATCGAAATGTAATAAAGGTCCCTTCCGAAGATCGGCCCGTTGCCAAACGGGGGCTGCCCATTTCGTGGTGGTCGATTTCCGGCAGGTGGTGCGCCATTGTCAGATCTAGGCGGGCCGCCACCGCGGTTCGGGCCTGCGCCGCCTGGTGGGCCGGTGTCGGTGGTCTTATTCACCTCGTCGCCTTCCATGATCTGCTTAACTTTCTCGAAGCCCAAAGGACTAAGCGCAGACGAGAGCAGAGCCATGGCCGCGGCACGCTGAGCGGCACTCATCTCCTTGAGGCTGATTCCGCCGCGCGGAACCATTACGATCGGAAAGTTCGACCAGTTTGCCCGCTGCTTTTCGTCGCCAAACGCGAACATCACGCTTTGCCGCTGTTTCACATCGAGCGTCGAAAGAAAAGTATTTGCTGCACCGACGATTTTTGCGGTCGCGCTTTGCGCCACCGCCGCCGTCGTTGAAAAGCAAGCCACGGCGACTACTGCAGCACATCGGATGGCCCTCATCGAACAAAGATTCACGTTTGTCCCCTCCAATGCCTCAGCGGAACCTGCTACTTACTTCCCCGGAATTTCTGGGATCGTTCCCGTACAAGCCCGAATCAAGTTCACCGAACCGCTCTTTCTCCCCAGGGCGATCATTCCGTGAATCCCGACGTTGTGATTCCTTCTTCCATCAAGCCAATGTTGTCCACCATCCGAAGGCGGCCATTCAGGATCTTGAACACCTCGTTGATCTGCATCCTGCGGTCGCTGTTGCCGTAGCAGAGAATCGCATAGCCGATGACGATCCCGCGTTCCGGATCGACCAACCCAATACGCACCTCGGTTGCTGGCCCCCAGGGCTTCGGCCCAAGATTGCTCTCATTCGCTCTATCGAACCGGCTCGTATTTCCGCCGCGCCAAATCCTTCGGCCCGCGCGTCCCTCCCTACTCCGCCCGCAACGCCCCACTCGGATCAATCGACGCCGCCCGCCGCGCAGGAATCACCGCCGCCACCACCGACGACACTCCCAGCACCAAAACTGCCGTCCCCAACACGACGGGGTCATAACTCTTCACCCCATACAGCCCGCTCGCAATCGCGCGTCCTCCCGCCAACGCCAGCGGCAAGCCAATGACCAACCCCAGCGCAACCGGCGCCACCGCCACACGTAGCATCATCCGCACGATGCTCCCGCGCGGCGCTCCCAGCGCGATGCGTATCCCAATCTCACTCGTCCGTCGCGCGACCGTGTAAGCCGCAACGCCGTACAACCCCACACATGCCAAAATCAGCGCCAGCATTCCATACAACGCCGTCAGCCGCGCCACCAACCGGTCTTCATTAAAATTCCGCCGCACCTGTTCCTCAAAGCTGATCGTGCGAATCACCGTCAGGTTCGGATCGACGCTCGCCAGCGTCCGCTGAATCTCCGCCTGCAAATTCCGCGCCGGCCCCGCCACCAGCAGCTGAATGTCATGAAAAATATTGGCGTTGTCTTCCCACACCTGCACAAGCGGCAAGAACGCCATCACATAGGCCGGCGACCGCGCGTCGATATACTTCGCATCCTCTACAATCCCCACAATCTCATAATCATTCGCATGACTCTTGTCGCCAATCCCAAAGTGCTGTCCCAAGGCGTCTCCGGGCGGAAAGTATTTGCGCACGAATCCTTCGTTGACCACCGCGACGCGCTGCGATGCAGGCGTGTCTCGTTCATCGATAAAGCGTCCCCGCACCAACCGTGTCCCAATCGTTTCGAAATAATGCGCGCTCACCGAATTCAGCGAAGAACTCCGCGTATCCGCCCAATCCTGCTTGCCCGGTTGTCCAGCGATGCTGATGCGCTCGCCCCAGTTCGATCCCTCCATCGGGCTGTACTTCGACAAGCTCGCGCTCAACACTCCCGGAATCTGTGCCAGCCGTTCCTGCAGCGCTCCATAAAGCGCAACTATCCGCGCGGGCGCGTAGCCCGCCAAATCAGGTTCCACTTGCACCATCAAACGTCCCTGCGTCTCGAACCCAAATTTCTGATTCTCCAACCGCCGCAAACTTTCCGTCGCCAATCCCGCTCCTACCAGCAACACCAGTGACAACGTCGCCTGCAATACCAGCAGCGCCTTCTGCGGAAGCGTTGAACCTTCCGTGATCGACCGCCCCGCACCCCGCAACGATTCCACTGGCCGCGCGTGTGAGCTCATCCACGCCGGAACGATACTGAAAATCACTCCCGTCAGCATCGACACGCCCAACGCGAACAACAGCACCGGCATCGACGGGCTCGCATCAATCGGTATGAACTCCGCTCCCCGAAACGCCAGGAGCAAAATCGCTCGCGTCCCTACAAACGCCAGCACCACGCCCGCCGCGCCGCCGAGCAACGCCAGCAGTAAGCCTTCCGTCACCACCTGCCGTACCAACCTCGTGCGCAAAGCACCCAGCGCCGCACGCACCGCAATTTGCATTCGGTTCGCGGTGCTCCGCGCCAGCAGCAGATTCGCGATGTTCGCGCAAGCAATCAGCAACACGAACGCCGACACCACCAGCAGAAACTCCAGCGCCTCCGCATAGTCGACTTGCAGCTTCATAATCCCGCCGCTCGCCGACGTCAGCGTGAACTTCATTTTCTTCAGCTCGTCCGGCGTGTACTCGGACATGTTGGGTCGCGCCGCGAGCCACTGCTTAATTTCCGCTTTGAGATGCGCTTCCACCTGTCCCGGTGAAATTCCAGGCCGCAGCCGCCCAATCGCGTACAACCAAAAATTATCGGGATTATTCAGATGCGAATTAGTTCGCATCAGCGTCGGCTCTGAGGCCAGTGGGAACCATATGTCCGCGGGATCACTCCGTAACGTCTCGCCAATAAAACTCGGTGGCGCGATCCCCACCACCGTAACCGGCTGGCGATCCACGATTAGCGTGCCGCCCACAATCGACGCGTCGCCACCGAAACGCGTCCGCCACGCGCGGTAGCTCAACACCGCCACGGTTGCCGCGCCGGACGCCTCGTCCGCTGGCACCAGCACTCGGCCCGCGCAGGCACCCACACCAAACAATGTGAAGTAGTTGCCGGAAACAAACTGCGCCAGAAACGGTTGCGCGAGACCCTGCTCACCGCTTCGCCGCACGCTCAGAGTCAGCGGATGCGATCGCACCGCCGCAATCTCCGAAAATTCCGGAGTGTGCTCCCGTACTTCTTTGTACAGCGCGTACGAAAACAGCGTGAAGCTGTCCTGGTCTCCCGAAATCGAACAGCACTCCTGATCATCACCCAGATTGTAGAGTTCTTCCGGATGCGCGACCGGCAAAGGCTTCAGCAATATCGCATGAATCAAAGTGAATATCGCCGTGTTCGCCCCGATACCCAGCGCCAGCGTCAGCACCGCGACCGTCGCAAATCCCGGGCTCTTTCGCAGTTGCCGCAGCCCGTAGCGCACATCCTGAAAGAAGCTTTCCACCCAGGTCCAGGGCGAAATCGCGCGTACATCTTCCTTCACCAGCGTCGTATTGCCAAACGCCCGCCGCGCTGAGTAGCCCGCCTCCGAGGCCGCCAGTCCCGATTCCTCAAGTTCTTCCGCCTCCAGCTCCAGGTGCGCGCGCAGCTCCTTGTCGATTTCTTCCTCTTCCCTGCGCCGCCAATTCCACAACGCCTTCCACCAACTGCCCCCGCGCCTCATGTCTGCCCTCCTACGCGCGAGACATCACTCTCGCGATCGCACCGGCTTGACTAGCCGCGATCCAAAGCTGGTGCAGAATAGTAGTGCTTTGTATTGCTCCTAACGTGCCGACTCCCGTAACAGTTCCACCAGATGCTCCTTCCACAACGCCGCATGCGTATGCGTCCCATGACCAAACGTCTGCTCGCTCGCCGGAATCAAAATGAAATGCCCATTCTTCAGTCGC
>Ga0207646_10005096_pt1 | contig 13942 bp, 11 predicted proteins | sample KBSK5502metaG_FD_184343 | JGI IMG/M metagenome (GOLD analysis project Ga0207646, IMG submission 184343) | Corn, switchgrass and miscanthus rhizosphere microbial communities from Kellogg Biological Station, Michigan, USA - KBS K5-50-2 metaG... | ecosystem: Host-associated > Plants > Roots >... | reverse complement strand
CGATGCGCCACAGGGAGGTGTCGCCCATGACGGGTTCGTTCAGGAAGAGCTGGTAGTCGGCGTCGGTGGCCGGCGTGTAGCCCCACTCATCGCGGAATGCCTCCTGGTCCGCCGCCCAGATCGCCGGTAGGTGCTCCGGTCGGACCTCGCGGATCTCGAGGCCTTCGGGGACAGGCGCGTCCGGCAGGTCGTCGACGCTCGGCCGGACCATCCCGTAGAAGAAGCGGACCGGCTCGTAGCCGCGCGCCTGGAGGAGCGCGTCCCGCTCCGGGGCGAGGTCGCTACCGAAGGTCTCGAGCACCTTCTCGCCCGCCGGGTGATCGGCGGCGATCGCCCGCGCCCGCGCCTCGATCGCGGAGACCATCACGCTGAAGACGTGCTGGCCGGCGGCCGCCGGATCCACGAACGGGATCACCTCGTAGACCCGGATGCCGTCCAGCTCCTCGCGCCAGGCCGCCCGGCCGTAGCCCGCGATCCGCCCGTCAATCTCGGCGACGGCCACGTCCGTCGCCGGGTCGCAGCGGGATAGGTTCTCGTAGAACCGCTGGAACTGCACGTCCGTCGTGTAGAAGTTGTCGCCCTGGACGGCCCGGAGCGCATTCGCGATCGCGTTCATCGGCCGGTAGTCGTTGGGCGGTCGGAGATGGCGCAGGACGAGACCGGCCGGCAAGGGCTCGGGTGTCGGGAAGGGCCGGATCGCCGGCTGCGGGTCCACGGTGACCGCGTCGCTCGTCGCCATGTCGCCTGCGCCCCCTTCCAATGCCGGGTCAGTCCAACGTGAAGTGGTCCGGCCCCTGGTACCGGCCGGTCCGCTCCTTCTCGATCTGCATGAGCACGTCGTTGAGCAGCGACGACGCCCCGAACCGGAACCAGTCCGGGCTCATCCACCGCGGCCCGAGCGTCTCGTACAGAACCACGAGGTACTGGATCGCCTGCTTCGCGTCGCGAATCCCTCCGGCCGGCTTCATCCCCACCTGGCGCCCGGTCTGGCGCTCGAAGTCCCGGATCGCCTCGAGCATGACGAGCGTCACGGGCAGCGTGGCCGCGGGCTGGACCTTGCCGGTGGAGGTCTTGATGAAGTCGGCACCGGCCGCCATCGCGAGGACGCTGGCCCGCCGAACGTTGTCGTACGTCTCGAGCTCGCCGGTCTCGAGGATGACCTTCAGGTGCGCGTCGCCGCACGCGTCCTTCACGTCGACGATCTCCTCGAAGACCGTCAGGTAGTCGCCGCCGAGGAACGCCCCGCGGTCGATCACCATGTCGATCTCGTCGGCGCCCGCCTCGTGGGCGGCCCGCGTCTCGGCCAGCTTGATGTCCCGGAACGTCTGGCCGGACGGGAAGCCCGTGGCCACCGATGCGACCTTGACGGTCGAGCCCTTCAGCGCGTCCTTCGCCTCTGCGACGAGCGCCGGATAGACGCAGACCGCGGCGACCGACGGGATCGTCGGGTCGCCCGGTTGCGGGTGCATCGCCTTCTGGCACATCGCCCGGATCTTGCCCGGCGTGTCCTTCCCCTCGAGGGTCGTCAGATCCATCATCCGGATCGCCAGGTCGAGGGCCCATAGCTTCGACTGCCTCTTGATCGACCGCTTCTTGAGGGCGTCGACCCGCTCCTCGACGCCGACCTGGTCGACGCTGCTCACGCGCCCGAGGAGGCTGCCGAGCGCGCCGGGCCGGCCGTCCCAGCTGCGGACGAGCTCGTGGGCGCGCTCGCGCGCGAGAGTGTCCGGGTGCCGAGCCGTCGTCATGGGATCGAGAGGATACACCGGGGTCCCACGCCTTCCCGTCGCGGCGGCGGACGACGCCGGCCGCGCGGATCCGAGCGACGGAGGCCGGCGTACGGTGTCATGTCGGGGCGGAGGCAGGAGGGTTCGCGATGGCGAGGCGCGGGATCCGGACGCGTGTCGCGCGGGCGGGGGCAGCGATCGCGCTCGTGACGTGGTTGGCGTTGAACGGAGCGACGGTGCTCGCGGCCGACCACGCCGTGAAGGTTGTCGGCTTCGCGTTCACGCCGGGAACCGTCACGGTCGCCGTCGGCGACACCGTCACGTGGACGAATGGCGACGGCGTCAGCCACACCGCGACCGCGGACGACGGGTCCTTCGACACCGGCACGATCGCCAGCGGCACGAAGCAGTCGGTGACGCTCTCGGCCGTCGGCACGTTCGGTTACCACTGCCGGATCCACCCGGCGATGACGGCGACGATCGTCGTCCAGGCGGCGGCGACGCCGCCGGCCACCGACACGATCGAGCCGCCGCCCCACGCGGGCGACTGGACCGTCGGTGCCCTCCTCGTGCTCGCGTCGCTGACGGGGCTCTGCGTGGCGATCCAGCGGTTCGGTCGGCGCCGCCCGTCCTGAGGGCCGTTCCCGCTCGGCGTCCGAAACCGGACGATCGGATCGAGCCGCCGCCAGGGCGCACCGAGCCTATCGGCCGGCCCGCACCTTCGGCAGCGGCGGCAGTCCCCGCTTTCCCTCGACGAGGTAGTGGCGGAACCAGTCGAGGACGACATCGAGGTTCTCGACACGCCGGAACGGCGTCCCCGACCGGGTCAGCTCGTGCGTCTCCTCGGGCACCCGAAGCAGCCGGACCGGCCGCTTGTGGGATCGCACGACCGTGAAGAGCGCCTCGGCCTGGCCGACCGTCGTCCGGATGTCGTTCTCGCTGTGCTGGATCAGCAGCGGCGTCCGGATCCGGTGGGCGTAGGTGATCGGCGACGCCTCGCGGAAGATCGCGGGGTCGTCCCACGGCTTCGCGCGGAACTCGAACGAGGCCCAGAAGCCGCTGCTGATGTCGCCAGTGAGCATCAGCATCGATAAGTCGCTGACCGAGCGGCACGTCATCGCCGCCGCGAATCGATCGTCGTGGCCGAGGATCCAGTTGGTCAGGTAGCCGCCGTACGAGCCACCGGTGAGGCCCAACCGGGCCGGGTCGGCCAGGCCGTCGCCAACGAGGGATTCGACGCCGGCGAGGACGTCGCGCATCGGGCCCGGTCCCCAGTCGCGGATGTTCGCCTCGTTGAAGGCGCGACCGTAGCCCTCGGATCCCCGCGGGTTCGAGTAGAACACGCCCATCCCCGACCCGGCGAGGACCTGGAACTCCAGCAGCGGCGACCAGCCGTACAGCGTGTGCGGACCACCGTGGATCTCCGTCACGACCGGCGAGGGCGCCGAGGCAGGTCCGCTCCGCGCCCGCGACGTTCGTCGACCGTCGGCCAGCGGCGGCAGGAACCAGCCCTGGATCGATCGGCCCTCGACGACGACGGATCGCTCGACCGGCTCGCGGAGCTCGACGCCGGCGAGGGCCTCGCCGTTGAGGTCGGTGAGCCGTCGCGGGACGCCGGACGTGCCTTCGCGCAACCAGAGGTCGCTGAGCTCCGTGGGCGACGAGCGCAGCCAGGCGGTCCGGGTCGTCGAGCCGGCGCGGCCGAGGTGGACCTGGTCGAACGCCGAGATGTAGTGGTGGCCGCTCGTGAGCTGTTCGACCGCCCCGTCGCGGGTCGCGATCCGGAGCAGCTCCATTGAGCCGGCCCGGGGCGCCTGGAACGTGATCCAGCCGCCGTCGGGAGACACGCCGAGACGAGCTTCCTCGCCCGGGGTGATGTCGCTGTTCATGCTCGACGAGAGCATCAGGTCATGGCGACCCGACAGGTTCCGCCCGCCGGCGGCGTGGGCGTCGGACCCGTTGGCCGCGATCAGCCACAGGTCGAAGCGGTAGAAGTTGTCCGGCAGGTAGCCGCCGATCGCGGCGAGCGAGCGTCCGTTGGGCAGCCATGTCGGAGCGAACAGGATCGCGGCGTCGCTGGTGAGCCGCGTCCTCACGCCGCTTTCGACGTCGACGGCCACGAGATGCGAGCGCTGCTCGAGGTCGTGGTCGCGTCGGAGGTTCGTCGTGTAGGCGATCCGCCGTCCGTCGGGCGACCAAGCCGGCGCCGCGACGCCGGCCGGCTCGTCGGTCAGGCGTCGCGCGGTCCCCGTCGCGACGTCGACGATCCATAGCTGGGCAACCTGGTGGTAGATGAACCCGGCTCCGTTGAGGAGGTAGCCGAGCCGATCGAGGAAGTGGTTATCCGACGCCGGCGGCTGGCCCGGCTTCGGCTTGGCGGCCTTGCCTCGCCGACGGAGGTCCTCCTCTCGGGTCGAGCCGTGCGAGCTCGACAGGACCAGGAGCCGGGACCCGTCCGGTGACCAGGCGTACGACCGGACGCCTCGCGGCAGGTCCGTCAGGCGGGTCGCCTCGCCGCCGGCGAGCGGCAGCAGGTGGACCTGCTGGCCGTCCTCGCGCTCCTTCGCGTCACCGGCCGCCGGCTCCTCCTCGACCTGGAGGCGTCGATCCGAGAGGAAGGCGAGCGTTCGGCCGTCCGGCGAGAACCGGGGCTGGGTGTCGTGACGGGCACCGATCGTGAGCCGGCGGGGCTCCGCTCCGCGGGCGACGTCGACCGTCCAGATCGCGTGGCGATAGGCGTCCTTGCCGGCGGCCACGGTCTGCAGGACGAAGGCCACGCGCGAACCGTCCGGGGCGAGACGCGGGTCGGTCGGGACCCGGAGCCGGTACAGGTCGTCGGGGCGGAGCGGGCGGGGCGCGGGTCGGGTGGTTCGGGCCATGCGGGTCGAGGCCTCCGAGCGCGCCCGGACGAACGGGCGGAGATGAAACGACAGGCGCGACGCCGGGCTCGGACGACGGCGCGCGCCGGCGCGCCGCTGCACGACCGGTGTGAGGCCGCGACGGCGACGAGTCTAGCGCTACCATCGGCCGACGATGCGCGACCAGCTGTCGCTCCGGCTCGAACCCGAGATCGCGCCGCTGCCGAACCTGCCCGAGGGGCTTCGGCCGATGCTCCCGCGGCCGATCCCCGAGCCGTTCGATTCGCCGGTCCACCTGTTCGAGCCCTCGTGGGGCGGGCTGCGGGCGCTCGCCTTCATCGGGCCGGCCGAGATCGCCGGGACGGGCGACGTGCGGATCGTCGACGGCGACGGCCGCGATGTCGGGTCGGCGCTACCCGAGCTCGCCGGGATGGCCGTCCGGATCGACGCCCGCTCGGCGGTGCTCGACGGCGAGCTCGTGGCGGTCGACGGGGCGGGCCGGGCCGACCCGGTCGAGCTGGATCGGCGGATCGCCGGCCGGCCGGGACGACCGGTCGCGTTCCTCGCCTTCGACCTGCTCCACCTCGACGGCCGATCGCTGCTCTCCGCACCCCTGTATCGCCGGCGCGGTCTTCTCAAGAAGGTCCTTCATCCGGGCGACGAGGCCGTGGCCGTGCCCGCGATCGCCACCGAGGGCCGGGCTCTTCACGAGGCGGCCGCGGCCCAGGGCATCGCGGGCGTCATGGCCCGCCAGCGCACGAGCCCGTACCTCGCCGGCGTCCGTTCGCGCCTCTGGCGGTTCATCGCCGCGTCGCCGGTTCCGCCGTCCGCGGGTCAGCCGATCCCGATCGACAGCCTCGCGACCGCGAGACGCGACGCCGAGGAGCTCGAGATGACGGCGGCCGCCCCGGTCGTGGCCCTGATCCGCCGGCTGCCGCTCCTGTTCGACGAGTAGCCGGCGCCTGAAGCCTGTGGCTCGTCCCACGCGCCCCGATTCTCACCCCACGAGCAAAGGGACGGAATTCGTTGGCGAGGATGGCGAGCGGGCCCGCAATCGGGCCGAATCGGGCGTTTCCTGACCGGGGGACGATCAGATCCGACATCTCGGGTGTCAAACACGTCGCATGTGCTCGTCCCACGAGAATGCCGTCCTGCGAAGGCGACCCGCCAGCCCGCAAACGGCTACCCGTGCCGGGCGGCCGCCACGTACGCCCGGAGGCCCGGTCGCTGCCCGTACAACAGGACGCCCGCGGCGTAGATCCGGATCGCGACGACGGCCGTCGCCGCGATCGTCAGCACGAGCAGCCCGATCGCGACCAGCAGCTCGACCGGCTCGACCCGCCCCACCGAGAGCCGCGTCAGCATCACGAACGGGCTCCAGAACGGGACGTAGGACGCGAACCGGATGAAGCCCGAGATCCCGCCCGTGAGCGCGAGGATCGCCTGGATGTAGCCGACGATCGCGAGAAGGCTGAGCGGCAAGGCGATGATCTGGAGGTCCTCGGGGCGGCTGACGAGCGAGCCAGCGGCCGCGTAGATCAGCGAGTAGAGCGCGAAGCCCAGGACGTAGAAGGTCGCGAACCCGAGGAGCAGGCCCGGCGACAGCGCCTGGAGGGAGGGCGAGATGCCCGCGTCGGGGCCCAGGACGAGCGTCGCGATCCGGTCCTCGAACAGGAGGGTCACGATCGCCGGCGCGAGGACGAGCATGTACTGCGTCGCCCCCGCGGCGCCGATCCCGAGGGCCTTGCCGATGACCAGCTGCCGCGGCGACGCGGCGCTGATCAGGAGCTCCATGACCCGGCTCGACTTCTCGGCCACGACGCCGGCCGCGACCCACATCCCGTAGATGACGATCGTGATGAAGATCAGGACGCCGAACACGGCCCCGACGATCAGCCGGCTGGCGAAGTTCGAGGCGCTGAACGGCACGGAGCCGGCACCATCGCCGCTCGACCGCAGCAGTTGCAGCTCGGGCAGCTGGAACGCGGTGACCTGGTTGCGGTTGCTGTAGTCGATCAGCGCGACGCCGAAGACCGCGACCGATAACGCCTGGATCTGGGCGTCGCCGATCGTCTCGCCCATGTGGAAGGTGAACTCGAGGCGTCCGTTCGCCGCCCGAGTCGCGACGAGCGCGGCCTCGAACTGGCGGTCGTCGACGGCCCGGATCGCCCCGTCGGCCGTCGCGAGCTGGATGATCTCGAACTGCTTCTTCGGCTGATTGAGGAAGGTGTCCAGGTTCGCGATCGTGGCCCGGGCCAGCCCCTGGTCGTCGGCGACGATCGCCACCCGGCTGATCGTCCCGCGCTCGGTGAGGCGCGCGGCGATCGGCAGGAGGGCCACGAGCACGGCGAGGATCGCCAGCGTGATCGTCGAGACGTGGAAGAGGCGCGAGTGGACGAGCTCGACGTACTCGCGCTGGGCGACGTGGGCCGTGTTCGGGAAGACCGGCTCGTCCCGATGGAGACGCCGCCCATGCGGACGGGTCGGGCGGCGGATCACGCCGCCTCCGCGCGGCTCATGCCGCCACCGCGCGGATCACGCGGCATCCACGCCGGTCGCGCCGGACTCGACCGGTGCGCTCGGCTGGGCGAGATGGAGGTCCTCGTCGGGCGGCCGGCCGACGTGATCGATGAAGATCTGCTCGAGCGACGGGTCGGCGACCTCGAAGTGGCTGACCCGCGCGCCGGCCGCGATGGCGGCGGCGAGCACGACCTCGGGCTCGACCCCGTCGTCGAGCTCGATCTCGGTTCGGTCGATCCCGGGCCGGAGGACGCGAGCACCCTCGACGCCGGCCAGCCAGGCCATCCGGTGGTCGCCGTCGACCGAGAGGCGGACCATCCGCCGACCGCTCGCCCGCTTGATCGCCCGGAGCGGCCCGCCGACGACGACCCGGCCATGGTCGACGATCGCGATCGATTCGCACATCGCCTCGACCGTCTCCATCTGGTGGGTCGAGAAGATCAGGGTCCGGCCGGCATCGCGAAGCTCGATGAACGCCTCCCGCAGGAGCGCGACGTTGACCGGGTCGAGACCGGTGAAGGGCTCGTCCATGAGCAGCACCGGCGGTCCGTGGAGGATCGCGGAGATCAACTGGACCTTCTGCTGGTTGCCCTTCGAGAGCTCCTCGGCCTTCCGCTCGCCGAGCTCCGGGATCCGGAGCCGCCGCAGCCACGCGAGCGCGTCGCGCCGGGCGAGATCCCGCGGCACCCCGTGGAGCCCCGCGAAGAAGACGAGCTGGTCGAGGACGACCATCCGCGGGTAGAGTCCGCGCTCCTCGGGCAGGTAGCCCCACGTGTTCCGTGGCAGCTCCCGGGTGTCGGTCCCGTTCCAGACGACCCGGCCCCGGTCGGCGGCCAGGACGCCGATCGCGATCCGCATGGTCGTCGTCTTGCCAGCGCCGTTGGCCCCGAGGAAGCCGAAGATCTGGCCGGTCGGGACCTCGAACGAGAGGCCGTCGAGGGCGACGACCGACCCGAATCGCTTGTCCAGACGCTCGATGACCAGGCTCACCGGCGGAGGATAGCCCCTCACGATGGGGCCGCAATCCGGGACGATGGTCCCGTCGCATGCGATGATGACCCTGATGACCACGCCCGGCGGCACGAGTGCCGCGACCTCCGCCGCCGACGCCGGAGCGTCGCCGACGGCGCCGCTCCGGATCCACGCCGACCGCGCGGCGGGCACGCTCGCCATCGAGTGGGCCGATGGTCACCACACGCTCTACGAGGCACAGCCGCTGCGTTGGCTCTGCCCGTGCGCCTTCTGCCGGGGCGAGGCGGGGATGCCCGGCTGGCTCGACAGCGGCCCGACGCTCACGGCCGAGCAGATCATGCTCACGGACATCCATCTCGTGGGCAACTACGCCGTCTCGCCACACTGGGGCGACGGCCACCACACGGGCTTCTACACCTTCCGCCTGCTTCGCGAGCGCTGTCCCTGCGAGGACTGCACCGCGCGTCGCAGCCAGTCCGGCCACAATCACGAGTGAGGGATCAGCCATGATCGTCGCCACGACCCCGTTCATCGCCGGCCATCGGATCACCGAGACGAAAGGTCAGGTCTTCGGCCTCGTCGTCCGGAGCCGGGGCTTCTCCGGCAACCTGATCGCGGGTCTCCGCTCCCTCGGCGGCGGCGAGATCAAGGAGTACACGTCGCTCCTCGAGGACACCCGCCGGCAGGCGCTTGACCGGCTCGTCAAGAACGCGACGATGATGGGCGGGAACGCCGTCGTCTCGATGCGCTTCGACAGCTCCGAGATGGCGACGACGATGACCGAGATCGTGGCCTACGGAACCGCGGTCGTCGTGGTGGCCGACGCCGGCGCACCGCAGACCTCCGAGTAGCCGGCCCGCCGCAGGGGGAGCCGCCATGCTGTCCGTCACCACCCGGCTGATCGCCGGGATCGTCGCCCTGCTGATGCTGCTGGCGGGCATTGGCTTGATCGCGCTCGGACCCGTCGCCGGCGTCTCCGGTCTCTGGTTGACAGTCGCGGGGGCCGTGCTCCTGATCGCGCTGGCGATCGAGCGCAACCGCTATCGGTCGGAGGCCTCGGAGCAGGGCATGGAGCCGGTCGGTCCCGGTGGCGGCGAGCCGGGCGGCCAGCTCGAGCCGCGCTTCCAGGCGACCGAGGAGACCTTCGTCGACCCGACGAGCGGTCACCGGATGCGGGTCTACCTGGATCAGCGGAGTGGCGAGCGCCGGTACGTGGCCGAGGGCTGATCGGCCGGCCGGAAACATGCCCGTGCTATCCTCGCCGGCCCGGGGCGGGGCCTGCCCGCCCTCCTGAGCCGGGAGCCGATCCCCTGCCACGATGACCGCCGTCGCCGGAACCACCGGGCCTGTCGTCCCGCCCGCGCGACGATCGCGCCCGTCCCCGAGCGCGGCGCGGAAGGGCCGTGATACGCGCCACCAGGCGCCGGCGTACATCAACCGCGAGCTGTCCTGGCTCGAGTACAGCGCGCGCGTGCTGTTCGAGTCCGCGGACGCCCGCAATCCGCTCCTGGAGCGCGTCCGCTTCCTGACGATCTTCGCCAGCATGCTCGACGAGTTCTTCCAGATCCGGATGAGCGGCCTGCGTCAGCAGGTCGCGGCGGGCTCCCTGGCGCTGTCGCCCGACGGGCGGACGGCGGGCGAACAGCTGGCCGCGGCGCGGGCGCGGGTCCTGGAGCTCGTGGCGGAGCACTCGGCGATCTACCTGGAGCTGCGCAAGAGCCTCGCGGCCAACGGCATCGAGATCGTCAAGTACGCCTCGATCCCGGAGCACCACGAGACGCTGCGGCGGCGCTTCCTCGACGAGATCTTCCCCGTCCTCACGCCGCTCGCGGTGGACCCGGGGCATCCGTTCCCGTACATCTCGACGCTCAGCCTCTCGATCGCGGTCGGGCTCCGCGACCCGGAGACCGGCGAGCACCGGTTCGCCCGCGTCAAGGTCCCGCCGATCCTGGGCCGGCTGATGGAGGTCGAGCCGCACCGCTTCGTCCTGATCGACCAGGTGATCGAGGCCAACCTCGACGTCCTCTTCTCGGGCATGGAGATCCTCGAGCACCACCTGTTCCGGGTGACGCGCAACGCGGACATCGCCATCGAGGAGGACGAGGCCGACGATCTCCTGCTCGCGATCGAGGAGGAGATCCGCCGGCGACGCTTCGGCGAGGCCGTCCGCCTCGAGGTCGAACGGTCGATGCCCGCGGGGACCCGCCAGATCCTCCTCCGCGGGATCGGCCTCGGCGAGGATGACTACTACGAGATCCGGGGCATGCTCGACCTCACCGGGCTCTCGGCGATCGCCGACCTCGATCGGCCGGACCTGAAGAGCCCACCGTGGACCCCGGTCACGCCGGCCCGCCTCGTGCCCCCGGACGACGACGAGCCGGCCGACGTCTTCGCGGTGGTCCGGGCCGGCGATCTCCTCGTCCACCACCCCTACGAGAGCTTCTCGGCGTCGATCGAGCGGTTCATCGCCCAGGCCGTCGACGACCCCGAGGTCCTGACGATCAAGATGACGCTCTACCGGACGTCGGGCGACTCGCCGATCGTCCGCGACCTGATCCGGGCCGCCGAGCGAGGCAAGCAGGTCGTCGTCCTCGTCGAGATCAAGGCCCGCTTCGACGAGGAGGCGAACATCGTCTGGGCCCGGAAGCTGGAGCAGGCCGGGGCCCACGTCGTGTACGGGCTCGTCGGGCTCAAGACCCACTCGAAGGTCGCTCTCGTCGTGCGCCGCGAGGGGTCCGGTCTCCGCCGCTACGTCCACATCGGGACCGGCAACTACAACCCGAAGACCGCCCGGCTGTACACCGACCTCGGCCTCCTCTCGACCCGCCCCGAGCTGGGCGCGGACGTCACCGAGCTGTTCAACGTCCTCACCGGCCTGTCCCGGCAGCAGACCTTCCGCCGACTCCTCGTCGCCCCGCACAGCCTGCGCAGCCGGTTTCTCGAGCTCGTCGAGCGGGAGATCGCCCACGCCAAGGCAGGGCGTGAGGCCCGGATCGTGCTGAAGCTCAACGCGCTCGTCGACCAGGAGTCGATCTCCGCCCTGGATCGCGCGGCGCGGGCCGGCGTCCGGATGGACCTGATCATCCGGGCCGCCTGCTCGCTCCAGCCCGGCATGCCGGGGCACACCGCACCGATCAGCGTCCGCTCGATCGTCGGCGAGTTCCTCGAGCACTCGCGCGTCTGGGGCTTCGCCAATGGCGGCGAGCCCGAGTGGTACATCGGCTCGGCGGACCTGATGGAGCGGAACCTCGACCGGCGGGTCGAGGCCATGGTCCCGGTCGAGGACGCCGATGCCCGGGCCCGGATCGCGACGATCATCGGGGTGATGCTCGAGGACGATCGTCGCTCGTGGCAGCTCGGGCCGAAGGCGACCTGGCGCCGGACCGAGGACATCCAGGGCCATCCCGGGACCTGCGACGTGCACGAGGAGCTCAAGGCCCGGGCCCTCGCCGGATCCACGGCCGCGGCCGCACCGCACCGGCCACGGGCCGGCGTCGGCTCCCTCGATCCGAGGGCCTGATGGCCCGGACGCGGCCGATCGAGGTCGAGCTCAAGTACCGCGTGATCGACGCGGCGGCGGGCGACGCCTATCTCGCGGCCGACGAGCTGGCCGGGTTCAAGCCGGCGTCGCCGGTCCGCTCGACCCAGGTCGAGGACCGCTACATCGATACGGCCGACGGGGCGATGGCCCGCGCCGGGTTCGCGGCCCGACTGCGCCAGACCGCCAAGGGCACCACCGTGGCGGTGAAGTCGGCCGTCCGACGGGTGGGCGGCGGCAACGTCCATCGCCGCGAGGAGCTGGAGGGCCCCGCCGACCGGACCGCCCATCCGCGTGACTGGCCGGCGTCGGACGCGCGCTCGGTCCTCCTCGAGCAGGGCGGTGACGCGCCGCTCGTCGAGCTCGTCACGATCCGCCAGCTCCGGCGGAAGCGGATCCTCGAGCGGGACGGCACGGCCGTCGAGCTGAGCCTCGACGAGGTCGACGCCGTGACCCGCAGCCGGGTCGTCGCCCGGTTCGTGGAGCTCGAGGTCGAGCTCGTCCGGGGCCGCGAGTCGGACCTGGCCGATATCGACGCGCTCCTCGCGGCCGATCCGGGGCTCGCCCCCGCCGAGAGCTCGAAGCTGCAGTCGGCGTTACGGGCGATCGTGGCCGCCGAGCCGCGGCGCGGTCGCCGTCGGAATGTCGTGCTGCCGCCTGTCGACGGGGACGACGACGGTCTCGACGATGCGGACGAGGACACGGCGCGGGGCGACCGCGACGATCCTGGCCGGCTGGCGGCGCGGATCCTGATCGCCACCGACGAGCGCTCGGCGGCACCGGCCGAAGCCGCGGGGCCGTCGACAGTCTCCCAAGCCGCCCCGGGCCGCGGGGATCGAGGCTCGATTCCGGCCTCGGGAGCACCGGCGAGCGCCGACGCTGGTGAGGCACCTCCACCGGCGAGCCCGGCCGTCGTCGCGCGCCGACCCCGGAAGCCGCGTCGCGCGGCGCCCGCGACGGATCAGGCCGCGGAAGCCGCACGCCCGCACCTGACCGTCGGCAAGACGCCAGGGGTCCTGCCCGACGACCACGTCGCGGAGGCGGGACGGAAGGTCCTCCGGTTCCACCTGGCCCGGATGATCGCCCGCGAGGCCGGCACCCGCGAGGGCGCGAACCTCGAGGACCTCCACTCGATGCGGGTCGCGACCCGGCGCCAGCGCGCGGCCTGGCGGGTGTTCGGGGACGCGTTCCGCGCCGGCCGGACGAAGAGCCACCGCTCGCGGCTGCGGGAGGTCGCCTCCCGCCTCGGCGCGGTCCGCGACCTCGACGTCCTGCTCGAGGCGGCCGACGCCTACCGAGCCGATCTCCCGGTGAGCGAGCAGCGGGCGCTCGAGCCGCTCCTCGGGGCGTGGCGAACGCATCGCGACGACGCCCGGATCCTGCTCGTGCGGGAGCTCGACTCGGACGGCTACCGGCGCTGGCTCGACGACTACGCCGAGTTCGTCCGCCACGAGGGCACCGCCGTCGTGGCGACCGGTCCGACTGCGCCGCATCGCGTCCGCGACACCGCCGCATCGCGGATCCTCGCCGCGTACGAGCAGGTCCGGGCGTACGAGCCGGTCCTCCGCTGGGCCGACGTGGAGACGCTCCACGAGCTGCGGATCGCCGGCAAGTGGCTGCGCTACTCGCTCGAGTTCGTCCGCGAGGCCCTTGGTCCGGACGCCGAGGGGCTGATCGCTCGGGTCACGGCGCTCCAGGATCATCTCGGGCTGATGCACGACGCCGACGTCTCCGCGCACCTCGCCCGCGACTTCCTCGTCGAGCATGCGGGCTCGTTGAGTGACCCCGAGGCCGCGGCGATCGCCCGGTACCTGGTGAACCGCGAGCGCGAGGTGACGCGGCTCCAGCGGACCGTCGGCCGAGCGTGGCGTGGCGTGGCGGGCGTCGCGTTCCGGCGCGGGCTGGGACGGGCGCTGGCCGTCCTCTAGGCCGGGCCGCTCGGGCCGAGCCGCTCCGCCGACGCTCGCCTGCCAGAGCCGGGACATGCAGATCCCGGATCAGAATCGGCCCTCGGGTGCCTGACCAGGCACCAGGCCCGACGCGATCACGCGCTCAGCACGGGAAACCGACGCAGATTGCGGATCGGGAGACGCTTGCGCGGGTGACGCCGGTGCGGCACGCCCCGCTCGCGAGCGTCAGGCGATCCAGCCGTGGGCGAGCTCCTCGAGTCGATCCCGCCAGCCGGGGCCCGCTCGGGCGGCGGCGATGATCGCGCCCTCGCGGATGCCGGTGTCGGCGACGCGGACCCGGTCGACCCGGCATCGTTCGAGCAGCACCTCGATGATGGCGGCGCCGGCCGCGAGGAGCCGGATCCGTGCCTCGCGCAG
>Ga0207646_10005095_pt1 | contig 13943 bp, 17 predicted proteins | sample KBSK5502metaG_FD_184343 | JGI IMG/M metagenome (GOLD analysis project Ga0207646, IMG submission 184343) | Corn, switchgrass and miscanthus rhizosphere microbial communities from Kellogg Biological Station, Michigan, USA - KBS K5-50-2 metaG... | ecosystem: Host-associated > Plants > Roots >... | reverse complement strand
TCGGCCGCCCTGAGTTCCTGTGGGGCTTCGCCGCGCTGATGATCGTGCTCGCTGTCGTCCTTCTCAGGATGGGACTCGCCGGGTTCTCGCGCGAAGCGCTGCTGGCGCGTGAGGTCGGCCTGCGCAAACCGCTCCAGCGCGCGGTCGCCGCGGTGCGATGGAGCTTCCGAGGACGGCCGGGGATCTTCCGTCTTGTGTGGCTGCGGCGCTGGCCGGTCGGGCTCGCGGCGCTCGGGTTCGGCGGCGGCGCAGGCGTCGGTTTCCTTGCCGGCAAGACCGCGGCGATACCGGGCGCGGTGGTCAAGCCCGTGCTGTCAAGCCTCCTCAACGCATCTGGCGGCGCGACCCAGGGCCAGGAGATCGTGGGCATCTTCGGCCACAACCTGCTCGCCTTTGTGCTGGCGGCGGCTCTGGCCGTGTTCACTGCGGGCCTGAGCGGCTTCGCGCTCACATTCCTGCCCGGCTTCCTGCTGGGCTATGCCGCCGCGCTTTCGTCCTGGGGCGTGGCGCTCACCGGCGTCGTTCCGAACGGCCTGGTCGAGATCCCGGCCGCGATCGTGGCCGGCGGGTTGGTGATCCAGATCGGAGCCTCGGCCATCCACATGGAGCCCGACGGAGGCTGGACGGCTCGCATCCTGGCCGCCTTCGCCGACTACGCACGCACGCTTCGCTGGATCGTGCCGGCCCTCGCGCTCGCGGCGATCCTCGAGGTGCGCTTCGGCTAGGTTGGAGCGAAGACCTCAGGGCGGTAGAGCCGAATCCAGACGATCACCGCTCCGGCGACGACAGCGCCGATCGCCATCGCGAGCGGGGCGCCCAGGAGCGTCGCCAGGGCGCCGGCCTGCAGGCTGCCGATGGGTCCGACCCCGATGAGCGCTTGCGCGTACAGGGCCATGACGCGGCCGCGCAGGTTGTCCGGTGCGATGGTCTGGATGCGGTTGTTGGCGGTGGCCACGAACGAGATCTGGCAGTACCCGGCGATGAACAAGGCAATCAATGAGAGTCCATAGACCTTCGACACGGAGAACACGAGCAATGCGGCCACCCAGATCAGCGCCATCCAGAACTGGCGCCGGGGATCAGCGCCCAGCGACGATGAATAGGCAAGAGTCAGCGCCCCGAAGAGCGCCCCGAGGCCCATCGCGGCCATGAGGAACCCGAAGCCCCGGGCGCCGACATGGAGCACCTGGTCGGCGAAGAGCGGGATCAACGTCAGGCGATTCATCGCGAAGAGTGAGAACACGGCAACCGCGATCAGCAGCATTCCGACCACGGGTTGCTTTCGTGCATACGACGCGCCTTGCGCGATTCGTTCGAGCCACGGCTGGGCATGCCGCTCGGGGACGACCGCCGGCAGGTCTTTCATCATCACCAGCGCACCTACCGCCGCGAGATAGCTGACCGAGTTGGCCAGGAAGCAAAGCGGAACGCCGACCGCGCCGATGATCAGGCCGGCGATCGACGGCCCGATCACCGCGGCCGCGTTGAAGACCGACGAATTGAGCGCGATCGCGTTCATGAGGTCTTGACGCCCGACCATCTCGATCACGAAGGACTGCCGTGCCGGGACGTCGAAGAGGTTGATCGTGCCGGTCGCCGCCGCGGCAACCAGGACCATCCAGTACTGGGCGTGGCCGGTGGCGGAAAGGGCGAACAGCGCGAACGACGGCAGCGTGAAAAGCGACTGCGTGGCCAGCAGCACGTTGCGCTTGTGGTATCGGTCCGCGACGACGCCTCCGAACTGGCTGCCCAGCAGCACTGGCGTGAACTGCGTCGCGAGAACGAGCCCGACCAGGAGGCCGCTGTGCGTGAGCTCGAGCGCCAACCAGGGCATGGCGACGCTTTGCATCCAGGTCCCGACGGTCGAGATGATCTGTCCGGTGAGAAACAACCGGTAATTGCGATGCCGGAGCGCCCCCAGCCCTCTTGCCCTCGAGGGCTGGGCGGGGTGACCGGCTTCGCTCACTGGATTGATAATCGCAGGGTGACCAGGCTGCGAGAGGAGGTCGACATCGACGCATCCGCAGACCGCGTGTGGGCGGTCGTGCAGGAAGACGTCGCCAATGCGACGAAATGGTCGAGCTACGTGGCCAAGATCGAGAAGCTCGACAAGGAGCCGCCAGGAAAGGGCACACGGTACCGCTACCACCTCGCGCTTCCCGGCGGGTTCAAGGAGACGATCGAGGTCGAGCAGAGCGTCTACACGAAGCCGAAGAGGTGCGCGGGCTCGTTCATCCGCGGGCCGCTGAAAGGCAAGTGGTCCTACACGTACACGGAGAAAGACGGTTGGACCCACGTGGTATACGAGATGGACTACGAGCTGACCGGTTTGCTTCGCTTCACGGGCGGCCTACTTTCCGGCCAGTACGCGGATGGGATACGTCAGAACATGGCGGCGCTGAAGAAGTACATCGAATCGGGCAAGGGACCGAAACCCAACAAGGCGACCAAGCGCTGATGCTCGCGTACGTCTTCAGCCATCGACCGGCGGATGGCATAGACGTCGCCGACTATGAGGCCGCGCTGAAGCGATTCCACGCGACGCTGGCCGCTTCGCCGCCGGCAGGATTTCTCGGCTCGTCGACGTTCAGAGTCGGCGACCGCTACAGCGATTGGTACCTGGTCGACAGCTCAGCCGCCCTCGACGTGCTGAACGACGCCGCCGTCAGTGGGGCACGGACACGGGCTCACGACGCGGCCGCCCACATGGCCGTCGACTTCGCGGGCAAGCTCTACGTCCTCTCGGCGGGGTCGCCTCTCACCGGTCCTGGGTTCGAGATCGGCTTTTCGAAGCCCGCCGGCATGGCCTACCCCGATTTGTACGAACGCATGAAGCAGTACACGAGAGGGCCGGGCACGAGCGTATGGAGGCGGATGATGGTGCTGGGGCCGCCGCCGGAGTTCTGCCTCATCTCCCCCTCACAGGTGGAGCTACCGCCGGAGTTCCGTCCAGAGGTCCTGAGCCGCGACCCAATTTAGGTTGAGCTGGCGTGCGAGCGCTGGAAGATACGCGGAAAGACGAATTCAGATGAGCAGTGCCGTGACCGCTCGCACACAGGAGACAACGCCGCCCGGACCGATAAAGCTACGGTCGGCGGAAGGGCAGCAGCTCCAGCTGCTCGAAACGATCCTGAACCGCCTTCCGGAGCTCGTTGGAAAGACCCTTCAAGCGCTCCTGGGCGGCGTGGTCGTCGAAGGTCAGCGAGCGGACGCGGCGCAGCACGGTCTGCATCGCGTAAAGGCCCGCCGGCTCATCGGTGGTCAGCCTTCCGGCCGCGTTGCGAAGGTCGCGCGCGACCTCTTCGTGGTTGTGCGCGCGCAGCCAGCTGCCGAGACGTGAGGCGGCTTCCAGCACACGCTGGGTCTTCGGATTGAGCCCGGATGCCGAAACCTCTCGCGTCCGCGTCGGCTGGAACACTGAGAGCGACGGGTGCCGCCGACGCAAACCGGCCAGACGCCGCACTAGCTTCTTCGCATTGGGGCCGAGCATGACGACGACCCCCGCCAGCACGAGCAGACCGGCGACCAGCCCCACCAGCACCTCGAGCATTGTTCCTAGCGTACATTCTTGGCGGCGTCTCGACAGCCGTTCAAACGGAGAGAAATAGTGGCGAGCAGTTACAGGCCCGTGGCGGTGGTAACAGGTGCTTCGTCCGGAATCGGTGCCGCCACGGTCGTGGCCCTGGGCCGCCTTGGTTATCGAATCGTCGCCGGCGCACGGCGTTTGGGGCGCTTGCAGAGAGTTGTGGGGGAGCGCGGCGTGGCCTTGCCCCTGGACGTGACCAAGCTCGAGAGCATCGACGCCTTCGTGGCGGAGGTGCAGAAAAAATTCGGCCGCATCGACGTGCTCGTCAACAACGCGGGCCTCGCCAGGGGCCTTACGCCGATCGCCAGTGCCAGCGATCAAGACTGGATCGAGATGTGGGAGACAAACGTGCTCGGCCTGATGCGGGTGACACGAGCCTGCCTGCCGATGCTGCGCAAAGCCAGGCACGGACACATCGTCAATCTCGGGTCGATCGCGGGCTTCGAGACGTACGTGGGAGGTGCGGGCTACACGGCCAGCAAGCATGCGGTGCGTGCCATCTCACGCACGCTTCGGTTGGAGTTGAATGGCGAGCCCATCCGCGTCACTGAGGTCATGCCAGGAATGGTCGCGACCGAGTTCAGCGTCGTGAGGTTCCATGGCGATCGCCAGGCCGCCAAGAACGTCTATGCGGGCGTGAAGCCGCTTGTCGCAGCCGACATCGCGGACTGTATCGTCTACGCGGTCACGCGGCCGCCGCATGTCGACATCGATGAGATCGTGATCCGGCCCATCGCCCAGGCGACGGCCTGGCAGGTAGCGCGTAAGGCCTAGCTACTCACTGCTTCATCAGGCCGGCCGCACGGGCCTCGGCGACTGTCATTCAACACCCGGGATCGCCGTAGTTCCCGCAGCAATTCTGCCGGCGGGCAATCTTTCGCCCGACGTTGCTGAACAAGCGTCCGGTTCTTTCGAAGAAACCGTAGTCGCCCGACCTGAGGTTGACCATGAAGCTGGTGCCTCTCACCGGCTTGTTGTCACTCATTCATAGTAATTTTGCGCGAACTCGATCCAACCTGGGTTGGGGCATCCGCTGGACGTATGCGCGTGCGTGCAGTGAACTCCGATGCGCGGGCCTGGGTCGACATACAGCTCCCCGTGAACGACGATCGCGTCACCCGCGTGGATGGGAACCGATGGGGCGAGGGTGGTGTTGTGGTCGATCTCGAGCGTCTCGCCGGTGGCCGCCTTCACCTCGATTCGCTCATGTCCTCCCGACTCCACAGGGTCGGCGAGCACGGTCGCGTCAAACGTCACCTCGGCACCGTTGGTGGCGTTGACGACGTCCTGGTGAAAGGCGTTGTCGTCGGGGCTCTCGCGTCCGCCGCAGCTCCAGGCGCCAACAGCAAGGAAAACCAGAGCCGCCACCGCGGCGGTGCGCCGCCAGGTCATCCGGGGTCCCCGCGAAATCGCAGATTTCGCGTGGTGCTCATAGGGCGAGAGCTTGCTCCAGAGAGAGCTTGCCCTCATAAAGAGATCGACCGAGGATCACACCGGCCGCACCGGTTTCGCGCACGTGGCGGATGTCGTTGAGCGACGAGATGCCGCCACCGTACTGGACCGGCAGCTGCGTCATCGACAGCACGCGAGCAAGCGTCAGCACGTCCGGACCCGCCAGTGTGCCGTCGCGCTCCGTGCACGTAAGGATCATCCCGGCCAGCGGAAGCACATTCCACCGCGGGATGAGCTCGGCGATGTCGAGCGGCTCGGTCTCGGTCCATCCGCTCACCGCGGGCATGCCGTCGCGCACGTCGAGCGCGGCCATCACGTGGCCTGGAAAGCGGCGCGCGCATTCGGACAGGAGCTCGGGATCGCGAACGGCCGCCGTCCCCATCACCACCGCCCCGGCGCCTGCGGCGATCCACGTCTCGACCTGGCCGATCGTGCGAACCCCGCCTGCGACCTGCACCGCCAGGCCGGCTTCGATCACCGCTTCGATTACGGTCCGGTTGTCCTTCTCGCCTCGCGCGGCGTCGAGGTCGACGACGTGGAGCCGCTCGGCCCCCGCCCGGGCAAAATCGATCGCGATCACGGCGGGGTCGTCCGAGTAGACCATCCGCTGGTCGAAGTCACCGCGCACCAGGCGTACGCACTGGCCGTTCATGATGTCGATCGCCGGGATTACGAGCATCTACCTATCCTGGCTCACTCTGGGGTCCCCGCAACGCCGATGCGGGAGTGGGCTACCTGTAGTTCGTGAACTGAAGCGGGACCGGGATGTCCTCGGCCTCGCGCAGGTTCTTGATCACGAGCTGCAATGTGTCCTTGTCCTTGCCCACCACTCGCAGCTGGTCGCCCTGGATCCTCACCTGCACCTTCGGGGTGACGTTCTGGATGCGCTTGCGAAGGTCGCGGGCGATCTCATCGGTGATGCCGGCGTTCAGGTGCACTTCGATCTGTCCCCGGCCCTTGCCGACGGTCTTCGGGTCGTCGGCCTTGAACAACTTTGGAGACAGCTGGCGCCGCGCCGCCTTCTCACGCAAAACCTGCAGGGCCGCCTTCGCGCGCTCCTCGCTCGCCGAATCGATGAGGATCAGCTGGTCGCGGCGGTCGAACGTCGTCTGCGTGTCTTTGAAGTCGTAGCGGGTGCTCACCTCTCGGCGGGCCTGGTCGATCGCGTTGGTGAGCTCCGCCGGGTCGAACTCCGAGACGACGTCGAAGGAGAACTCAGCCACCCGAATGCACGATGGCGTTGACGCCCTCATAGACGGCGGCTGCTGCAAGCACGAGCCCGATAAGGGAAGTCACGACCATGAGCGCCCCGATCCCGGCGCTGCCTTCGTCCAGCGGCTCGAGCGGCGGCTTGTCGTAAGGGTCGGGACCGTAGTCGAGGTCGTAGACATCTTCCGCACGGGCTCGCTGCACGAGCTCATCCAGGACCGGCTTGCCGCCAGGCGGCAGCTGCTTTGTGGAGAGGTTCGTGACTGCCTCGCGGAGGTTGTCGCGCGTCCTTCCGAGCTCCGCGACGACCGTGTCCAGGGTCTCGGTGGCGGCCGGCGTCGGGTACTTCCGCCGTAGGTCCGCGATGATGCCGTAGAGGCTCACATCGGCGATTCTTTCAGATGCCGGGGCCGGTGTGCAGACGAAAGGCGCCTCGCACTTACACTTAGTTCGAGATGAGTGTGGTAACGAAATCTAAAGCCGCCGCGAAAAAACCTGCGACCCATCCCAACACCTGGGTGTTCTATGAGGGCGAGTTCGGCCGGTATCACGACATCAAGCTGGGCTTGATGACACATGCCCTCCACTATGGAACTGGATGCTTCGAAGGCATTCGCGCCTACTGGAACCCGAAGCAGGAGCAGCTGCATCTACTCCAGGCCCCCGCACACTACGAGCGGCTGCGGCGGTCGGCCAATGTCATGCGCATGGTCGTCCCTTACTCGACCGAGGAGCTCGTGAACGTGACGGTCGAGCTCCTGCGCCGCAACGAGTTCAAGTCCGACGTCTACGTGCGTCCACTTCTATATGCATCGAGCGAGGAGATCGGCGTCCGCCTCCACAACTTGCAGCACAGCTTTTTCATCTACGCGATCCCGTTTGGCAACTACGTCGAGGTCGAGTCGGGCATTCGATGCATGGTCAGCTCTTGGCGGCGCACTCCCGACCAATCTCTGCCCGCGAGGGCAAAGATCACCGGCTCGTACGCTCAGTCGGCGCTGGCGAAATCGGAGGCGGTCGAATCGGGCTTCGACGAGGCGATCGTCCTCACGGTCGACGGCCACGTTTCCGAGGGTTCGGCCGAGAACCTGTTCATGCTCAAGGACGGCGTCTTCGTGACCCCGCCTGTCACCGACGACATCCTCGAAGGCGTCACTCGCACCCTGTTGATGACAGTGATCAAAGACGAGCTGGGCAAGCAGGTCGTCGAGCGCAGCATCGATCGAACCGAGCTGTATACGTGCGACGAGCTGCTCCTGTGCGGCACCGGTGCTCAGATCTCGCCCGTGGTCGAGGTCGACCGACGGATGGTCGGCACCGGTAAGGTCGGCGAGTTCACGCAGGAGCTGCAGAGCATCTACTTCGGCGCGGTCCGCGGCGAGTCCCCGAAGTACAAGGACTGGACGATCCCTATCTACTAGAGGTGGTCATCAGGCCGGATCTACTCCGGCCGTCACTCAGCGTGCCATCTGGCGACTGCTGACAATGCATGACATGGAGGGGGCACCGCGGGGGAGGCCTGCTTCCCCCGCGCTCAAGGTGGTCGTCGCGCCGAACTCGTTCAAGGGCAGCCTGACCGCGGCCGAGGCCGCGGCGGCCATCGCACGTGGGGTGCGTGAGGCTCTGCCCGATGCAGAGGTCGTCGAGATTCCGGTCGCGGACGGCGGCGATGGCACGGTCGAGGCGCTGGTTTCCGCACGCAAAGGCACGTTTCGCGATGTCGAGGTCGAGGGACCGCTTGGCGATCGTGTTCAAGCCCGGTACGGCCTGATCGACGGCGGCCGCACCGGTGTCGTCGAGCTCGCATCGTCGAGCGGGCTGGCGCTGATTCCCGTCGAAAGGCTCGACCCACGCAAGGCCTCGACGTATGGATTCGGACAGCTGCTCGAAGCAGTCCGCAAGCAGGGTGTCGAATCCATCATCGCCGGCATCGGCGGCTCGGCAACGAATGACGGCGGGGCCGGCATGGCCCAGGCGCTCGGCTACCGCCTGCTCGACTCCGGGGGCGGGGACCTGCCTCGAGGTGGAGCCGCCCTCGCGCAGCTCGACCGCATCGACCCGTCCGGTTTCGACCTCGGCTGGGGCTCGATGAGCGTGATGGTCGCTTCCGACGTCACCAACCCGCTGACCGGTCCGCAGGGCGCGACCTACACATACGGGCCGCAGAAGGGCGCTGGCCCACAAGCCGTCCGCGAGCTCGACGCGGCCCTGGCGCACCTCGCCGAAGTCATTGCTCACGAGCTCGGCAAGCGGGTAGCCGACATCCCTGGAGCGGGCGCCGCCGGCGGGGCCGGGGCGGGGCTCGTCGCGTTTCTGAACGCCCGGCTGGTCCCCGGCGCCCCGCTCGTTGTCGACGCGAGCGGCTTCACCATCGCCCTCCAGGGAGCGAGCCTGGTGATCACCGGCGAGGGGCGGGTCGACGGCCAGACCGCCTTCGGCAAGGCACCTGGGGAGGTGGCCAAAAGGGCCAAGGCGGCAGGGATTCCGACCCTCCTCCTGGCCGGCAGCAGGGGTCCGGGGTGGGAGTCGCTGAGCTCGATGGGCGTGACTTCCGTGGTTACGCTGGCTCAAGAAGCCGATCCAGAAGGGCACAATCTGCAGGTCCTCATGCAAGAAGCCGCCCCTGCACTGACCCGGGCCGCGGCCCGGGCCGTTCAAGAAATGCTGTGACAGACGAACCCGAAGAGGTCTCCAAGGTCGGCGTCGAGCCGACCGACGTCGAGCTCGTCAGGGCTTATCGCCAGGGCGACGTGCAGGCGTTCGAGGAGCTTCACCGCCGGTACGTGGCCTCGATCTACCGGCTCGTGCGCCGCAAGCTCGGAGATGCGCTGCTCGCCGAGGACATCGCGCAGGAGACCTTCATGAAGGCCCTCAAGATGATGGACCGCGTCGACGATTCGTTCAATTTCGGCGGCTGGGTGCACACCGTGGCCCGCAACCTCTGCTTCGACGAGCTGCGGCGGCGCCAGCGCGACCTGAGGGCGGAGGGGTCGGACGAGGATGACGACGAGTTCCTGGCCAACCTACCATCCACCTCCCGCAGCTTCGATCCCGTCGACGTGCAGGAGTCGAACGAGACCAGACGGCGGGTGTGGTCGGTCGCTCAGCGGCTGCCTGAGAAGTACCGCCTGGTGCTCACCCTTCGCGAGCTTCAAGATCTCAGCTACCGGCAAATCGCACGGACCTTGAAGATGTCCGAGAGCGCCGTCGAGACGCTCCTCTATCGTGCCCGCCTCCGGTTCAAGGAGGAGTACCTCGCGGCCGAGGGCGCGGCCGAGCTGACGCATGAGGAGGTCGCCCCGTTGCTCGCTCCATATCTGGCCGGGAAACTTCGCCGCAACCAGGCCGAGGCCGTCCGCAGGCACGTCGCCACGTGCTCCAAGTGCTCCCGGCGGCTTGGCCGCCGGGCCGTCCGCAGGACTCCCGCCAAATGAGGGTTAGTAGAGTAGGTGATGGCATGGCCAAGGTAGTCGTCCGCTTTTTCGACGATGAGACCCTCGAAGGCGTCGCTCGCGATCTCGATTTCGACGAGCCCGACTTCCTGGTCGAGGTCGATGACGCCGGCGGGCTCGAGAACAATGAGACGGCCTGGATCCCGCTCACCGCCGTGAAATGGGTCGAGCTGCCGCGCGACCCGAACCTGGCATCCGAGACTCCGACTCGCAAGGTCGCCATCCGCTTCCTGGACGGTGAGGTGCTGCGGGGCCATCTGGACGGCACCCTCGAGCGACACCGCTACGGCGTGGTGCTCCATCTCCATGGCGAGCAGGCCGATAGCCCGATCCGCAAGCTCGGGATCCCCTTCTCAGCTGTCAAGGCGCTGTTCTTCATCCGCGAGTTCGACGCCCGAGGCGAGGACGCGGGCACCGCCTCTGACGCGTACCTCGCCCGGCGCACGATGGCGCCGCTGCTCGACGTGCTCGAGGAGATGGACATGCTCACGCGCCTGCACCGGGACGGGCTGCTCTCGGACGACGAGTACGCCAGCAAGCGGACGCTGGTCCTGGAGCGGCTCTAGGTCTCGCGAGCGATCGAGGTCCGCGAAACCCCGGCGTAGAATTCGAATCGTGGCCGAAGGCAACGGATCGGGCGGTGGAAACGGGGAGGTGAAGGGCTCCTTCAAGGTCAAGGCGGGGCTCGCTCAGATGCTCAAAGGTGGCGTGATCATGGACGTGGTCACCCCCGAGCATGCGCGCATCGCTCAGGAAGCCGGCGCCTGCGCCGTGATGGCGCTCGAGCGCGTACCTGCCGACATCCGCAAGGAAGGCGGGGTGGCCCGAATGTCCGATCCCACGCTGATCCGCTCGATCATGGAGGCGGTGACCATCCCGGTGATGGCGAAATGCCGCATCGGGCATTTCGTCGAGGCGCAGATCCTGGAGTCGCTCGGGGTCGACTACATCGACGAGTCGGAAGTGCTGACGCCGGCCGATGAGGAGAACCACATCGACAAGCACCCGTTCAAGGTGCCTTTCGTCTGCGGGTGTCGCGACCTGGGTGAGGCGCTGCGGCGCATCGCCGAGGGCGCCGCGATGATCCGCACCAAGGGTGAGGCGGGTACCGGAAACGTCGTCGAGGCTGTGCGCCACGCTCGCGCAGTCAGCGCCGGCATCCGCAAGCTGAACGGTTTGAACCACGCGGAGCTCGTCCACGAAGCCAAGCAGATCGGAGCGCCGGTCGACCTGCTGGCCGAGTGCCAGCGTCTCGGCCGCCTGCCCGTCGTCAACTTCGCCGCCGGAGGAATCGCGACGCCCGCGGACGCGGCGCTGATGATGCAGCTCGGCGTCGATGGGCTCTTCGTCGGCTCTGGCATCTTCAAGTCTGAGGACCCCTTGAAGCGCGCCAAGGCGATCGTGGCGGCGACGACGTATTTCGACAAGCCCGACGTGCTCGCGGAGGTATCCGCGGGATTGGGGAAGGCGATGCCGGGTCTGGAGATCCCAGCCATCCCGAAGGAAGAGCTGCTCGCTGCCAGAGGCTGGTAGTCGCGCCGGGCGCGCGCAGGGCGCACATTGAACAGAGCGCGTCCGACCGGCGCTCCGCTTGTCGGGGTCCTCGCGATGCAGGGTGCGTTCGCGGAGCATGTGCGGGCGCTTGAAGCGGTCGGCGCGAAGACGCGACTCGTCAAAACCAAAGAGGATCTCGGTGGTCTCGACGGCATCGTGCTCCCTGGCGGCGAGAGCACGACGATGACGATGCTGATGGAGCGCGTCGGCCTGCTCGAGCCGCTGCGCGCCGCCATCGCGAATGGTCTGCCTACGCTGGCAACGTGCGCCGGGATGATCGTGCTGGCGCGCGACGTCACGGACGGTATGGAAGACCAGCACGGCATGGGCCTCCTCGACGTTTCCGTGAAGCGCAACGGCTACGGGCGCCAGGTCGACAGCTTCGAAGCCGCTCTCGATATCGCGGACCTCGACGGTAAGCCGTTTCCTGGTGTCTTCATCAGGTCGCCACTCGTGGAGTCGACCGGCACAACTCAGGTGATCGCCACACACGACGGCCACGCCGTGGCCGTGAAGCAGGACCACATCCTCGCGCTCTGCTTTCACCCCGAGCTGACCGAAGATCGGCGCCTGCATCAGCAGTTCGTGAGCAGCCTATGAAACTTCGGGCCGCGAACATTCTCGACCTGAATCGGATCGAGGAGATGCACCGCACGGTGGACATGAAGCTCGACGGCACCGCCCCGCCCGCTGCCCGGTTGTGGTCGCTGCTGAGCTCGACGCTCTCCGCATTCCTGTCTCTCTCACAGGAGACGCTCATCTACGTCGCTGAGGATCGAGGCAAGGTGGTCGGCTACGTGCAGGCGTCAGGGCACCAGCGCGGCCTCGACCTGTCGGGCGCCAAGGTCATGCAAGTGCTCAACCTGCAGGTTGCCGAAGGGTCTGATACCGACGAGGTTGCAGCGGCGCTGGTCCAGCACCTCTGCAACGAAGCGCTTTCGCGTGGCGCGCAGAGGCTGTTCGTGCGGATCCCGGACCGTGATCCGCTGCTGCCGGTGTTCAGGATGCAGGGCTTCCGGCAGTACGCGACCGAGGTGGTCGTGTATGCGGACAAGGTGAGCAAACGCCTCGCCAGGACGCCTGATGGCGCCCGTCAGGTGCGTCGAGGCGATGGGCGGCGGCTGTACCAGCTCTACCGCACGATCACGCCGCAGGGCGTGTCGCAGCTGGAAGCGCCCACCTACCGCGATTGGCGAGCCCTGCACGGTGAGTGGACGGGACGCCTCACCGCGCGCGGCTCCAACAAGGAGGAGCTCGTGGTCGATCGCGTGGAGCTGGTGGGCTGGGTCAACGTCGAGCGAAGCTCGGGCGCCCGGCCGAGCACGCTCAGCTTCATGGTGATGCCCGAGCGGCCGCTTCCAGACGAGTTGGCCGATCTCGGCCTATCGCTCCTCGGCGAAACCGACGCGCCCGCCTGGTCGAGCCTGCGCCACTATGATTCGCACATGATCGACGCCCTGAGAGGGCGTGGGTTCAGCGTGCTGTTGACACAGCTCCTCCTCGTCAAGGAACTGGCGGTTCGCGTGCCGGTGCGCGAGAAGGGACTGGTGCCGTCATTCGGATGAGCCAACACAATGAGCTCGTGCCCATTCGGTCGACCGCTGCCAGCCGCGCACTGAGCGCAAATTCAAACTGGGAAGAGATCGAGCTACTCGCCCGCGCGCTGCCACCAGACCTCGCGCGCGCGCTGCACGAGCGCACCGATCCCAATGAGCTGCTGGAGATCGTGCTCGACCTCGGCCGCGAGCCGGAAGCCCGTGTACCCGGGCGCGAGGTGCTGCTCGCGGACCGTCCCGTCTCGGCTTCTGATCTCGATCACGTCGCCAACAACGTCGGGCAGTTCGGCGACGACAACCGGGCCGGCATCGAGCGCACGCTCCATCGCGTGTCCGCGATCCGCAATCGATCGGGTCGGATCACGGGGCTGACGATGCGCGTCGGACGCGCGGTCACGGGCACGGGCGAGATCATTCGCGACATCGTCGTCAGCGGCCAGAGCATCCTCTTGCTCGGGCGGCCCGGCATCGGCAAGACCACGATGCTGCGCGAGTGCGCTCGGCTGCTCGCGGACGAGCTCCGCAAGCGGGTGGTCATCGTCGACACGTCGAACGAGATCGGCGGCGACGGCGACATCCCGCATCCGGGCATAGGACGAGCGCGCCGCATGCAGGTGCGGACGCCGATGCTCCAGCACGCGGTGATGATCGAAGCGGTCGAGAATCACATGCCCGAGGTCATCGTGATCGACGAGATCGGCACCGAGCTCGAGGCCGCGGCCGCGCGCACCATCGCCGAGCGCGGGGTGCAGCTGATCGCCACGGCGCACGGGCAGACGCTCGAGAACCTGCTCGTCAACCCAACGCTGAACGACCTCCTCGGCGGCATCCAGAGCGTGACGCTCTCAGATGAAGAGGCTCGGCGCCGCGGCACGCAGAAGTCGGTCCTCGAGCGCAAGGCGCCGCCCACCTTCGACGTGCTGGTCGAGATCCAGGACCGTGATCGCGTGGCCATCCACCTGCCGCTGGCCGACGTCGTCGACACGGCGCTGCGCGGCCCGATGCTTACGCCGAAAATTCGCCTTCGCACGCGGGAGGGTCGCGTCATCTCCAATGTCGACTCACCCGCGGTCGTCGCGCCGGAGGTCCCGGTCGCCGCCGCAACATCGAACAGCAAGCCCCTTGGCATCTTTC
>Ga0207646_10005093_pt1 | contig 13951 bp, 6 predicted proteins | sample KBSK5502metaG_FD_184343 | JGI IMG/M metagenome (GOLD analysis project Ga0207646, IMG submission 184343) | Corn, switchgrass and miscanthus rhizosphere microbial communities from Kellogg Biological Station, Michigan, USA - KBS K5-50-2 metaG... | ecosystem: Host-associated > Plants > Roots >... | reverse complement strand
GGACGCCGCCGTTCGTGACCCGGAGTGGAAGGGGAGCCAGCAGACGGCGCACGCGAGGTTAGCGGCTCTTGCGTCCGCTAACCCCTCGTCGTCCATGGTTGCGGGGGCTCGCAACCACCGATATCAAGCATGCTCAGCTTCGAGATCGATTTGATCTAGACGGGTTGCGCGGGCTGGATTTGAACCAGCCACCTTGGGATTATGAGCCCTTTTCAAATCGACATCCGAGCCAACGTGCGACGAAGAGAGCCTCGGGAATCAACCCTTCACGCGTTGTCGCCCTTGGGGCTCCTTGGTTCATGTTGGGAGCAACTTCCTGGATACTTCCTGGCGAAGTCTGGGTGGTGGCTCCCCGGCGCAGACCGGTGCTTCATCGTGACGCTGATCGGCTTCTCCCCGTAGCCAAGCTCACTCGCCGCCACGCGCCGGAATCGTGAACGTGAGCGTGGGGCTGACGCCTGCCCGCCAGGCTCGCAGCAGCGGGCGGAGAGTCAGGAATCGTATGGCCGATATCGCTCGTTGACAGCGCGCGAGCGGGACGTCACGGCCTACCTTGTGGACGGCCCGCTCAACAAGTAGATTGGGGTCCGGCGCGTCGTGCTGCCACGCCACTCGCGCGAGGCGCGACCGCGGGCGGCGGGGCGGCCCTCCGCTGGCGCACCGGCATTCCACGATGCATCGGCGCACTCAAACGTCGCCACGGTCTGCGGCGATATCGATACCGCGGCCCGAGCGGGATGATGAGATGAAGGGCAAGAAGCCAGAATTGCAAGGTCTGCCCGGACTCAGCACTCCGATCCCGGGCTCCCGCTCGGTTTCAGTGCTCATTTCTGCACCGGAGAGTCACCGAATCGCAAGGTCACCGTGATGGAGCTTTCCGCATACACGTTTGAGGCGCTTCGTCGGGATGCCGAGTTCATCCTTTATAGGGGCCACCACCGACGTCAAACCGACGCGAGCCCACCCTCTATTCTCGCGATGACACCTATCTTGGAACGCCCCGCATTGGCAAGCCTCACGAGGATGGAGCACGAGTATTCGCTCAAGGGGGAGCTCGATCCCGAGTGGGCAGTTCGGCCTCTCGCGCTCGCATCGCACGAGGGACGGACGATGCTCGTACTCACCGATCCTGGCGGTGAGCCCCTGGATCGACTGATTGGAAACCCGATGGAGTTGCCACAATTTTTGCGCGCGGCCGTCGGCTTGTCAGCTGCGCTCATCCACATGCACCGGCTCGGCCTCGTCCACAAGGATCTCAAGCCGGCCAATATCCTGGTGAACCGCGCGAGCGGAGAAGCATGGCTTACCGGGTTTGGCATCGCCTCACGCCTGCCGCGCGAGCGGCAGACGCCAGCGCCTCCCGAATCCATCGAGGGGACGCTGGCCTACATGGCACCGGAACAGACCGGACGGATGAATCGGTCGATCGATTCCCGCAGCGACCTCTACTCACTTGGCGTCACGCTGTACCAGATGCTCACGGGCTCCCTGCCATTCACCGCGTCGGATCCCATGGAGTGGGTCCACTGCCATATCGCCAGAAGGCCGGAGCCGCCAAGCGAGCGGTCGGGGAAGATTCCGGTCCCGGTCTCGCATATCATCATGAAACTGCTCGCCAAGACCGCCGAGGAGCGTTACCAGACTGCCGCCGGCGTCGAGAGTGATCTTCGACGCTGTCTGGCCGAGTGGGGGCTGCATGAGCGCATCGACTCATTTGCGCTTGGCGAACACGACACACCAGACCGGCTGCTGATCCCCGAGAAGCTGCACGGGAGAGCGCGCGAGGTCGAGGCCTTGCTCGGCGCCTTCGACCGCATCGCAAAAGGCGGCCGGCCGGAGTTGGTGCTGGTGTCCGGCGACGCCGGCATCGGCAAATCCGCCGTCGTCAATGAGCTGCACAAGGCCCTCCTCCTTCCATCAAGTGGTCTTTTCGCCTCGGGCAAGTTCGATCAGGATAAGCGCGATATTCCCTATAGAGCGATCGCCCAGTCTTTCCAGGGACTGATCCGGGGCTTGATGAGCAAGAGCGACGCGGAGCTGGAAGGCTGGCGCATTGCGGTGAGCGAGGCGCTGGGGGCGCACGGACGACTCGTGGTCGAGCTCGTACCCGAACTCAAGCTGATCGTCGGCGAGCAACCGCCTACTCCCGATCTGCCGCCGCCGCAGACCCACCGGCTGTTCCAGATCGCCCTCCGGCGCTTCGTTGGCGTCTTCGCCAAGCCGGAACATCCCCTGGTCCTCTTCCTCGACGATCTGCATTGGGTCGACGCGGCGACGCTCGACCTTATCGAGGATCTGATGATCGACTCCGACCTGCGCCACCTGCTCGTGATCGGCGCCTATCGTGACAACGAAATCGACCCGACCCATCCGCTCGTTCAGAAGCTCGAGGCCATCCGAGGTGCCGGTGCGACGGTCGGGCGGATCACGCTGACGCCACTCGGCCGTGAACATCTGGAGGCGTTCGTCGCGGACGCGTTGCGTTGCGCACCCACGCGGGCCGCCCCCCTCGCGCAGCTCGTCCACAGGAAGACCGGCGGCAATCCGTTCTTCGCGATCCGGTTCCTGCCCGCGCTCGCCGACGAAGGCCTGATCGAGTTCGATGCAACCGCGGGCGCGTGGTCCTGGGATCTCGCGCGCATCAGCGCCAAGGGATACACGGAGAACGTGGTCGACCTGATGGTCGACAAGCTCAGTCAGCTGAGTGCGGAAACGCAAGCCGCGCTCCAGCAACTTGCCTGCCTCGGAAATGCTACCACGACCGCGATGCTCTCGACCGTTCTCGCAACCTCGGAGGACCAAGTCCACACGGCCCTCTGGGATGCGGCCCGGGACGACTTGGTCGAGCGGCTCGACGGCTCCTACCGGTTCATCCACGACCGGGTTCAGGAAGCCGCCTATGCATCGATTCCCGATGGCCAGCGTGCCGAAGCTCATCTGCGGATCGGGCGGTTGTTGGCGGCGCGGACGCCTCCGGAGAAGCGGGATGAAGCGATCTTTGACATCGTCAATCAGCTCAACCGAGGTCTCGGCTTGATCACGGCGGTCGATGAACGCGAGCAACTCGCGGAACTCAACCTGACAGCGGGTCGGCGCGCCCACGCATCGACGGCCTACGCTTCGGCGCTCAGTTATTTCGTCACGGGACGAGACCTGTTGTCGGAGGATTGCTGGGAGCGCAGGCGCGCGCTCATCTTCGCACTGGACCTCCATCGCGCGGAGTGCGAGCTCTTGACTGGTGCGCTCTCGGACGCAGAGAACCATCTGGCAGCAGTATCTGCTCGCGCCGTGAGTATGGCTGATCGCGCGGCTGTGGGGCGCCTGGGGATCGACCTTTACAGTACGCTCAATCAGTCCGGCCGCGCGGTCGGCGTCGGTCTCGACTTCCTGAGGTATCTTGGCATCAACTGGTCGCCGCATCCGACGGATGAGGAGGCGCGCCACACGTATCAGCGCGTCTGGTCGGAGCTCGGTCGGCGCACGACCGAGGAGCTGATCGCCCTCCCATTGATGACCGACCCGGCGTCCCTCGCCACGCTAGACGTCCTGAACCGGCTTTCTTCGCCGGCACAGTACACCGACCGCAACCTCTACACGCTCGTCGCCTGCCAAATGCTCAGTCTCACCTTGGAGCGTGGCAACAGCGACGCGTCGGCCGTCGCCTATGGCCGGCTTGGAATGATCGCGGGGCTGGGGTTTGGCGAGTACGAGCGCGCGTACCGCGTCGGGCAACTCGCGTATGAGCTCGTCGAGCGACGAGGACTGCGGCGCTTTCAGGCGGGTGCGTACCTGAATGTCGGAAACATGGTCATGCCGTGGACGAGGCATATCAGGACATGCTGCGAGCTCATTGGCCACGCGTTTGAGGCGGCGCACAGAAGCGGCGACCTCGTATATGCGGGGATCTGCGCCGGGCTGAGGATCGTGAATCTCTGCTCGGTCGGCGATGCGCTTGGCGACATACAACGTGAGGCTGAGAGCGCCCTGGCCGTTGCGCGGAGGTTGCAGTTTGGCCCGACCCTCGAACACATCAGCGTGGCGCTCGCTATCGTGCGAATGCTGCGCGGCGCGACGGCAACATTTGGTTCATTGGATGACGGGCCGTTTAATGAGCAATGCGTCGAGCGCGAGTTCGCCAGCACCTCGGACGTGACGGCGGCCCAATGCTGGTATTGGATCTGCAAGCTGCGGGCGCGTTTTACAAGTGGTGACTATCCGACGGCGCTTGATGCCGCATCGCGGGCGCAGCGGCTATTGAGCGTGTCTCTCACGATCATGGAGGTGGCCGACTATCACTTCTACAGCGCCCTGTCCCACGCGGTGTTCTGCGATTCGGTCCCTGCCGCCCAGCGGACGTCGAACCTGGAGGCCTTGGCAGCTCATCACCAGCAGCTAGCTACCTGGGCCACCGCCTGTCCAGCAAACTTCGAAAACCGCGCCGCACTGGTGGGCGCGGAGATGGCGCGAATCGAAGGCCGCGTGCTGGAAGCCGAGCAGCTCTACGAGCAGGCGATCCGCTCGGCGCACCGCAACGGCTTTGTCCACATTCAGGCGATCGCCTACGAACTCGCCGCACGATTCTACGCCGCACGTGGTTTCCAGAAGTTCGCAGACGCGTATTTGCGCGAAGCCCGGTATTGCTATCAACGGTGGGGGGCCGAGGGCAAAGTAGCGCAACTGGACCATTTGTATCCTGACCTCAAAGAGGAATCTTCAGTGTCGACGCCGACGAGCACGATCTCGGCGCCTACGGAGCTTTTGGACCTGGCCACGGTGGTGAAAGTCTCGCAGGCAGTCTCGGGCGAGATGGTTCTGGAAAAGCTCATCGACGGTCTCATGCGCGCGGCAATCGAGCACGCGGGCGCCGAACGAGGACTCTTGATCGTGCCACGAGACGATCAGCTCCTGATCGAGGCCGAGGCGACCGCCAGCGGAAACGATGTCACGGTGCGCCAACGAGACGCCGCAGTCAGCGCAGCCGTATTGCCGGAGTCGATCGTCCATTATGTCGTGCGCGCCCAGGAGAGCGTGATTCTGGACGATGCCTCAGCGGAGAAGCGGTTTTCCGCCGATGCGTACCTGCGTCAGCATCATGCGCGTTCCGTTCTCTGCATGCCGTTGAGCAATCGGGCCAAACTCATCGGCGTGCTCTATTTGGAGAACAACCTGACGCCTCACGTGTTTACCCAGGCACGGATAACGGTGCTCAGGCTATTGGCCTCGCAAGCTGCGATCTCCCTGGAAAACGCGCGCTTGTATAGAGACGCGCAGCAGATGGAGGCCTACTTGGAGGCAGCGCAGGCCCTGAGTCACACCGGCAGCTTTGGCTGGCGTCCGGCCACCGGGGAAATAATCTGGTCAGAAGAAACGTATCAGATCATGGGATGTGATCGAGGGACGAAGCCAACCCTCGGACTAGTGTTTCGGCGAATTCACCCGGAAGACACCGCCGTTGTACAAGAGGCGATCGACCGCGCAACGCTGAACGGGGCGGATCTGGATTTTGAACATCGACTGCTTCTGCCCGATGGAGCGATCAAGTCTGTCTATATTCTGGCGCATGCTGTACAAGATGAATCGAGGAACATGGAGTATGTCGGCGCGATCATGGACATTACCGCACGCAAGCAAGCAGAAGAGGCGCTGCGGAAGACGCAGGCGGATTTAGCCCATGCGACGCGGGTAGCAATCCTGGGAGAGATGAGCGCGTCGATTGCCCATGAAATCAACCAACCGCTCGGCGCGATCGTCAATAGCGCCAGTGCCTGCTTGCGCTGGCTCACAGCTCAGAAGCTGGAGGAAGCTCGGCAGTCTGCCGCGCGTGTCGTCGCAGACGGCCATCGAGCGGCGGAGATCATTGCCCGGATTCGTGCCCTCGCGAAGAAAGCTCCGCCACAGAAAGACTGGATCGACATCGACGACACGATACGTGAAGTCATTGCGCTTGCGCGCACCGAAATGCAACGCATCGGTATAGCGTTAGAGACTCGGCTCTCAGAGGATGTGCATCATGTGCCACTCATTTTGGCAGATCGAGTCCAATTACAACAAGTCATCCTGAATCTGATAAACAACGCGCTAGAAGCCATGAGCGGCGTCGACGACGGTCCACGAGAGTTGTTCATTCGTTCCGGCACTGATGAAACACAGTCCGTACTGGTCACAGTGCGAGACTCCGGTCATGGCCTGGACCCGACGCTCCTCGACCGTCTCTTCGATCCGTTCTACACGACCAAGCCTCAAGGCATGGGCATGGGCTTGGCGATCAGCCGCTCGATTATCGAAGCCCACGGCGGGAGATTGTGGGCAACCGCGAATGACGACAGAGGCTCGACGTTTCAGTTCACCTTGCCGATTGGTGGCGACGACATGCGATGAGCGAACACAAGGGATTGGTATTCGTCGTCGATGACGATGCGGCGATGCGCCGTTCGCTGGAGGACCTGATTAGCTCGGTCGGGCTGGAAGTCGAGGGGTTCCCTTCTGCTCAGGAGTTCCTGCGCCGCAAGCGTCCGGATGTGCCCGGCTGCCTGGTGCTCGACGTGCGCATGCCGGGCCTAAGCGGTCTTGATCTGCAGAAACGAATGGTAACGACCGCGGAAGAGATTCCGATCATCTTCATCACCGGCCACGGCGACATCCCGATGTCCGTCAAGGCCATGAAGGCGGGCGCGGTCGAGTTTCTCACGAAGCCCTTCCGGGATCAGGACCTGCTGGACGCCATCCAGCTCGCCATCGAGCGCGACCGCGCCGCGCGCCGGCAGCGCCTCGAGGTCGCCGATCTCGAGGCGCGCCATCGGTCGTTGACGCCGCGCGAGCGCGACGTCATGGCGCTCGTCGTCACCGGGTTGCTGAACAAACAGATCGCCGCCAAGCTCGGGACCAGCGAGGTTACCGTCAAGATGCATCGGGCTCATGTCATGCGGAAGATGAAGGCCGACTCACTGGCGGAGCTGGTCAAGATGGCCGAGCGCCTGGGCCCCGTCGCCCCGGCCGACTAGCACTACTCCCACCACCCCACACCCGATCCGAGCGGTTCGACGGACCTATACCAAGGTATACGTCCGGGCCCTACCAATGTCTATCTAGGCGCTGCCGCTTCCGCGCACTATCGTGACGATCGTGATGAGCCACGAGCCGCTGATTGCAATCGTCGAGGACGACGAATCGTTCCGCGAGTCGGTGCAGGCGCTGCTGCAGTCGGCCGGACGCCGCGCGGTCACCTTCGTCTCGGCCGAGCAATTCCTGGCCTCCGGCGCGGCGGCCACGGCCGACTGCTTGATCCTCGATCTGCGGATGCCCGGTATGGACGGCCTCGAGCTCCAGCGGCGGATGCGCGCCGTCGGTTTCCGGATCCCGACCATCGTCATCACGGCACATGCGGACGACGTTTCGCGCGCCCGAGCGCTCGCCGCCGGCGCGGCGGCGTTTCTCCCGAAGCCGTTCCAGCCCGACGTCCTGCTTCAGGCCATCGAAACGGCGATGCGTGAGTCATAGCGGTCGTGATCGGTCTAGATACGGCACGACAAGGAGCCAACATGATGCTGCAACACGATGCGATAGCAATGCTCGAGGTACATGGAAGTCGCCCGGACGTCGTCGCCACACGCGTCGACCGCGATAGCTCGCTAGTGGCGGCCCTTTGCCGCGGCGAACCGACCGCCGCGGACAGCCTGGTCTCCGTCTACGGGGACCGCGCCTTCCGCCTCGCCACCCGGATCACAGGTAACGCCCAGGACGCGGAGGAGGTCGTGCAGGACGCATTCTGGTCCGTGATCCGGAAGATCGAGACATTTCGGGGAGACTCGGCGTTCGGTACGTGGCTCTATCGCGTCGTCGCCACTGTGGCCTGCCAGCGCCTGCGGAAGCGTCGCCGTCGGAGCGCCGATGTCTCCCTGGACACCATCCTCCCCGTCTTCGATGAGCATGGGCGGCATGCTAAGCCGGTCGCCGACTGGTCGACGGAGATCGACGACCCCGCGTGCCAGAAGGAGCTGCAGATGCTCCTTGGCGCCGCGATCGAAGAGCTTCCGGCCGACTACCGAAGGGTCATCGTGCTGCGCGACGTGGAGGAGCTCCCGTACCAGGAGATCGCCGCGGCCCTCGGCCTGCGGGTCGCCAACGTCAAGTCGCGCCTGCGTCGCGCCCGCCTATTCCTGAGAAAGCGGCTCGAAACGCATTTCTCGATGGCCAGCGGCGCGCGGCCTGCGCCCACGCGCACCGGCCGAAGGCCGTCCCCTCGCCAGGCACCCCACGTTGCCGAGCAGACCGGCCGCCGCGCTACGGAACAAACCCACCACTCGAAGCATCGGAAGGTCCTGACCGTGCTCGCGCTCAGACGAGCCATTCTACAACGGCCCAGTCAAAGAAGGAGACGCACAATGAAGATCGTCGTCATCGGCGGCACCGGCCTGATCGGTTCGAAGACCGTCGCCATTTTGCGCCAGGGCGGCCACGAGGTCGTCGCCGCCTCGCCCAATACCGGCGTCAACACCATCACCGGCGAGGGCCTCGAGGAGGCCGTGGTCGGCACGCAGGTGGTGATCGACCTCGCCAACTCGCCCTCGTTTGAAGACAAGGCGGTGCTGGAATTCTTCCAGACCTCTGGGCGCAACCTGCACGCGGCGGAGGCCGCAGCCGGCGTCCGGCACCACGTTGCGGTCTCCATCGTCGGAACCGACCGGACGCCCGACAATGGCTATTTCCGCGCCAAGGTCGCCCAAGAGAAACTGATCGAGGCCTCCGGTATCCCCTACACCATCATCCGCTCGACGCAGTTCCTGGAATTCCTCCGCGCCATCGCCGACTCAAGTGCGGTGGGAGGCATCGTCAGGCTTTCGCCCGGCCTGTTTCAGCCCATCGCGGCGGACGACGTTGCTGCCGTCGTCGCCGATGTGGCGCTCGCGGCGCCGCGAAGCGGCATCGTCGAGATCGCCGGCCCGGAACGAGCACCCTTCTACGAAATCGTCGCCCGCTATCTGAAGGCAGTCGGCGACCCGCGTACGGTCGTGAGTGACTCCGAGGCCCGGTACTGGGGCGGCCGGGTCGAGGAGCGCTCACTCGTGCCCTTGGGCGAAGCGCGCCTCGGCCGGATCGGTCTCGACGAATGGCTCCAGCGTTCACAGGCGAAAGCCTGATCCTGACGAATGAAGGAGGCGACCCTGACTACCAAACTCGTGGCGTTGGCTCTGCTCTGTCTCATGTTGACCGGCACGGCGATGGCTCAGCAGGCCAAGGTCATGTCGCTCATGTCGAAAGATCTTCCTGAGAGTCCGGGCAAGGAAATGCTGATGATCACTGTAGAGCATGCGCCCGGCGGGTCGAGCCCTGTCCACCGACACAATGCACACGCGATGGTCTACGTACTGGAGGGCGCCGTTGTGATGCAGGTGAAGGGTGGAAAACAGGTAACCCTGACAGCGGGGCAGAGCTTTTATGAAGGCCCCGACGATATTCATGTCGTTGACCGGAACGCAAGCCGTACCAACCCGGCGAAATTTCTGGTGGTCTTGATCAAGGACAAGGGCGCTCCGGCGGTCGTGCCGGCAGAGTGATGCTTGGATGGACGACGCGGAGGGAGCGGACCTCCTTCCGTCGTGAACGCAAAAGCCCCGGAAGCTGTGGCTCTTCCGGGGCTTCTCAGGCGGTCTCAACGCTCGGCGGCCCATTTAGTGGGAGGCCCCGGATGAAGTGTCCCCGCTGTCAGCGCGAGAACCCCGCCGATGCAGTGTTTTGCCAGGAATGCGGGTCGCGTCTTGACGAGGCGTGCCCGGGCTGTGGCACGGCCAATCGGCTCGACGCGAAGTTTTGTAAGAAATGCGGCCAGCCCGTAGCCGTGAGGCCCCCGGCCGCGACGACGGTGAAATTCCCTCCTCCGGCGTCGTACACGCCAAAACACCTTGCCGAGAGGATTCTCACCTCCAAGAGCGCCCTCGAGGGCGAACGCAAGCTAGTCACCGTGCTGTTCGCCGATCTGAAGGGGTCGATGGAGCTGCTCGCCAATCGTGATCCCGAGGAGGCGCGCACAATCCTCGATCCGGTCCTCGAGCGGATGATGGAGGCGGTCCACCGCTACGAGGGCACGGTCAACCAGGTGATGGGCGACGGCATCATGGCGCTCTTCGGCGCGCCACTCGCTCACGAGGACCACGCGGTGCGTGCCTGCTATGCGGCACTCAGGATGCAGGAGAGTGTGAAGCAGTACGCGGACGAGGTGCGACGATCTCACGGGGCCGTCGTCAAGATCCGCGTCGGAATAAACTCCGGTGAGGTCGTTGTGCGCTCCATCGGCAGCGACCTGCGCATGGACTACACCGCAGTCGGTCAGACTACCCACCTCGCCGCGCGCATGGAGCAAATGGCGATGCCGGGCTCGGTCCTCCTCACGGCCGACGCCCTCCGACTCGCGGAGGGCTTCGTCGAAGTCAAGCCGCTCGGCCCGGTCAACGTCAAGGGCCTGAGCGAGCCGGTCCACGTCTTCGACCTCGAGGCCGTGGGGGCGTTCCGCACCCGCTTCGATCGCTCGCGAGCCCGCGGGCTCTCCGCGTTCGTCGGGCGTGACTGTGAAATGGCCGCGCTCGCCGCCGCGCTCGAGCGCGCGCGCGGCGGCGGTCAGGTCGTCGGCGTCGTCGCCGAGGCGGGCACCGGTAAATCGCGCCTGTGCGCCGAGTTCGTCGAGAGCTGTCGCGCGCGCGGGGTCCCGATCCTCGAGGGACGCGGCGTGGCGCACGGGAAGGCGATCCCGATGCTCCCCATGCTGGAGATGTGGCGCGCCTTCTACGAGATCGGAGATGGCGACGGTCCCGACACGACCCGCGCGAAGATTGCCGACCGCCTGCTCCTGATGGACGAGAGTTTCCGCGAGGTGCTGCCGTTCGTCTTCGACCTGTTCGGCGTACCGGACCCCGCGAACCCGTCGCCCGCGATCGACCCCGAGCAGCGGCAGAAACGCATCCACGGTGTCCTGAAGCGGATCCTCCACGACCCGGCCTACGGTGGGCTACGGGTGATCCTGCTCGAGGACCTGCCCTGGTTCGACGGCGCCAGCGACGCCTATCTCGAGACGACCGTCGACAGCCTCCCCGCCACCCGCGATCTCCTGCTCGTCACCTTCCGTCCCGAGTACCAGGCGCCCTGGATGCAGCGACAGTACTACCAGCAGCTGTCGCTCCAGCCGCTCGATCCCGAGGCGCTCCGCGCGCTCCTGCGCGATCTCCTCGGGGAGGATCCGAGCGTCGCGGCGCTGGCCGGGATCATCCACGCGCGCACCAAGGGCAATCCGTTCTTCATCGAGGAGGTGGTGCAGTCGCTCGTGGAGGGCGGTCAGCTGGCGGGAGGGCGGGGCGCCTACCAGCTGGCGACGCCGGTCGAGGCGCTGCAGGTGCCGGCCAGCGTGCAAGCCGTCCTGTCGTCGCGCATCGATCGGCTGCCGGAACTCGAGAAGCAGCTGCTCCAGACCGCCGCGGTGATAGGCAAGACGTTCAGCGAGGCGCTGCTCGGCCGGGTCATGGCGAGCCTCACGGCGATCGACGATACGGCGCTCGATCCGGCGCTCTCGGCGCTGGTAACGGCGGAGTTCCTGTACGAGGCGGCGCTCTATCCCCAGCTCGAGTACTCCTTCAAGCATCCGCTCACTCACGAGGTCGCGCAGCGCTCGCAGCTGCGCGAGCGGCGCGTTCGGGTCCACGCCGCGGTGGCCCAAGCGCTCACGGAGGCCGGTGGCAACCTCGACGAGCGCGCCGCGGAGATCGCTCGGCACTGGGACGAGGCGGGCGCTGCGAGCAAGGCGGCGCGGTGGCATCGGCACGCAGCGGAGTGGGCCGGCCTCTCCGATCCGCGCGAATCGTTGCGACACTGGCGGCGCGTTCGCGAGCTCGTCCCCGACGTGGAGGACGCCAGCGAGCGGAGCAACCTGGCGGTCCATGCGTGCGACCAGATTCTCTCGCTCGGCTGGCGGATGGGCGGCAGTGAAGAGGAAGCCGCGACCGCGTTCACCGAAGCGCGTGCGCTCGTGGAGAGTCTCGGTGATCGTGCCGCGCTGGCGCTGCTGGTCGGCCGGTACGGCCTCATGCGCTTCAGCGTCGCGGGGTCCGCCAGTGATTACGCTCGGTATGGCGAGGAGGCCGCACTCCTGGCACGCGATTGCGGTGATCCGAAACTGCGCGCGGCGATTGGGACGTTGCCCGCGTATGGGCATTTCCACGCGGGCGAGGGCCGGGCGGCGCTCGAGTGGACGGCGCGGGTCCTGGAGGAAGTCGGATCGGACAACGTGCTGGGCAAGGAGTTCGTGGGCTACAGCCCGCGCGCGGGCGCTCTCCACGTCCGCGCGCAAGCCCTCATGTTCTTGGGGCGCCTCACGGAGGCGTGGACCCAGGTCAGAGCGGCGCAGCACGTCGTGGAGGAATCGCGTGAGCTCGAGGTGTTCACCTGGATGCAGGTCACCCGGGCGTTGCTGGAGTACACGTGCGGGCGCGCCGAGTCCGGTCTGGAACACGGCCGTCGTAGCCTCGACATTGCCGAGAAGCTCGACAACGAGGCGTCCCGGATGGCCGCGTACGCAGCGCTCGGGTTGGCGCATCTGGTCGAAGGACAGCCGGCCGCCGCTCGGGACGCGTTCCGCGAGAGTGCCACCATCGCGCGGGATCGCCGCGTGGTGCGCGCGCTCCTTCCCCTGGTGCTGGCCGGACTCGCAGAGGCGCACCTGGCACTGGGCGAACCGACCGAGGCCGTGGCCACGGCGCGCGAAGGCATCGATCTGGGGCATACCGGTGGCTGCCTCTACAACGAGGCGCTTGCGCAGCTCGCTCTGACGGCGGCCCTGCTGGCGACGGATTGTGTCGGCCCCCGTGCCGAGATCGAGTCCGCTCTCGAACGCGCCGAGCACCTGGTCGCCTCGATCGAAGGTACCGCGCTGTCACCGCGAATCCTGGAGCTGCGCGGCCGCCTGGTCGCCGCAGTCGGCGACGCGCCGTCGTCCGAGCGGACGCTGCGGGAAGCCCTCGACCTTTACCGCGCGATCGGCGCCACCGGCCATGCCGACCGCCTCGCGCGGGAGCTCGAGCTGAGCGTTAAGACTCCGGTGAATCTAGCTTCAACGCATCGGCAGCTTGCCGCGCAACCATCACAAACCCCAGCCTACGGCTACGAACTAGGAGGTTCGCCATGAAGATCGTCGTTATCGGCGGCACCGGCCTGATGCTCGACACCGTGCGCGACGATTACGTGACGCAGCACCACGCATCGTGAAACGCTCGCGTCGGGCCACGGCGCCCGCGCACCAAGAACCGAAAGCGGCAATGCTGGAGCGGAGGGTGACATGCGGAAGAACAACGGCCAATGGATCCTCAAGTCTCGTCCCCAGGGCCTCGTGGAGCGCGCGAACTTCGAGTGGCGTGAAGAGCCGATACCGACGATCCGGGACGGCCAGTTCCTCGTGCGTAACCTCTGGCTCTCCTGCGATGCGACCCAGCGCCCGTGGATGCAGTTCGACACCTACATCCCGGCGGTGCCGCTCGGTGATGTCATGTACTCGGTGTCGGCCGGGCAGGTGGTCGAATCCCGACACGCAGACTTCAAGCCGGGCGACAAGGTCACCGGCGCCTGGGGCTGGCAGGACTACGCGGTCACGGACGGGTCCGGGCTGGTGCCGGCCACGAAAATTCCAGCCGGGGTCGATTTCCCGACTGCTCTGTCGCTATTCGGCATCACGGGACTGACGGCTTACTTCGGGCTTCTCGATCTCGCCGCCCCCAAAGCCGGCGACGTGGTCGTCGTGTCCGCCGCCGCCGGCTCGACCGGCTCGTTCGTCGCGCAGATCGCCAAGCTCAAGGGGTGCCGGGTCATCGGCATCGCGGGCAGCGAGAAGAAGTGCACCTTTCTCACCAAGGACCTCGGTCTCGATGGGGCGATCGATCATCGGCGCGAGGACGTCCCCGCTCGGCTTCGTGAACTG
>Ga0207646_10005092_pt1 | contig 13952 bp, 13 predicted proteins | sample KBSK5502metaG_FD_184343 | JGI IMG/M metagenome (GOLD analysis project Ga0207646, IMG submission 184343) | Corn, switchgrass and miscanthus rhizosphere microbial communities from Kellogg Biological Station, Michigan, USA - KBS K5-50-2 metaG... | ecosystem: Host-associated > Plants > Roots >... | reverse complement strand
CGTTGGGTTTACTCGGACTATGGTTCGCGTTGGAAGATGCCACGATCGAAAACGGTTGTTTGTGGGCGATTTCTGGCGGCCACAAGCTGGGATTGAAATCACGCTTTATGCGCGTGGAAGGCGGCGGCACGCGCTTCGAAGTGTTTGACTCAACGCCGTGGCCGGAAGACAAGTTACAACCTTTGGAAGTGAAGAAGGGTACTCTGATAGTGCTGCATCCGCTGCTGCCGCACCTCAGCCGCGAAAACCGATCATCAAAGTCGCGACAAGCCTATACGCTGCACGTCATCGATGCTGCGGTGGACTATCCGGAAGAAAATTGGTTGCAGCGATCGCCTGATATGCTGCTACGCGGATTTTGACTTTTCCTGACGGATCGCGGACATCCCTGTCCGCCAGCGGCGAAGCACGCTCGGATCTTACGGGAAGAATTATGGCTGTTCGCGCTGCGCGCTCAGGCCGACCGGATATCCGCGCTCCGAGCCTCCGCGGGAATTTTGATCATTCCACCGTCACCGACTTTGCCAGGTTCCGCGGTTGATCCACGTCGCACCCGCGACGCACGGCGATGTGATACGCGAGCAACTGCAGCGGAATGATCGAGAGGATTGGCGAAAGCAAATCGCTCGACGCAGGAATTTCGATCACGTGGTCTGAGACGACCGAAGACATCGCGTCGCCTTCCGTCAAAACCGAAATGACGATGCCTTCGCGGGCTTTTACCTCCACGATGTTTGAATGCGTCTTTTCATAGCGCAGCTCGGAAGGGCGATTGCCGGCTTCGCGCGTGTTGATGAACATCACCGGCAGCCGCTCGTCAATCAAAGCATTCGGGCCGTGCTTCATCTCGCCGGCCGGATAACCCTCGGCATGAATGTAGGAGATCTCTTTCAGTTTCAGCGCGCCTTCCAGCGCGATGGGGAAATTAATTCCCCGACCGAGGTAGAGAAAGTCAGTTACCCGGAAAAATTCCCGCGACAAGCCTTCAATCGCGTCCGCGTTATTCAGCAGATGCTCCATTTTCACGGGCAACTCCGCGAGTTGACGGCTGTGCGCCAAGCTCTGTTCGGGACTCAACTCACCGCGCAATTGGCCGAGATACAGGCCAAATAAATAAAGCGCAATCATCTGTGAAGTGAACGCCTTGGTTGACGCTACCCCGATTTCGGGTCCGGCATGCGTCAGGATTGTGCCGTCGGCTTCGCGAGTAATCATCGAGCCCTGCACATTACAGATGGCCAGAACCTTCACGCCGCGCTCTTTCACCTCGCGCAAAGCGGCGATGGTGTCCGCGGTCTCTCCGGATTGGGTGATAACCAACAGCAGAGTATTTTCATCCAGAACCGGGTCACGATAGCGAAACTCAGAAGCGTAGTCGACGTCAACATTGACGCGCGCCAGTTGTTCGATCATGTATTTGCCGGCCAGACCCGCATGGAGCGAGGTGCCGCAAGCGGCAATCTTGATCGAGTTCAACCGGCTGAAGTCGGCCTCGGTAATGTTCTTCATCTCGTCCAGAAAAACCCGGCCGGTGTCGAGCGAGATGCGGCCTTCCACAGTTTCACGCACGGCGCGCGGCTGCTCGTAAATCTCCTTCAGCATGAAATGCTTGAAGCCGCCCTTTTCCGCCTCGATCGGGTCCCAGGTGATCCGCTGCATCACCGGCTCGATTGGATCGCCGGCAAAATCAGTGACGCGCACAGAGTCCTTGGTCATCACGGCAATTTCGCCGTCGCCCAAAAAGAAAACGTCGCGCGTGTGCTCGAGGATTGCGGGGATGTCGGAAGCGACAAAGTACTCGCCCTTGCCCAGACCGATAACTACCGGAGGTCCCAGCCGGGCGGAAATAACCGTGTCGGGTTCGTCCGCGGAGAGCATCGATAACGCAAAGATGCCATGCAGTGCCTGGACAGTTTTGCGAACCGCCTCTTCGAACCCGTCGCCTTGCTTCAGATGCTCTTCGATCAAGTGCGCGACAATTTCGGTGTCGGTTTCGGTAACGAAGTTATGATCTTTCTTTCGCAGTTCGTCTTTTAACTGCAGATAGTTTTCGATGATGCCGTTGTGGACGACGACGACGCGGCCGCTACAGTCGCGATGCGGATGGGCATTCTCTTCAGTTGGACGGCCGTGCGTTGCCCAGCGCGTGTGGCCAACGCCATAGGTGCCGTCGAGCGGTTTCTGGCGCAACACTTCCTCGAGGTTGCGCAGTTTGCCTTCGGCGCGGCGAATTTTCAGTTGATGATTCTCGTCGACGACGGCGATGCCCGCCGAGTCATAACCGCGGTATTCAAGCTTGCGCAGCCCGTCGATTATCAACGGCACGACCTGTTTGTTTCCGACGTATCCGACTATTCCACACATAAGATACCAGGCAGTAGGCAGTCGGCAGGAAAAAACTCCCTGTGCCGCACCTTTCTCATCCTCATGATTTCGAACCTTTTGTAAGTCGTTTCTTAACCTTCGCCGGCACGCCTGCGACCATTGTATTGGGCGGCACATCTTCGGTTACGACCGAACCGGCAGCAGTCACTGAGCCTCTACCGACGCGCACGGGCGCGACCAGCATTGTATCCGAACCGATTCTCACATTGTCTTCGATTACAGTGGGATGCTTGTGCTTGCCGTCGTAATTGCACGTCACCGTCCCGGCGCCGATGTTGGTATCCTCGCCAATGGTTGCGTCACCCAAATAGCTGAGGTGCATGACCTTTGTCCCCCGGCCAATCCGAGACTTTTTGACTTCGACAAAGTTGCCCACCACCGCGCGTTCTTCCGTCTGCGCATTCATCCGCAGGTGCGCAAAAGGTCCCACCGCGCAATCATCGGCAATTTCAGAATCGATGATCACACAGTGATCCTTAACCGTGACTCTATTGCCGAGCCGCGAGTCCTTGATCCGCGCGCCCGGAAAAATCTCGCAGCACTCTCCAATGACTGACTTGCCTTCGATATGCACATCGGGATGGATTACGCAGTCGCTACCGATCTGCGCTTCATCACTTACGTAAGCGTGAGAAGGATCGACGAAGGTTACACCTCCTTCGGTCATCAGGCCCCGAATTGTGCGACGACGCAGAAGGTTTTCGAACTCAGCGAGTTCGGCGCGGGTGTTTATGCCCGATACTTCACGCCCATCCTGATGTTGATAGATCGTCACCACCTCTCCGTCGTCGCGCAGGATGCCGGGCACATCGGTCAGATAGTACTCACTCTGACTGTTGGTCGGTTGCACACGCGCCAATGCGGCGAAGAGTTTTCGGCGATCAAAGCAGTAAATGCCGGCATTGATTTCGCGAAGCTGGCGCTCTTCGTCGGTGGCATCCCTTTGCTCGACAATTTTCGCGAAGCGGCCATTGTGGTCGCGCACGATGCGCCCATAACCGGTCGGATTGTCGAGTCGGACGGTCAGCATCGTGCAGGCAGCCTGATCCGCGTCGTGCCGCGCGATCAGCGCTCGCAGGGTTTCTGCGCGCACCAGCGGAACATCGCCCGAAAGAATCAGGACTGTAGAATCCGCTTGACCCATTTGGCCATGCGCCGCCATCACCGCGTCGCCGGTTCCGCGTTGTTCCGACTGAGTAACAAAGATAGCCTGCCCGGCGCCGAGTTCATTGTCCACTGCCGATTCAACCTCACTCGCCTGATGGCCAACGACTACATAAACCCGGCTCGGACCTAAGGCAGCGGCGATCGAAGAAACATGCGCGATCAAAGGCCGACCACTCAGCTTGTGCAGGACCTTGGCCACGCGCGATTTCATCCGCGTGCCAAGGCCGGCGGCGAGAATAAGCACATCGAGAGGCATTTTCGGGTCGCTCTGATCCAGCCGTGCGGTCATGGGGTCTTTTCTTGTTTCTCGGTTGTAAACCAGGACTCGACGGCGAGCGGCACAGCCAGGGATCCTTTTTCGCTGCAAGCAATCACAGCTCGGGCGAGACGCTCAGAGTCATGACGCACCATCTCGCCCGCGTCCAGCAGGTCAGCACGAACGATTTGCACGCCGCCCGACAGCGTGGGCTCGTCGCCGAGTCCGACTTGAAAGGCTCCGTCGGCCCGATAGAGTTCGGCTTGCCGGGGGCTGATCGCGCGATGGTTGACCAGGACATAATCAAAGCGAATCTGTGGCGCGTACTTCGTTACTATTTCCAGATGTTTCCGCAGATCGTAACCATCGGTCTCGCCCGGCTGGGTCATTAGATTAGCGATGAATATCTTTGTCGCGCGCGCTTCCCCAATTGCCTCGGCGACCCGGGCGACCAGGAGGTTGGGCACCATACTCGTATACAACGATCCTGGGCCAATCGTGATGACGTCGGCTGCATGAATTGCCCTCAGGGCTTCAGGCAGCGGCTGACACTGTTCAGGCTCGAGCCTGAGGCGACTGATTGGGGTCCGCTCGGCGGTGATTTGAGTCTCGCCATGTACTTCGCGGCCGTCCACCAACTCAGCGACCAGTCGCACGTCGTCAACCGTAGCTGGAAAGATGTGACCTTTGCTGGCGAGGACTTCAGAAGACAATCGGACTGCTTCGACGAAATCCCCGGTTACCTCAGTCAGAGCCGCCAGGAATAAGTTTCCGAAACTGTGCCCGGCAAGATCGCCAGAGCCGCTGAATCGATAGCGAAACAAGCGAGCGAGCAGCGTCGAGTCTTCAGAGAGAGCGATCATGCAATTACGTATGTCGCCTGGCGGAAGCATCTGCAGCTCTTCTCTGAGACGTCCCGAACTGCCTCCGTCATCCGTGACGGTAACAATGGCGGACAGTGAATCCAGCCAGGTCCCGTCAACGTTCCCGCCGACAAATCGCTTCAGGCCCGCCAACAAGGTTGAGAGACCGGTACCTCCGCCTATAGCGACTAGCTTCAGGCTGCGATTCGCGTCCAGGTTCTGCAAGTATTTGCTCCAGGTGTGGCTCTACGGTGATGTCTAAACACGAATGATACCCGAAAGGTAAATGCTTTCAAAACAGCTTATGCAAAGATGCGATCGGATTTGGAGGCTGAGTTGCGGGGAAGGATCGTTTGTCGAATCACTTTTAGCTGAGGGGAATCGACACTACTCACGAGCGGCAAAGACTAAGAGTTCAAATTCCGGATCACTTCGGAGCGGGTTTAGATCCTGATCCCGCTGGGCCCGAATTCGCAGATTGGGTTGAATGTCGAGGGCCTTGCGCAGTGACTTTAGCGCGGTGTCGATTGCACCCAGTCGTGCTCTGGTCGCAGCCAATCCATAGTGAATGTGAGCAGCCTCAGGTTCACGTCTAAGCGCCCGCTCAAAAAGCTCCTGAGCTGCGACATAGTCGCCTCGATTCAGCTCAATGACCCCTCGGTCGTAAAGGGAATCGGCGTCACGCGGCAGCGCCAGCTCGGTGCGCAATCTTGCCTCGGCCACAGCAAGATAGGTCCGAGCCCGGGCGGTCACTTCAGACACTGTGGAATATTTCTCAACCAGGCTGCGAAACAGATTGCGCGCTTCGGCAAAACGCCCGCGAGAAAATTCTTTATGCGCAGCTTCAAAGGCGCTCAGCGCTGCCGCCTCGTCGTGCGTCGGCTTTGGCGGTGGCGATGGTGGAACCGGCTTCTTAAGGACCAGCGGTCTTCTGGCTTGTATCGGTTTCGCCTTGAGAACGCGCCCACCGGCCTTTTTGACTGACGTGACTGAATGACGGCTTACTTTTGTCGGCTTCCTGGATTTCGCCAGGGTTTTGGCGGTACCACGTTTTGCCGCAGCCACTCGCGGCTTTGACTTGTGCTTCGCGGCCCCCACCTTTGCAGCTTTCCGAGCCCGCGCTTTTCCGGCAGGTGAACGTTTGGTGGCCGGTTTCAAACGCGTGGACTTGCCCGCCAAAACACGCTTGCGGGTTGATGATGTCGCGGATGAATGACGCGAGGCGGAGCGTGTGCCAAGTCTCTTCACGCTCTTGGTGATAGGACTGCTCATGCGCAAAGCCCTCTTTTTGAAAGACCCTTTGCTGGAAAAACTACGTCGAGAAACTCGCAAAAGCTTAGCATAGCTCAGCGTGTAATTCAACGAAAGAATAGGGTTTGCGGCTAAGAGTTAGGGATATGTTGAACTCTTACGGCAACGGAGCAACCATGAAAAACACTTGAAGCGCTCGGAAGCCCGTGTTAATGTGACTCGTGAGCTTTGGCGATTGCGTTTTGACTCGCCGAAGCGAGGACGGATTCGCTGACAGGTGCGGGCTGACGAAACCGTCCGGCCCCGTTAGTCTGCTTTCGTTCCCAGGGCGAAAGTTTTGTCCTTCCCGTAAAATCCGCTCGTTGTTTCCAGACCGATCGAAAAGTTCTCTCGATGGCCAACAGCCCAATCTTAATCCGCGAGCAGCGTTATCATCAGATTAAGGCACTCTTGGCGCGCCTGCGCCTGGACGCATCCGCGCGTCTGGTAGTGCTGGTTGATAAGGATGGCCAACAGATCGCCGTTCATGGAGAGTTGGGTGAGCTTGATACCACCAGCCTGGCCTCTCTGGCTGCCGGCAACGTGGCTGCGACGGGTGGCATGGCAAAGTTAATCGGAGAGCGAGAGTTTCCCACCTTGTCGCACGAAGGCGAGCGGGAGAGTATTCACATCAGCGTGATCGGGAGGGTCCTGCTGCTTGTCGTTTTCGACGATAGATCGAGTCTTGGCCTCGTCAAGCTTCGTTCCAAACAGGTTTCTCAAGAATTAGCCCAGGCATTCGCGGAGGTTGAACGAGACTCACAGGCATCCGCCGCGGACGGTTCGCTCCCATTCGGCGAAATTACCGATGAGGAGATTGACAGCCTTTTTTCGCAGCCCTAGACCAAAAGTTCTTTGAGTTCGGATGTTGAGAACTCAGCCAACTAAAGCCTCTATGACATTCATTAACTACGCATCGCGAGAGATAAATTGCAAGATTGTGTATTACGGTCCCGGTCTGTGCGGCAAGACTACTAACCTGCAACACATCTACGACTCTACTGCTGCACAATCAAAGGGAAAGCTGATTAGCCTGGCAACGGAAACTGACCGGACGCTGTTTTTCGATTTCATGCCGCTTGAGCTGGGTACCGTACGCGGGTTCAAGACCCGTTTTCACCTCTACACGGTTCCGGGCCAGGTCTTTTATGAAGCGTCGCGCAAGTTAATTCTGAAAGGCGTGGATGGGGTGGTGTTCGTTGCCGATTCACAGGAAGAGCGGATGGATGCGAACATTGAATCGCTCTACAACCTTGAAGAAAACCTGCGCTCATACGGCTATGAATTGATGAAACTTCCTTACGTGCTCCAACTGAATAAGCGCGACTTGCCCAACGTCGTACCCCCGGCAGATTTGACCGCTGAACTACAGCGGAAGGGTGAACCGGTTGTCGAAGCAATAGCTTCTAACGGTGTTGGAGTTTTCGATACTCTGAAGGCGGTTGCGAAACAGGTACTGACTGAGCTGCGAAAGAGTTAGCCGTGCTCGCCCGATTTTTGCCGGAGCTTATGCGATTGGCTTGACCATCAGGAGTCCGTCGCCGCCGTTCGAATAGTATCTGGGCAAGCGCTGGGTGACTGAGTAGCCCAGGCTCAAATAGAGTTTTTGCGCGGAAACATTAGCAGCGCGAACCTCAAGACGAACAATCCGCACATGCCGCTGGCGAAATCCAGCTTCGATTCTATCCATCAAGCAACTGGCCAGACGCCGGCGCCGATGCTCGGGAGCGATGCCGATAGTAGTGATGTGCCCGGTGTGATCGGGCTCGAGCAACCCGATTACAAAGCCCGCCATGGCGCTGCTTTGCGTGACTACTCGATAGGAAACCGATTCCGACGCGGTCAGCAGATATTCAAAAGTGTCGCGGCTATACGCTTCGCCGTCGACGAAGCATCGCTGATCGAGACGCCAACACTCATCGAGTTGGGCAATAGTGAGCGGCCGCAGATCGTAGCGCGCGTTAATCGGCGGCACTAGCGTAATGTTGGGCTGGCTCGGCTCAGGCGTCGCCTGCCGATTATTCGGCCACCATTTCGGACGAAACTTTTTGAGAACTGCCATAACTCGACTGCTAACCCTCTGGAAAAGCTAAAGTGCGTGGCGGAGATTATAGCCTGTTAACACTGCTCGTTTACAAGTGTCAGCGTCGTCTCTGGAGTAAGTCACAGGATTAGCATGCAGTCACCGTAGCTATAAAAGCGGTAATGTTTCTCTACGACATCGCGGTAGGCCGCGAGAACTAATTCGCGCCCGGCGAAAGCGCTCACGAGTATCAGCAGAGATGAGCGTGGTAAGTGAAAATTCGTCAACAGCGCACTAACGACGCGGAATTTGTACCCGGGAATAATCGTCAAATCTGTCGCACGTGACCCGGCGGCGATCTCACCATTTGAGCCAACCGCCGATTCCAGCGCGCGGGCGGTAGTTGTGCCCACCGCAAACACTCGGCAGCCTTCAGCGCGCGCGCGATTAATTGATTGCGCCGCGTTGTCGGGAATCGAGAACCATTCAGGCGCGACAGCATGGCTCCTGATGTCGTCAACTCGCACCGGCTCGAATGTCCCGTACCCAACGTGCAGAGTGATCTGCGCTACTCGCACGCCCCGCTCTTTCACCCGGGCCAGCACTTCGGGGCTGAAGTGCAATCCCGCTGTGGGAGCGGCAATGGCGCCCCGCTGGCTGGCGTAAATTGTCTGGTAACGCTCTCGATCGCCGTCGGCCGAACCTTGTTCGCGCTTGATGTAGGGAGGCAGAGGCGGCTCGCCGATTTGGTCGACTAGGCTGTCTAAATCATGTCCAGGTTCAAATCTGATTACTCGCACGCCGCCTTCAAGCGCCTCAATCACCTGAGCCTGAAGCTTCGAGGTACCAAAAACAATTCGTGCTCCTTTTTGCAGGCGCCGCGCGGGCCTGGTTAACGCCTGCCAAAGGTTTGGTTCGATTTCGCGCAAGAGCAGAAGCTCAACCGCGCCACCTGAGGGTGCCCGTTCGCCGCGCAACCGAGCGGGAAACACCCGCGTGTTATTCAGCACTAGAACATCGTTCGCGCGTAGGTTATCGGGGAGGGAAGCGAATTGGGAATCGTACCAGGTTTGGCTGGCCCTTTTGACAATCAACATACGCGAAGCATCGCGGCGCGCCAGAGGCTCTTGCGCAATTAACTCTTCAGGAAGGTCGTAGTCGAATTCAGAGAGGTGCATGCCCAGCATTCAACTTTCTGAAGAACCGAGGCAGGACCTAGGAAAACGAAGCAGAGGGAACGTTAACTACAGGTGCCCCAAGTGGGTGTTCCATGTGCTCGCGATGGAACACACCCGTCAATTGCGCGCCGAACAGCAAAACGAGGCTGGAGACGTATCCCCAGGTCAGTACCGCCACGACCGCGCCGACCGAGCCGTAAATTTGATCGTAATGAAAGTAATTCAGGCTCCACGCAAAAAGATATTTCGCCCCTTCCCAGAGGAGGCCGGCAATAACGGAGCCCGGAATGGTGTCACGCAGAGTCACGTGTGCGTTCGGCATGAAGCGATAGACCAATGCGAAGAGGGCAACGGTCACCAACAAGCTGAACAGCGCGAAGACAACCTGCCAGAACAAGCTGCCGACTGAGGCGAGAAACCGGTAATTTTCAAGCTGTCTGGGCGAAAGACGACCGGCGATTTCCTGCAATCCCACCAATACCGATGTAGCGAGCACGGAAACTGATAGCAGTAACCCGGCGATTCCGATCATTCCCAAAGTCAGCGCCCGGCCGTGGAGAAAAGTGCGCGGCGTCGTGCCCCAGATGCGATTGAGCGCGCGCTCAACCACCGAGAAGACCCACGAGCCGGCCCACAAGACAATTACGCCGCAGGTAATCATTACCTCTGTGCCAATGCCGGAAAGGGAACGAATAGTGTCCTGCAGAAACTTACTTGAACCCGGATAGACCTGCACGATGTGGTGGACCATCTGGTTGCCGGCGGCAATTCGATTGCTGAGAGCCAGCAGCAGCAACAAGGCCGGAAACAGAGTCAGTAATCCAAAGTAACTCATCGCCGCGGCTGAGGTGAACAGGTCGTTTTCATGAAACTGATGCACCGCATGCGAGATCATGCGCCGCCATGGTGAGCGGTTGCGAACTCCGAAGGAATGTCTTGAGAAGCGTTTCATCCTAAATCAGTGCTTTGTTCTTTGTCCTTCGCACTTGCTTGACCGTCACGTGCTCCCAGGTGAAGAGAACAAAGTACAAAGGTCAAAGCAGGCTCAATTTATGGAGAATCAAACAAACTCGGCCGCTGCTGGCCGGTCCTGATTCCAAAGTGTTGATAAGCGAGTTGGGTTGCCATCCGGCCTCGCGGCGTGCGATTGAGAAAACCGATCTGAATCAAGTAGGGCTCGATGATTTCTTCGATTGAATCTTTCTCTTCATGAATCGCCGCCGACAGCGTGCCGACACCTACCGGCCCGCCCTCAAATTTTTCGATGATCGTCAGAATTAACTTGCGGTCCATTTCATCCAGACCGTAGGTATCGACTTCCATGCGGTTAAGCGCATCCACTGCGACTTCATGCGTGATGCGACCGTCGTAATCGACCTCGGCATAATCGCGCACGCGGCGCAACAAGCGGTTGACGATTCGCGGCGTGCCGCGCGCGCGCCGGGAAATTTCCCGCGCCCCGGCTTCTTCAATCTCGACATTTAGAATGCCGGCTGAGCGTTTGCAAATTGTCTCCAGGTCTTCGTGTGGATAAAAGTCCAAATGAAAACCGATTCCAAAGCGTCCGCGCAAAGGCGCCGTGATCAATCCGGCCCGCGTCGTGGCTCCAACCAAAGTAAACTTGGGCAATTCGAGTTTGATCGAGCGCGCACCCGGTCCCTGGCCAATCAAGAGGTCGAGATTAAAGTCCTCCATCGCCGGATACAATTTTTCTTCCAGGGCCGGCAACAGCCGATGGATTTCATCGATGAAGAGGACGTCGCCCTCCTGAAGGTTCGTTAGTAAGGCGGCAATGTCGCCGGTCTTTTCTATTGCCGGACCCGAAGTTGAGCGCAGTTGGGCGCCCATTTCGTTGGCAATTATGTGCGCCAGCGTGGTTTTCCCTAAACCTGGCGGCCCAGTCAGCAGCACGTGATCCAGCGCTTCACGCCGTTTCAACGCGGCCTTGATGTATACGCGCAGATTCTCTTTCGCTTTGGTCTGGCCTATGTAATCGGCGAGATGCGTCGGACGCAGAGACAGATCGTACTGGCGATCTTCTTCGGTTGGGGTCGCGCTTAACGCTTCGGCTGCTCTGGTCGCTTTGGCCATTGATCAGTTGAATTGTGGATGCGAAGCGAGCTGTTGGTCAACTTCTCCGTGTTCTCCGTGTCTCCGTGTTGTTCATACCTTTAGATTTACCACGGAGACACGGAGGTCACAGAGAGAGTTATGCTTTCGCCAGCGAACGCAAACTACGACGCAAGATCACTTCGACTGAGAGTTCCCCGCCTTCGTCGATCGCCGTCTTGACCGCTTTTTCAGCGGCCACTTTTTGGTAGCCGAGATTCGCCAGCGCCGACATGGCGTCGTTATGGATTGAATCTTCAGTAATGGGGCCGCCGGCAGTCGCAGCTTTCGCCGCGAATTCTTCTTCCAAAGCCGCCGATGACAGGGCCGCGATCCTATCGCGCAGATCGACGACCAAACGCTCGGCGGTTTTTCTTCCTACTCCCGGAATCGCCACCAGCCGCACCAGGTTGTTGGTGCGAATCGAAGCGATCATCTCGTCCGCATTCATCCCGGATAACAACTTAATCGCCAGTCCGGGTCCGACGCCGTTGACTGAAATCAATTGCAGGAAAAGTTCGCGCTCGCGCGCCGTTTTGAAACCAAAAAGCTGAATTGCATCTTCGCGCACGTGCGTATAGATGCGAAGCTGCACGGGCGAACCTGCGTCGCCCAGCTCATAAAAAGTCGAAAGCGGTATTGCGACTTCATAACCCACGCCGCCAACATCGACAATCGCCGATGTGGCTTGTTTCGAAAGCAAAGTGCCTGAAAGATAAGCGATCATGTTTGGAGTGCGGGCGACTTGTCGCCGCTTTTTAAGCGCTGTCCCTTACATTACCAGACTGTAAACGGCGCTCGATTATCGCGTAAGGAATTTGCAATCGCAAATCTACTGCTTTCCGGTGCAGCCATCTCAGCGTTATACTTGGGGTGAGTTAAGACATGAAGCGTGAAAAGATTTCTGAGTTGACCACAAATCGTCTGAGCGTCTATCTGCGTTGCCTGAACGAGCTGGCGTCTGCTGGAGTCAAGACGGTCTCGTCGCAGGAGTTGGCGGAGCAATTCAATCTCAACTCAGCGCAAATTCGCAAAGACCTGGGTTACTTTGGCGAGTTCGGTGTGCGCGGGACTGGGTATTTCATCAACGACCTGAGGGAACACCTGACGAAAATTCTCGGGCTTGATAAACCACATCACGTCGGCATCGTCGGCGCCGGAAGACTGGGAACGGCGTTGGCAAATTACAACGGCCTTTCGAAATCAAATTTCGCCGTCGTCGCCCTGTTCGACAACGATGGAGAGAAAATTGGGCAGCGGGTCGGGCCGGATCGGATTCCCGTGCACGATGTGAAGAAGATTGCCAAAATCGTGCGCGACGAAGAAATCGATGTCGCGGTGATCGCCGTGCCGGCGCGAGTCGCGCAGCGAGTCCTGAATCAAATTACTAGCGCGGGCGTGAAAGCAGTTTTGAACTTTGCGCCGGCGCCGCTCACGGCGCGTCTGGGTGTGAAAGTGAAGACGGTTGATCTGACAACTTCGCTGGAGTCGCTCTCATACTTTCTGGCGCGCCCACAATCTGCCCGTTTGACCAAGGCGCGACGCCAGCATTCGGAATTGGATAAGGTTGAATCCAGCGATAGCTCGGAACTTTAGATTGAGCCCTTTGCCAACTGGTTTGATGTTAATCTTGAAGAAATAGAAAAGAGACGATAGTTGGACGAACAAACCGCCAGACGCGACCTGCTTCGAATTTGCCATTTAATGTACGAGCGCAGTTATGTCGTTTCGTCTGATGGCAATGTGAGCGTCCAACTCGACGATGGTCGGGTGCTGGCGACGCCGACGATGGCCTGTAAAGGGCGAATGACGGACGACCTGATTGCGATTACAGATCTGGAAGGCCGTTCGCTTAATGATCAACACGCGTCGAGCGAACTCGCGATGCATCTTCTGATTTACCGCGAACGCTCCGATGTGAAGGCTGTCTGTCACGCGCATCCGCCACACGGAACCGCTTTCGCTGTCGCGGGATTAGCCATCGATCAGCCGATTCTGTCTGAAGTGATCCTAACGCTTGGTTGCGTGCCGCTAGCTGAATACGGCACGCCTTCGACAGACGAGTTGACGGACGCGATGCGGCCTCTGGTCAAACACCACAACGCGCTGCTGATGGCCAATCACGGAGCGGTCGCTTACGGCTCGGATCTGTGGCAAGCATTCGATCGGCTCGAAACCCTCGAGCACACGGCCAAGATCGCAATTCTCTCGCGCGTGCTCGGTGGTTCGCGAAATCTGCCTCCAGATGCTATCGAGAAGTTAATTAACGTGCGTGAAGCGGCCGGCTATCTCGATTCTGGCGCGCGATGTCAGGCTTGCGGTTATCTGCATGAGACCAGCCTGGCGTGTCCGACGGGTGATCGCCCGGCGGCGCCTTCGTTTTCCTCTTCGTCGAATGGAGCCGGCAAAGTATCGCTGACCCGTGAAGAATTGGTTGAGCTGTTAACCGAAGCAGCGCGACTAAAGAGTTCGTAAACTGCGAATCGTAAACCGTGAACAGCAAGGCGGCGGGACTATGCTATGCTGTTCGCGATCTACGATTGACGATTTACGAATCACGCTTCTCACAGGAGAAACTGAATGCAAGAAGCACTGGGAATGGTGGAAACCAAAGGTCTGGTGGCAATGATTGAAGCAGCCGATGCCATGGTCAAGGCCGCTAACGTTACGCTGGTTGGTTA
>Ga0207646_10005091_pt1 | contig 13952 bp, 11 predicted proteins | sample KBSK5502metaG_FD_184343 | JGI IMG/M metagenome (GOLD analysis project Ga0207646, IMG submission 184343) | Corn, switchgrass and miscanthus rhizosphere microbial communities from Kellogg Biological Station, Michigan, USA - KBS K5-50-2 metaG... | ecosystem: Host-associated > Plants > Roots >... | reverse complement strand
CGGTCGTGAATGGGCCCTGGAAGAACTCCGCGGCCTTGATGACCCGCTCGCCCGACTCGGAGCGGGCCACGAAGTCCGCGTCCAGTGCAAGCATCACCGAGCCCCAGTCGCCTTGCGGGTCGGCGTGGCAGATCGAGCCGCCGACCGTCCCCTGGTTGCGGATGAGCGGGTCGGCGATCCAGTGCGCGGCCTCAGGGAGGATCGGGCACAGGGTTCTGAGCTCGGTGTTGGACTCCACCTGAAAGTGGCGCGTCAGGGCGCCGATGTGGAGGTGACCGTCCTTGCGCTCGACACCCGCCAGGTTCGGCAAGCGCCCGATGTCGACCACCAGGGCCGGCTGGGAGAAACGCAGCTTGAGCAGCGGGATCAGGCTCTGGCCGCCCGCCATGACCTTGGCTTCCTCGCCTCGCTGCCGGAGGATGTCGACGGCCTCCGCCAGTGACGCCGGCGCGCGATAGTCGAAAGCGGCTGGAAACATTCTTCAGCACCTCCTCGAAACCGACGAGCCGGTGCCGCGTCCCTGGGGTCCCCACAAACTCACGGCTTTGCCTCTGAGTTTGTGGGGGTTCTTGGCGGCAATCGCGGTATAGCACCGCCTCGATACCATGTCAAACACAGTGGTGACGGAGGCCGTCAAGGCTCTCAGCGCCGAGGAGATCACCGAGCTGTGCACTCGGCATACGCTCTACGACTGGTCCGCGCAGGCGGGCCTCAAGCCGATGGCGGTGGCGAGCGCCAAGGGCGTCCGCTTCACGACCGTCGACGGCCGGCGTTTCATCGACTTCAACAGCCAGCTGATGTCGGTCCACGCCGGCCACGGCGACCGCCGGATCATCGAGGCGATCAAAGCGCAGGCTGACCGCCTGCCTTACATCAGCCCGTTCCTGGCCACCGAGGTGCGCGCGCGGCTGGGCCAGAAGCTGGCCGAGCTCCTTCCGGGCGACATCGACAAGGTCTTCTTCACGCTGGGTGGCACCGACGCCAACGAGAACGCCATCAAGATGGCTCGCGCGGTCACCGGCCGGCCGAAGATCATGGCCCGCTATCGCTCATATCACGGCTCCACCGGCACCGCCGTGCAGGCGACTGGCGATCCGCGGCGCTGGCCCAACGAGCACAGCGCCGGCATCGTGCACGTGCTCGACCCTTACCACGGCATCGAGCGCGGCTGGGACGACGCGGAGCCGGCGCTGCGGCAGCTCGAGGAGACGATCCGGCTGGAGGGCCCCGAGACGATCGCCGGCTTCCTGCTCGAGCCGATATCCGGCACCAACGGGGTCCTGATCCCGCCTGACGGCTATCTCCAGGGCGTGCGCGAGCTGTGCGACCGCCACGGGATCCTGATGATCTGCGACGAGGTCATGAGCGGCTTCGGCCGGACTGGCCGGTGGTTTGCGGTCGACCACTGGGGCGTCGTCCCTGACCTGATCACGCTGGCCAAAGGCCTCACCAGCAGCTACGTCCCGCTGGGCGCGGTCGGCATGCGGCCGCATATAGCGAAGTACTTCGACGACCACGTTTTCTTCGGCGGACTCACCTACAACAGCCACCCACTAGGCTGCGCGGCGGCGCTCGGCGCCATCCAGGCGTACGAAGAGGACGACATGGTCGGGAACGCGAAGCGCATGGGCGCAGTGCTTGCGCGGCACCATCAACGGCTCATGGAGCGGCACCCCAGCGTGGGCGCGGTCCGCTCGATCGGGCTCTTTGGCGCCATCGAGCTGGTGCGGAGCCGCAAGACGATGGAGCCGCTTGCCCCTTTCAACGGCACATCGCCCGAGATGAAAGCGATCGTGCAAGCGCTGCTCGACGCAGGCCTGTTCACGTTTGTGCGCTGGAACACGATCATGACCAACCCGCCTCTGTGCATCAACGAGGCGGAGCTCGACGAAGGCTTCGAGATACTCGACACAGCCCTTGAGATCGGAGACCGCGCAGGCGTCTGAGGACGCGGTCCGAGCGCTGCAGCTCGAGAAGCTGCGCGCCGGATTGCGTCAGGTGTTGAGGTCGAACCCGTTCTGGCGCGGACGCCTGCACGACGTGACCGGATGGGGCGACTTCGAACGCCTGCCGATGACCACCAAGGCCGAGCTGCTCGCCGACCAGGCCTCAAACGCGCCGTTTGGGACCAACCTCACGTTCTCGCTGGAGGAATACACGCGGCTTCACCAGACCTCGGGCTCGAGCGGGGACCAGCCGCTGCGGTGGCTCGACACGCATCAGTCCTGGGATTGGTGGCTGCGCATCTGGGCCGATCACGTCTACCAGGCCGCGGGCGTGACACCGGCCGACCGTGTCTTCTTCGCATTCTCGTTCGGGCCCTTCATCGGCTTCTGGTCGGCGTTCAGCGGCGCCGAGCACCTCGGTGCGATGGCCATCTCGGGCGGCGCGATGACCACCGAGCAGCGCATCCGCAACCTGCGCGACGTCGGCGCGACTGTGCTGCTGGCGACTCCTACATACGCGCTGCGAATGGCCGACAAAGCCCAGGAGCTGCACCTGGACCTCGCATCGTCGGACATCAGGCTCACGATCCACGCGGGCGAGCCGGGCGCGAGCATCCCGTCGACGCGCTCCGCCATCGAGGCCGCGTACATGGCGGTGTCGTTCGATCACACAGGGATGACCGAGCTCGGACCGACCGGGCACAGCTGCACCCAGAGGGACGGCATCCACCTGATCGAGAGCGAGTTCATCTTCGAGGTGGTCGATGCCAAGGGCCGGCCCGCGCTGGAAGGCGAGCTGGTCGCCACCAACCTCGGACGCTGGGGTTCACCACTTTTTCGGTACCGAACCGGCGACCACGTGAGCCTGTCGCGCGAACCCTGCTCTTGCGGCAGCTCGTTCGTGAAAGTCGTCGGAGGCATCCGGGGCCGAGTCGACGACATGTTCACCGTGCGCGGGGTGAACCTGTATCCGTCGCAGGTCGAAGACATCGTCCGCCGCCACCCGGCGGTGCGCGAGTTCGTCATCGAACGCCGCACGGTGCAGCGCATGGACGAGGTCGTGCTGGTGGTCGAGATGGCCGAATCCAATGCCCCCACCGACCGCCTCGAGGCGGACCTGCGGCAGGCTCTCGGCGTCCGGATCAGCTGCCGGGTCGTGCCCGCCGGGACGCTGCCGCCGAGCGAGCTGAAGGCGAGACGAATAGTCAACGCCCCGTCCTGATCGCTCACATATAAGGAAGAGGCCGGACCTCGCGGCCCGGCCTCACGAGAGGGGAGGAAGGGTTCAGGGCGTGGACGACGGCACGCCGACGGCCGCCGGCACCGCCAACGGGATCACGTGAGGCGGCAGCAGGGGCCCAGGGGCGTCGTTCGCGCCTCCGTTCAGTGTGCGGAGACGCCCGCGACGCCCATCGCGCCAGTGCCTCGAGCGCGGAGGTGCCGGCGTGCGGACGACGGGGTCGAGCACCCGGACCAGCTCAGCGTTGAGGAACCTGTCGAAGTCGTCCATATGAATGAGAAACGCGTGCCTCAAGTGAAGTACCGAGGCGGGGCGACCTAGGCGGCTCGGGCTTCCTCCACGGGCTGTTCGCGGTCGAGCTCGTGTACGAACCGGACCATCCGCAGCCGCAGCGGGCCGGGGCGGAGGACCCTCACTGCCAGCCGGGCAAGGGGTCGGAGTGGAGCGCGTGCCGGTGCGATGTAAAGGGGTCTGCGCGCGTCCATACGACATGGAAACGCGCGCTGTGCCGCGAGTATTTTTCGCGCGCGCACAGTTACCACGTTTGTGTGACGGCATCCGCGTTGCCCTGGGCGTTTTCACTTAGAGCGCTTACTAATGGGAAGCAACGGCCACGTACCGTGCAGGTCGCAAGGCATGCTGCATCGCTTGCTGCGCGGCGATCGCCGCGTTGCATTCGTGCTTTCCGGCGGGGCGAGCCTGGGCTCCATCCAGGTCGGGATGCTCAAGGCGCTTTTCGAGGCCGGGATCGAGCCGGACTTCCTCGTCGGCACATCGGTCGGTGCCGTCAACGCGGCGTGGATTGCCGGCTGGCCAAGCGCAGAGGGAATCACCAGGCTCGAAGAGATCTGGCTCGGCTTGCGTCGCGAGGACGTGTTCCCGCTGGGTTGGGCGGCTGCCTCCGGCCTTCTCGGCAAGACCAACCACCTGTTCTCGAATGGAGCGCTCCGCAACCTGCTGGAACGGAACCTGCCGTACAAGCGGCTCGAGAACGCCACCGTCCCGGTGCACGTGGTCACGTCAGAGCTCAAGAGCGGACGCGCCGTCATTCTCTCGAGCGGACCCGCGGTGCCCGCCTTGCTGGCCAGCAGCGCGATCCCAGGCCTGTTTCCGCCGGTGACCATCGGCAGGCGCGACCTCGTGGATGGCGGCGTCGCGAACCACACCTCCATCGACGCGGCCGTAAAGCTCGGCGCCCGGCGAATCTACGTCCTGCCCATCAGCTACCCATGGCTCTACGAGGAACCGACCAGCGCGCTTGGCATGGCGCTGCAGGCACTGGCGCGCATGGTGGCGCAGCGGCTAGACACCGAGGTCGCCGCACACCGGGACGCGGCGGAGATCATCGTCATCCCTCCGCTCGAACCGATGGCGGTGTCCCCGGCCGACTTCAGCCACACCGCCGAGCTCATCGAGCACGGCTACGAGTCGGTGCGCAAGATGCTGGCCGGCCGGAGCGCCCCCACGCGGCGCGCGACCCTTCGTGCCGCCGCTTAGGCGCGGGGTGGCAGCGGGTCGTCGAATGCGCTGAGCTGGCGTAGAAGCGGCCGCTTGAGACTCCACACCTGCTCGATGAGCTCCTTGCGTGGGGCTGACCGCCCGAGCTCTAGTCCCAGTCCGCGCAGCTGGCTGCGCGCGCTTCGCGGCACCCCCGAACCGAGGCGAGCAGGCCGGGCGAGGAGGCCCAGTACCCGGTCCAGCTCGATCAGCTCGTGCTCCGGTGAGCCGGCCGTCCCCCACCCCTTCGCGTTCACGCTTCCAACCTCAGTCTCGAGCTGGGAGCGCCACTGAAGCAGCCAGTGGCGACCCCTCGCTACCACAACGCGGCCAGGCGGTTCAGTACCGGCAACCCAACGACGGCTCGTTTACAGATGTGAAGAGTCAGAGTAAAATCCCCAGCAGGCGTCAGGGGAGGTAGACCACCCACTGGAGACAGCGGACCGCTCTGAGTTCGATTTGCTGCCGTCGCGCCAGTCCGAGCGCTCCGAGCAGCTTTCCGTGGACGTGCTTCGCGTCATCTCGGCCAGCCTCGAAGCCGGTCCATCACTCGACGCGTTCTACCGCTCGCTGACCGCCAACGTCGCCGACCTCGTCGGCGCCTCCCGGGTGCTCTTCTGGCAGCTGGGACCCGACCGCATGCTCAGGGCCATCCGAGGCGCTCACGGCGTCGACGACGATTTCGTCGCCCGCCTCTCTCCAACACGGTGTGACCCGGAGGGCACGGACCTCACGAGCCAGGTCGTCTACCGCGACCTCATCTTCCGCGCTGCGTTCGGCGACTCCGGCCAGTCGCCGCGCGACCTGCGCGTGCTCGATGTCCTGCAGGTTTCGAATGCGATCAGCGCGCCCTGGCGCGCCGGCGATACGCGACTTGGCGTGGTCGCCGCGTACGACTCCGTAAATCCCGACGGATTCACGTCAGAGGACGCATGGGTTCTGCAGATCACCGGCCTCGCGGCAGGTCTTGTGTGGCAGCTCAAGCAGGCCGAGGCTCAGCTCAACGAGACGGTCGAGCGGCTGCAGCAGGTCGACTCGGCACGGCACCTGCTCCTGCGCAACCTGTCCTCGGCGGTAGATCGGGCGAGCAAACGATTTGCCATGGAGCTGCACGACGACGCGCTCCAGAAGCTGACCGCCGCGGAGATCCGGGTCGCGGAGCTGACGGCATCGGCGGTGGTCGATGACCAGGCCAAGGCCGGGGTCGACGAGATCGCCTCCCTGCTGCAGCAGGTGGAGGAAGCGCTGCGCAAGCTGCTCCAGAACGTGCGACCGCCGTCGCTCGAAACACCGGGCGGGCTCGAGACGACGATCCGCCAGCGACTGGACCAGCTGCATGCCCAGAGCGGGATCACCGTCGATTGCGTGATCGACCTGCCTGACGATCCGCCCTCCGAGATCAAGTCCGTGCTGCACCGCCAGCTATCTGAGGCTTTGACGAATGTCGAGAAGCACGCAGAGGCGACCCTGGTGCGCCTGGAGCTGAAGGCCGAAACCGAGGGCATCTACGGCGCGGTCACCGACAACGGAAAGGGCTTCGTCGTCTCCGAAAGAGACCGCCTGCCAGGCCACCTCGGCCTTCTCGCGCTCAGCGAGAGGCCGCTCCTGGCTGGAGGCTGGGGCAGGATCAGGAGCGAACCCGGCGCGGGCACGATCGTCGAGTTCTGGGTTCCCTCACCCAAGTGACGGCAGACAAGCAAACGCGCGTCCTGATCGTCGAGGACCACCAGGTCGTCGCTGACGGCCTCAGCGCGTTGCTGAACACGCAGCGCGACATGACGGTGGTCGGCTCTGCAGGTTCGGTGGCAGAGTCGGCAGAGCGCGCGGGAGAGCTGCAGCCCGACATCGTGCTGCTCGACTTTCGGCTCACCGACGGCACCGGCGCGGATGCGGCCGCGGCGATCCGGCGCGTGGCGCCGCAGGCCAAGCACATCTTCCTGACCCGGGAGGACAGCGATGTCGCGAGGTTCGCCGCGCTAGAGTCGGGCGCAAGCGGCTTCATCCACAAGTCGAAAGCCGCAAGCGAGGTCGTGGACGCGATTCGGACCGTCGCCTCAGGCGGCAACCTCATCACGCCGGGGACGATCGCCACGCTGCTCAACCGCCGCCGGCAGTCAGAAAGCCAGCGGGAGAGCCTGACCACGCGGGAGAAAGAGGTGCTGCGCCTCATGGCGGACGGCGTGTCGAGTCGCGACATCGCCGGCAGGCTAGGGATCAGCTATGCGACCGTGCGCACACACATCCGCAGCCTGGGTGCAAAGCTGGGCGTGCACTCGAAAGTCCAGGCGATCGTGAAGGCGCGAGAGCTGGCGTTATTGGATTAGGTTCGTATAGGCATCCTCCCCACCATGTGGGGAGGGATCAGGGGTGGGGACGTCAGCCGACCCTTACCCGCCCGCTACTCGCCGGCGACCCGTCGCTGCCCCGAGCCTGATCGTCGGGCTTTTCCGGTCGGCGCTGGACCAGCGCCTCGCCTCCTTCCGGTGCCGCTTGTCCTGGTACAGGGCCACGTCGGCGACCTGGACAAGCGCCTGCCAGTCCATCCCAGGACTCCACGCACCGAGGCCGATGCTGACCTCCACTGTGTTCGTCGACCGCGCGCCCAGGTTCATGGCCTCGATCGAATTTCGCAGCCGGCGCGCAACCTCGCCCGCCCAGTGCAGGTCGGTCTCGGGCATGGCGACCGCGAACTCATCCCCGCCCAGCCTGCCGCAGACATCGGACGCGCGCATAACGCGCTGCAGCTCCTGCGCCACCAGCTTGAGCGCGCCGTCGCCGGCGCTGTGCCCGTGCCGGTCGTTGATCTTTTTCAGGTTGTCGACGTCGATCATCATCACGGCGATCTGGCGGTCGTGCCGCTCGGCAAGAGCGACCTCGCGCTCGATGGCGCGCTCGAACTCGCGGCGGTTGGCGAGGCCGGTGAGGTGGTCGGTGCGCGCCTCGTTGGAGAACTGGCGGGCACGGTCGAGCGCGATCGCGATCTGATCCGCGACGGCGGCCATCATCAGCAGCTCTGAGGCGCCAAAGATCCGCTCGCGCCGCGTGGCGACGGACATCATGCCGATCGCACGCCCGCCGACGCGAAGCTGCGCGCGCAGCGCGTTCCAGCCGTCGTGCCCCACGACGCCGTCCACTCGCGATTCGGAGCGACCGACGGCCGACACCGCGGCCTTGACGTCAGGCCCAAGCCGCAAGATGTAGTCATCCATCTCATCGGGTTCGAGGCCGATGGTGTGCACGAGCCTGTGGCTCGCGCGCTCGCGCTGCCAGATCGCGCCGGCGTCGAGACCGAACGCGGCGAGCGTTTCCGCAAGCGCGACCTCCGCGGTGTCGGTGATGTCCAGCGAGCGGCCCATCACCGCGGCGATCGCGGCGAGGCCGTAGAGCTCGTTTTCGCGGATGCGGTGCTCCTCATCGAGGTGATCGAGGTAGCCGCGCGCGATGCTCGACGTGAGGCGCTCGATCACGCTCTCCAGCCGCCTCTGCGCCAGAGCGAGCACCTCGCCGCTTCCGGGTTTGCCTTCGAGCGGTTGGGTCAAGAGCTCGACCGTTGCCCGCCGGTACACGGCCAGGACCTCGATGACCGACTCGAGCGGCACGCCCTGCGCAGCGCGAAGGCGGCCATGCTCGCGCGCCCGCTGGTCGTACTCATTCCACGGAAGTTCGTCTTCGACCCGAAGCGACGCAAGCAGAACATCGATGAACGAGGCCGACGTGGCGACCAGGTCCTCGCCGGTCTGCTCACTCAGCTCGAGTTGCGCTGGGGATCTCGAGCGGAGTACCTCGATCGCCTTCTTGCCGCTCTCGGCAGTGTCCGCAGCGAGACCGGCCGCGAGCGCTCCCAGGACGTCGCTGGCGTCGCTCATGATCGCCGCGCACCTAATCTCGCACTTGTCACGCTAGGGGAACGTTTGGGTGCGAGGTCCTTACTCGAATTGGGACTACCGCACATGTGCTAGTCAAAAACCGCGCGCCCGTACGGTGACCGAACTCACCCCCATGAACGAAATTAGATGGCAGGAACGGGCCGATCAACTCGATCGGATCTCACGGGGGGTCATACATGGCACAGCGAACTACCCAGGCCGAAGCCGCAAGCACGACGACTACGACCGGCGTAGCCAGCGCATACGAGCCTGGATCTGAGGCCGACTTCGAGCGCCTGTACCAGACTTCATATGGACGCATCCTCGGCACGTTGACCGCGATGCTCGGTGATCGAGCCGCGGCCGAAGACTGCTGCCAGGACGCATTCGAGCGTGCCTACAAGAAGTGGGCTTCGTGGCAGCCGATCGCACCGGCGGAGGCATGGGTGCACCGCATCGCGATCAACGCAGCGGTTTCGTACCGCCGCAAGATGAAGCTGCGCGAGGTCGGCGAGGTGATCCGGCGCATGGGCCGGCCCGAGGGGCCTCCCGACCCGCAGGACCAGATCGAGCGGCGCGACCTCGCTGAGGCGCTCGCCAAGCTGCCGCCGAAGCAGGCAGCGGCCATCGTGCTGCGCCACTACCACGGCTACACCAACCGCGCCATCGCGCAAGCGCTGGGCATCCCTGAACGCACCGTGGCGTCGCGACTGGCGATCGCCAAGCAGCGGCTGCGCGGAATGCTGAGCCAGACCTACGGCGCCGAGGCGGCCGTGAACGAAGCCAAGCGCGAACGGTTCGCCCTCGCCGACTGAGCTGCGGTCGGTACAGGAGCATTGACCGCTCAGATCCGCTTTGACAAGTCGGGCAGACAGCTGCCCGACACGGGCCATGGATGCGGCTGCCGGCTGTGCGCAGACTCCGGCGCCGCACGCTACGAGCGCAGAGGTGACGCGACTCGCGACGGGGAGCCGTGGGGCGCGCTGCGGCGGGGGCTCTACAGGCTCATTCGTTCGGCGCGCGGTCCGTTTTTCAGGACCTCAGCCGGCTAGCGTCGCGGCTGCGTGCCCGGCAGGTACCAGTTGCCGGCGTAGTACACGAGTCCGGGCGGCGGCGCGTACCAGGCGTCAGGACCGAGCACCGGCAGGGCGCCCGCGAGGAATGAGTGCCACGCGGGCACCGCGACGTAGAAGCTGTCCGAGCCCTGCGTCATCTTGACCCGCCAGTCAGGGTTGCCCATCCAGACGGCGACCGCGATCTTCGGGGTGAAGCCGACGGTCCAGGCGTCGGCGAAGCTGTCCGACGTCCCGGTCTTGACCGCGACGTGGAAGCCCCGCACGTTGAGGATCGTGCCCATGCCGAAGATAAGGGCGTGGTTGCGGTCGTTCGACATGATCGCAGCCATGATGTAGGCGACCCTAGGGTCGAGGACCTGCTTCGAGCTGTCCTCGTGCGTGTAGATGGTCTTGCCTTCCTGCACGATGCTCCGGATCGCGAACGGCTGGTGCAGCACCCCCTGCGCCGCCAGCACCGAAGCCCCCGTCGCCATCTGGAGCGGCGTCTCACCGTAGCCGCCCAGCGTCAGTGACGGTCCATACGTGTTGAGCGGATCGTCGTTGGTGTACGAGCCGTCCGCGTGCTGCGTCCACGGCGGCGCACCCATGTTGCGAGCCATGGTCACCACGTTCTGCGTGCCCACACCGAGCTCGACCTTCACCGCCGGGATGTTCAGCGAATTGCCCATGCACTGCTGCAGCTGAAGCGTCCCGTGATAGCGGCCGTCGTAGTTCCTCGGCCGCCACCACGTGGTGCCGTCGAGGTACGCGATCGGGGTATCCGCGATCGGCGTCGTCATCGTGAAGCGGCCGCTCGCGATGGCGGTCGTGTAGGTGTAGATCTTCATCGAGGAGCCTGGGTTCCTCGGCGGCCAGACGGCCAGGTTGTACTGACCGCCGTTTGCGTTCGGCACGGCGGACGAGACCATGGCGATGATGGCCCCTGACGTTGGATCGATCGCCACGAGCGCGCCCTGCTGCACCCGGCGCCACGCGAGGTTGTGCTGCGTTCCGGAGATGGCGCTCTGGCCGATCTGCTGCAGCTGCAGGTTCAGCGTGGTGTACACGCGCAGGCCGCCGCTGTAAGTCATGTCCTGTCCGTACTTCTTGATCAGCTGGTCGGTCACGTAGCTGACGAATCCCGGAGCGATGACCTGGTTCACCGGCAAGAACATGTGGGCCGGCGGGCTCAGATCTTCCGCATAGGCCTTGTCAGCGTCGAGCTGAGTGATCTTGTTGTCGCGCACCATCGCGTCCAGAACCGCTTTCTGGCGCTCCTTCGCGCGCGTCCAGTCGTACAGAGGGCTGTAATACGTTGGACCGCGCACCAGCCCCGCGAGCATCGCGGCTTGGCCCAGCGTCAGGTCAGCGGTCTTCTTGTGGAAGTAGATCTGCGATGCCGCCGCGCTGCCTTCCGCGCTGTTTCCGTAGAAGACCGCGTTGAGGTACATCTCGAGGATCTGGTCCTTTGAAAAACGCTGCTCGATCTCGAAGGACAGCAGTGCCTCGCGGACCTTGCGGTCGATCGAGTGCTCGTCCCCGACGAGGCGGATCTTCACCAGCTGCTGCGTGATCGTCGACGCGCCCTGCACGGTGCCGTGCGACTTCCAGTCGACCAGGGTCGCGCGAGCGATACCGCCTGGGTCGACGCCAGGCTCGGAGTAGAAGTTGTGGTCTTCGATGGCGATCGTCGCCTCTGGCAGGTAATCGCCCATTGCGGACAGCGGCTCGTAGTAGTGCTGGTAGCCCGGTGGGTGCAGATCGGCCAGCAGCGTCTTGCCGTCGGCCGCGTAGATCAGCGTGTCACCCGGCACGTCCTTCGAAACCTCGTTGACGTCGGGCAGCTTGCTTGCGTATGAGGCGTACGTCGGCGACGTGACGATGAGGCTCGGCAGCGCGATCACGATCAGAAGAAAGACGCGAATCAGCCAGCCGGCGGGACCCCACAGCCTCTGCCGTCGGATCGCCTGTTCCGCGGTGGCGCGTCGCCTCGCGCCGCGGCCCCTACGAGGCCAGTCGGTCTCGTCGATCCGGCTCTTGAACCTCATCGTCCCCCATCACCCCATCCATGCGCACCGGCAGGGCTGCATAGCCGCTCATCAGGTCGAACTCAGGCGCTGAGGCGACCTCGTTCAGCGCGCCTCCGGCCCAACCGCGAACTCTTGCGGCTCGGGAGGCGAGCGTCTGGATGTCCACGACTTTGGCGCCGTTGGCGGCGAACGGCGCTTTTTCGCGCAGTCTCCGCGCGGCGGCCGGCAACATGACATCGAGCGACCAGATCAAAAGCAGCGTCAGCTGCGTGAGGGCGCTTGCGGTCGCCAGAGGCGCCCACGTGTTGAATCTCTCGTTCAGCTCGTCCACGCCGGACGTGACCGGCACCTGAGGCTGCTGCGGCTTGTCCGGTCGCGGCATCTCCATCCAGTCGCGCAGCCGCACCCGCGGCTGCCAGCCGATCGCCTGCCGATAGGTCTGCAGCAGAACGATCGCGAGGAGGTCCATGCCAAACGCGAGAACGACCCAGGTTGCCACGGCGATCCGGTTCTCGCTCAGCCAGGCGAGGAAGGTCTGAACCATGAGACCCGCTACCGTGCCAACGGTCTGGGTCGCCCCCCAGACGGCGGCCGAGGTCAGCTCGCGCGTCTGCTTGTCATGCGTGCTCGTGACTCCCAGCACGCAGACCCAGATCAGCCCGATCCAGAGGACGACCTCGACAGATCTCGACGTGCCGCGCCGCATGATCGCGAACGCCACCATCCCGGCGAAAAGGGCGATCAGAACCTCCGATACGACCGCGTCGTTCACCGCGTGGCCTCCATCGAAAGGACAACGCGTCCGGTCGGTTGAGTATTGATCGCCCCGGCGCCGGTAGATCGGCCTCGATCGAGCGTTACCCCAATGGCAAGGACGCTGCCCCGCTCAGCGTCCGAGCCACCTATTGCCTATGCCCATTCTTCTCATCATCCTGGCGACGGTGCTGGCTCTCGCGTGGAGGGCTCGCGTCGTGCAGCGATGCTTGAACCCTGTCGAGGCCGAGACGCGTGACGAGTCTGGTCTCGTCGACGCCTGCACGCGGGCGTCGGTGCTCGTGCTCATGTCGCTCCTCGGCCTTCTCGTCCTAGGCGTGATGTACGGCAGCGTGCTCAGCGCCGGCAACGCCGCTCCTTAGGCTCCCATCAGTAGGTCGGGTCACCGGCGCGTTCCCTCAATACGGCGCGCGGCAGCGGATCAATGGGCCCATGCGCACAACCGCAGGGGGAGCCATGCCGTGACCTTCAGCGACGAGATCACAAGCCTCGCTCTCGAGCTCGCCAAGAGCTTGTGGGCCGAGCTCGGCGTCGGCGGCGGTCAATGCCGTCACGACTCGCAGGCACTCGATCTCGAGCCGCTCATCATCTTCACGTCGTCCCTCGCGGCGACCGATGACGCCTTCATCGCGCGAACGATCCGCTGGTGCGCGCTCAATTCCCCATGCCTCTCGATGACCAGGCTGCGCAACCTGTCGCGACGGTTCTCCTCCGCGACGCGCGACTCACTCGACATTTTCATGCACGCCCAGGAATCGGCCGGCGCTCCCCGGATCGGGACCGGCGACTGGCCCGACCTGAAGCGCCCTGCCCTCATCCAGCTGCGGCTTCGGGCGCTGGTCGGTGTTGGGGCGCGAGCTGAGGTACTGAAGCTGATGCTGGCGGACCCCGAGGAGCCGAAGAGCTTGGCCGACATCGCGCGGAACGCGGCCTTTGGAACGCTCGGCTGCGGGCATGCTGTGGACGCGCTGAGCGCCGCCGGCATCCTCAAAGTCGAGCCGGCGGGTCAGCTCCTCCTGTACCGACTTGCCCGTCCGTCTGATCTCACCATGGCCCTGAACGGCGTGCCTGTCGCGTTTCCTGATTGGATCGCGGTCTTCACCACGATCGATGCGATCCGCGAGTACGCGGCGCGCGACGGAGAAGACCCGGCAGGCAGGGTGGGCGCAGCCAAAACGCTGACCGACGGGCTGCGGTCGCAGTTCGGCCGGCTCGGAGTCGCCGCCGAGGTTCCGGACATTCACGATGGGACGTCGGTGACAGCGTTCGAGCGCTGGGCGCGCTCGTTTGTCGCCGACCATGCGGATGCGACGCTGCGGGCCGACGTGAACGAGGCTTCGTACTCCGTTCACCGCCTTGCACTCGGCGGATGGATCGCGACCGTGACAGTGGCCGGCGGCCAGCCAAGGCCGCTCGCGCTCAGCGACACGCCCATGTTGCGACCCGAACGCAGGAAGCAGAGGCGCACCAAGCCCGACTCGCTGGGCGACGGCGCGGCCGTCGTCGAGATGATGCTGCAGGACCTCCTGACGCGCGCGGTTCAA
>Ga0207646_10005089_pt1 | contig 13953 bp, 13 predicted proteins | sample KBSK5502metaG_FD_184343 | JGI IMG/M metagenome (GOLD analysis project Ga0207646, IMG submission 184343) | Corn, switchgrass and miscanthus rhizosphere microbial communities from Kellogg Biological Station, Michigan, USA - KBS K5-50-2 metaG... | ecosystem: Host-associated > Plants > Roots >... | reverse complement strand
ACTCCACTCATTGCACTTTCTCAGAAAAGCAGACATCCAGAGCGGACAGCAGGTCCTGATAATCGGCGCAGCCGGAACAATAGGCACCATCGCAGTGCAGCTTGCCAAATACTACGGGGCAGAAGTAACCGGAGTCGACAGCACCGAAAAACTAGGCGTGTTGCGCTACATTGACACAGACAACGTCATCGATTACACGAAGGAGGATTTCACCAGAAGCGGAGAGAAGTATGACGTGATTTTTGACACAGTAGGCACGAGTCCGTATTCACGTTCTGTAACGTCGCTGAAACAAGGAGGATTCTATCTACTGGGTAATCCAGGATTGTCGCAGCAGATCAGAGCGCCATGGACTTCAAGGACCAGCAACAAGAAGGTCATAGCCGGGACACTGTCCTACAGGCGTGAAGACCTACTGTTGCTCAAAGAGCTCATCGAGGCCGGAAAGATAAGATCCGTAATAGACAGACGCTACCCGCTGGAACAGACTGCCGAAGCTCATAGGTATGTCGACACGGGACAGAAAACAGGAAACGTAGTCATTAGTGTGGGACAGAATGAAAAGACCTGAGAGAGCCTCAGAGAGGATGGTTAAGGAGAGAATTCTTCTCGAGAAACGCGGACGAGCCGCGGCTAGAATGGACGCATCGAGGAAGAAGACGGTTGGTGCACGATTCAATAGTACTAAGGAGGTTAGGAAGCCGAGGGATGTCGGTAGTCCTCTCTAACTCCTCCTTTCCGAGTCTCGGGTCGAGGAGTCTGAACCTCCAAAGCCATACCGCTGCCGAACTGACCTCCTAGTCCGTCATCCGGCGCTTGTAGAGCCTAGCAAGCTCAAATATTTGCCAGATCTTCAGGAACGTCTCATGGTCGGCTGGGGTTTTGCGTTCGGCAGAGGATTCGTCGTCCTTCTTTGGAGCATCGTCTGGGCTATCGTCGCCGGAATAGTCGGCGTACTAGTTATCGGCGGGTCTCTTTCTAGCTTGGTCTCTAATCCGACTGCCGTGACCTCAAACCCTACCGGATTCATCACGGGATTTCTCGCGGCATCGTTTCTAGGAATCTTCCTCATAATCTTCATCTCAGTCATCGGACTCTACGCGACCATTGTCAAAGTGGCCGTGGACGGGGCGCTCTCGCAGCTGGAAAAGTCGGGACAATACAATAGAGGATCCTACTCGACGGTCTCGATGGGTTCTCAGCCGACGTTGGTGGCGCCCGCGATGAGAAAGTTCTGTGCCAACTGTGGCGCGGCCCTCCCAGGCGGAACCGTGAAGTGTTCCAACTGCGGAGCCAGCCTCTGAGATCTAGCCAAGAGACTTCCTAAGTCGAGTTCGCAGCTAGCTCGGTCGTCTGATCTGCGGAAGCGATCTGATGACGACTAGTGTCAAGAGAACCGCGACGCCGATGGGAAGAAGGATGTGCTGGAGGCCGAAGATTCCTTCCGTTCCAGACAGGAAGTCGTTGAGACTCTCGCCACTGGTCAGATGATGGAGTAGATCTGTCAGGAATCCGCCTGGCAAAAGGACTAGGGGTAGAAAGTAGAGGTCAAGCTTCCGGATTTTCGCTATCCGCGATTCTTTTTTCCGATCTGTTTCTCGCGAAAAAAAGGGGTGTGGAGGGCGAAGGCGTGGCCTTGCTACCCTCCCATTATGGAACCGTTGCTAGTGAACGTTGAATGGAACTGTTCGATGATGCCAGTGCTGAGCATGTCGGCCATCTGGAGAATCTCCAGGTGGACTTGCTCGTACGCGTTGATCGAACCCTGATAGTCGGCGCCAAGATAGGTGACGGCTTCTTTGAGAGTCAGGTCTAGGTGTGTCTTCATCATCTGCTGCATTGTAGCTAGGGCCCAGTTCTTGGGGTTGGCTGCGTTGAGGAAGGCCGCGATCTGGTTCGCGTTGGCATACCAGCGCGTGAGGGCATCGTTGAGCGCCGTGTTGTCGCCTGCTTTGGCGGCTGTAAGGATTTCAGCGGCAATGGTGATGTGGTCATGGAGCAACGATGTTAGCTGCATGCCTGCTGTGTCGCCGTAGAATGGTTTGATGGCGCTTCCGATGTCGGCTTGGTTCTGTAGTAGTCGGGTGACTGTTGTAGAAGTGTCTGGTAGTCCGTTTGCTACGCTGACTATGACGAGCCGGGTCCAGGTGATGTGGTCTTCCCAGAGCTTCCTCATAGCGTCATGGAATGCTACGGTGTTGGTTTTGGTGGAGGCTCCGAGGCTGGTGGCTACTGCGCCGACTGATAGGAGGCCGATGGCGACGAGGGCGATGGCTAGGAGTGTTTTTGGTAGGTTTGGTCTTGTTGGTGTTTTCATATTTAGTCACTTTTCAGTGTCTAAACTTGGAGGTACTGTATAAATACCTTTCAGTGTCTATAGTAGAGATGATATTCGATGGGAGACCCCTCACTCGTCGGACCGACAAAAGCACGAATCCTCACACTGATACTAGCCCAAGCACGAAACGCAAAGGATGTAGCTGAGAATCTCGAGATCCAGGTAAGCGCTGCAAGAAAACACCTCGAACGACTCAGAGAACTCGGGCTTGTGAACGAAGAATTCCAGAAGGCAGAGATTGGGAGACCCAAGAAACTCTACGCACTAACAGAGAAAGGAAAGGAACTCTTCCCAAGACAATACGACATGCTACTCAACGAAACACTCGCCCAACTAGCCAAGGAGAAGAGTGTCAAATATCCTGAATCCATAATGAACCAGATAGCTGGTAGCATCGTCAAGATAGAGGGTCTAGGCGAAGGCACGCGAGGCGAGAGAACCGAGAGACTCTTGAAATTGTTGGATGGTCTCGGATTCCAAGCAAGTCTCAAGAAGAACCATGATACGCTTGTATTTGTTAGCTCGAACTGTCCCCTGCTAAAGACAGCAGAAGCACACCAGGAGATTGTCTGCCGAGGATTCCACGAAGAACTCATCAAGAAAACACTTGGCGCAGCACACGTGAAACGCGAGAGTTGGATAATTGACGGCGATCCATACTGCACCCACACGATCTCAAAACCCTAGGCAAATTCAAAACCGGAAACACTCTCGGTGGAGCAAGGGCTGAGAATGAAGTGCGAACCGTGCCGTTCTGGATCAACACGGAGGATATCCTGGACGTTGCAGGCTGCCTAGCTAGAAGACCGTATCTTCTTGTCTAGGAGCTGGTCGATGGCGGCGGGGGCGATGGGCTTGGAGAGACGGTTGAAGGAAGGCCGGTTCTCCGTCTGGCCAGCTGCACAATCTGGAGTGCCACGCCTATCGCTGCGATTATTCCGACGATTATTACAGAAGTCTGCTCTGAGACGAGCGGATTGGTGGAACTCTGGAGTTGGGTGCTTACTGAAAGTGTCGTTGTTCCGCTGCCGTTGCTCTTAACCGTTAGGCCGGTTTGAGATGCGCTGACAAGGAGTGTGTAGGTTCCTGGGGCTGCGTTTGATTGAAGCGTTGCTGATACCGAATACGAACCTTGGCCTGTGGATCTGACGCTGGATGTTAGGGTCTGAACTGAGCCGCCTGGGGATGTCAGTAGGGCCTGGGTGATTGCTGATGTTGAGCTGAAGCTCTGCGATGCGGGGGAGGCCAGCTGTAGGTTCCATGTGACGGTGTCGCCTGGCGATGCGGTTGGAGGTCCGGTGATTGAGACCTGAAGACTTCGAGTGTCTGCAACGTAGAGAGTTGTGTTTGCCAGCTGAGCACTTGAGAGCCACTCATCGACTTCGACGGTGTAGGCGCCATAGTAGTTGGAGTTCGGAACTATCATGTCGGAAAGATTGCCAGACTTAGTTGAGAAGAAGAAGATAATTTCCCTCGTCTGGGAGAGAAGTTCTGTCCCGCTCATCCTCATGACAAAGAACGCTTCTCGTGGAAGGCCGGAACCCGATACCTTCACGGGCGCAAAATACCCTGCCGGCGATCCAGCGCTTAGCGTAATGCTCGGAGAGTCGCGAGGACCAAGCCGTGCTGTGAAGATGTCCGTCTCGCCGACGAGGGTTTCTCTCCCGAGAGACCTTACTCCCCTCCTTCCGTCCGTCCAAACTGGGTAGACTTGGTTGCCGGACACGGCCAGGTTGAAGTAGTCGCCGACGAAGCCGATCGTGACCAGGGGGTCTGTGCCAACATCCGTGACCCTTGTATTGGTACTTATCGTTGCGCCGTGGTTTGTTGCTACTGCGTAGAAGATGTCGTATCCCAGTCCGACGGCGTCTAGTCTCTGGTCTCCCCAGATGATGTGGACGACCCCGTCGCTGGATGATTTCAGCCATGCGAAGAAGTGCCCGTTCTGACTGGTGTTGTCGTTGATCATGTTCGGCAGATTCCAGGTTACTCCTCCATCGATTGACGCGACTAGGTAGACATCAGCGGGGTCGGTGCTGAACTTGCTCTGTCTTGCTCCATATGCGATGTAGACCGTCCCGTCCGGAGCAACATCCATCGAGGGGAACATTGAGCTCCACCATCTGAAGCAGCAGTTTCTGCCTAGGCTTGCGAATGTGAGCTGTTGGGGTATGAGGGCTGCTTGTGCTGGTGGAGAGAATGATACTCCACCGTTTGTCGATTTTGCTATCATGACGGTTGCGGATGCGTTGAGCGGTCCATTCTTTCCGGAGTCGTAGTATGCTACGTAGACGTCGCCGTTTGGTGCGGTAGCAGGCACCGAGCCCTGGACAAGACGCCCAGTTGTCGGAAAGGAGGTGGCGGTAGCGTTCGGGCTTACAGCTAGAGGCTTGGACCATGTTACTCCGAAGTTCGTTGAGTGGACCTGCATTATGGTAGAGTTCTCCTTGCAGATGAAGAAGCCAGAGCAGTAGTCGATGAAATCCGTGTAGGTTACGTAAACAGCATCGACGGACAGGTTACCCTTGCTCGGCCCGACGGCTATGTACTCCTTGTCGAAAATCTCGGAGCTAATCGTCGAGTTCTTAGGGAGTGTTCTTCTCTGGACCGCGACATGGTTTGTCCAGGTGACGCCGTCGCTGGACGTGGCAACAACTAGATCATCTTGGGTGATGGAGGGGCTTATTGATAGGAACGCGTAGTAGAATGTCCCGGTTCGGTTGACCCCGAGAGCAGGGTCTGAAGCAAAGCTGTCATTGCCCCTGGACAGGGGAAGAAAGTTTGGACCTGCCCAGTGTGTCCCCTGGTCTGTCGAGGTATAGGAAGCCATCTGCCCGGTGCTCAGCGAGTTGGCACCGACGACCATCAAGACCTGCCCGGTCTGATTCCTCACAGCAATGCTCGGCTCGTCCTCGTACGGAAAGAGGCTCGAATTGCCGGTAACTCTGAAATTGTTCGTGAAGAGGCTGGGGGGCGATGGTAAGGGTGCGGCGCCTGACGTGAGCGACCCGAACTTTGCCTGGGCCTGAGCCGAGTCTAGAATCGAATTGTTGTTCCCGAGATGGTTCAGCCTCGCCCACATGCCCCCGGAGAGAAAGTCTGTCCATGGGTGCGCGCTCTGGAGACTCTGATCAGTAGCGGCGGGTACAGGACTCTCGCTGGTAGCGGCGTGTCCGTTGGGCACAATAGTTCCAACCTCTATGCTCACCATCAGAATTATGAAACATGAAAGTAGCAGGCTAACCCTTCTTCTCTGCCATGGTCCGCTCCCATTTCGCACGATCAATGGAGGATCGCGGGCGATTTTCGCAGTCAGCCATTATGTCTTTCTGTTGTAACTGGGCTGTGCAGACCGAGCGAAGGCCCTCTCAACCTTGTTGAGATGATAGCTCCCATCCTGCCACGACCTGCGCGACACAAGTGAAACGCGAAACGTGGATCATCGACGGCGACCCTCACTGCACACACAAAATTCCAAAGCCATAGGCAAACGCAAGAGCGGGATGGGCTATCAAGAACTAACAACCAAACTACAAGACCCGATCTGCTTCAGCGTGTTAAGAAAAAGGGAGGGGGTTTTGGGTTCCGGGGGAGTGTCTGCTCGGGGCTTATAGGTGGCTGATGAGGCGGCTGATTCCGCGTGGTTTTCCGGCTCTGCCCTTGGTGGGTGAGGGGTTGGCTCCGAGGTTGAGTGTTTGTAGGAACTGTGGTTTCTGGCGTTGGTGTGTTGTGGCCTCGAATCCGCTGGTTAGTTTGATAAGTTTTGGTTCGCTGAAGGCGGTGCCCATGAATGATATTCCTACGGGTACGCCGAAGCTGAGGCCTGAGGGGACGTTTATGATCGGGTAGCCGACTATGGCGCAGGGTGAGCTGCTTCCTATCACGAAGTGGTCTCCATTGATCAGGTCCGTGGGCCAGGGCGGGTTGTCTGTCGGGGCCACTATCGCGTCGAGATTGTTCTGTGCTAGGAGCAAGTCTATGCCCTGGGTTGCGCCGATCAACTGGTCGTGTGCGAGGGCCTCGTTGTAGCTGAAGCCGAAGCCTTGCTGGGCGTTCGGGTCTGTGCTTAGCGAAGCGGCCAGCTCGAACAGCTCCTGACCGAAGAACGGCATCTCCGATGCTGCATTGTTGTTGTCGAAGTCGATGAGAGTCTGAATGGTTCCTCCGGCGGCCGGGACGCCTGTCCGGGTGGCTAGATATTTCTGGATGTCCGTAACGAAGTCGAAGAGGAGTATGGTAATCTCGGCGTTTCCGACGAAAATGTCTTGGAAGCTGGGGAAGAAGACGTCGACAAGGGTCGCTCCAGCGTTCCGCATAGCGGTGAGCGAGTCCTCGAAGATAGCGTCGGCGTGTGGACTGAAGCCTTCGAACTCGCGCGAAACACCGATGCGTGCTCCGTTGAGCCCGTTCGGGTCGAGGAACTGTGTGTAGTCGATCGTTTTCAGGTTAGGGCGTTTCTGGCCGGTTCCTGCCAAGCCGAGTGGGACGGTGCTTGTGGCGGGGTCGCGTGGGTCTGGGCTTCTCTGGATGATCGCGTTGAGGACTGTGGCCGCGTCTGCGACTGTCCTAGCGTGGGGTCCTACCGTGTCCTGTGTATGGCTTATCGGGACGACCCCTGCTCTACTGACAAGTCCTACCGTGGGTTTGATGCCTACGACACCGTTGTTGTTGGCTGGGCAGACGATGCTGCCGTCAGTCTCAGTTCCTATGGAGACGCTTGTGAGGTTGGCGCTGGTTGCGGCTCCTGAGCCTGAGCTAGATCCGCACGGGTTCCACTCGATAGCGTAGGGGTTGTGGCACTGGCCTCCCCGGCCCGACCATCCGCTGGACGAGTGGAAGGATCGGAAGTTGGCCCACTCGCTCAAGTTCGTCTTGCCTAGGATAACGGCGCCTGCCTTGCGTAGATTGGCGGCAACTGTAGAGTCCTGGAGTGCTGGCGTGCCGACGAGGGCGAAAGATCCGGCGGCGGTTTGCAGTTGGTCGTGCGTGTCGATATTGTCCTTCAATAGCACGGGGATTCCCTGCATTGCACCGACGATTGTGCCGGATTGTCGTAGCATGTCCTGCTGGCGGGCGATAGACGGAGCATCTGGATTGACTTGGAGGATCGAGTTGAGCGTCGGACCACTCTGGTCGAGAGAGCCGATGCGTGCCTCGTACATGTTCACGATGGATACTGAGCTGAGGCTTCCCCCGCTCATTCCCGCTTGAAGCTGCGCAATGGTCGCCTCTTCAATGCTCGAGGCTGCCTCGATGATCGGATTGGGCTTGAGTGTTTCCAATGAGGGTAGGGAGAGTTTTCCCATGAGGACGCTGGCCCCGGTTAGGGCAGCCGCAGCGCCGGCTCCATACAGAAAGCCTCTCCTAGAGAGTTTGGGCTGGGTCTGTTCCGGTTTTTCTCGGGTTTCTGTTTCTGTCAATAACATACCTTCCGGTGGTTTGATTTTCCGGCGCGTCTCTGCGCGTTGAATTCTTAACATTTTCGCATGTGCGGCCCATACCTATTCCAAAGAATGTCTCCGGCAAGCCATAGCACAATTCAGTCCGCTGGACAGGCAGAACTGCTCGGTGAGAAGTGAGCTTAGCTCTTAGGACCGGGTTCTGTGTATGATCAGGTCAAGCCCGCCTGCCATTAGTAGCCCCGCGACAAGAGTGACGAGAAAGCCGACGCCACCCGATGCAGGTGCAAAAATCAGTGCGAGCAATGCCAATCCAACGCCGAAAAGCAGGATTCCCAGGAACTCCTCATTCTCAGACGGGACCGAAGATCGCTGAGTCAACTAGACTCCTCACCGACGAGTCAAAGGTCCCGCTAATAGTTGCGTATCGTTACCCGCTGGGCTTCACGATAGTAGACCTAACCTAGTGTCCCTTGTGGCAGGCTGTTCACAACGCGAACATCAAGACTGCTACCATGCGAGATCCATGAACGAAGTGTCCCTTGACAAGGCTGAGCGGAAGACGAGAAGGGTAACACCAGATTGAAGCATCAAAACCTGGAAAAATCCGTCCTGGCAAGGATTGAGCGAACTAGTCCGCGACCTTGTCCGCCAGATGCTCAGACTGCACTTCGACGACGCCACAATAGTCTTCCACCTCAAATCCGCCAAGATCCGCAACGCTCAGAAGATCCTTGACAGCGTCCTAGCAGAGGCCAAACAAGAAGCGATAGCCCGACTATCCTCCAGAGACCCATACGCCCGCTAGTCCAGTCCCCGTTGTTTACTAGGAGTCTCCGCTGATGGATAGACTTGAATGTCGGATTGGCGACTATTAGTTCAATCGTGAATGTTCTTCATGAGTGGCAGGTCAAGACTGGGCCTTGCGGGAATTGGAGCGTGCGTTCTGGGCCTGGTCATGTCTGTCGGGGCCTTGGCTGGATTCTATCCTTATCAGGCGGGTTCAAACTTCAATGGTGGAGCGATCATTCTGTTTCTGGCTCTGTTCTTTACCGGCGAGCTCATCGGCCTCTTCGGACTTGGGATTCTCATCTACCTAGGAGTCTACCGGCGGCAGCCTGGAAGAAGCTCTGAAGACTAGTCAGGGACGCGCGAGTCAGATCGAATTTCACGTTAACTTCACCAAGGTCAGACGGTTCGGGATTGCACAGTAAACACTTCTCGAAATCTTAGCAAGGCAGAATCGAAGTTGGCCAGAGTAGCCCGGCTAGTTCTGTGATTTGGCTATGTCACAATAGACTGTTTCGGAACCCCAAGCGCACGAAACCCATTTACGATGTCTACTTGTTTCTACCTCAATCTCGCATAGCGCGATTGTCTTGCCCAGTTTTCGGACTTTTCCGCGTGCGCGAATGGCTTGACCGACCGCGGGTCGGATGAAGCTCAGTTTGAACTCGACTGCAAGTACTCTGGAGCCGGGCGGCAGAAGGGATAATGTCGCGTATCCTGCCGCGTTATCGGCAAGCGTGGCCATGACGCCTGCGTGGACAAATCCATCTTGCTGACTTAGTTCGGGACGGATGGTAGCTGAGATTTCAACCAAGCCTCTCTCCAGGCGAGAGATACGTGCATGCAGTAGTCTCATGAATCCCTGCTTTCGGAAGCTGACCCTCACATGTTGCAAACGGTTCATTCCGCGCGGCCCCAGTCAATTGCTCCAATGTCTGACGATCCTCGAGTCCAAGCCAAGAATCTGTTCGATATTAGACTCTGAAGATTACTTGGATTTGAAGAGATCATGCCTCACAGCTGACTTAGCATAGTATTCCGTGTGGCTGGTTGTTTACAACACGAACTTCACGACTAGGGGAGGATTCTGTCAAGATCTCTTCAGCTAGACCTCACTCTGTGCCCGCGTGTCTTGAGTTCCTTGTCCCCGGCTTTGAGCCGCTTGACCTTCTTCTTGTCCATTTTAATTGGTGTTTTCCCTGTTTTCAGGATCCGAATTGACTCCAATATTTTCTGGAAAATCTCGATTGTACCCTCTCGTCTTGCCTGGTCGAGGATTCTTCTCTTGTTGACTCTTGTGTTTGCGAGTATTGCTCTGATGTCGTCTCTGTCTTTCTGACTCCTTTCTCTTGGAATTGTGGCTTTGATCATTCTGAGCTTGGCGAGGATCAGCCATTCTGGAGATTGGAAGTAGGTCTTCACATCCAATAGTGTGCCTTTCTTTCGTTCTGGAGGATTCTTGACTAGGATAAGGTCCGCAGTGTAGGGTGAGAGCCTGTCAGCCACAGTTACGACATTGTAGCCCGATTTCGTGAGCTGGCGAATCTTCTCTAGGTCCACTTTGACGCCCACTTTTTCCATACTACGAAAGAAGCCGGTCGTCTCTCGGGAGGAGATGTAGATCACAAAATCCGCATCGAGCGTTGTCCGTGGGACGCCGTAGTAGCTCGCTGCTACAGCTCCGGTAATTGCGTAGACTGTTTTTTCCCGGTTGAAGTGCTCGACGAGGACTCGCACGAATTCTTGGAAACCGCGGGTCTTCAGTGGGTCCGACGTCCCGCCTGGAACCGCTTTCTCGCTATCTCCAACAGTCTCGAGGTGGAGATTCGCGGGTTCTGATTCTTGATGGACTCCATTGTTATGCTGGCGATCGAGCTGGATAGCTCTAGGGCAACGTTCACACGTTGCTCAGGGCTCATTCTTCGAAACCGGTGGTTCTGGCGAGACGGTGGGGCTTTGTAGTCTATGCTCTTCGTCCATTCGTCACCGTTTGCAGCAATGAGGACACGCGTTGAATAAAAGATAAGGGCCAAGAATGTTAGACAAGCTCAGCGGAAGAACACGCCTAGCTCAGTGTTCCGTGCGGGTGGTTGTCGTTCTTATCCGTACAGTGTCTCGTCAACTTCCTTAGAAGCGTTCTCGGTACCTTTACCCCAACCCGAGCCTTCACGTGAAATATGGGGTCCTTCGGGTTTATTCCCGATTCTTCCCGGCTCCAACGCAAAGCAGCCTCGCGGAGGGCCTCCTTGATTGTCAATCCCTTCTTCCGAGCCAATTTGGCGAACCTAGCATACTCGGCAGGCTCAAGCTCAGTCCGGACGACCTTTCGCTTCATATCGGATCTATCCAACTGGGCGAATGATCCACCTAAGTCTTCTCCAACAGATATTCCTAGCTTAGCGTTCCGTGCGGTAGATTGTTCACAACTCGAACATCATGACTACTGTTAACCTCGTAGAGTTCTCCATGGTCAAAATGGACGTTGAACCGGACCCGGAGGATGGTCGTTTTGATACCGTGCTTTCTGGCAAGGTCCAAGGCTCTATTCTGTAACGGGATCAATCGAGAGTTGGCGGATTTTACTTCGACAAGAAACAGTTCTTCGCCCTTCTTGGCGATCAGATCGATCAGTCCGCCCAGATCCGAGCCGTCCCTTGTGGTTTTCTTGTAGCTGATCATGTCATCAACAAACGCTTTGACACGAGGATCCGCGAACAACGGACCGTGTTCCTCAAGAAGTTCCTCCCACAGCTCCTGCCGCTTCGTATGGCTCATACCTCCAGCATAGCGTACCCCTGCGATGTATGGGGAGACGTTAAAGCTGAAATCTTTGACAACGAAACCCTCAGCCGTCAACAACCGCTTAGCCAGACTCTCAGCAACATTCCCCAAACCTTGCTGAAGTATAGTGATGAACCTCTTGTCCCTCAAATGCCCGCGTAAGGCCGTCTTCTTGAGAAACGGAGTCGCCCCTTGAGCAGGTCCGCAGATCAGGTGGCTGCTACTTAGCGTGAAGAGGAGTCCGAATAACTAGGACGATTGTGCAGGAGGTTGACAAAGTCGCGACTTCTAGGTCAGGGGAGGACTCGGAACAGCTCAATTGGCTCCTTCACATTCTTCAGTTCACGACTGCCGATCGATTCTGTCTTGATATCTGGTCTGCTTCGGACTTGTTCGTAGACAGGTTTTGTTATGAGAATACCGTTAGGATCCGCTAACGGTTCTACTCTAGAAGCGACGTTGACCGCGTCACCGTACAAGTCTCCCTGTCGATGCTCAACATCACCGACATGCACACCCACCCTGACAGAAACTCGCCGATCTCTCGGAAGACTCTCGTTACGCTTGGAAAGCAGGGTCTGGATTCGAATAGCGCATCTGACCGCCTCCAACCCACTCGGAAACTCAACGAGGAACATGTCGCCCACGGTTTTGACCTCTCTACCGTTGTGGCTGGTGAAGAGTGGTCGCAGAAGCTTCCGGTGCTCTTCCAGGAGGCTGAGCGCGAGAGACTCGTCGTGTCCGGTCAGAGCAGTGTAACCTACGATGTCTGTGTACATTATTGCCGCGAGTCTACGGTCGAGTCCAGGCACCTGATCGGTCTCGCTGGTCTCAATCGGCTCTTTGATTCCGGTAAAGCTTCGGGTTTCTGATAAGAATCTCTGCCAAGCAGGCTCACTGGGCAGCAGAATGTGGTTTCTTCCCTCCATCGGAACAAACCGTGAATTCGGAATACGTCCAGCCATCTCCCGGCCTCGCTCGAACGGAATCACAAGGTCTCCCTTCGAGTGCAGAACCAGTGTTGGGACGGTCAGTTTGGGGAGAAGTTCTTGTACGTCGATATTACCCACCTCGTTCATCAGCCGTAGCGCGGTCTCTGGGGTGCATGAGACGCGTTGGAGGTCATCGAACCAGCGCTGTTGTTCTGGCGTAGATTCGGGTAGGAAGGCGTCGGTGAAGACGCGGCGAGCAAACGGATCATCGCGGCCCCAGCCATTCTTCATTATAGTCACCATCGCCCTGATGAGTTCACGCTGTCCGGGTTCGAGGTTCCAGTGATCCCAGCCGCTGGCAAAGGCTCCCCCTAGGACCAAATGGCTGACACGTTCGGGGTGACGGACAGCATAGGCAATGCTGACTGGTCCACCTTGAGAGTTTCCCAGGAGATCGAACTTTTCAATGCCGAGGGTGTCTACGACGGTCTCAAGGTCCGTTACCCAGCTCTCGAAGGAGAAGTTCTCAACGTCCCGGTCTGACAGTCCAAAACCTCTCTCATCATAACGTATGTACGTGTACTGCCTGGAAAACTCGCGAACCCAGGGCCTCCAGACAGGACTCTCCAGATCATACTGCACATGTGTGAGCCAGTGGGCAGCCTTCACCAGTGGCGGCCCAGAACCCATAGAGGCGTATGCGATCCTCACACCGTCGGGTGTGGTGCAAAAGCGGATATTATCGTCCAAACTCATTCAACTCTTCCAAAGACTGTCGAAGTTCGCAGCCACACAGTATGTCAATGGAACTGATCGTGAGCAGCACGGTCGCAATATACAACAATAACAGTTCTGAAAAACCTAGCGGTCACGACAGACTAGCCGTTTGCTGTTCTTCACTATTTGTGCGGAGTGTTGTAAAGATGATGTGTCAAGCACTTCCTGCAATGAATCCACGCCCCACACTTCCAGCATTTCACCCACTGAGACTTGCCCTCTTCTGGCAATAGTTTTGAGAGTGGCGTCTCCAATTGTCTAGGCATCGGGTTCCTTCGCAACGTGGAGAACCATGAGCACGTGCTCTCTATTCAAGTGAGGATATTCACGCAGGATGTCGTCCACTTTGAGGCCGGCACTTACGAGTTCCAGTAACAGGTCCACGGAGATTCTGGTACCACGGATTACTGGTTTTCCGCCCAGGATTCCAGAGTGCGCTTCTATGGCCATTAACGCGGCCCTCAGGATAACCCGCCGGGATTTGCTAATAAACGGTGCAGTCCCTCGCTGCGGGAGGATCCGAGCTCTGAGTCCATTGGACAGCAGTCTCGTTCTCGTGCCTGAGCAATAGCCGATAGACAGCTCAACCTCGCAGATGTCGGGTCAGCAGAGCGGCTCGCGCGAACGACTACACGCTAATCTTTCCCGTGGGACAGTTGGTCAAGTTTCTGATGTTGCAAACGGTTTTATTGAGAGATCCGGGTCAAGAATTAGGTTTACCGCAGTTGCCAAAGGGCGAGCGTAGACTCGCTGCAATAATGTTCACCGACATGGTCGGCTATACCGCTCTTTCTCAGAAAAATGAGCCCCGTGCGATGCAGCTGCTCGAGGAGCATCGGAGCCTTGTGAGACCATTCTTCTCGAAACACAACGGCTGGGAAGTGAAAACGATTGGTGACGCTTTTCTCGTCGAGTTCGCGAGTGCGTTAGAAGCTGT
>Ga0207646_10005088_pt1 | contig 13954 bp, 9 predicted proteins | sample KBSK5502metaG_FD_184343 | JGI IMG/M metagenome (GOLD analysis project Ga0207646, IMG submission 184343) | Corn, switchgrass and miscanthus rhizosphere microbial communities from Kellogg Biological Station, Michigan, USA - KBS K5-50-2 metaG... | ecosystem: Host-associated > Plants > Roots >... | reverse complement strand
GGTCTCTATCCGCCGTGGGCGTAGGGAACTTGAGAGGAGTTGCTCCTAGTACGAGAGGACCGGAGTGAACGAACCGCTGGTGTGCCAGTTGTCCCGCCAGGGGCACCGCTGGGTAGCTATGTTCGGTTGGGATAAGCGCTGAAAGCATCTAAGTGCGAAGCTCGCCTCGAGATGAGGTTCCCCACCGGGTCAACCGGGTAAGACCGCAGGGAGACCACCTGTTCGATAGGCCGCATGTGGAAGTTCGGTGACGGATGAAGCTGAGCGGTACTAACGGTCGAGGGCTTGACCTCTTCAGCAACTGACCTGGGGTCAGTGGCTGGGATCGCGATCGGTCCCTGACGACTCCGAATTCGAAGATCGACTGCAGAACGGCGCCCGCGTCGAGCCTCCTCCGAGGTCCGGTACGGTCGCAGCCGAACAACGTCCAGACGCAAGAAATCCTGGTGACATTGGCGGAGAGGCCATACCCGTTCCCATCCCGAACACGGAAGTCAAGCTCTCCCGCGCCGAAGATACTGAGAGGGCAGCCTTTCGGGAAAATAGGTCGTCGCCAGGATTTTTGCGTTTCCGGGGATGAACACATGAACATCCTCGGGACCGTCGAAGTTCGCTCCCCCTCAACCATCAGACCCGTCCGTCGATCACGCGGTCGGTATCCTTGCGACGATGAGCTCTCCCGTCGACGCGTCGAATCCCGCGGATTCGGGCGCCCGGAGTCAGCCTGCGCCGCCCGACAACTCCGTCGGTGGCAATTCCGTCGGTGGCAATTCCGTCGGTGGCAACACCCTCGCTGGATTGCCCGCGCGCGCGAGCGCGCGGGAGGTGGCTGCCGCGATCTGTCCCTACCTCGCGTCGGCCGGCGGATCGTGGCGGATGGCGAGCCCATCGCGCGAGCATCGCTGTCGCGGGCTGCTGCCGCCCGCTCCTCAGACGACCGAGAAGCAGCGCCAGCACTGCCTGTCGCCCGAACACGTCGATTGCGCCATCTATCGGGCCGCGCGGGACGCCCGCCAGACGGCGCTCGCTGCGGGCTTTGCCGTCGAGCGAGTCGTCGCCGCGGACGAGGCCCGCCGGCCGCTGCCGCGGACCTCGCCGATCCTGCTCGAGCCGCCGCGCCTGCTTGACCAGGCCGCCCGGCTGCAGCTGGATCGGGCGCCGGGCCAGCTGGCCCTCGTGGTTCTCATGGTCGTGGCCTTTGCGATCGTGGCCCTCAGCCGCCTCTCCGCAAGCCCGGGACCGGCGTCTCCGTCCCCGTCGGCGCCCGCGGTGGCGCCCAGCATCGCGCCACGGACCCCGCCGCCCACCCCGATCGTCCTTCCCTCGGATACCGCCTCGCTCGAGCCGTCCGGCAGCCTCGGCCCGTCGTTCCGCACGACCTACACCGTCATGAAGGGCGACACGCTCGTCGGCGTCGCGAACAAGTTCAAGACGACGGCCGCCGCGATCCGCCAGCTGAACAACCTGACGAGCTCGACGCTCCACGTCGGACAGGTGCTGAAGATTCCCTGAGCGGCGGCTCTTTGCGTGAACCGTATTCGTTGAGCCCTATCGCTGGCAGCCCCGACAGAACGACGTCACGAACCCGCCGGGCTTGACCTCGCTGATCTTCGTCCCGCAGCGTGGGCACGGCTGGCCACCCTTGTCGTGCACGGCGAGCCAGTCGCGGGCCTGCTTCTCGAACGTCGGTGGGACGCGTCGCCGGAGCTCCTCGATGGCGTTGGCGACGGTGCTGCGCGTCGCGGCGTACAGCGCGTCGACCTCCTCCTCGGCCAGGCTCGACCGCTTGCGGAACGGCAGGAGCCGGGCGGCGTGCAGGATCTCGTCGCTGTAGGCGTTGCCGATCCCGGCGATGAACGCCTGGTTCTTGAGCAGGTTCTTGAGCTCGCCCGGGTGGCGGCGGATCCGCTGCCGCCAGACGTCGAGGGTCAGGGTGCGATCGTCGGCGTCGGGTCCCTGATCCTCGTCGAAGCCGGCCACCGGCCGGCTGAGGCCGGCTGGCAGGATATAGACCTTGCCCATCTGGGTCGGGTCGCGGTAGCGGATCTCCGCGTCCGCGTCATCTCCGGGCATCCAGTCCGCGCCGCGCGTCCAGCCGGCCGCGTCCCGAGGCGGCGAGGACCGCCCGCCGAACCCGATGACGACCGCCGTCTTGGTCGGCAGCGGGGCGCCGGGTCGGGCGAGCTGGAACCGGCCCGTCAGCATCGGGTTGAAGACGATCTGGTCGCGGTCGAGACGGGCGACCAGGAACTTCCCGCGACGGCGCAGCTCGACCAGGCGCTGGCCCACGAGGTCGGTCATCTCCGCCGGCGTGCCCCGGATCGCGAGTGGGCCGGGAGCGTCGATGGAGACGATCGATCGCCCGGCGAGCGCCGCATGAAACGCGTCGGCGACGATCGCCAGGTCGGGTAATTCGGGCACGGCCGGCCGATTGTAGCCGCGGAAACCCCTGTGCTAGACTCTCCCGGCCCTTGAACGGCAACAGCTGAAGATCGTCCAGCCACTCGCCACGAAGGGAGCGGACCGCGGCCCATACACCACGGAACACTCTGATCGTCTCGGAACCGGCCTGGGCGCTGCCCAGGCCGTCGTCGTGTCAGGGGACTTGACCGACAGGAGAGACAAGACCGTTGACCGATGAATTGAAGGACGGGACCGTCCCGACCGAGGCACCAGCCCCGACCGCGGACCAGACTCCCGACCGAGCTGCCGTCGCGACCGCCGTGGCCGAAGAGCCCGCCGCCCCCGAGGCAGCCGAGGCGCCCAGCGTGAGCGACGCGGAACCCGCGGAGCACGCGGGCCGCGCTGAACCCGCGGCCACGGCCGCGGAGACGCCCGCGACGCCGGAGACCAGCGAGGGCGCTGCCGCGGACACACCAGCTCCCGAAGCCGAGGATGGCGTCGTCGGAGACGTCGCCGTGGCATCGACCGCGACGATGCCGCTCCCCCCGGAGCTCGAGCCGACCGACACCACGGATGCCCCGTCCGCGTCGGAAGACGACGAAGCGGTCGAAGACGACACCGCCGCGGCCGCAGCTGCCGTCGCCGCCGCGCGCGACCTCGGCCCGGAGCCCACCACGATGGAGGAGCTGCTCGCCGAGCAGGACTCCGACATCAAGAGCTTCAAGCATGGCGACGTCGTCGAGGGGACCGTCGTCCGGATCGACAAGGACGAGATCCTCGTCGACATCGGCGCAAAGTCCGAGGGTGTCGTCAGCAATCGCGAGCTGTACGGCCGGCACGCCGAGTCCCAGCCCCAGCTGGTGATCGGCGACACGGTCCTCGTCTACGTCCTCCAGCCCGAGTCGCAGGAGGGCCACGCCGTCCTATCGCTCCGGCGCGCCGGCCTCGAGCGCAAGTGGCGCGCGATGCAGGAGCAGTTCGAGGCGGGCGTGATCATCGAGGCGCCGGTCATCGACCACAACAAGGGCGGTCTCATCGTCGACTGCGGCATCCGCGGCTTCGTCCCGATCAGCCAGATCGTCGACTTCCCGCGCCGGCCCCAGAACGACCAGCCGCGCGACGCCGCCCAGGAGATCGCCGAGAAGCTCATGCCGTTCGTCGGCCGGAAGCTTCGCCTGAAGATCCTCGAGGTCAACCGCAAGGCGAACCGGCTGATCCTGTCCGAGAAGGTTGCCCTGTACGAGGAGCGCCGCGAAAAGCGCGACGAGCTGTTCAGCAGCCTCCAGGTCGGCCAGAAGGTCAGCGGCACGGTCCGCTCGATCGCGCCGTTCGGCGTCTTCATCGACCTCGGCGGGATCGACGGACTCGTCCACAAGAGTGAGCTGTCGTGGAACAAGGTCAACAACCCCGAGGCCGGCTACAAGGTCGGCGACGAGGTCGAGGCCGAGGTCATCGACATCAACCACGAGCGCGGCCGCATCAGCCTGTCGATCCGTCGCCTCCAGCCCGACCCGTGGCACTCGACCGTGGCCGATTTCAAGGTCGGCGACGTCATCGACGGCACGGTCACGAAGCTCGTCAACTTCGGCGCGTTCGTCCGCGTCCGCGACGGGCTCGAGGGCCTGATCCACATCAGCGAGCTGTCCCACCAGCGCGTCGCCCATCCCGGCGACGTGGTCCACGAGGGCCAGACGCTGAAGCTGAAGATCATCTCGCTCGACTCCGAGCGGCATCGCCTCGGGCTGAGCCTGAAGCAGGCCGAAGAGGCGCCGGCGCGACCAGTGTCGGAGCCCGGCGCCGCTCCGTCCGCCCCGCGGGGGGGCGCGGAGCGCCGGCCGCGACCCGATCGGGGCTGGTCCGCCTCCGACGCGGTCCAGGAGCCCGAGGGCGGGATCGACAACACCCTGGCCGCGGCCTTCGCCCAGGTCCGCGACCAGCTCGCGGCATCCGAGGAGGCGCGCCTGTCGAGCGAGGCCGCCGTCGCGCCCGCCGCGCCGGAGGCAGAGCCGGCGACCGCCGAGATCGCGACGGAGCCGGAGGCCGAGCCGGCGATGGCCGAAGTCGCGACTGAGCCGGAAGCCGAGCCGGCGACGGCCGGCGTCGAGGCGCCAGCAGCTGACGTCGAGCCAGAGGCGCCGGCCGCCGAAGCCGAAGCATCGGCCGTCGAGGTCGAGGCGCCGGCGGCGGAGGTGGCAGCGGAGCCCGAGACCGAGGCCCCACCCGCCGAAGTCCCTGCCGAGCCTGAAGTCGCTGCCGAGCCCGAGCCTGCGACCGCCGAGGTTGATGTCGAGCCGGAGGCCGAGACTGCGACTGCCGAGGCCGAGACCGCGACCGTCGAGCCTGAGGTCGCGCCCGAGCCCGAGGCCGCCGAGACTGCCGAGGACGCCGAGCCGGCGAGCGACGAGGACACGGCCAAGGGCTGACCCGGGCCGCTCCAGACAAGACGACCCGCCGGGCATCCGGCGGGTCGTATCGATTCCTTCACCCGTTCGGCCGCCGAACCGAGATCGGATCGGGTCCATCCGACGAATCAAGGAGAGTCGGAGAGGCCTCGCAGCCCGCCGCTGGCGACCCGTCGGGGATGGGTCGATCGGCTGATTGCGGGGCAAGGCCTCCGTGCTAGCATGGCCTCAAGGGCGTTCAGCCGGACGCTCAGCAGGGAACAGACGTTCGACCCGATGGACCGCTTCGACAAGTTCACGGATCGCGCGCGCAAGGTCCTCACCCTTGCCCAGGACGAAGCGCAGCGGTTCAACCACAACTACATCGGCACGGAGCACTTGCTCCTCGGCCTCGTCCGCGAGGGCGAGGGCGTCGCCGCGCGGGTCCTCGAGAACATGAACGTCGAGCTGGCCAAGGTCCGGACCGCCGTCGAGTTCATCATCGGCCGCGGCGACCGCCCGGTGGTCGGTGAGGTCGGGCTGACCCCACGAGCGAAGCGGGTCATCGAGCTGGCCATCGACGAGGCGCGTCGACTCGGCCACAACTACATCGGCACCGAGCACCTCCTCCTCGGGCTCGTCCGGGAAGGGGAGGGGATCGCGGCGGGCGTCCTCGAGTCGCTGGGCGTGAACCTCGACAAGGTCCGCCACGAAGTCATCCGGGTCCTGTCGCAGAGCTCGTCCGCCGGGCCGACCCAGGAGACGAAGCGAGCGAGCAAGACCCCGACCGTCGACCAGCTCGGCATCAACCTCACCGAGCTCGCCCGGTCGGGCAAGCTCGATCCGGTCATCGGCCGCGAGAAGGAGATCGAGCGCGTCATCCAGATCCTGTCGCGGCGCCAGAAGAACAACCCTGCGCTGATCGGTGAGCCGGGCGTCGGCAAGACGGCGATCGCCGAGGGCCTCGCCCACCGGATCATCAACGGCGACGTGCCGGAGACCCTGCTGAACAAGCGCGTCCTGACCCTGGACATCGGATCCCTCGTCGCGGGGACGAAGTACCGCGGCGAGTTCGAGGAGCGGCTCAAGAAGATCATCGAGGAGCTCCGCAACACGAACGACGCGGTCCTCTTCATCGACGAGCTGCACACGCTCGTCGGAGCCGGAGCCGCCGAGGGCGCCATCGACGCGGCCAACATCCTCAAGCCGCCGCTGTCGCGGGGCGAGCTGCAGTGCATCGGTGCGACCACGCTCGACGAGTACCGCAAGTACATCGAGCGCGACGCCGCCCTCGAGCGCCGCTTCCAGCCCGTCATGGTCGAGGAGCCGACCCTGGAGCAGACCGTCGACATCCTGATGGGGATCCGCGAGCGGTACGAACAGCATCACAAGGTCGCGATCACCGACGGTGCCGTCCAGGCGGCAGCCGACCTGTCGAGCCGCTACATCACCGACCGCCACCTGCCGGACAAGGCGATCGACCTGATCGACGAGGCCGCGTCGCGGGTCCGGCTCCGCCACGCGTCCGCGCCGCCGGCGCTGCGCGAGGCCCAGAAGGAGCTGGATCGCGTCACGAAGGAGAAGGACGCAGCGATCAACAACCAGGAGTACGAGGAGGCCGCTCGCCTCCGCGAGGCGGAGGCCACCTCCCGGGAGACCGTCGAGAAGCTCCGCGCGGAGTGGCAGTCGCAGGTCTCGAGTGATCAGCCGACGGTCGACGAGGAGGAGATCGCCCAGGTTGTTGCGATGTGGACCGGGATCCCGGTCACCCGCATCGCCGCCGAGGAGTCCGAGCGGCTGCTCCACATGGAGGAGGCGATCCACGCCCGGGTCATCGGCCAGGAAGAGGCCATCTCGATCATCTCGAAGGCCGTCCGTCGGGCCCGCGCCGGCCTCAAGGACCCCAAGCGGCCGATCGGCTCGTTCATCTTCCTCGGCCCGACGGGCGTCGGGAAGACGGAGCTCGCAAAGGCCCTCGCCGAGTTCATGTTCGGCAGCGAGGACGCGCTCATCAAGATCGACATGAGCGAGTTCATGGAGCGCCACAACGTCAGCCGGCTCGTCGGGGCGCCTCCCGGCTACGTCGGATTCGACGAGGGCGGCCAGCTGACCGAGGCCGTCCGTCGCAAGAGCTATGCGGTCGTGCTGCTCGATGAGGTCGAGAAGGCGCACCCGGAGGTCTTCAACATCCTCCTCCAGATCCTCGAGGACGGGCACCTGTCCGATGCGAAGGGCCGCCGGGTCGACTTCCGGAACTGCATCATCATCATGACCTCGAACCTCGGCGCGAAGCAGCTCCAGACGAACTCGTCGCTCGGCTTCCGCAACCGCGGCGAGTCGGCGGAGACGCAGGCCGAGACCTCATACGAGCTGATGAAGGAGAAGGTCGCGGCGGAGTTGAAGAACAACTTCCGGCCGGAGTTCCTCAACCGGATCGACGCGACGGTTGTCTTCCGCTCTCTGACCGTCGACGAGATCGCCCAGATCGTCGACCTGATGCTCGCCCGGGTCCGGGACCAGCTCCGCGCCCAGCAGATGTCGCTGGAGGTCACGCAGGCCGCGAAGGAGCACATCATCAAGCTCGGCTACGACGTCGCCTACGGCGCGCGGCCGCTCCGCCGGGTGATCCAGAACATGGTCGAGGACGTCCTCGCCGAGCATCTCCTGCTCGGCAAGTACGAGCCGGGCACGACGATCGTCGTCGACCGCGACCCGGAGGCCGGCCTCGAGATCCACGCCGCCGAGCCGCTGACCCCGGTCGAGGCCTGATCGGCCGCCCGGCCCGGCGGCGTCCGGAATGAGCAAGGCTCCCGGGCGCGGCCAGACGCGCTACGTCTGCCAGTCGTGCGGCGAGGCGTTCCTCCGTTGGGAGGGTCAGTGCCGGGCCTGCTCCGCCTGGAACAGCCTCGTCGAGACCGTCGTCCGGGCCGACCCCAAGCCACCCCGCCTCGCGGTCGGCCCAGGCACCGGCGGCGCGGTCGCCACGGCACGGCTTGGCGACGTCGGGTCGGCGGATTGGGCGCGGCTGAGGGTCGGGATCGCCGAGCTCGACCGGGTGCTGGGCGGCGGCCTCGTCCCGGGGTCGGTCGTCCTCGTCGGTGGCGAGCCGGGGATCGGCAAGTCGACGCTCCTCCTCCAGGCCGCCGCGGGCGTCGCCGGGCAGGTCGGGCCCGATCGGGTGGTGTATGCGACGGGCGAGGAGTCAGCAGCGCAGGTCCGGCTCCGAGCCGAGCGACTCGGCCTCCTCGCGGGTCCGGCGGCGGACATCCGGATCGCGACAGAGTCGTCGGTCGACCGGATCGCCGACGTCGCGACGTCGGCGCCGATGCCGGCGCTCCTCGTCGTCGACTCCATCCAGACCGCGACCTTGGACGACCTCGACGGGCCGGCCGGCAGCGTCGGCCAGGTCCGCGGCTCCGCGCTCCGGTTGATGGAGCTGGCGAAGCCCAACGGGATCGCGGTCGTTCTCGTCGGACACGTGACGAAGGACGGCTCGATCGCCGGTCCGAAGACGCTCGAGCACCTCGTCGATGCCGTGCTGACCCTCGAGGGCGACCGGTACGCCCCGGTCCGGCTGCTGCGCGCGTCGAAGAACCGGTTCGGCTCGACCGATGAGGTCGGCGTGTTCCAGATGGGCGAAGGTGGCCTCAGCGAGGTCGCCGACCCGGCTCGGGCATTCCTCGCCGAACACGACGGACCGGCGCCCGGCAGCGTCGTGGCCTCGACGCTCGAGGGATCGCGGCCGCTCCTCGTCGAGGTCCAGGGCCTCGTGGCTCCCGGCCCCGGTGGGACGCCGCGGCGCACGACCAGCGGAGTCGACTCGAACCGCGTCGCGCTCCTCGTCGCGGTCCTCGCCCGGCGCGCCGGGATCGGCCTGGCCAGCCACGACATCTACGTCAACCTGGCCGGGGGCCTAACGGTCGACGAGCCGGGCCTCGACCTGCCGCTCGCGCTCGCCCTCGCCTCGTCGCTGCGCGACCGGCCGGTCGCACCTGGGACGGTCGCGATCGGCGAGGTCGGGTTGCTCGGCGAGCTTCGATCCGTGTCCGGCCTCGAGCGACGGCTCCGCGAGGCCGCCCGGCTCGGGTTCGTTCGGGCGATCGTCCCCCGGCCCGGCCGAGGCTCCCCGACACCGGACGTCCCGGGCCTGGAGATCGTCGCGGTCGGCAGCCTGCGCGAGGCGATCGAGGCGGCCCTGGTGGGCGGTCCGGTGGGCTCCGGTCGCGTGGCAGTGGGGTCGGCGCGATGCTAAGGTGCGGAGGCTTCAGCGCGATCGAGGGCGACGGTCGTTCGCGCCCTGAGAGGGACGACGCGAGGACAACGTGATCCGCAACATCCGCCTCCTCGGGGCAGCGCTCGGCGGTCTCGTCGGCCTGGCACTGGCGGCGTCGGCCCGGCTGTTCGAGCAGACCGCGGGCGGGGGCTGGCTGCTCGCGGCGTGGGTCGTCGCCTGGGTCGTCGTCGGGTTCGCGATCCTTCCGTACCTCACCGTCGTCCCGGCGGTCTGGCTCGTCCGGCAGATCCAGGAGCTGTCGACGGCGGAGTTCGTGACGGCCGTCGTCGGGCTGCTGATCGGGCTGCTGATGGGCCTGCTCCTCGGCCTGCCACTCGCCGCGTTCCCCGATCCCCTCGGGACCTGGCTGCCGGTCGGCACCTCGATCTTCCTGGGACTCGGGATGCTCGGCCTGACCGTCGCAAAACGCGACGACCTGCTGCTCGCGGCCGAGGCGATCGGGATCGTCCGGCGGCCCATCCCGGAGGCAGACCGGGGCCGCGCGGCGGGCGACCCGCACATCGTCGTCGACACGAGCGCGATCATCGACGGACGGATCGCGGAGATCGTCGAGTCCGGCTTCATCTACGGGACCCTCGTCGTCCCGAAGTTCGTCCTCGACGAGCTCCAGCACATCGCCGACAGCTCCGATACCCTGCGCCGCAACCGCGGCCGCCGCGGCCTGGAGATCCTGGCGAAGATGCAGAAGGATTCGCCGACGCCGATCGAGATCGTCGACGAGCCGCTGCCTGACGTCCCCGAGGTCGACGCCAAGCTCGTCGCGATGGCCCGGGCGAGGTCGAAGGCGATCCTGACGAACGACTACAACCTGAACCGGGTCGCCGAGCTCCAGGGCGTCCGCGTCCTCAACGTGAACTCGCTGGCGAACGCGGTGAAGCCGGCGGTCCTGCCGGGCGAGGAGCTCCGGGTCCGGGTCATCCAGGAGGGCAAGGAGCCCGGTCAGGGCGTGGGCTTCCTGGATGACGGGACGATGATCGTGGTCGAGGGCGGCGTCCGCTACATCGACAAGGACCTCGACGTGTCGGTGACCCGCGTCCTGCAGACCGTGGCCGGCCGGATGATCTTCGCCCAGCCGCGCCTCGACTAGGCGCGACTCATGTCGACGCCGAAGGCGGACCTCGTCGTGGTTGCCGCCGGCGCCTCGTCCCGGATGGGCGGCCACGACAAGATCACCGCGTCGATTGGCGGCCGACCGCTCCTGGACTGGACGATCGGCCGGTTCGCGGTCCTTCGCCAGATCGAGCAGATCGTGGTCGTCGCCCAACCCGATCGGGTGGACGAGTTCCGGGCGGCGACCTGGATGCCGTCGCGGGTCGTGGTCGTCCCCGGCGGCCACCGACGCCAGGAGTCCGTCGCGGCCGGAGTCTCCGAGCTCCAACGGAGGGGCGTGGACCGGGACACGGTCGTCCTCGTCCACGACGGGGCCCGACCGGCCGTCGACCCCGCCCTCATCACGGCGGTGATCGACGCTGCGGCGACCCATGGCGCAGCGATCCCGGTGCTGCCCGTTGGCGAGACCCTGAAGCGCGTCGACTCCGGGGTCGTCAGGGAGACGGTGGACCGGACCGGGCTCGGGTTCGCCCAGACCCCGCAGGGCGTCCAGCTCGGCGTCCTCCAGGACGCCTACGTCCGCTTTCCGCCTGACGGCCCCCAGACCTTCACCGACGAGGCATCGCTGCTGGAGGCATGTACGATCCCCGTTCGTGTGGTGCCCGGACACGTCGACAACATCAAGGTGACGGTCCCCGCGGACCTGCCTCGAGCCGCGTCGATCCTGCTGGGCGGCCCCCGCGTCGGCTACGGTGAAGATTCCCACCCGTTCGGTCCGGGCGAACCGCTGGCGCTCGGTGGGATCGAGATCGCGGGCGCACCCCGCCTGTCCGGTCACTCGGACGGGGACGTGGTCCTGCACGCGGTCGCCGGTGCACTGCTCGGCGCGGCCGGCCTGCCGGACCTCGGCCGGCTGTTCCCGGCCGACGCCCGGACGCCGACCGGCATCGCCAGCGTCGAGCTGCTGTCCGAGGTGACGTCGCGGGTCACGAGCGCCGGGTTCTCACCGACGCTCGTCGACGTGACGATCGTCGGGTCGCGGCCCCGCCTCGAGGCTCGCGTCGACGAGATCCGGGCGCGCCTCGCCGAGTTGGTCGGCGTCGGGGTCGACCAGGTGAACGTCAAGGCGTCGACCGGCAACCTGTTCGGGATGGAAGGCGCCGGCCGCGGAATCTCGGCGCGGGCGATCGCGACCCTGGAGCCGGCGCGATCGTGATCCAGCTCCAGGACACGCTCACCGGCGAGACGCGACCGCTGGAGCCCCTCGAATCGGGCCACGTCCGGATCTACAGCTGCGGCCCGACGGTCTACGGGCCGACCCACATCGGCAACTTCCGCAGCTTTCTCTTCGCCGACATCCTGGTCCGTCATCTGCGACGTTCCGGCCTGCGCGTGACGTGGGTGATGAACATCACCGACGTCGACGACAAGATCATCAAGGGCGCCGCCGCGGCCGGGACGACGATCGAGACGCTCACAGATCGCTGGCTGGAGGTCTTCCTCGCCGACGCGGCAGTCCTTCGGATGACGCGACCCGACGTTCTTCCCCGCGCGACCGGTCACATCGACGAGATGGTCGCTCTCATCACGACCCTGCTCGATCGTGGCTACGCGTACACGACCGACGACGGGTCGATCTTCTTCCGGATCGCGTCGTGGCCGGCCTACGGACGCCTGGCCCGGCTCGACCCGGAGCAGCTGCGCGTCGGCGAGCGGGTGGAGAGCGACGAGTACGCCAAGGACGACGTCCGCGACTTCGCCCTGTGGAAGGGGCCGAAGCCCGGCGAACCGTCGTGGGAGACGTCTATCGGCGCCGGCCGGCCGGGCTGGCACATCGAGTGCTCGGCGATGTCGATGAAGCACCTCGGGCCGTCGTTCGACATCCATACCGGCGGCGTCGACCTGATCTTCCCCCACCACGAGGACGAGATCGCCCAGAGCGAGGCGGCGACGGGCCTGCCGTTCGTCCGGACCTGGCTCCACTGCGCTCACCTCCAGATGAGCGGGGCGAAGATGGCCAAGTCGACCGGCAACATCGCCCGAGTCGGCGAGATCCTGGAGGCCGGCGTCTCGCCGCGCGCTCTCCGCTACGCGCTGATCGCCGTGCACTACCGCGCGGCGAACAACTACAGCGACGAGTCGCTCGCGGCCGCGGCGGCGGCGGTCGACCGGCTCGACGCCCTCGTCGCCGCGCTGGACGCCTATGGCGAGGAGCGCGACGACGCCCCCGATCTCGAGGCCGTCCTCACGATCGCGGACGAGGGGTTCGGCGCCGCGCTCGACGACGACCTCAACGTATCGGCGGCCCTCGCCGCCGTCTTCGACCTGGTCCGCGAGATCAATCGTCGGATCGACGGCCGAACGCTCTCGACGGCCGACGCCGAGCGGGTCCTGTCGGTCCTCCGGTCGTTCGACGAGGTCCTCGCCGTGCTGCCCGACGCTGGCGTCGATATCGACGACGAGGTCGGCCACCTCCTCGAGGAACGCGCGGAGGCCCGCGCGCGCCGGGACTGGACGGCATCCGACCGGTTGCGCGACGAGCTCGCGCGACGCGGGATCGCGGTCGAGGACACCCGGGATGGTCAGCGCTGGCGGCGCCAGCTCGAGACGACCCGTGGCTGACCGGCCGAAGCCGCGCCGCGATCCCGGCGACGCGAACCGGCGCCCGCCCGCCGGCGGACGCCCGCCTGGCCAGAAGGGCCGCACCCCGGGCAACCGCTCCCCGGGTGGAGGGTTCGATCGACCAAGCGGGTCGAGCGGGCGGCCCGGCCCGTCGCGGCCGCGGTCCGGCGGGCCGGGACCCAAGGTCCAGAAGGCGGGTCCGGGAGCGGGCCATCCGGGCGGCGGACCCCCCGACCGTCGGGACCGGCCGGGGTTCGGGTTCCGCGGCGACGCCGAGCCGCGCCCGTGGGAACGTCGGTTCCGCGGCTCGGACGGCGAACGCCCCAGCGGCGATCGACCGGGAGAGCCGACCCGGAGGTTCCCCGGTCCGCGCGATGCGACGCCCAGAGCCGGTGGCTTCGGCCAGCCGCCGGCGCGGTTCCGCGGGAAGCCCGGAAGCTCGCCATCGGGCTCCCGGCCGGGCGTTCGACCGTTCGATCGCCCTCAGGGGGGCCCGGCCGGCCGAGGCGCGGCTGGGACGCCACCGCCGGGTCGCTCCTTCGGGCCGGGTCGACCGTCCGGTCCGGGTCGGCCGTCGGGCCCCGCCCGTCCCCCGCGGCCGCCATGGCGCGCGGGACCGGCGCGTGACTTCCGTCCGGCACGACCCGCCGTCCCACAGCCGGACCTCCTCGGCGAGGACGAAGAGCTGATCGCGGGCCGGCGTCCCGTCGAGGAGGCCTTCGTCGCCCGGCGCCCTGCCAAACGGTTGCTCGTCGTCCCCCAGCGCCGCCAGGCGCTCGAACGTCTCGTCCTCCACGCCACGAGCCTCCGGATCCCGGTCGTCGAGGTGGAGGGTGGGACCCTCACGGCGACGGCCGGCTTCGATGGCCACCAGGGGATCGGCCTCGTCGTCGAACCGCGGACCTGGGCGAGCATCGACGAGATCCTCGCGCGCGCGGTCGAGCGGAAAGAGTCGCCGTTCCTCCTCGTGCTCGATTCCCTCGAGGACCCCCAGAACGTCGGCACGCTCCTGCGCAGCGCGGAGGCGGCCGGCGTCCACGGCGTCGTCTTCCCGACCCATCGCCAGGCGCCGTTGACCCCGGCCGCGGTCAAGGCGTCGGCGGGCGCCGTCGAGCATCTCCTCCTGTGTCCGGTGGATGACCTGCCCGCGGCGATGTCCGATCTTCGGATCCGCGGCCTGCGGATCGCGGCGGCCGACGCCGAG
>Ga0207646_10005086_pt1 | contig 13956 bp, 15 predicted proteins | sample KBSK5502metaG_FD_184343 | JGI IMG/M metagenome (GOLD analysis project Ga0207646, IMG submission 184343) | Corn, switchgrass and miscanthus rhizosphere microbial communities from Kellogg Biological Station, Michigan, USA - KBS K5-50-2 metaG... | ecosystem: Host-associated > Plants > Roots >... | reverse complement strand
TTTGGTTTCGGTCGTCGGGGTGGATCGAAAAGGAATCGTGTTGCCATATTAAAGTTAAAGTCGATAAACGATCCGCGCCTTGGCGGTATCGTAGGGAGACATCTCCATCTTTACTCGATCTCCGATCGTTAGGCGAATAAAACGTTTACGCATTTTTCCCGAGATATGCGCGAGAACTAGGTGATCGTTCGCCAGCGCGACCCGAAACATCGTCCCGGGTAGCACGTTCATGATGGTGCCCTCGAGGCTGATTGCTTTTTCAGGATTCACCATGTCGATGTTGTTGATGCTTGCCGCGCCGTAGTCCCGCGACTGCGCGACAAAGGCGGGTCGATCTTGCGATCAGCGCGGCGCTCACCTGAGCGCCGGCTGTGCAATCAATTCCGGATCTACCGGCGATTGCCCGCAAAACGGTTCGCGCCGTGAGGGCGCGGCCGGTCTTCGCGTGGACGAGCTTCGTTCACGTTCAGCGCGCGGCCGTTGAGTTCTTGGCCGTTGAGCGTGCTCATCGCGGCATTGGCTTGTGCGCCGTCGTTCATAGTGACGAACGCAAACCCGCGCGATTTACCGGTCATTTTGTCCATCATCAGATGGACTTCGTTGACGGTTCCGTGTTTTTCGAACAGATCCTGAAGATCGTTCTCGGTGGTCTCAAAAGAGAGATTACCTACGTACAGTTTCATTGTGTTTTGAATATGGAAAAACTACCGAGCTACAGAGCCGTTCCCGTGAATCGGGTTTCAAACCACCAATGAGCGAGGCTCACCTGACGATCTTCCGTGCAGTGAAGTAAACAGAGTAATCCAATAAGCGCCTAGTATCGCCCTGATTGCGCAAAACACAAACGATCATTTCCAGATTGAAAACTAGACAGAATTTACAGAATCAACCCGTGCTCTTAGCTCCTATTTCCCAGCTCCTAGCTTCCGTCTTCTGATATGCTGCGATTATGTGGGCACTCTTCCGGGAACCTTGTGACGAGAACGTAATCCGGTCTCGACCGGCGACAGCGCCGTGTTCGAAATCGAGCGGGCGCTGGGTGCTCGCCGCCACCATTCTCGCTTCCAGCATGGCGTTCATCGATGGCACCGTCGTCAACGTCGCATTGCCTGCACTGCAATCGAGCCTCAACGCCACCGCGGTCGATCTGCAATGGGTGATCGAAGCTTACTCGCTCCTGCTCTCCGCGTTCGTGCTCGTGGGCGGTTCGCTCGGCGATCACTACGGCCGGCGCCGCATTTTTCTGATCGGCGTTGCGCTCTTTGCCTCGGCGTCGGCCGGGTGCGGATTTGCCGCGGACATCCGCCAACTGATTGCTGCCCGCGCACTTCAAGGACTCGGCGCGGCACTCCTCGTTCCCGGCAGTCTTGCCATCATCAGTAGCTCTTTTTCGGAGGACGAACGTGGTCGCGCCATCGGTACCTGGTCGGGCTTTAGCGCGATCACGGCCGGCATCGGGCCGGTGATCGGTGGATGGTTGATCGAACACGTCTCATGGCGCGCCGTGTTTTTTATCAATCTTCCAATCGCGCTTCTTGTCATTCTGATCTCGCTTCGGCACGTCACGGAGAATTCGGACAAGGAAAACACGCGAGTCGATTGGTTAGGCGCAATTTTGGCCGCGGCCGGTTTAGGCGCGCTCGTTTACGGATTGATCGAATCGTCACGGCTCGGTTTCGCCGATCCATCAGTGATTCTTGTCCTGATCGCGGCGGGTGTGCTTCTAATTGTCTTCCTCTTAATAGAAGCACGAATTTCTCAGCCGATGTTGCCGCTCGCGCTCTTTCGCGTGCGCGCATTTACCGGAGCGAACTTGTTGACGTTTCTGCTCTACGCTGCGCTCGGCGGGACTTTGTTTTTCCTGCCTCTCAATTTGATTCAGGTCCAGCACTACTCGGCCACCGCGGCGGGCGCGGCGCTTTTGCCGTTCATCCTGATCATTTCCTTTCTTTCGCGTTGGTCGGGCGGACTCATCGTAAGTTACGGAGCAAAACTTCCACTCATTGTCGGTCCGCTGACCGCCGCCGTTGGCTTTGTGCTATTCACTTTGCCGGACGTCGACGGAAGCTACTGGACAAATTTTTTTCCACCGGTCGTGGTTCTAGGATTCGGCATGGTGGTAAGCGTCGCGCCTCTTACCACCACGGTGATGAACTCCATCGGATCAAACCGCGCCGGCATTGCATCGGGCGTCAATAACGCGGTTGCGCGAACGGCCGGACTCCTCGCCATCGCGGTTCTTGGAATCGTGATGCTCCACGTTTTCAATGACCGGCTCGACCGGCGACTCGCGGAAGCGAAACTGCCGACATCAGCGTCCCAATCATTACAAGCGCAACGCACAAAACTTGCCGCCATAGCGATTCCGGAAGATACGGACCCGGCGACGCGACAGCTGATTCGCCGCGCGATCGACGAATCGTTCGTGTCCGGCTTCAGAACGATCATGGCCATCGGCGCGGCCTTGGCCATCGCCAGCGCAATCACTGCATTGACTTTTATCGAATCAACACCGCGCCGATAATGCCAATTCCGAATTTACTTCTTAATTCTTACTTCCTCCTTTTTACTTTAGTAACCCATGGCCCTCGTTGGCAAAGTTGAAAGCCTCTGGCGTTATCCGGTCAAAAGCATGCGCGGCGAAGAGCTGGACGAGATGTTCGCCGGGTACGCGGGAGTTTACGGCGACCGTCTTTTTGCTTTCGAGAGTTCGGCCGGTCGAAAGGGTTTTCCGTTTTTCACCGGACGCGAGCAACGTCAGATGATTCGATATCGGCCGCGCTTCCGCAATCCGGACAAAGCCGCTCGCCCTGTTGATTTGGCTGATGCGGAGAAGCTGCCGCCGGGAGTGAATCCGCTTTCGGCCCAGCCCGCCGAGCTAATGATCGATGTCGAGACACCGGATGGAAAAACCATCGCGATCGACGACCCGGCTTTGATCGACAATCTCCGAGCAAACGTCGACGAGAACCACCAACTCAGATTGCGTCGCTCGGACAAGGCCATGACCGATTGCCGTCCGTTGTCGATCTTCGCGTTGCAATCGGCGAAAAAACTTGGCGACGAAACGGGAGCGAACGTCGACAAGCGTCGTTTCCGGGCAAACGTATATGTCGACCTTACGAACGCCGACGGCTTTGGCGAAGATCAATTTGTCGGCAAAACATTGCGCATCGGATCGAAAGTTGTCGTGTCGGTCCTCGAGCGCGATCCGCGTTGCATGATGATCACGCTCGATCCCGACACTGCGGAAAAATCGCCCGCGATCTTGAAAGCAGTCGCGCAGGCACACGAAGGCATGGCCGGTGTTTATGGCGCCGTGCTTGCGGAAGGAATGATCCGGAAAGGCGATTCAATCGAGTTGTTGTGACTTCTCGGCTCTGACTTCCGACTTCCGACTTCCCGTCCGCCGCAGCGGCGAGACGGACTTGTCCCGTGGCGAGCTTGCAATCAAAGAAACTTAACCAGCGCGTCGGTTGTTTCCTTCGGCCGTTCCTCAAGGATCCAGTGACCGGTGTTCGGCAGCACGACCACTGTGACATCGTTCGCGACCAGCTTCATTTGGGCTGCAAGCTCGTTGCCTAACGACTTCTCCCCGCCGATCGACAGTACCGGCATTGTCAGTTTCGTCTGCGAGAGTTGAGAAAAGTCTTTGGCGAGCTGCGGCCACGACGCAAAATAAGCCCACGCTGCGCGCATCCGACCGGGCTTCGAATACGCTTCGGTGTAAGCTTTCCGGTCCGCTTCCGGAATCGAGTGCGTCTTGTCGGCGGCGAAAACGTTCCAGAAATATTCGAAGTAAATCCGCTCTCGTCCGGCTACGAGCTTTTCCGGATATTCGCCGTTGAAACGAAAATGCCAGACATTCGGAGCGTTGTAGATCGCTTCCCATCCGGGAACGCCGGGAAGAAATGCATCCATCACCACGAGCTTCTCCGTCTCTGCGGGGAACTGCGTGGCATACGCGTACGCAACCATCAATCCGATATCGTGCCCGACGACTCTTGCCCTCTCGATGCCTAACGAGCGCACAAGCGCGTGGATCCGGCTCGCTGAAGTTATCATGTCGATCTTGTCCGCTGGAATCGACGAGTCACCGATGCCCGGCAGGTCCGGCGCGATGACAGTAAACTTCTCGGCCAGCAAAGGAATGATCGGTCGCCACATCCGCGAGGTTTCTGCGTATCCGTGCAACAAAATCACCGCCGGCCCGCTTCCAGCGGTGAGGTAATGCAATTCCACATTGTCTATCTTCGCCGTGCGTGAAGCGATCGCGTTCTGTTCGGCGCCATCGATCGGCGCGATGAGGACAGCAAACGCGAAACACAATCCGACCAAATAAGATTTCGAGGTGCGATTCATAACGGCATTCTGTTTCTCTCAACTTTTCTTACCTATTTTCCGATGAGAATAAAGACGCCGGCGGCGAGCGCCACGATGTAGAGCAGGAAAATAGCCGGTCCGAAATTCAAGCCGAACCCTAACAGACCATCAACAATCAAGTAAACCGCGAGGAGAATCATGCCGATGTTTTTGGTGATTTTCATGATGTCGATCTTGTAGATTGCCTGCTCAGCTGACAATCGAGGAATTCCTATGAACAATAATCGGCCGCTTGCGTCCGGACGACATTTGTTCGGTTTTTTTCTGATCCTGGCCGGCATCGCAACCGCGAGCTGGCTCATGGCGCGGTATCCGTTCTCACACCGCTTTCTAATTTACGCGGCTCTGATCGCAATGGAGCTGCTGCGTGTCTGGTACGTGATCGCAGGTGCACGCGCAAATGGCAACGGTCTGATGAGTATCGTTGGTCGCGGCTGGAGCACCTGGCGTGACGGCGCCCACGATAGCCTTCTCGCCATCGGGACCATTGTGTTGGTGGCGATAACTGCGCGCGCGCTCGTTTTTCTGCTCGGTAGTTGGTCGCCAGACACTGCGTTCATGTTGCCGACAAACTTCGCTGAATCCACCGGCTGGATCATACTTTCAATTACCGGCGGCGTTTGTGAGGAAATCGCGTATCGCGGCTATCTGCAACGGCAGCTCTGGGCTTTTACCGGCTCGCTTCCCGTTGCCGTCTGCTTGCAAGCCGTCGCTTTCGGCGCGGTTCATATTTACCAGAGATGGAAGCCGGTTATCGTGATCGTCGGTATCGGATTGGTTTTAGGATCAGTCGCGGCGTGGCGCCGCAGCATTATTCCGGGGACGATTGCCCATTGCATTCTCGACATCGTTGGCGGCCTCCTCGGCGGCTGATCGCAATTGTCGGCTGGCCACCGGTTCGCAACCAACGCGGCCGCACATGAAAGCGACGTTACTTGCCGTTGGTCCGACTCTCCCGTAGCTCGCGCTTCAGTGTTTCTCCCATTTCCGGAAACAAACCTTCGTGGTAACGAAGAATCGTACCTGTTTGCGAGATGAGCACCAGACTCGGAAGGCCGGGACTGGCGTATGCCTTGAACATTTCCGAATTGGAATCGAAAAGCATCGGCATGGTGAATCTCTGCGATTGCCAAAATGCCGCCACTCGCTGCGATTTCTCTTTTGCGTTGTTTCCCTGTTCCAAAGTGTTAACCGCGAAAACTTTAATCGGCAGTTTTTCCGCAGAGACCCAATCCGCGATTGCTTGTGTTTCTTTGAGCGCCTTCCAACAAGGAACGCACCAGGTGGCCCAGAAATCCACCAGCACCACAGACCCACGAAGATCTTGCAGCGCTATCTTTTTCCCGTCCAAGGTTTCGAGTGCAAAATCCGGAGCGGGAGAACCGAGCGCAAGTCGCTTCGATGCTAGCTCAGTCAGATTGTTAACGACACTGCGCGAACCGGCGGCGAAAGTAATTGGCGGTTCGACTGATGCGCGCGGCGAGAATGTGCCGTTCACGCGAACAAGCAATCCTTCGGGCGCACCGGGCGGTTTTACCTGAAACGTAATTCTCTCGAGAAAGTGAGTTTCGGGATTGATACCCACAGCCAGTTCTCCGTTGCTCGCGGCAAAATGAACCTCATCGTACGCCTTTTTGTCGTCGCCAGTGACCCGCCGGTATCCGTCGATGCGCAACGGTTCGAGAAGATTGAAACGGAATGTGTCCACGCAGGCATCAAAGCTTTTCCCTTCATGCATGGCTAATGGAGGCGGTTCGAAAAGAGAACCAGCGCCGGCTACGTTCCGCAGAATGCTGCCGAAATCGCGGTCGTAACTGGCGGACACATATTTGTCGGGCACATCGCTCTGAGTGAGATAGAACGTTTTATCCAGCGCCACCGCCTCCAGCAGAGCGTTCTTTATAAACACGCGACGACCGGGACCAAATCCGTACTCCTGCGTCTTCGTCTCCTGCTCCGATCCCGGCGCATTGACGACATATGAAAGCGTATCGCGCAACGCCTCGACATTTTTGTAGGCCTGGGCCGACGTCTCGAGAATCTCACGCGCACGCTCGACTTTGCCTTGCGGCCCAGCCTCAACCGCAATGATTGCCATCGCCGCGGTTAAGACCGCGACAAATATCCCCCTCATATCAATTCGATGCCGTGACCCATCGCATTGGATTCAACAATTCTTGATCTGCCAACGCGGCAGACGAACTTCTCCGGTGTTCGCCAATCTTTCAATCCTCTGACATCTGACTTCTGATCTCTGATTTCCGACTTCTGCTTGCCACGCCAAAGCCTTGGCGACGGCGGGTCACTGGCCACTCGCCTGCCACGCCGTAGCTAAAGCGAAGGCGGGTCACCTATCACTAATGCCAGTCCACCGCCTGTGCGGCTCGTACCTCGGACTCAGCGACCCGTCATTGCCTCCAGCTTCTCGGGATAGCGTGCTCCTTGCACTTTGATTTCTGACGCGGCGCTTTCGATTTCATGCAGATCGTCGCCGGTAAGTTCGATTGAAACTGATCCGATGTTTTCCTCGAGACGATGCAGCTTAGTCGTACCTGGAATTGGAACAATCCACGGCTTCTGCGCAAGCAGCCAGGCGAGCGCGATCTGAGCAGGTGTCGCCTTCTTCCGCGCTGCGATTTCGCCTAACAAATCGATCAACGCTTGGTTCGCTTTCAATGCCTCCGGCGTGAACCGAGGCAAGGTGCTGCGGAAGTCGGAGCTGTCGAACTTTGTGTTCTCGCCGATCTTGCCCGTGAGGAACCCCTTGCCTAACGGACTGTAAGGAACAAAGCCAATTCCGAGTTCCTCTAAGGTCGGTATAATTTCCTCTTCAGGCCGTCTCCACCAGAGCGAGTATTCGCTCTGGACTGCGGTTACCGGCTGGACGGCGTGTGCGCGACGGATCGTTTGCGCTCCAGCTTCAGAAAGACCGAAGTGCTTGACCTTGCCTTGCCGAATCAGTTCCTTCACCGCGCCGGCGACGTCTTCAATCGGCACGTTCGGGTCAACCCGATGCTGATAGAGCAAATCGATTGTCTCGACCTTGAGTCGCTTGAGCGAGCCTTCGACAGCCTGCTTGATATGTTCCGGCCGGCTGTTCAGACCGGCCGCTCCCGGCCGCGTATCACTGCCACTCAGGTCGAATCCGAATTTCGTGGCTATGAGTACTTGCTTGCGGAACGGAGAGAGCGCTTCACCCACAAGTTCTTCGTTGATGAACGGGCCGTAAACTTCAGCGGTATCAAAGAAGGTGACCCCGCGTTCAACGGCCGCTCGGAGAAGAGAGATCATCTCCTGTTTGTCTTTGGGCGGGCCGTAAGAAAAACTCATTCCCATACACCCGAGTCCGATCGCCGAGACTTCCAGACCGCTCTTTCCCAGTTTGCGCTTCTTCATATCTAAAGATCGCACTTCACATCGCAGATTGGCTCAACAGAAGACAACGAAGCAAAGCAAGTCTGCCGTGGATTTGATGATGTTTCTTGCGCGTTCGCTAGAACGAACCTTCCATTCCCTTGGACAGCATTTCGTGGGCACGCATATCGCGCAGCCGCTCCTCTATCGCTGGCGTGATCGTGCTGAGGGCATCACTCCCGGCAACGAACACCTTCGGCGGATTTTGCATCGCGGCAATTTTAACAAGCGCGTCGCCTAGCTTCGCTGGATCGTTGGGCTGCGTGCCGCTATATTTCGACCACATGTCCTCGGCTGTGCCCTCCGCTGCGTAGTCGTCGATGACCTTGCTGACCCATCGGACGTTTTGCGCATCGAGCAGGTCCGTCCGGAAGAAGCCTGGTTCGACCACGGTGATCTTGATGCCGAATTTCTCCACTTCGGTCGCGACCGACAGCGAAAGTCCTTCGACTGCAAACTTCGTCGCAGCATAGGCCGCGCAGTGCTTCAGCCCGACCACGCCGGCGACGGAACTGATGTTGATGATGTGACCCGAACGCTGCCGCCTCATGACTGGCAACACGGCATGCATTAGGTGCACAACGCCATAGAAGTTCGTCCCGAACTGCTGTTGCATCTCGGAGGTGGTCATCTGCTCGAAATTGCCGAGCAAACTGTAGCCCGCATTGTTAACCAAAACGTCAATGCGCCCGAAACGCTTCATCGCCTCGTCGACAGCAGCTTTGGCCTGTGCCTCCTTCGCAACGTCCAGCTCGATAAACGCGATGGTCTCGCTGGCAACGTCGCGGTAGACGTTGCGCACTTTGTCGAGGTTTCTTCCGGTCGCCACGACGCGGTTACCTGCGCGCAATGCAGCTTTGGCGGTTCCGGTTCCGATGCCGCTGCCGGCGCCTGTAATAAACCAAACTTTGCTCATGACTTCTTCTTTTATTTAGAGATCGCGGCACACGTCGCCGATTGGCTCAACAGACGGGAACTCCGAAAGGGTTCGCGAGCCGGCGAAACAAACCAAAATCAAACCAAACCTTCGTTGATTCGTTCGTCCCCACTCACTCACCGCCTGCCTCGGCGGTCGGACCATCTACCCAGCGGCCTCCCAGCAGGCCGTGTTCTCTTTGTTTCCTTGTGGTCGATAACCATTAACGAATAACTGATAACCCGCCTTCGCCGAGGCTTCGGCGTGGCGAGCGGATAACCAGCGATCAGCTCCTTGCTCCTAGCTCCTCGCTCGTTACTGCTCAGTTCTGTTGTGCCAAAACAGCTTGGGGCAACGGACACGGAGGCGACTGATTCGGCGAACAGGCGAAGTTGTTTGGATCGTCCGATGTCGTCAGCGTGTCATCGGTGTAAATGATCGCGGCTTTGCTGTTCTGCGAATCGATTGAGACCTTGAACAAGTCGAGCAAGTTGCGCGTGCCCGGACCACAGCCCGTGCCGCCGGTGCAGATGACGCCAACGTGATTCACGGCGGAGTTGACCTGAGTTTGGGTGAAGCTCGTGCCGTTCAACTGAGCGAAGTAAACATGCCAGCTCGCGCTCGTATCCAGATTCGACGCTGCAGTCGTACCATAATAGACAACATCGACAGTGCCATTGTGTGCCGCGACCCACGGCTCCACCGCCGTGCTCGCGGGAGAACTGCTGACAACTATCGGCGGCGACCAAGTATTCCCTTGGTTCGTCGAGCTGGTAAAGGAGACCGTTTGTCCGTTAGACCACACTGCGTAGAGATTGCCGTTCACCGGGTCGACGGCCAGAGCAGGAAAAATATTGGCTAAGCTTGTGCCGGCGGGAGCCGTAAAAGCGACATTTGCCGTCCATTTCTTACCCATGTCGCTGCTGCGCGACACGATGATGTGGTTCGGCGTAAACGTGTGAGCCTTCAGCACTCCGGTCTCACCCGCAGCATAGATATCATAGACGTTATGTGTGCGCGGATCGGCCACGAGATTTCCCTGAATATTGTTGAAGGTCGACTGGCCCGTTGTTGAGCCCTGGCCGACGATCGGATCCCCAATTTTCTTCCACGTGAATCCATCGTCGTCGGAGCGCTGCGCATGGATTAATGAAGAGTTACCGGAATCGTGGTACGAAATGTAAACATGAGGTCCTTCCGACGTGATCCATGGCCGGTCGTCGCGAGTCGTGTCGATGATTTGCTCGGTACATTGGCTGATTGAGAAACCGGCCGCTGGACTCGGGCACGTGACTGCGGAGACGCCGATCTGCGCATTCCTAAAAGTTGGATTGAAAAGAAAAACGGCGGTTGTCGCGTGCAACCTGCCACTGGAGCCGATCTCGACATCGGCGTCACCGGCGCCAAAAACTGATTTGCCGGGGTGCTGCAGCGCTCCGTCGATTACACCCTGAAAAGTCGGCGTCGAACCGAACGGCCCAGTCCAGAGATCAGTCCCGAAGTTTGATGGATCGAACAACCATTGCAGCGAAACCATGCCCATTGTGCCATCGAGTCCGATTGAAATTTCGGGCTCGCTCGTGCCGTTCGGAAGCACGAGCGGTATGATGCTGAAAGTCGGAGCGGCGCTGGGTTTCGCCGGAACCTTGACCGCGAGCAACAATGTAACGATCGCGGTTGTGATCAGGGTCGCTACGATCCACGGCCGAGCAGACGTGAGTGATCGTGAATGGTGAGTCGCTGAGAAAAATCGATTTGTATTCATAGAACGAGTGATTGATTCGGATTCGAGGTGAAACGTACAATCCGCGAGTCTGCGGAGGAACGCAATAACTCGCGATTGTCAGGCCGGCCCTGAAAAGTAACAACTGCGTTACCTTTGCGAAGCGCAACTTCTGACGCCCAGCGCGTTTGAATTCTTAGAAACCTACAACGTTATGAACTCGAAAAAATTCATTCTCCTCAGTTGCGTGGTCCAGTGCGTTTTCGCGGTGCCGGCTGCGACCGCACAGATGAGAGGCAACCACGCTTTCATGGCGCGACCGCAGATGCGACGTGCCCCGGTATTAGCTCCGATGGCCCGGATGCCAATGCACCGCACGCCAATGCTAACTTCTACACGGCGAATGCAGACGCGCAGCAATTCGACGTTAGCTTCGCCAGGGCGAATGCAGACACGCAGCAATTCAACGCTAGCTTCTCCGGGACGACTGTCGACGCAGCGCACCTCGACAATGAATTCTACAACGAACTCCACGTCCGGAATACGCCATTTCAACGACGGCGACTTCGATCGGGATGATGGGTTTCGGCGCATCAACGAGATTATTATTTTCGATGACTTCGCGTTTCCTTTCTTTCCCTTCTTTTCGTTCGTTCCCTTTCCGTTCTATTACCCGTATCCATATTACTACCCATACGGATACGGAGCGGATCAGGGCGACTATGGCGTGAATGGCTCCCTGGTTGTGCAAGTACAGCGCCGACTCGCAAGCGCTGGATATTACTCTGGCCCGATCGACGGCGTAATCGGCAGAGGCACGCGCCGGGCGATCCGCGCCTTCGAACGCAGCCATGGTTTGCCGGTTGACGGGGCGATCCATCGCCGATTGCTGACAACAATGGGCCTGGCGTAATCGTCGGCTCGCCATCGTCCCGGCGAAGGCGGCTGACCTGTGACCGCTGACTTCTGACCTCAGGATTTCAGTTTTTAAGCAACCGAGCTCTTATCTTCGATCTTCCATCTTCTCTCAGCGCCATGCTCCCAGCTCTTCGCTCTGTGCTCGTCACATGTCACTCATCACACGTCACTTCTTGTACTGTTGATCGCTGACGTGTTCCATCCACTCGACCACTTTGCCGTCGAGCGCCTCTTGAATGGCTATATGCGTCATCGCAGAAGTCGGACTTGCGCCATGCCAGTGTTTTTCACCCGGTGGAAACCATACGACATCACCGGGTCTGATCTCTGCCACAGCCTCACCCCAACGCTGCGCCCAACCAAGGCCGGTCGTGACGATCAACGTCTGACCGAGCGGATGGGTATGCCAGGCGGTGCGGGCACCCGGCTCGAACGTGACGCTCGCGCCACGAACACGTGCCGGTTCGGGTGCCTCGAACAGCGGGTCAATGCGAACTGTGCCGGTAAAATATTCGGCCGATCCCTTGCTCAAATTCTGCGATGCGCGCCTCTTTATCTCCATTCCTGAACTTCGTTCCAGCGCATTTTTCTCTCAACTATCAATTATGCCGTACTGCGACAATCTACAGACCGGGCTCAGTGTTGATGCACTAGCGGGAGCGACCTTTCCCTTCCCACTTCCGTGTCTTCCTGATAGATCGATAAAAATCTATGCGCATCGAGGCAATTGATCCAAAGACGACCGCAATGATTGTGGTCGACATGCAGAACGACTTTGTCGCAGCAGGCGCAGCGATGGAAACACCCGCGGCACGCGCGGTCGTACCCAAACTCGCCGAGGCACTGAAGATCTGTCGCGACGCCGGAATCAAAATCATTTACACGGCGCACGTCCACCGCAGCGACGGATCCGATATGGGACTCTTTGATGACATGCATCCGCCGATCGCCAATCGTAACGCATTGGTTGATGGCACGCCGGGCGTGGAAATCTACCCGGAGTTAGCGCCGGCTGTGGGCGAGCATGTTATCAAGAAGCATCGCTACAGCGGATTTTTTGGCACGGACCTCGACATCATCCTGCGGGAGTGGGGAGTGGATACCGTCATCATCTCGGGGACGACCACCGAGAATTGCTGCCAAGCCACGGCGCGAGATGCGATGTTTCGCAACTACCGAGTCGCCTTTCTGTCGGACGCGACAGCTACCTATGACTATCCGGACCGGGGATTTGGCGCGATGCCAGCCGTCGACGTCCACCACGCGACGCTGGTGATTCTCGCGGCATCAACGGCCCACGTGATGTCAGTCGAAGACATGAGGACGCGAATATCGAGCTGCGAAAAGACCAAGGCGGCCGCAATTCGCTAAACGAGAATCTTTCCGGTATCCGCTTTCCGAAATCGTGGCATTTCAGCCTTTCAGCTTTCCGCGTTTCAGTTTTCAACGAAGCAAATGTTGATACGGCCTCGGGGTTCCCACGCTACTTTCGCCTATCCTAATCCTGTTCACCGAGAGTTTGGGCGTACGTTTTGCCGTAGGGATAAAAGAGTTCCTTTCGGCCTTGCTGCCACGCCGCTTTGAATTCGGGCGCTGTAATGTCCCAATCCGGCCGGCATTTCTTGGTAACAACACGCAGGTCCTGGCGCAGATCTTCCACCGTGGGCCGCCCGAAGAACCAATAGCCCATGTAGATCTTATATATGACAAGGCCGGGCTCGAGAACAACCGTGTGCGGAATCATCGGATTGTGTAGAGGATCGGTGTATTCGGCGATATCGAGATCTTTCTGAATCTTGCGCGCCGGATCGGACAGGAACGGCCAGTGCGCTCCAACTCCGGTGCGATACTCACTCGTCTCAGTGATGTTGTCGGTGCTGATCGTCACCAGCCGGCAATAGCCAACTTCGAGTTCGCGGTAGAGTTGGACCAGTCCTTCATGCTGCCGGCGGTCCTTTGGGCAAAAACCTCCGCGGCTGAGGACAAGAACCATTGGATGTTGTCCTTGCAGTTCGGAGAGCTTCCGGCGTTTTGTCGTGTGGTCGGGAAGTTCGTAGTCGGGGAAAATGGCGCCTGGAATAATGTCAGATCGCATATCGAATAGAAGTTGGGTTGTTGGTCTACCTGTGTCGTTGAAATAATTCGTCGAGACTGAACGGGAAATTTGCACTTACTCCCAGGAGCAACGCTCCGCCGGCAGCCGAAAAAACCGAGAAATTCAGAGGCGCCTTCACTCCCAAAGCCATCGTCATGGCCAGTGCAAACGTTGTGAGAAGAACTCCACTTAACAAAGCAGTGATGCGAGTTTTCCAACCGTAAAAATACCGAGCTGAACCTCGCTAATCCGGCCCATCGTGGGCCCATCGTCGCTCCTTGGTTTGGGTTCGATTCCATTACACCGCCTCCTTTCAAATTTTAGGATGAGGAAAGCTATTTCATGAAGTCACGAACGAGCTGCGCAATCTGATCCGCAGCCGTGTCCAACGCGAAATGACCGGCATCGAGGACGTGGACTTCGGCTTTCGGCACATCTTTGAGGTAGCGTTCGGGCTCGCCGAGATCGAACGAGAGATCGTACTTACCCCAGATCACCAGCAGGCGC
>Ga0207646_10005085_pt1 | contig 13957 bp, 11 predicted proteins | sample KBSK5502metaG_FD_184343 | JGI IMG/M metagenome (GOLD analysis project Ga0207646, IMG submission 184343) | Corn, switchgrass and miscanthus rhizosphere microbial communities from Kellogg Biological Station, Michigan, USA - KBS K5-50-2 metaG... | ecosystem: Host-associated > Plants > Roots >... | reverse complement strand
TCGTGTTCCTGGTATTCGTCCCCCTGCTTATCGCACAGCCGCAGCCCATCCTGATCGGGATCGTCGGCTTCATCACGGCCGTGTACATCGCAATGGGCGCATATAAGGCCGTGCTCCTCGTGCGCAGCGATCTTGCAGCCCGGGGCCCCGAAGCACATTCCAGCCGTAGCAGGGCTGACCGTCTACCCCCATACACAATCCTGGTCCCGCTCCACCGCGAGGGGAGGATCCTTCCTGCTCTCGTCTCTCGCCTGACGAAGATTGACTATCCGACCGATCGACTCCAGATCCTGCTCCTCATCGAGATGGACGACGAGGAAACGCAGCGGGCTATCGACGAGTACCCGCTGCCGTACCACATTCGGCCCATGACCATGCCCCCGGGGCAGCCGCGAACGAAGCCGCGCGCCCTGAACATCGGCCTTCGTGAGGCAGAGGGGGACTATGTCGTTATCTACGACGCGGAGGACGAGCCGGAACCAGATCAGCTCCGCAAAGCGGTGGCAGCCTTTGGCGCGCTACCACGTGACGTCGTCTGCCTCCAGGCGCGCCTGAACTTCTACAACGGGCGCCGATCGATTCTCACCCGCCTGTTTGCGGTCGACTATGCCCTCTGGTACGAGCAGATGCTTCCCGGCCTGGCATTTTCCGGGGCGAGGGGGTCTGGAAAGTTCGTCCCCTTGGGCGGCACGTCCAATCACTTCCGGGTAGAGAGCCTCCGCCAGCTCGGCGGCTGGGATCCGTTCAACGTCACCGAAGACTGCGACCTCGGCTTGCGCCTGGGCCGGCAGGGATGGCGCGTCGCGATGCTCGACTCGATGACCTGGGAGGAAGCGGTGCGCCAGGTGGGGCCGTGGGTCACTCAGCGCTCGCGATGGTTCAAGGGATACCTGCAGACCTACCTGGTCCACATGCGCGATCCAATACGGCTGTGGAAAGAGCTGGGTCGGCGAGGCTTCACCGATTTCCAGATGCTGGTTGGGGCCAGCTCGTTGGTGTTGTTGCTCAACCCGGTGATGTGGCTATTGACCGCCCTGTATCTGGCCACCCGCGGTTCTCCGATGGGCGCCTTCATCGAAACGCTCTTCCCGGCGCCCATCTACTACCCCGCTCTAGTAAGCCTCACGATCGGGAACTTCGTCCTGTTCTACGTTAACGCCTACGTCTGCGTGCGACACAACCTCCTTGACATGACCCGCTACACCCTCCTCACGCCCGTGTACTGGGTATTGATGAGCCTGGGCGCGTGGGCCGGCGTGATCAGCCTGATCAGGAATCCGTTCTACTGGGCAAAGACGGAGCACGGGGACAATCAGCCGGGACCCGGTGACGCCCCGTACGAAGCCAGTCTCGGCCTGAGCGATTGACCGGGGATCATCAGTGGCGTCTCTGAGCACCATTCCTACCGCGATCGGCGGGACACGTCGCCTCTTCCCGGCCTCGTGGCGTTTGCGAGTTCCGCAACGGTTCTACGGAATCGTTCGGGTAATGCGCCTGCCGGCGAGTGACGAGTGGCGGATCGTCTGGCTGGCAGCGCTGCTGAGCGTCGCCGCCTACGTTTGGTACGACACCCAAGGGCTCACCCTGCTCTTCAATGACGCGCGGATCCGCGAGCTGATCGCCCGCCGCGTTGTCTCGAGTCGAACCCCCGGCCTGGCTCAGCTGGGGACGACCTGGCTTCCGCTCAGCTTCCTCATGATGCTGCCGTTCGTCTGGAACGACGCACTCTTTCGGTCTGGCCTGGCCGCGTCCCTCCCCTCGATGGTGGCCTACGTCGTGGCCTCGGTGTACATGTATCGCACCGCGCACCTTGTGACAGGCTCACGAGCGGCGGCCTGGGTCGCTGCCCTGGCGCTCATGCTCAACCCGAGTCTGCTGTACATGCAGACCACGTCCATGAGCGAAACCGCGTCGCTGAGCGCCCTGGTCGTGGCGATCTACTACGCGCTACGTGTCACTCGCAGCCACCACCCCATCGACATCGTGAAGTGCGGGGCAGCGGTCGCGGCGGGCACATTGATTCGCTACGAAAACTGGTTCTTCGCGATCCTGCTCGTCCCTGTACTCGCCTACGCTGGCTGGAGGGTCCGCGGGTACGTGATGGCTGAAGCGTGGACGGTCCTCTACGGCCTCCTCGCTTTTGCCGGCTGTGTCGCCTGGGTGATCTACAACGCGGTCATCTTTCACGATCCGCTCGCCTCATTCTTCTATGGCAACACCGCGCACACTTTCGCCGCGAACGCCGGAAACCCGCATCTCGCCGATCTCGCGGCACAGAATCACCCCGCAATCGCCTTTGAGACGTATGGCTACACCGTGATCGGCACGGCCGGCTGGATCGTAGTGGCTCTGGCGCTCCTCGGCCTGATCGCGTTCGCCTGGCGCGCTCGCCTCCGCGTTGTCTACCTGCCGGCCTACCTGGTGCTGGCGCCGTTTGCGTTCTACTGGCTGGTTCTCTACTACGGCGTCAACACGGTGACCATGCCGGAGCTGGGAACCGGCCCTTACTACCAGACCCGGTTCGGCCTTCTTATGATTCCGGCGATCTCGCTTTTTCTCGCGGTCTTCGCGATCAGCATTCGTCGCCTCAAGGACCGCCTCATTCCTGTCGCAATCACGGCCATCGTCGGGACCACCATCATCGGTTCCGCACTGCAGACGCCGTTCGTGCTGCGCGAGGCGCTCTACGGTCCGTCCGGAGCCAGCACGCTGAATGCGGGACAGGCGCCCGCCACCTACCTTGCCTCGCACTATCGCAGTGGCGACACCATCCTCATCAGCTATGCGAATACGCAAACCGCGATCTTCGACCTACTTGTGAATCACGGGATTCCCGACCGCGCCCTGATGACAGATGCCAACGGTTCGCAATTCACCGAGGCGCTCGCACACCCCGAGTCGTCCGTGAGCTGGATCCTCATGAGTTCCGATGCGAGCAACGGTGCGAGCCGCATCTGGGATGGCCTCCAGGGCAGGCAGGACTGGCGGCAATACTTCGTCCTGCGTTGGAAGGTCACGACGCAGGACGGCACGACAGAGATCTACGAGCGCTCGCAAATCGCGGGCCAGAAAGTAGTCGCAGCGAGGTGAGCACGATGATTTGCCCGCAGTGTGGTGCAGAGACCCCCGACGACGAGTGGAACTGCGTGAACTGCCGAATCAATGTCTACTGGGCGAGCCAGCACTACGCAGACCTCGCCGGTATTCGGCGCCGGCAGGGGTTGTCACCGGGTGCGGCCACGCCGCCCTTCCTGATTCAAGTGCACCAGAAGGCCATGGATGACCGGGCTGGGCGCGGAGGCCGAGTGGAGCACCGGGTTCGGCAAATCGCTCGGATGGTCATGGGCCGGCAGTCAGCCGGCCACGAAGGGTAGCGGCTGGCGTCGGCGTTGACAGAACGCGCCAACTGGAATGGGCGTGGAATCAAGCAGGAAGCGGGCGTAGGTAATGAGTACAGCCCAGTCACGGGCCTGGTGTCCATCGAGCTCGTGGGGAGAGAAGCCGTGGAGCCAGACGGATGGCGCTCGATACTCAGAATGAAGTCGTTGGAGGCGCGGTACAGCCGCAGCCTGCCGCCCTAGACGCACGCACGCCCTCGCAGATCGCCGGCCCTCCGACCTCGCACTGCAGCGTCGGAATCATGGCCTACAACGAAGAGGGGAACATCGGGCACACCATCCGAAGCATCCTCGGCCAATCTCCGCGTTGGGGACGCGTCACCGAGTTGCTGGTGGTCGCCAGCGGATGCACGGATCGGACCGCTGAGGTCGTCGCCGAACTTGCCCGCGAGGATCCGCGGATTGGCCTGATTGTCCAGGAACGTCGGGAGGGGAAGGCATCGGCCATCAATCTTTTCATCGCGTCCGCGAAGTCACCGATCCTCATGATGGTCGGGGCGGACGTCCTGGTCGACGACGGGACCATTGACGAGCTGCTGCGGCATTTTCGCGACCCGGGGGTGGGGATGGTCGGGGGTCATCCGATTCCGGTCAACGATGAGACGACTCTCATGGGTCATGCCGTCCATCTGCAGTGGCGCCTGCACGACCGACTTGCGCGGCGATCTCCGAAACTGGGCGAGATCGTGGCGTTCCGCAACGTGGTGCCAAACATCCCGCTCGATACTGCGGTCGACGAGATCTCCATCCAGGCGCTGATCACGCAGCTCGGCTACCGCCTCGTATACGAGCCTCGAGCGGTCGTCTACAACCGCGGCCCGTCCACCGTGGCGGATTTCCTGCGGCAACGGCGACGGATCCATGCCGGGCACCTGCGAGTCCGCGAACAACAGGGCTACGAGCCTTCGACAATGAGCGCCTGGAAGATCTTCGGCGCGCTCGCCGGATCCGGGTCGTTCTCCTCGCCACGGACCGCCTGGTGGACGATCTGCACCGTAGGACTCGAGGCTGCGGCGCGCGCCCTCGGGCGCTACGACGTGGCTCGGCGCCGAACCCACCAGGTGTGGGAATCGGTCGATACGACCAAGCGGCACATCGCTGACGGCGCGGCCTCACCCGGTCAGCAGAACGTGCTCGTGTTTCATATCACCAACTTCCGTAGACACGAGCTGGAGCTTGGCGCTCGCGCCAGCCGGCGGGTGACGCAGCTGGTGATGCAACGTATTCAGGAAGCCCTTGGCAGCACCGCCATCGTCTCCGTCCAGCAAAGCGCGATCATCGTCGCGCTGGTCGCAGGGGATCACGATGCGGCTGAGGAGGCGGCTCGTCAGCTGGTGGCCGCGAATATCCGGGTCGCCCTGAACGGCAACCGGGACGGTGTCGGCGTCGATCTCGCTTTCGGGATCATCGCGTTCTCATCGCCCAGTCAGGCGCTATCGACGTCGATCCCGATCCCAATTGAACCTGCCGGTCATCTGTCCCCAAGCTAGGAGCTAGCGCCATGGGCCTCACCGAAGTCATCCCGGACATAGCTGTCTTGAAGGCCTCCTACGTGGCGGGACGTCCCTTCATGCTGCCCGTAAACATCACTGTCAGCGTCAGCTACCGATGCAACTCGCGGTGCAAGACGTGCAACGTGTGGCTGCTTCCGAATGACGATCTCATCCTCGAGGAGTGGGACCGCGTCTTCGAGTCGCTGGGGAAGGCGCCGTATTGGTTCACCTTCAGCGGTGGCGAGCCGACGCTCCGCAAGGACCTCCCCGACATGGTCGAGAGCGCATACCGACACTGTCGGCCCGGCATCATCAACATCCCAACCAATGGCATCCAAGACAAGGTCATCCCGGGCCGTATCGAGGAAGTGCTGCGGGCGGCTCCCAAATCCGAGGTGATCATCAATCTCTCGCTCGATGGCGTGGGCCTGAAGCACAACGAGATCCGCGGCGTCAGCAATAACTGGTCGCGGGCGATGAGCACGTGGTCGGGGCTGAAGGAGCTCAAGAAGCGCTACAGCAACCTGACCCTCGGGATCCACACCGTGATCTCGAACTTCAACGTCGACGCGTTCCCTGAGCTGTGCGCGTACGTGAAGGACGAACTGAAGCCCGATTCGTACATCACCGAGATCGCCGAAGAACGGGTGGAGCTCGACACAGTGGGTCTCGGCATCACGCCCAGCGTGGAAAAGTACAGCGTCGCGATCGACACGCTCCTGGAGAGCATGCGCGACAACAAACTAACGGGCATTGCCGAGGTGACACAGGCGTTTAGGCGCCAGTACTACGACATTGTCAAGCGCACATTGCGAGAGCAGCGGCAGGTGATCCCATGCATGGCGGGGGTCGCATCGGCCCAGATCGCCCCGAATGGCGATGTATGGACCTGTTGTGTTCGCGCCCAGTCGATGGGGAATCTGCGCGAGCACAACTACGACTTCGGCTCGGTCTGGCGGACCGGAAAGGCGGACGAGCTGCGCCGGAGCATCAAGAACCGCGAGTGCTACTGCCCGCTGGCCAATGCGGCTTACACGAACATGCTCACCCACGGGCCGACCGTCGCGAAGGTGGCGAGCGAGGTCGCGCGCTCGCGCGTCGCGGCGATGTTCACCCGCGCACCGCAACCGACACACTCGCATGAACCCTCTGCTTGACCGGCGCGACCGCGACGAATCCCTGAAGACGCCCTCGGCATGACGGCTCTCATCACAGGCGCTACGGGGTTTCTGGGTGCTGCACTGACGGGTCGCCTGCTCGCGGATGGGAAGCGGGTGCGGATCCTGGTCCGCTCGCTGAACAAGGCGGAATCGCTGATTGCAGCAGGAGCCGATGCTGTTGTGGGTGACGTCACTGACCCGGCGGCCGTGCGCGCTGCGCTCGAGGGGGTGACCGTCGTGTATCACCTTGCCGGGAAATTGCTCATTCCCGGTGTTCCAGCGGGGGAGTACCAGCGGACGAACCTGGAAGGGACACGAGTCGTGGTCGTCGCCTGCCAGGACCACCCTGGACTCGAGCGGCTCGTCCACTGCAGCACGACCGGCGTTCTGGGCGAGACGGGCGCGCAGCCGGCTGACGAGAACGCCGCAATGCGACCCACCAACGTCTACGAGGCCAGCAAAGCGGAGGCGGAGCTCGTCGTGCGCCAGGCCATGCGACGTGGCCTCCCGGCCGTCATCGTCAGGCCTGGTCTTGTCTACGGGCCCGGCGATCTCCATCTGCTGGGATTCTTCCGCTCGATCCTGCGTCACCAGTTCCGGCCGATTGGACGCAGACCGGTCTGGCTTCACCCCATCTACGTAGGGGACCTTCTCGACGGACTGGTCCAGTGCGGCGAGAAGGCTGCCGCGCTCGGCGAGTGCTTCCACATCGCCGGCCCCGAACGTGTGACGCTCGAAGCCCTGGCCGGCGAGATTGCGCGCGCGGAAGGTACCGCGCTGCCGACCGGCCGCATTCCGCTTGCAGCTGCGCGGACCCTCGCGCTGATCGGCGACCTGCTCCCGCCCAAGTGGAGGAGGTCTGCACCGCTCACTCGCAGCCGCCTCGACTTCTTGACTCATAGCCGCATTTATGCCAGCGAGAGGGCCGAGCGACTGCTGGGATTTCGCGCGGCCATTGACCTGAGGACGGGGCTCGCACGAACGGTGGACTGGTATCGCGAGCACGGCTACCTGGCTAACGCAGCGGCCGCCTGAGCGAGGGGGAAAGACAGTGCGAGTGCGAGATCATGCGGTGGTCTCCGCTGCCGGGGCGGCCGTTCTGAGTCCCTGGCTGGGACGCCGGGCTCTGGCCCTGTTGGCGGCCGGCATCCTGATCGACGCGGATCATTACGTGTGGTTTGCCCTTCACCACCGCCGCGTCAGTCCGGTGGCCGCCGTACGCTATTTCACCAGCGGGGAACCGAAGCAGAACTCGGCTACGCGCCTGCTCCACAACCCCGTCGTGCAGCTGCTGGCCCTCGCAATCGGCCTCCGTCGACGATCAATGCTGCCGGTCGTGGCGGGCATGGCCATGCATGTCGCGCTCGACTTCCATCACCAGACGAAGATGGAGCACGCCCGTGCCACGGCGCTGAGGCGCGCAGACTTCACATGCCAGCGCTGTGGTGAGAGCGAAGAGCCGGTCCGTGCGCATCTTTCGCGTCAGCCGTGGGTGCTTCCATCCTATGACGCAGACAACCTCGTGACGCTCTGCGCACGCTGCCATGAAGCACAGCACGCCGGCAAGAGGGTCGCACGTTCGCGCAGAGGCGTCCATGACCTGTCCGGTGGGGCCGTTGGGGACCGATAGCGGACTCGGCCTCCCCGCCGGCCACGCGCGCACCGTCCCGGCTTCGCGCGATCCTCGCGTGCCAGTTGGTCTCATCGTGGGATTGCTGGCCGGAGTGGTCCTCGTGCTCGTATTCCTTCGTCTCGTGGATTTCGGAGACGTGTATGGGCGCCTCGAACACCTCGACCTCGGTCTCGCGCTGTTGTCCGGCGTCGCATTCCTGGCCGCGTACGTCGTGCGGGCATTGCGCTGGCGCCGGTTGCTTGCGCCTTACTCGGTGGGCGTCCGGAGAGTGGTTGGCATCTACCTCGTGGCCATCTTCATCAACTGGCTGCTCCCCCTCCGCGGCGGAGAGCTGGCGAAGAGCTTGTTGTTGCGACATTCGAACGGGATCCCGGTCAGCCGGTCGTTGCCCACGGTGACCATGGACAAGGCCATGGATCTCCTCCCGGCGGCCGCACTCCTCGGGCTGCTCCCCTTCATGCACCTCCGCCTGAGTCGCCCGCTCTGGGTGCTCCTGCTGTTCGCGCTCGGTCTCTTGGTCCTGTGTGTGGTCGTACTTGCAGTGGCTGCGTGGAGACGCCAGCGGGTCGCGGCGTTGCTGGAGGCAGGTCTGAGGGTTCTCCCAGGCGGGCTGGGCCGGCGGGTAGAGCCGTTTGCCTCACGGTTCCTGGACAGCCTGATCGCGCTCGCACGGCAACCACGCCTTCTGACCATCGCGGCTGGATACACCGTCGTCGCGGTGACCCTCGATGCTGTCTTCTGCTGGCTCGCGTTCCTGGCGGTTGGTGAGTCAGTTGCGCTGCCTGTGGTCGTGTACGGCTACACGTTCTACAACTTGGGTTATCTGCTCCCGACCCCCCCGGGCCAGATCGGCAGCAACGAGCTCGTGGGCTTGCTCGTCTTTTCCGGCCTCTTCGGTCTAAGCGGATCAGCGGTCGGTGCCATGTTCGTCTTCTCGCACCCCTGGACCGCGTTGTTGATGACCGCTGGTGGACTCGTATCCCTGAGCGCGATGGGGCTCAGCCTGCGCGGAACACTTCGCCTTAGCCGCGCTCCGGTCCCGGCCGACGTCCGAGAGGCCTTATGACGACACTTGTTACCGGGGCCACAGGGCTCCTTGGCAGCCATGTGACCGACGTGCTTCTCGCACGAGGCGAGCGAACCCGCGTATTGGTCCGCCCAGGCTCACGGGTGGACCGCCCGGACTCGAGCAACCTTGAGCTTTGCGTCGGCGACATTACCGATCAACCGTCGCTGGTGCGAGCGGTGCGGGAAGTGGACCGGATCATTCATTGTGCGGCGCGGACCGGGCCGTGGGGTCCGGAGGTCGAGTATCGGAAGACGAATGTCACCGCCCTCCGCATGCTCGTGGACGCCGCGATCGCCGGGGGGGTGCAGCGTTTCGTCCACGTCAGCTCGATCACTGTCCATGGAAACGACCTTCGAGGCGCCGCCGATGAGTCCGCACCGCTTCGCCGCGAGTCGAATCCGTACAGCCGCTCGAAGGTTGCCGGCGAACAGCTGCTGCAGGACATCGTCCAGGAGCAGCGCGCGCCCGTGGTCATCGTCCGGCCTGGATGGATCTACGGTCCGCGAGATACGGCCAGCTTCGGTCGCTTCGCTGCCCTAATCGAGCACGGTCGCATGGTGGTTGTCGGCTCCGGCGGCAATCATCTTCCGCTGGTCTACGTCAGCGATGCCGCCGAAGCCGCGGTGCTCGCAAGTCACGCACCGAAGGCGGCCGTCGGTAACGCGTACCTGATCGTCAATGACGAGCCAGTGACTCAGTGGGGATATCTGAGCCGAATCGCCGCGGAGCTCGGCGTTCCCGCGCCACGCGTGCACATTCCTTACCGGCCGGCGGTCATGCTGGGGGCGCTGTCTGAGACGGTCGGTCGCCTCGCGCGTCGCCAACGACCGCCGCCGGTCACGCGGTACGGTCTCCAGCTGCTTGGGGGCGAGAACCGATTCGTCATCAGCCGGGCGCGGCAGGACCTCGGTTTTTCGCCTCAAGTCAACCTCGAGGAAGGCGTACGGCAGAGCGTCGACTGGTACCGATCCGTGCATGATCCCGCCGCTGAGCATAGAGCAGCGTGATGCAGCTGCTGATCAGCGGCGGCAACGGATTCGTCGGGCGGCACCTGGTGCCTGCCCTCCAGCAGCGGGGTGACCTGGTTAGGGTGCTGGCGCTGCCGGGCGAAGACACGGCGTGGCTCGAGGAGCGTGGGGTGGCGGTCCATCGCGGCGACGTTCGCGAGCCGGCCACGCTGGTGACGGCCATGTCCGACGTGGAGGGCGTGGTCCACCTGGCGGCGATGATGGACGTCTGGCGCAGCCTGGAGGACTACCGAGCCGTGAACGTGTCCGGCACCGAGAATGTGTGCCGGGCGGCACTGGCCGTGGGAGTCCGTCGATTCGTCCATATGAGCTCATCCAGCGTTTACCGGATGGGTGTGGGGCGACCCGTCGACGAGCGCTCCCCGCTGGCGCCGTTCGCGGATCCGTATCCGATCACCAAGGCGGAGGGCGATCGGCTGGTGCAGCGCATGGCGGCCGAGGAGGGTCTGCCGGCGGTGATCGTTCGCCCGGATCAGATCTTCGGTCCGGGCGACGAGCTGCACTTCGGCCGCATGGCGGATCGACTGCGGAGCGGCAGGGGCGTCATCGTCGGCTCCGGCCGCAACGCGCTGCCGATGGTGTACGTCACCGACGTGGTCCAGGGCCTGCTGCTGGCCCTCGATCACCCGCACGCGGTGGGCGAGGCCTACAACATCACCAACGACCGACCCCTCACCCAGCAGCAGTTCCTGGAGGCGATCGCCCGCGAGGTCGGCGCCCCTCCGCCGCGCCTGCACCTCCCGTACCACCCGCTGTATGCCGCCGCCTACCTGGCGGAACACCTGGCGCGGATCGCCCGGTCTCGACAGAACCCGATTCTGACCCGGCTTGGTGCGAAGCTCTTCGGCACCGACAATCGACACGCCATCGCCAAGGCTCGGGAACAGCTCGGCTACGCGCCGCTAGTCGAGCTGGATGAAGGGATCCGCCTGGCCGGCGCATGGTATCGGACACGAGCCGGCTTGGCGGAGCTGTCGGCGGCCACGGCGGCTCAGTGAGGTAGCGCGCCGGCGTAGCGTTCGCAAATTCCGCCAGCGGAGGAGAGGCGTGTGGTATTGCGGCAAGCAGTCCGCGGATTGAGATCGCGCCTTCGTTTCTTCCGGCGCGGACAGGCGGCAACATGGGTGGCAACCACCGTCCTGGTTGCTGCAGTCGGCCTACCACTCCTCTCGATCTGGCGCTCTCCTGCTCAGCATCCCGTGCTCAACTTCAACCCGGCCCATAGCGCGACGCAAACCCCAACATCGGCGCCCAGTACCCCAACGCCGACTCCTAAGCCCTCGGCCACGCCGCGCCCCTCGCCGACAGCCGCGCGGTCGGCTGCCCCCGCGCCAACGGTCCGGCCAAGCGTCAGCGCAGCTGGCTCTCCGGTGAAGATCCTGTTTGGCCTCGGCCCGCAGATCCAATCAGCCAGCACCTACAGGTTGACGCGGGAGGCGCCAATCCACATCCTCAGCGCCTGGTACAACGGGCCAGGGGACCTGTCATGGATCACGGACTCCTATCACCGGAGCGTGTACCGGCAGCAGTACGCCGCGGGTCGTTCGTTGCACCTGATCGTTTGGACCGATGCGCCGAACGCCACGATCGCCACCAAGTACGGGACCGCCTGCGGCCGCCCGTACCCGCTCTCTGACCGATTCCTGGGTGACATTGGCCACCTTGCGCAGGCGTTCGCAGGTTCGGGCCGGCTCTATGTGACGCTCTTCACCGAGTTCCAGACGTACGCATGCACCGAGAACGCTTGGGACCCGGATCCGCAGACCATGGCGTATTGGCGAGCGCTGGAGGACCGTTACCTTGCGGCAATGGCTGTCATCAAGAAAAACGCGCCCAAGGCCCTCGTGTCATTGGGCTGGGGCGGGTGGCAGACGCGCTGGGACGAGCCCGCCATCGGAGGCGGACGCTCGATGATTCCGCACTTCGCCGACGTCATGCGCGCTTCCGACTTTCAGAGTTTCCAGTCGATGCGATCGGACTCGAACGTCTCTGACATCGCGTCGATGGTGAACGTCCTGGGCGCCTACGGCCCAGTGATGCTGGCCCACTACAAGCCCGTTGACGCGAGCCAGGCGGTGTACGACGCGGACGTGCAAACGCTGCTCACCGACAGCTATATGACGCGGCTGCGCAACGGCGGCCTCTTCGCATGGTGTTTCATGGATACGCACAACCTGACGGCCTCGACCGCCACCTATGCCTTCGTGAAGGCCGCCGTTCAGCGGTATGGGCTGTAGGCCACACTCGCCAGGGACTACGGTTGGGACCGCTTGCTCCGGGAGCTGCTGCTCTTGAGCCTACCCAACAGGGACTTGCCCTCCGCAGAAGCCTTCGGCAGCGCGTCCCTGAGGATGCGTGCGCCGTCGGCCCGGCCTGCCGGCTTGTTTGAGCTGAGATTCGTTGGTTGCTCGAGGCCCGGCAGTACAGTCGCGGCGAACACCGCCGCCTCAAGTGCCGTGTCGCGCCTGCGCGAGCGCGGGGTCGGAACCTTCGGCTGCTCGGCAGGCTTTGCCGGTTGAGGCAGATCCCGAGGCTTCTTCTGCTTGCCGTGCGGCTCCGGGTCCCGCATGACTGGCTCGTTCTCGGGGGCCTTGTCGATCATCTCCGGCTGCGGGGTCATCTCGTGGGGGACGTTCCGCTGCCTATTTCGCACACGAGCTTGATTGGCGCAGGCTCGATCGTGGTAGCGCTGTCCAGGACTGCGCGGGACGAAGCGTCGACGGCATCCCTTGCACGTTCGTAACGGCGTCTTGAGCGTGACCAGCATGGCCAACGACAGGTACGCCAGTCCTAGCAAGTCGGGGGTACGTGGGGCCAGGGTGAATGCCACCTGATTGCGCTCCCGGGCGGCGCCGTCAACTGGCCAGTCGACTCCGCTGGCGACCTGGACCCGCGCTTCGTGCAGGCCTTGATTGACCAGCGCAGCGAGCGCGTGGCTCGCGCCGAAGAGGAGCTCCCCGTCTGTGGTCGGCATCGGGTCCAGGAGCGGCCGAAGGCGCACAACCCACGTCTCCCATAACGTCTCCACCGAGGCGACATCCCCTGCGCTTGCGCCCAGGACGAGGTTGTAGAGGTCTAGGAGATTGGTGAGCGTGTACGCAGTCTCCAGCCAATCGGAGAAGGGCTCGCGCAGAACCGCACCGCCAGGACCGTGACGGAGCAACCCGTGATCACGAACGAAGGCAACCGCATCGGCTGGACGCCGTACCGCGGCCAGGTCGAAGAGAAGATCCCAGTCGCCGACGAGTGGGTACGGTTGCGCCCGGTGCAGCGGCAGCACAATGTGCTGGCCGTCGAGGTTGGCGGGGCCCCTCAGCCATTCCGGTTGTTGGGCGCGCATCAAGATGGCGAAGGTCACGTCACGCGAACGCTATCACCAGTTGCGGTGGTGCGCCCAACGGCTGGCATTGACCGATTTCGCGGCAGCTCAAACGCATGTCGCCGAGGCGATTTCAGCGGCTTATTCCGTACCTGCGCACCGCCGCACTGACGAAGTCCATTGTCGCGGCCGAATCGACCATCGGCTGGTCATCCATGAAACTCCAGGCGAACAGGCCGTTTGCGGTCAGGTCTCTCAGGGCGGAATCCGTGAGCAGTGCTGTGACGTCGGAGTAGAACGTTGCTTCGACAACGCTCAAGGGTGCAGCATCGGCATTGGGCATGTGGTGGGCCAACATGACTGGCCCGTACGCGCCCAGCGTGCTGGTCATAGCCAGGATGTCGCTCACGTTGCTGTCGTCCTGCATGGCCTGGAAGCTCTCGAAGTCGGACGCTCGCATCACGTCGGCGAAGTAGGGAAACATCGATCGACCCCCGCCAATCGCCGGATCGTCCCACCTGGTCTGCCACCCGCCCCATCCAAGGGACACCCGCGAGTTGGGTGCGTATTGGTGGAAGACGGCGACCGCGCGCAGATATTGATCCTTCAATGCCCGGTAGTACGCATTCACCTGGGGCGTCGCGTCCCAGGCGTTGTCCGTGCACGGATAGGTCTGAAACTCCGTAAAGAGGGTTACGTACAGCGGGGGTCCGCTCGCCGGCCCACCCAGCGCCACGGCGAGGCGCCGCATGTCGTCCAGGAAGCCGGCGGACAACGGATACGGGCGACCGCACGCGGTCCCGTACGCCGTTGCGAATTGGATTTCGGGGACATCCGACCAGGTGATCAGGTGCAGG
>Ga0207646_10005084_pt1 | contig 13959 bp, 9 predicted proteins | sample KBSK5502metaG_FD_184343 | JGI IMG/M metagenome (GOLD analysis project Ga0207646, IMG submission 184343) | Corn, switchgrass and miscanthus rhizosphere microbial communities from Kellogg Biological Station, Michigan, USA - KBS K5-50-2 metaG... | ecosystem: Host-associated > Plants > Roots >... | reverse complement strand
GCCCCTGGAGGATGGAAAGCGAGCGCAGCCGGCCCATCTTGAGCGTGAGGAGCGCGAGCGCCGCGATCTGGCTGGTGAACGCCTTCGTCGAGGCGACGCCGATTTCGGGGCCGGCGTGCAGGTAGATTCCGCCGTCCACTTCGCGCGCGATGGTGGAGCCCACGACGTTTACCAGACCGAGCGTCCGGGCGCCGCGTCGCTTGGCCTCCCGGAGGGCCGCGAGCGTGTCCGCCGTTTCGCCGGACTGCGAGATCCCCACGACCAGCGTCCGCTCGTCCACGATCGGGTTGCGGTAACGGAACTCGGAAGCGTACTCGACCTCGGATGGGATGCGCGCCAGCTCCTCCATCATGTATTCACCGATCAGCGCCGAGTGCCACGAGGTACCGCAGGCGGTGAACACGATACGGTTCACCTGCAGCAGCTGCTCGTCGCTGATGTTCAGGCCGCCGAGCCGCGCCGTACCGTCCTCCTCGAGCAGCCGCCCGCGCAGCGTGTTCCGCAGACTCTCGGGCTGCTCCAGGATCTCCTTGAGCATGAAGTGCGCGTGCCCGCCGCGCTCGATGGTGGCGAGGTCCCAGTCCACGCGCGTGACCGCCTTTTCCTTCTCCACCGTGTCGAGATCGAGGATGCGGTAGTCGGAGGGCCGAATGACCGCGATCTCGCCATCGTCCAGGTAGACCACCGAGCGCGTATGGGACAGGACGGCCGAGGCGTCGGAGGCGACGAAATTCTCCCCCGCACCGATGGCCACGAGCAGCGGAGAGCCGCGCCGTGCGGCCACGATCGTGTCGGGCTCCCGCGTCGACACCACCGCGATACCGTAGGTGCCCTCGACCTGATGGAGCGCGCCCGCCACCGCTTCGACCATCGAGCCGGCGCTCGCGAGCAGTTCTTCGACCAGGTGCGAGAGCACCTCCGTGTCGGTCTCGGAGCGGAACACGTGACCGCGCTTCCCGAGCGCGGTGCGCAGCGCGCCGGCGTTCTCGATGATGCCGTTGTGGACCAGCGCCAGGGTGCCGCCACAGTCGGTGTGCGGGTGCGCGTTGACGGTGTTGGGCGCGCCATGCGTGGCCCAGCGCGTGTGGGCGATCCCCGTGTGCCCGGCGGGAAGGCTCGTTCCGAGCGCTTTCTCGAGCACGCCGATCTTCCCCGCGGCCTTGTGGACATCGATGCGGCCGTCCTCGATCAGCGCGAGCCCGGCGGAGTCGTAGCCGCGGTACTCGAGCCGCCGCAGCCCCTCCAGCAGGAGCGGTGCCGCCTGCCGCGGCCCCGTGTAGCCTACGATGCCGCACATATGCGTCGTGCCTCGTCCACGAGTTCCTGGGCCCCCCCCGTTCCCCCGGCGCCGGCCGGCGCCTCGGCGATCAGCCGGATGATCGGCTCGGTGTTCGACGGTCGCACGTGAAGCCAGCGGTCCCGCCACGCGAGACGAAGACCATCCTGCGTGTCGACGCTCGCGTCCGGGAAGCGCTTGCGCAATGCCCCATACACGTCTTCCAGTCCCCGTTCCGCGTTCTGCGTTCCGCGTTCAGCCTTTGCCTTGACGATCGTGTAGCGCGGCGCGGCCGCGACGAGCTCGCTGACCCGCTTGCCGCTGCGAGCGAGCAGCGTGAGCAGTAAGCCGGCGGCAACCGGGGCGTCGCGGCCCGCATGCAGGGCTGGGTACATCACCCCCCCATTCCCTTCCCCTCCGATGACAGCATTGAGACGCAAGATCGTGCGCGCGACGTGAACTTCACCGACCGGAGTCCGGACGACGTCCGCTCCGCACTCCCGGGCAGCATCTTCCACGACGAGACTCGTCGAGAGGTTGCAGACGACGACTCGACGCATCCCGCTTCCCGCATCCCGCATCCCGCCCAGTATCGCCCGCACCGCGAACGCGAGCGTATAGTCCTCCCCGATCGGCGTGCCGTTCTCGTCCACGATCGCCAGCCGGTCGACGTCGGGATCAACCGCGATGCCGAGGGCGGCGCCGGCACGCTTGACGAGGGTCGAAAGCCCACCGAGGTTTTCCGGGACCGGCTCCGGGGATCGGGGGAAGCGCCCGTCCGTCTCGAGGTTGATACCGGCGACCTCACAGCCCAAGCGCTCGAGCAGTGCGCGCATCACCGGCCCTCCCGCACCCCGCACCGCGTCGAGGGCCACCGTGAACTTTCGCTTCCGGATCCGCTCGACATCGACCCCTGGCAGCTTGAGTACGGCGTCGAGGTGCCGCTCCACCGCCCCCTCGTCCGTCGTAACCCTCCCCGCCCTCCCTCCTCCTCCCCCGTCTTCCCCCACCAGCTCCTGCACCCGCGCGCCATCCGCTCCGTCCAGGAAGATCCCGTCGGGGCCGATGAACTTCAGGGCGTTCCACTCTATTGGGTTGTGACTGGCCGTAATCGCGATCCCGCCGCCCGCCGTATGGTGCTCGACCGCCAGCTGGACCGTAGGGGTCGGGACGAGACCGACGCTGATCACGTTACAGCCGACCGATGTGAGGCCGTTCGTTACGGCAGCTGCGAAGGCAGGCCCCGACGCGCGCGCATCTCTACCTACGACGACGGTGCTCCCTTTCCCCTTTCCCGTTTCCCGTTTCCCGTTATCCCGCACCCAGCGCCCGAACGCACGGGCCCAGCGCCCGACGACCTCGTCGGTCAGGTCCTTCCCCACGATGCCTCGGATGCCCGAGACACCGACCATCAACGTGTCGGTCATGGCGACAATTTAATCCGGTGGGGCTGAGCGGCGGTGCGCGTCCGGAGGCGAGGGGAGGTGGAGCGGCCGGACCTCGGGCGTGGTCACCGGGAGGGCCGACGGGTCGGGGAAGGCCGCGAGGAACGCCTCGACGGCGGGGGGATGGAACTGCGTTCCCTTCCCTTCCTCGAGCTCCTGCAGTGCTTTCTGCACCGACAGAGCGGGCCGGTACGGGCGCACGCTCGTCATCGCGTCGAACGAGTCGGCCACGCCCACGATCCGCACTTCGAGCGGGATCTGGTCGCCCTTTAGGCCGTCGGGGAACCCTTTGCCGTCGAGCCGTTCGTGGTGCGAGCGAACGATGGCGATCGCCGTGGGCACGTCGCGCATCAGGGGCGCCAGGATCCGGGCCCCGATGACCGGGTGCTCCATGATGTGCCGGTATTCGGCGTCGGTGAGCTTCCCCGGCTTGTGCAGCACGGCCTCGGACACGCCGATCTTGCCGATGTCGTGCAGCTCGGCGCCGAGGGCGACCGCGTCCATCACGGCCTGCGACAGCCCCATCTGGCGCCCGATGCGCGCCGAGTAGTCGGCGACGCGCACCGAGTGGCCGCTGGTGTAGGGGTCCTTCTCTTCCAGGAAGTGCACCAGCGCCTGCAGCCGTTCGAGCGACAGCTCCTCGATCCGGCGCGCCTGCTCCTGGACGCGCTCTTCCAGGGTGCGCCGGTAGTCCTCCACTTCCATTTTGAGGCTCCGCTTGTCCAGCGCCTGCATCACCCGGGCGCGCACCTCGTCCAGGTGAAACGGCTTGGCGACGTAGTCGAGCGCCCCCAGCTGCAGGCACGCGACGGCGCTCTCCACTTCCGCCACGGCCGTCACGACGATGACCGCCGTCGTGGGCCAGCGCGCGATGATCTCGCGCAGCAGCGTGACCCCGTCCATCTGGGGCATGCGCAGGTCGGAGATGACGAGCGGCACGGGGTCCTGCTGCAACATCTCCAGCGCCTCCGTGCCGGATCCCGCCTCCGCGCAGCTGAACCCCTCGCCCTCCAGCAACCGCACCAGAACCCGCCGGAGCCGCGGCTCATCGTCCACGACCAAGCATTTGACTGCGTTCGCCTGCGGCATCGTGGGCTTAACGTAAAGGTCGCTTGCTCGGCTGGGAAGGCGCCCTTACGTTCCCGCCATGACGCAAGCGTCGGGTGAAGACCTGAAAAGCCGCTTCGGGACGCGCGCCGTGCACGCCGGCCACATCCCGGACCCGCTCGCGGGCGCGGTGATGACGCCCATCTATCAGACGTCGACCTACATCCAGGAGGGCCTGGGGCGACACAAGGGCTACGAGTACGCGCGCACGCGCAACCCGACGCGTGAAGTCCTGGAGCGGAACGTCGCGGCACTCGAGGGCGGCCGCCACGGCTTCGCCTTCGCCTCGGGGCTCGCCGCCCTGGACGCCGCGTTGAAGCTGCTCTCCGCGGGCGATCATGTGGTGAGCGGCGAGAACGTGTACGGCGGCTCCCACCGCCAGATGACGCTGGTCTGGGCGCGCCTGGGACTCGAATTCACGTTCGTCGACGCCGCGGAGACGGCAAACATTGCCGCCGCGGTCACGCCACGGACCAAAATGGTCTACGCCGAGACGCCCACCAACCCGATGATGCGACTGTGCGACCTCGCGGCCGCGGGGGAGATCGCGCGCCGTGCCGGCGCCCTGTTCGTCGTCGACAACACATTCGCCACGCCATACTTCCAGCGGCCCCTCGAGCTGGGGGCGGACGTCGTGTTGCACTCGACCACCAAGTATCTGAACGGGCACAGCGACATGGTGGGCGGGATGCTGGTGGCGAACCGGGATGACCTCGCCGAGCGGATCGGCTTCGTGCAGAACGCGGTGGGCGCGGTACCGGGACCGTTCGACTGCTGGCTCGCGGTGCGGGGTACCAAGACGCTGGCGCTGCGGATGCGGCAGCACGACGCCAACGGCCGTCGTATCGCCGAGTGGCTCACGAAACACCCCAAGGTCGAGCGGGTCTACTATCCGGGGCTGCCATCTCATCCGCAGCACGAGCTCGCCTGCCGGCAGATGAAGGGGTTCGGCGGCATGATCTCGATCGAGCTCGGATCCGTGGAGCGAGCCAAGCGGTTCGCGGAGCACACCCGCATCTTTGCGCTCGCCGAATCGCTCGGCGGCGTCGAGAGCCTGGTCGGGCATCCCGCGTCGATGACCCATGCGAGCGTGCCGCCCGAGATGCGGCGCGCCATGGGCCTCACCGATAGTCTCGTGCGGCTGTCGGTGGGAATCGAGGAGGTCGAAGATTTGATCGCCGACTTGGAACAAGCGCTGGCGGCCGCCGGGTGACCGCGCGCGTTGGTGTCCGAAACTCGACGAACGTGAGCTGTCGTAGTGGGGATCTATCCCTGTTAGGAGCATCCATATGACTGAGTCCACCCTGCCGGCCGCGCGCCCGCGCAAGATCCTCACCCAAATCGCGCCCGTGACGTGGGAGCACCCCGCCGACCGCGCCGCACTGCAGACGCTCCGCTCCGTTCCGGGCTTCGACCAAGTCGTAAAGAAGGTCGTCGGCCTCTTGGGCGAACGCGGCATCCGGCTGCTGTTCCAGGCCAACGCGGTCCGCGTTGGACCGACGCAATTCCCGCGAATGAACGCTCTCTACACCGATATCCTCACGTCCCTCGACTGGTCGGAGCGGCCCGAGCTGTTCGTGTCTCAGACCCCGTTCGTGAATGCGGGAGCCTATGGGATGGACCGGCCGTTCATCGTGATCAACTCCGGCGCGCTGAACCTGCTCGACGACGACGAGATGCGCGTCCTGCTCGGTCACGAGGTCGGGCACGTGATGAGCGGGCACGCGCTGTATCACACGATCCTCGTGCTCATCGTGTTCGTCGGCATGAATTTCCTCCCGTTCTTGGCGGGGATCATCCTCGCTCCCATCGAGTTCGCGCTGCTCGAGTGGTATCGGAAGAGCGAGCTCTCGTCCGATCGTGCGGGTCTTCTCGCGGCTCAGGATGCGACTGCGTCGATGCGGATGTTCCTGAAAATGGCGGGGGGCGGCGACATGAAGCAGATGGATCTCAACGCGTTCCTCCAGCAGGCGAAGGAGTATGAGGAAACGGGGGGGGCACTCGACCGCATGTTCAAAATCATCAATACCCTGCCCCAATCGCACCCCTTCAACACCCTGCGGGCCGCCGAGCTGCAACGCTGGATCGAGGAGGGTCACTACGATCGCGTGTTGCGCGGCGAATACACCCGCCGCGGGCCCGACGCGGAGCAGCGACCGATCGACAAGGACATCGACGACGCCCGCGACCACTACATGAAGGAAGCGAAGGCCGTCGTGAACGACGTGGTGGACACCGCCAAGCGGGCCGCCCAGGCGTTCACGGACGCGTTCAATAAGAAGACGTGAGAGTCCTGGTCGTCGGGGGGGGCGGCCGCGAGCACGCACTCTGCTGGGCGCTAAAGCGCGACTTCCCCGACGCGGGAGTCTTCGCGGCTCCCGGCAACCCCGGCACCGCCCAGCTCGGCACCAACCTCCCGCTGTCGGCCGGCGCGACCGCCGACCTCGTCGCCGCGGCCCGCGAGCACCAGATCGATTTCACCATCGTGGGCCCGGAAGCGCCGCTCGCCGCCGGGCTCGCGGACGCGCTGCGCGAGGCGGGGCATGCCGTGTTCGGACCGAGCGCCGCCGCCGCGCGCATCGAGTCGTCCAAGGCGTTCGCCAAAGAGCTGATGCGCCGGGCCCGGATCGCCACGGCGGCGAGCCAGACCTTTACGGCGCTCGACCCCGCCCTCGCCTACATCAAACGCCACGCCGAGCCGCTGGTCGTGAAGGCGTCGGGCCTCGCGGCTGGAAAGGGTGCGGTGGTGTGCGCCCGGCGCACCGAGGCCGCGCGCGCGGCGCGCGCGATGCTGGCCGAAGCGGCGTTCGGGGATGCCGGCCGGGAGATCGTCATCGAGGACTTCTTGAAGGGCGAGGAGCTGTCGGTACTGGCCCTCACCGACGGCGCACAGCTCCTCCTGCTCCCCGCGGCCCAGGACCACAAGCGGCTGGGCGAGGGCGACACCGGCCCCAACACCGGCGGCATGGGCGCCTATTGCCCGGTGAGCGTCGCCACGGCGGGGATGCTCGAGCGGGTGCGGCGCGAGGTCCTCGAGCCGGCGATCCGCGAGCTGGCGGCGCAGGGCGCCCCCTTCCAGGGTGTGCTGTATGCCGGACTGATGCTGGCGGCCGACGGCACGCTCGCCGTGCTCGAGTTCAACAGCCGCTTCGGCGACCCCGAGGCCCAAGCGTTGCTCCCGCTGCTGCCCGGCGTCACGCGTCACCTGGCGGACATCGCCGGCGGAAGCTGGCGGCCGCGCGAGACGACCCTGCTGGCCTCGCGCGCCGCGGTGGCCACGGTGCTGGCGGCGTCCGGGTATCCCGAGAGGCCGGAGCTGGGCGCGGCGATCGTCGTGCCGCGTGACCTCGAGCCCGGGACCCTGGTGTTTCACGCGGGCACCGAGCGCGACCCGGAGGGCGGGCTCCGGGTGCACGGCGGGCGCGTGCTCACGGTCACCGGTCTGGGAGATACGGTCGTCGAGGCCGCCAGACGCAGCGCCGACGCGTGCGAGCTCATCACGTTTCCGGGAAAGACGTACCGGCGCGACATCGCGTGGCGGGAAACCAGGGAGGCCCGTGCCGGAGCTGCCCGAGGTTGAGACGATCGTCCGGGAGCTCGCCCCGCGGCTCGAGGGCTACCGGATCGCGCGGGCGCGACTGGCCAAGACGGACGTGTTGCGCCGGGTGTCGAAGCCGCGACTGCTCCGCACCCTCCGAGGCAACACCATCGAGGAAGTGATCCGCCGCGCGAAACACGCCGTGTTCCGCTTGTCGAGCGGCCACCGCCTGATCGTGCAACCCCGGATGACAGGCTCGCTGGTGGTGTACGACCGCGCCCTCACGCGCGACGAGGCCAAGTACGCGGTGCTCACCTGCACCATCGACGACGGCCGCCTGCTGGTCTATCGCGACGTGCGGCGCCTTGGCACGCTGTGGCTGCTCGACGAACGGGGCTGGGGCGACTACACCCGCCGCATCGGCCCCGAGCCGCTCGAAGAGACGTTCACTCCGTTCGTGTTCGCCGAGCGGCTCAAGGGCACGCGGGCGGCGATCAAGAAGGCGATCATGGACCAGCGCCGCGTCGCCGGGATCGGCAATATCTACGCGAACGAAGCGCTGTTCGAGGCGGGGATCGATCCGTCGAAGCCCACGAACAAGCTGTCCCTCGATGAGTTCGCCCGCCTGCACGCCTCGGTGACCGGCGTGCTCGAGCGGGCCGTGCAATCGTCGGGGACGACGGTGCGTGACTACCGCACCGGGACGGGCGAGGAAGGCCGATTCCAGTTCGAGCTGAAGGTGTACGGCCGCGGCGGCGAGCCGTGCGTGACCTGCGGAAAAAAGCTCGTCACGACGCACACGATCGACCTCCGGGCGACGACGTTCTGCCCGAAGTGCCAGCGGTAGCGGGCCATCGAGATCACGTCGCCTCGTCCCGCAATGCGCTCGACCAGGCCCGGCTCGCGACGACCGTCGTGCCGTTCGTCAAGCGCGCCCGCACGCGCTTCTCATCGTGACGCTCGAACGCCTCGACGGCCTCGAGATTGACGATCCGGGAGCGGTGGATGCGCACGAACGATTCCGGGCTGAGCCGATCCGCCAGGTACTCGACCGACGTGTTCACGACGTAGCAGCCGTCCGCGGTATGCAGCGCAACGTAGTCGCCCCTCGCCTCACAGTGCAGAATCTTCTCGACGGCCACGGGGATGATTCGTCCCCCCACCCGAACGTACAGGCGGCGAAGCGGCTGGTGGCGCCGAGTGGCCGCCTCGAAGCGCTCTGCCACCGTCTCCGAGTTCCGGCCGTGTAGCTGCTGGCGAACCCGGTCGAGCGCCTGGCCGAGGCGCTTGGCGCCGAACGGCTTGAGCAGGTAGTCCAACGCCTGAACCTCGAACGCGGCGACGGCGTACTTGTCGAACGCCGTCGTGAAGATCACGTGGGGTCGGTGAACGAGCGTCCGCAGTACCTCCAGTCCATCGCCGGCGGGCATCTGAATGTCCAGGAACAACAAATCAGGCCGAACGGCATTCACGGTCGCGACCGTCGATGCCCCGTCGCCCGCCTCGCCGACGATCGCGAGCCACGGCACGTCCGCCAGGAGGTCCCGCAATTGCTGGCGCGCCAGCGGCTCGTCGTCCGCGATGACGGCGCGGACGGCCGCGGCATCGACGAGGGGGCGCATCAGTCGCGCCTTGCGGGGAGCGTCACCGTGGCCGTGAACCCCTGGTCGGGCACGGTTCGCGTGACCAGCGTCGCGCCATCACCGTACAGGCCTGTCAGCCGCTCCCGGAGCAGCCGCAGTCCACGGCCGCGTCGGTCCACGGCCGAGTCGTCGCGCGCCCCCGCGCCCGTGTCGGACACTTGCAGCGTGAGGGACCCGTTCTGCACACATGAGCGAATGCTGACCACGCCCCCGGCGGCGAGCGGCCCGATGCCGTGGCGCACGGCGTTCTCCGCCAGGATTTGCAGCGTGAAGGTGGGGACGAGATGCGACAGCGTTTCCGGGGCGACCTGGTCAGTGACGGAGAGGCGCGAGCCGAAGCGGATCAGCTCCAAGTCCAAATAGGTCTTGGTGAACCGCCACTCTTCGGCCAGCGGCACCTCATCTGTGTCCGTCTCGGCGAGCGTGTAGCGCAGCAACTCGCCCAGCTGCTCGATGGCCGCCTGGGCGGTGGCGGGGTCGTTGCGCACGAGCACGGCCAGGGAGTGAAGGGCGTTGAACAGGAAGTGCGGGTTCAGCTGACGCCGGAGCGCCGCCAGCCGCGCCTCGGCGGCCAGCTGCTCCTGCTCCCGCAGCCGCCAGCGGGTCCGAATCGCGTAGGACACCCCCGTGACGATCAGGTAGATCCACGAGCCGATGGCGAACCAGGCGACCACGCGGGGCGCTCGCACGATCTCGACTAAGCCCACGTGTCGGCGTAGCGCCTCCGCACCGATCATCGGGAGCATCCACAAGACAGCAAACAGGGAGCCGGCGATGAGGTGCAACCCATAGAACTTGAAGTGCAGGTGCTCAGGCCAGACGTAGACCGCAGTAAACCGCCACACCACCATGCCGAGCAACGCGGCCGCGCCGATGGCCACCGTGGAATCCAGGGCCGCGGCCAGCAGGGACTGCCCCGGAGCGGTCATGGCGATGAGGAACCAGAGGCCCCACAACGGGGCCCACGCGAGCACGACGCGAAGGCTGCTGCGCATGGGGGCAAGTGTGCGGAGAGGCCCTGACGTTCGCAACCGTGGCGGGGGCAATTCGGCAGGGCGGTCCGCCGCTTCGTCGAACCAGCGATTGACGGGAACCAACGGCGCATCAAGATACGGTCGCGAGCGTCCCCCTATTACGTTATTTCTAAAGGCGGATCACATGCGTTACCGCGTCTTGCTACTGGCCGTCTCGTACGCGCTGTCCGGACCTGCGCGGTCGGTGGCACAGGACGGGCCGGCCCTAAAAGCACCGCCCCCCGAAGCGTCGCAATTCGATTTCCTGGTCGGTGAGTGGACCGTGGACGTCACATCGAAGGCGCCGGGCACGCCGCCCCAGTACCACGGCGTGTGGCGCGCCGCGAAGACGCTCAACGGGCTCGGCATCGTGGATGAGTACAGCATCGCTGACGAGGCCGGCCGCATCGTGTATGCGGGCACCACGTTGCGTGTGTTCGATACGAAAGCCGCCACCTGGACGATGCGCTATGCGGACCAGTTCGGCGGGGAAACGGGCCGTTGGTCGGAGCTGGTGGGCGTGAAGCAGGGACAGGAGATGCACGTCGAGCAGCGCGGGCAGGGGCCCGACGGGCAGACCACGGTGCTTAAGATCCGGTATTACAATATCCAGCCGAACCACTTCAGCTGGACCGCGGATCGCTCGGGCGACGGGGGAGTCACGTGGGTGCGTGAGTTCCTCCAGATCGAGGCGACGCGTCGCCGGTGAAGCAAGCCGTCGCCGGCGCCGTAGTGTCGCAATTGAGGGGGCTCAAACGTCGTAGGAGCAGGGATGGGTGCGGCTCCGCGTCCACGATTTCCTGACAGCGGGGCCCCCTTCCCCAAACCGCAACCTATTCGGCTAATTTTCGGGTCCTATGAAGCTCTCTGAGACGTCCATCCGCCGTCCGGTTCTCGCGAGCATGCTCTCGGGCGCCCTCGTGTTGTTCGGCGTCATCGGCTACACGCGGCTCTCCGTCCGCGAACTCCCGGACATCGATCCACCCATCATCTCGGTCTCGACCACGCTGCCCGGCGCCAACGCCCAGGTCGTGGAGACCGCGGTGACCGACGTGCTCGAAGAGGAGCTGTCCACGATCCAGGGACTGCGCACCTTGTCGAGCTCCTCGTCGGAGGAGAACAGCCAGATCACCCTCGAGTTCAACCTCGACCGCCCGGTCGACGTCGCCGCGCAGGACGTGCGCGACAAGGTATCGCGCGTGCGCGGCCGGCTGCCGGTCGACGTGCTCGAGCCGGTGATCGCGAAGCAGTCGGCCGACGCACAGCCGTTCTTCTGGCTGGCGCTCAGCAGCGACAACTACGACCTAATGCAGCTCTCCGATGTCGCCGATCGGGTGGTGAAGGCGCGGCTCCAGAGCCTCCCAGGCGTCGGTAGCGCCGGGATTTTCGGGGAGCGGCGCTACTCGATGCGGGTCTGGGTGCAGCCGGACGCGCTGTCGGCACGCGGGCTCACGGTGCAGGACGTCGAGGCCGCGATCGTTTCGCGCAATGTCGAAATCCCCGCGGGCCGGATCGAATCGACCCGGCGCGAGTTCTCGGTTCGGTCGCTGGGCGAACTCAAGAACCCGCGGGAATTCGGCGAGTTGGCCGTGGCCAACCAGGGCACCCAGCTCGTGAAGCTCAAGGACGTCGCCCGGGTCGAGCTCGGGCCGGAGGATGATCGTTCGATCTTCCGCTACAACGGGTCTCCGGCGGTCGCGATCGGCGTGGTCCGGCAGTCCAAAGCCAACCTCATCGACGTCGCGCGCAACATCCGCGAAGCGCTGCCCAGCATCCAGCAGCAGCTGCCGCCTGGGGTGAAGCTCCAGACTGCCTGGGATGGGTCGGTGTTCGTCACGCACTCGATCAACGATGCACGACTCACGTTGCTCATCGCGGCCATCCTGGTCGTGTTGATCATCTTCGTGTTCTTGCGAAACGTCCGCGCCACGATCATCCCGGGGCTCGCCATTCCGGCGTCGATCGTCGCGACGTTCGCCATCATGTATTTCCTGGGCTTTTCGATCAACAACTTCACGCTCCTCGCGCTCACCATCGCAATCGGCATCGTGGTGGACGACGCCATCATCGTGCTGGAGAACGCCTTCCGGCACCAGGAGGAGCTGCACGAAGCGCCGGAGCAGGCCGCCGTGAACGGCACCAATGAGATCGGCTTCGCGGTGATCGCGACGACGATCGCGCTGGTCGCGGTCTTCACGCCGTTGGGATTTCTGCGTGGAACCGCGGGCCGGCTGCTCAGCGAGTTCGGCATCGCAGTGGCTGGTGCCGTGGTCATCTCGGGGTTCGTGGCGCTCACGCTGACCCCGATGCTCTGCGCCAAGATCCTCCGCATGTCGCACTCGCATGGCGAAGTGTTCCAGATCTTCGAACGCGGCCTCAACGCGCTGTCCGAGCGCTACGCCCGGCTGCTCAGGCGTGCGGTCGACCATCGCGCCGTGGTACTCGGCGGGACGCTGGCGGTGGTGGCCTCGTCGGTGTTCGTATTCCTTATGTTCCCGCCGACGCGCCTGCAGAACGAGCTGATCCCCGAGGACGATCGTGGGTTTTTCCTCGTGGTGGTGCGTGGTCCGGAGGGGGCGTCGCTCCCATACACCGATGGCTACGTGCGACAGGTCGAGCAAATCATCGGTCGGACCCCCGACGTCAATGGGTACTTCACGATCGTCGGTGGATTCGCCGGAGGGGTGAACAGCGCCTTCATCGGCGTCATCCTCAAGGACTTTGGCGAGCGCCATACGACCGTCCAGCAAATGATCGGCGGGCTGTTCCCCCAGCTCATGGGAATCTCCGGAGTGTTCGCGTTCCCGTACGCTCCTGGGGCGATCGGCTTTTCGCAGCCGATCCAGTACGTGGTGCAGAATCCGGATTTCGCGAAGCTCACGGAAATCATGGGACCGTTCGTGGGTCGCGCCTCGCAGGTCAAAGGACTCGCGAACGTGCAGACCGATCTGTACGTCAACAAGCCGGAGCTGCGGGTCACGTTCGAGCGCGATCGCGCCGAAGATTTGGGCGTGCCGGTACGCGACGTCGCGTCGGCGCTCCAGACGTTCCTCGGCGGCCGCCGGGTCAGCACGTTCACGCGCAACGACAAGCTGTACTACGTGATGGTGCAGCTCGATCCCAAGGATCGCGCCACGCCGAGCGACATGCGGGGGATCTACCTGCGGGGCAAGGGCGGGCAGCTGGTCCAGCTCGACGCCCTGGCCAACGTCCAGGAAGGCGTGGGCGCGCGGCAGATCAACCACTTCAATCGCGTGCCGGCCTTCACGCTGTCGGCGTCGCTCCTGCCGGGGTTGGCACAGGGCGAAGCGCTCGACTCGCTCGATGGGGTGGCGCGCCAGGTGTTGCCGCCCGGCAGCACGACAGCCCTCGCGGGCGAGTCCCGTGAGTTCCGCGAGAGTGCTGGCGCGTTGTACTTCGCGTTCGGCGTCGCGCTGCTCGTCGTGTTCATGGTGCTGGCATCCCAGTTCGAGTCGCTGGTACACCCCTGGACCGTGCTGCTGGCGGTGCCGCTCGCCATCACCGGCGCACTCGCGACGCTGAAGCTGGCGGCGATTCTGCACCGGTCGGGCGCGACGATCAACCTGTACAGCGAGATAGGCATGATCTTGCTGATCGGCTTGGTGAGTAAGAACTCGATTCTACTGGTCGAGTACACCAACCAGCTGAAGGCGCGCGGGCTCGACACCGTCTCCGCCGTGCTCGAGGCCGGTCGCATTCGGCTGCGGCCGATTCTCATGACATCGGTGGCGACGATCATGGGCGCGGTGCCGGTCGCGTGGGGAGTGGGGGCCGGCTCCGCGGCCCGGAAACCGCTCGGATACGCGATCGTGGGAGGCGTGTTCTTCTCGACGGCGCTGACGCTGTTCGTCGTGCCCGTCGCCTACATCCTGCTGGACCGCTTGACGGCGCGAAAGCCCAGCGGGGTGCGGGCGAC
>Ga0207646_10005082_pt1 | contig 13965 bp, 10 predicted proteins | sample KBSK5502metaG_FD_184343 | JGI IMG/M metagenome (GOLD analysis project Ga0207646, IMG submission 184343) | Corn, switchgrass and miscanthus rhizosphere microbial communities from Kellogg Biological Station, Michigan, USA - KBS K5-50-2 metaG... | ecosystem: Host-associated > Plants > Roots >... | reverse complement strand
TCTCGGAGAGCGTGGAGCGCCGCCTGTTCGAGTTGCTCGGCTACCCGGTTCACTGCCCGCACGGCAATCTCATTCCCGGCCTGGCCGAACTCGGGTTGCCTGCGGAGGCCCTTGACCGGGTGAAGGCGGCCGCGGATGAGACGGGCGAGGCGATCACAAAGGTCGCGTCCGGGGACAACACGCGAGTGGTCATCAGGCGAATTGGAGAACAGATTCAGAGTGATCTTGTTCTGATGCTTAAACTCAAGCGCGTCGGGATACAACCCGGACGCGAGGTGATTCTCATGGCTGGCGACGATGGTGTGCGGGTGACAGCAGGTGACTCGATGGACGCCATTTCGACCGAACTCCCCCGAGACATCGCCGGGCACATTTTCGTGTCTATTAGCAGCCGGTGTCAGACGGTGACCGGAGCGTGATCATGTCGGTCGGCAACGCTACCTGGGTCGGGGAGCGCGGGCGTGACGGGTTGGGGTGAAGCGGTTTTCGACGCATACCTCCCCGCGGACATGGTCCTCGGCCATGCCGAGATAGCAGTCGTGGTCACCGACCGGCTGTGCAACCTCCTCTACGTCAACGAGTTCGCGGCGCGGCTTTTCCGCATTTCCGGCGATGTGTCCCGGCTGGCCGGCTGCCCGGTCGTGTCCCTGGGCCTATTCGCCGACGACGGCGTGCGCAAGACCGAGGACCTGGCCGGCCAGGTGCTGCGCGGCCGGTCCTGGGAGGGCACGTTCGAGGGCGTACGCGGCGACGGGTCCCGCACCCTCATCCGCGGCATCGCCGTGCCGCTGCGGCACCCCGGCGGTGACATCGACGGCATGGTGATCCTGGTCCGGGAGGCCAGCCGCCGCGACGGCCAGGGGCAGCAAGACAGGATCGCCCTGCTCGAGCGGGTCGGCGAGCGGCTGGCCGGCTCGCTGGAGATCGGTACCACGCTCAAGCACGTGGCGGAGATCCTGGTGCCGCAGTTCGCCGACCACTGCTTCATCGACCTGTTCCAGGGCAACCAGCTTTTCCGCCGCGCCATGCGGCACGCGAGCGACTGGGTGCCGCCGCCCGGCACCTGGGCCGAGGTGGGCGAGCAGATCCACTACCCGGACGGTCACTTCTGCCAGCAGGCGATGGCGCGCCTCGACACGATCGCCATCAACGACCTGGACAGCGAGTATTATCCGGCACCCAGCCCGGAGAGCATGGCGGCGGCGCACGAGGCCGGGCTGACATCGGTGATCGCCGCGCCGCTCTACGCCCGGGGCGAACTCCTCGGCGTGATGAGCCTGGCCCTGTCCAGGCTCACCGAACGCGACGAGCACCACTACGACGTGCCCGATCGCGATCTGATCGGCGCCATCGCCAGCCGGGTGGCCATCGCGATCGACAACGCGATGCTGTTCGAGACCGAGCGGCAGACCGCGCTGGCCTTCCAGAAGAGCTTGCTGCCGCAGGCCATCCCGGACCTTGACGGCCTGGAGGTGGCCTGCCGGTACGTGCCCGCCAAGCCGCTGGAGACGCAGGGCCAGGGCATCCAGACTCAGGTGGGCGGTGACTGGTACGACATCATCCCGCTGGCCGCCGGGCGGGTCGGCATCGTCATCGGCGATGTCGAGGGCCGGGGCGCGCGAGCCGCGGCGATCATGGGCCAGCTGCGTGCCGCCCTGCGGGCGTTCGCGCAAGACGAGAAGCCGCCCGCGGACATCATGCGCAAGCTCGACGAATGGTGCCGCGCGCTGGCCCCGGCGGCCGAGAACGGGACGGCCGGGGATCCGCCCACCGCCAGCTGCATCTACCTGGTCTACGACCCGTGGTTCAGGGAGCTGACCTTCGCGAACGCGGGCCACGACGCCCCGCTGCTGATCAGCGCGGGGCAGGTGCGGCAGCTCGAGTTCCTGCACAAGGGCGTCCTGCTCGGCGTGCGCGGCAAGGGCATCAGGGGGCTGCCCACGTACCGGGAGCAGACGATCGGCATGCCGCCCGGGGCCATCCTGGTGTTCTACACCGACGGCCTCACCGACCGGCGAACCCGCGCCGACGGCTCGGGCCACTACACCGAGACCGAGGCGGTGGAGCTGCTGCAGCACGCGGTGCGCGCGGCCGCGGCCAGCGGGGACGCCGACGCGGTGGCCACGGCGGCCGAGTACGCGGTGCCCGGGGACATCGACGACGACATGGCCATCCTGGTCGTCCAGTCCTCCCCGTCCGAACTCGCCTCGACCGAGCGCACGTTCCCGGCCGAGCCGATCATGGTCTCCGAGGCGAGACGGCTGGCCGCCCAGACCTTCCGGTCCTGGGGCATGGACTCCGGTCAGGCTGAGGTCGCCTGCCTGCTGGTCTCCGAGGTGGTCACCAACGCCGTCCTGCACGCCTCGATTACCCCGAGCCCGGGCCGTGACCTGGACCTGGACATGGAGCCGCTGATCATGTCCGCGCCGGTGGGCGTGCCCGCGGGCCCGGCCGGAAGGTCCGCGGCCGCGGCCGGGAAGGCCCAGGTACCGGCCCAGCAGACCACCGGTCCGGGGGAGGCCGTGCCCGTACCGGGCGCCGCCGACGCGGCCTGGGCTGGCGCCCGCCCCGGCGCCCCGGCGGTGCCAAGGGAGTTCCGGCTGCGGCTGCGCCGTGGCGCGACCTCCGTCTGGGTGGAGGTCTTCGACCCCGATCTCAGGCTGCCCCGTATCCGCACCGCGGCCGAGACCGACGAAGGCGGCCGCGGCCTCTACCTGGTCGAGCAGCTGGCGACCCGGTGGGGATCCAGGCCGACCCCGGAGGGCAAGGCGGTCTGGTTCGAGATGCCGCGCAGCGGCGGCCTGTCCTGACCGGGTTCGCCGCGATCCCGGGCCTGGTGCCCGGGCTGTTCTCAGTGCACCAGGATCTCAGTGCCCGGTGTGCGACGACCACATGAGCAGCACGACGACGACGATGATGACGATCGGCCCCAGCCATTGCTTGCCCGAGACACCCAGCTTCATCTTGCCTCGCAGTCGCGTCCATCCGAACGCCACCAGGGCGGCGATGAACACCAGCAAGATGAGTCCGTCCATACCCGCCTCCTGAGCCTGCGGTTTCTGCGAACCCGTTCCGAGCGTACGGCATTCGGTTCCCGGGCGCGAGACGAGGTACCGTGAGGCTCAGGAGCGGAACGCCGGAAAACGGGCCGGGAATGGGCACCGGCGCGACCAGGCGGACCCGGAGCCCGCAGACGGAGGCCGTGATGGCGGAAGCGTTCATAGCCGGTGCGGTACGCACCGCGATCGGCAAGCGGAACGGATCCCTGGCCGGGGTCCACCCGGTCGACCTCGGCGCCCATGTCCTGCGCGGGCTGGTGGACCGGACCGGGATCGACCCCGCCGCGGTCGATGACGTGATCATGGGGTGCGTCTCGCAGATCGGCCCGCAGACCTTCGACATCGCCAGGAACGCCTGGCTGTCCGCGGGCCTGCCGGAGAGCGTGCCCGGCGTCACCGTGGACCGGCAGTGCGGGTCGTCCCAGCAGGCGGTCCACTTCGCCGCCCAGGCGGTAATGTCCGGCACGCAGGACCTGGTGGTCGCGGCCGGCGTGGAGAGCATGAGCATCGTCACCATGGGCTCGACCGTCACCCTGGCCATGCAGGCGGGCATGCCGGCCCCGTTCGGGGCTGGCTGGCGGGAGCGCTACGGTGACCAGGAGATCTCCCAGTTCCGCGGCGCCCAGCTGATCTGCGAGCAGTGGGGCCTCAAGCGGAGCCAGCTCGAGGAGTTCGCCCTGGAGAGCCACCGGCGCGCGGTGCGTGCCATCGACGAGGGCCGGTTCGAGTCGCAGATAGTGCCGCTGGACGGCTTCAGCCAGGACGAGGGCCCGCGCCGGGATACCTCGCTGGAGAAGATGGCCGGGCTCGCCCCGCTCCGCCCGGACTGGGAGATCACCGCCGCGGTCTCCTCCCAGATCTCGGACGGGGCCGCCGCGCTGCTCATCGCCTCCGAGGCGGCGCTCAAGCGGCACGGCCTGACCCCGCTGGCCCGGGTGCACACGCTGACGGTAGTCGGTTCTGACCCGGTGCTGATGCTGACCGGCCCGATCGAGGCGACCAGGAAGGCGCTGGCCCGGGCCGGGATGAAGGTCGGGGACATCGACGTGTTCGAGGTCAACGAGGCGTTCGCGCCCGTCCTGCTGGCCTGGTCCGAGGACACCGGGGCGCCACTCGACCGGGCCAACCCGAACGGCGGGGCCATCGCGGTCGGGCACCCGCTCGGGGCGACCGGCGCGATCTTGATGACCAAGCTCGTCCACGAGCTCCAGCGCGCCGGGGGCCGGTTCGGCCTGCAGACCATGTGCGAGGGCGGCGGCCAGGCCAACGCCACGATCGTGGAGCGGGTCTAGCCCCCGGCCAGGTCCGGGCCGCCTAGGTCCTGTGCGTCCGGGGCCTGGCCGCGGAGCAGGTAGCCGACACCGCGGCGGGTGTGGATGAGCGGCGGCCCGAGCCGGTGGAGCTTGCGCCGCAGGTAGCTGACGTAGGTCTCCACCACCTGGGGCTGGCCGGTGTAGCCGTGTCCCCATACGCGCTCCAGCAGCTCGGCCCTGGTCAGCACGCTGCCCTGGTCCCGCAGCAGGCAGGCGAGCAGCCGGAACTCGGTCGGGGACAGGTCCACCAGCGTTCCCGCCCGGTGCACCGTCCACCGGGACTCGTCGAGCACGAGGTCACCGCAGCGCAGCACGCGCGGCCGAGCTTCTGCCATGGCGTCCGCCGGCTCCGGAGCGTACGCCCGGTGAGCCGCCTCTACCGGAAACGCGGGGCTTGAGGGGCCTGAGGGACCTGAGGGGTGGTGCCGGCGCACCCGCGCGGAGCGCGGGTGCGCCGGCGAAGCTGGCACCACGAGGGGCTGTCCGACCGGACTCACCAGTGGGTCGGCGCCGCGGTCGGGGTGACCACTGGCGTCGCGCCGGTTCCGGTGGGCACCCTGCCGCCGACGTCGGCGGTGCTCAGCGGGGTGAACAGGACCAGCTGAGCGTGCAGCGTCCAGTGTGACCGCGTGCCTACGACCAGCGCCAGGTCACCGCGGGCGAGCGCGTGCGTGGCCTGCCAGGCGTTCTGGGTGAACGTGACCGGGTTCCAGGTCGGCATGGCCGCCTGCGGCATGGTCGCGGTCTGGGACACCGTCGCCATGGTCCTGGTCACGGTGACCGTCACGGTGAGGTTGGTGTTGGCCACCTGCACGGTTACGGTCTGCGCGGCCGGGGTCGGCGTCAGCAGGGCCGCGGCCGTGGTCGGGCTGCCGGCCAGCAGCGACGTCGCGGGAATCATGTTGCCCGACCACATCGCCTGCTGCGCCGCGCTGGTGCTCGCGGTCAGCGCCTGGGTACCTGCCATCGTGTTCGAGACGTTCTGGAACTTCGTCTTGCCGGACAGCAGCCACAGGTGCAGCGAGCCGTTCGACGACTGCAGGATCAGGAACTTCTTCGTGGCCAGGATGACGATGCCGCGCTGGATGGCGACCGTCTTGCCCTTGTGGCTGGCCTGGCTGAACTGCCGCGCCTGGGTCAGCTGCGCGAGCTGGGCGTACGAACTTTGCCTGGACCAGTTCCAGTTGCTCATGGCCGAGTTGAGGACGGTTCCCTCGTTGCCGGCGTGCGATGAGTAGGCGGCCGACGTGGCCGTCGCCGCGGCGCCATGGTTCGCGGCCAGTGCCGCACCTGCCGCTACTGCGCCGCCGACCAGTATGGCGGTCGCGATGCCGACCCGGGTCTTCACGGTGCTCTTCCCGTAACGCCGATCGCGGGCCCTCATGGATGCCTCCTTGTTCCGTGGCTCTGTCTTCCGTGGACCGCGCGCCCGCTTCGCGCGTCCGGGTAAGACGGTTCGGGCCTGGTGCGTGCTAGGTAGCCGATGGACGGCCCGTTCGTATCCATGTGTCCGAGACTGCCCGATCGACCGGGGCCCGACGCGGAATCCACCCGCCACGTAAGCAGTACGTTCGTGAGTTCACATGCTCACGCCAGCGCCCGCCGGGATGTCCCGGCGGGCGCTGGCGGAGTTCAGCTCCCGGTTACATCCGTGCCGGGATGGGCACCCCGAGCAGGGTCAGGCCCATGGTCAGCACGTCGAGGGTGAGCGCGCAGAGGGCGAGCCGGCTGGCCCGCAGCGACGCGGGCTCCGCCTTGAGCACCGGGCACTCCTCGTAGAAGGTGGTGAACAAGCTGGCCACGTCGAACAGGTAGGTGCAGAGCCGGTGCGGCTCGGCGGTCTCGCCGACGCTGGTGAGGACCTCGCCGAAGCCGAGCAGCTTCAGCGCGAGCGCGCGCTCGGGACCCGCGGTGATCGCTATCCCGGCCGCCCCGCCCTCCCCAGCCCCCGTGCTCGAGTGCGCCGCGCTCGCGGCCGCCTCCCCGTCGGCGCGGCGGAAGATCGACCGGATCCGCGCGGTCGCGTACTGCAGGTAGGGGCCGGTGTTGCCGCGGAACGAAATCATCCGGTCCCAGTCGAAGACATACGCGCTTTCCCGCGCGGTCGACAGGTCGGCGTACTTGACCGCGCCGATACCGACGGCCTCAGCGATCGCGTCAAGCTCGGCCGGATCGAAACGTGCCGCGGCGTCGAGCTCGACCAGGATGCCGCGCGCGCGGTCGACGGCCTCCTGCAGCAGGTCGCTGAGCTGGACGTTGTCTCCGGACCTAGTCCGCAGCCTGTTGCCGTCCGGGCCGAGGACCAGGCCTATCTGGGCATGCTCGAAGCGGGTGCCCGCGGGTATCCAGCCCGCCTGGATGGCGACCGCGAACACCATCCGGAAGTGCAGCGTCTGATCCGACCCGACCACGTAGATCGCCCGGTCGATGTGGAGCACGTCGACGCGGTACCGGATGGTGGCCAGATCGGTGGTGGAGTAGTTGTAGCCGCCGTCGCTCTTGCGGATGATGACGGGCAACGGCCTGCCCTCGCGGCCGGTGAAGCCCGGCGGGAACGCGCAGAGCGCGCCGTCGCTGTAGACCGCGATGCCTTTTTCCTCCAGCCGAGCCACCGTGTCGGCGAGCAGGTGGTTGTAGAAGCTCTCGCCCTTGATGTCGTCGTCGGTGAGCGTCACGCCGAGACGGCCGTAGATGCGGTGCAGGTAGTCCAGGGAGAGGTCGACAATCTCCTGCCACAGCTGCAGCGTGCCCGGGTCGCCGCCCTGCAGGTCCACGACCCGCTTGCGCGCACGCTCGGCGAAGCCGGGGTCACTGTCGAAAATGCGCCGGGCCGCCTGGTAGAAGGCGTTCGGGTCGGTGCGGAGCAGCCCGGCTTCGGCGGAGTCCTCGCCGACGTCGAGCAGGTACTCGATGAGCATGCCGAACTGGGTGCCCCAGTCGCCGACGTGGTTGTCCCTGATCACCCGGTGGCCGGCGAACTCCAGCACGCGTGCGATCGCGTCGCCCACGACGGTGGTGCGCAAGTGGCCGACGTGCATCTCCTTGGCCACGTTCGGCGAGGAGTACTCCACCACGATCTTCTGCGGGTGACTCGCCGGCGGCAGCCCCAGCCGGGGATCGGTGAGCATCTGCGAGGCCTGGGCGGCGATCCAGTCGTCGCGCAGCGTCAGGTTGATGAAGCCCGGCCCGCTGACCTGGGGCTCGGCGCAGATCCCGGCCACGTCCAGGCGGCTGGTCAGCTCCGCGGCCACCTCCCGTGGCGGCCGGCCCAGCCGCTTGCCCAGCGGCAGCGCCGCGTTAGCCTGGAAGTCCGCGAACGAGGACGGCCGGATCAGCGGGTCCGCGTCGCCGTACTCCGGGCCGAACGATGCCACGATGGCGTCGCGCACCCGCTGCGCGAGAACCTGCTCTGGATCGGCCATACCCCAAGCCTATCGGCAACCCCGCCTGCCCGGCGCGCGAGTAAACCCCGCCGCAACGCCGCGCCAAGCACCCCCCGGCGCGTAACGGCCGGCGCAGGAAGTGGCCGCCGCGGCCGGCCGACCGGCCCGGGCCGAACCGCTGGGTGATCTTCTCCGTGATCTCGCCGCGGGCCAGGTCGGCCGCGAGCAGGCAGGCGGAGGTGACGGCGCGGGCGGTGCTCGCGCCGTGCGCGATCACCACGGTCCCGCCCAGGCCGAGCAGGACGGCTCCGCCGTAACTCTCCGAGTCCAGCCGCGCGGCGAGCTCGCGCAGCCCGCGGCGCTGCAGGAACGCGCCGACCCTGGCGGTCCTGGTGGCGGTCACCGCGGCGCGCAGCTCAGCGGCGGCGAACCGGATGGAGCCCTCCAGCGTCTTCAGCGCCACGTTCCCGGTGAAGCCGTCGGTGACGACCACGTCCACCTCGCCCGCCAGCAGGTCGCCGCCCTCCACGTTGCCCGCGAAACTCAGCGGGAGCGCGCCGTGCGGCGGGTCGCTGGCCAGCAGCTCGTGCGCGCGCCTGGTGAACTTGTTCCCCTTGCCCGGTTCGGCGCCGATCGTCAGCAGTCCCACCCGGGGGGCGGGCACGCCCAGCGCGGTCTGCGCGTAAGCCACGCCGAGCTGGCCGAACTGGACCAGCATCTCCGGCTTGGGATCGGCGGTCGCACCCGCGTCGATGAGCACCGTGCGGCCGGGGCGGGTCGGCAGCACGACGGCGAGCCCGGGCCGTTCCACGCCGGGAAGTGACCGCAGCCGTAGCCGCGCGATGGCTACGATGCCGCCGGTGGACCCGGCCGACACCACCGCGGCCGCCTCGCCGCGCCGGACCAGCTGGCACGCCACCGCCACGCTCGACCGCGGGCGGCGCAGGCTGGCCAGCGCGCCCTCGCCCATCGCCAGGTTGTCCTCGGCCGGGACGACCCGGACCTCGTTGATGGCGCCCAGCCCGCCGAGCAGCTGACGCAGCCGGGCGGCGGGCCCGGTCAGCACGACCCGGACGTCATGCTCGCGCTGGGCCGCGAGCGCCCCGGCCACGATCACGTCGGGGGCGTGGTCTCCGCCCATGGCGTCGACCGCGATCACCGGGCGCGGCGCGCTCCCCGTGCGCGCCCCGCCGTCGGAGCGTCCGGGGACTCCCGCACGCCCGGGATTCCCCGTGCGCCCGGGATCTCCAGTGCGCGGCGGCTGGGCCTCGGCGTCCCGCGCGGGGGACCGCCGGGCCGGACCGTCCGGCGCGGTACTCAGCGCACCACCGGGGTGCGCGGCCGCGGATGGTGTCTCATCCCTGCTGTGCCCCCAACCTTCAGTGCCGGCCTGGTGGCCCCATTATGGCCCTGGCGGGAAGGCCGGCCGGGCCTGGCCCCGCCCGTGCTGGCGGGCAGCTGGCGCCGGGCCGCGGCATTGTACGGCTAAAGCGCGCGGAATAGGCCTTATCTGCTAAAACCAGGGGCTTGGAAGTTGCTGTGATCTGGTCGAATACTTCCTGCGAATCATGGTAATTGTCTTAACGGCGCAATGGCGGAAGGAGAATCGGAACCATCGTGACTGCCAGTCCGTATTAAGCATGGGAGTAGTGTTGCCCGGCGTTTGGCGGGAACGCGGGCAGGCGGGGGGAACCGCTGGGGAGCGGATGTCTTAGGGGCTACTTTTGCGCGTTCACGGGCCTATCGGCTACGCGGCGCGCCAAACGGAGGGAGAAGGCGTGACTGACATCCAGCAAGTCGTACCGTCGGCGCGGTCAGCGGGCCGCGGGTTCCGCGCCTATTCGGCGAAGCACCTGGACACGCTGATGCAGCGGGCCGGGCTGCTGCCGCAGGAACGACTGGCCGTTCGGGCGGTGGCGACCGTGCTTCCGTTCCGGACGAACTCGTATGTGGTGGAGCACCTGATCGACTGGGACGCGGCTCCGGATGACCCGATCTACCGGCTCGTCTTCCCCCAGCCGGACATGCTGCCCGAGGCGGACGGGCGGCGGCTTGCGGACATGATCGACGGCGGCGAGCCCGCGGCCGGGCTGCGCGCCGCCGCGCACGAGATCAGGATGCGGCTCAACCCGCATCCGGCCGGGCAGTTGCTGCTGAACGGGCCCAGCCTGGAGGGCAGGCCGCTGCCCGGGCTGCAGCACAAGTACCCGGAAACCGTGCTGTTCTTCCCCCGGCAGGGCCAGACCTGCCACGCGTACTGCACTTACTGCTTCCGCTGGGCGCAGTTCGTGGACGAGCCCGACCTGAAGATGGCCACCGACGACGTCGGGACGCTCGTCGCCTACCTGCGCCAGCATCCCGAGGTGACCAGCGTCCTGATCACCGGGGGCGACCCCATGATCATGGGCGACGCGGTGCTGCGCCGGTACATCGAGCCGCTCATCGACCCGCGGAACGGCCTGGACCACCTCGAGTCGATCAGGATCGGCACCAAGTCGCTGGCCTACTGGCCCCAGCGGTTCGTCAGCGACCCGGATGCCGATGACACCCTGCGGCTGTTCGGCGAGGTCATCGCCTCGGGCCGGACGCTCGCGGTGATGGCGCACTTCTCCCATCCGCGCGAGCTCGAGCCGCCGGTGCTCGCCGAGGCGGTGCGGCGGATCAGGGACACCGGCGCGGTGATCCGTACCCAGGCCCCGCTGATCAGGTCGATCAACGACGATCCGGCCGCCTGGCGGCAGATGTGGCGGACGCAGGTCCGGATGGGCATGATCCCCTATTACATGTTCGTGGAGCGGGACACCGGCCCGCAGGACTACTTCGCCGTACCGCTGGCCCGCGGGTACGAGATCTTCCGCGAGGCCTACCAGGGCGTCTCCGGCCTGGCCCGGACCGTCCGCGGCCCGTCGATGTCGGCCACGCCGGGGAAGGTGTGCGTGGACGGCGTGACCGAAGTGGCGGGCATCAAGGTCTTCGTCCTGCACATGATCCAGGCACGGGACCCCGGGCTGGTCGGCTCGCCGTTCTTCGCCAGGTTCGACCCGGCCGCCTGCTGGCTCACCGACCTGGAGCCCGTGTTCGCGGACCGGTTCCCGTTCGAGCCCTCCCGTTACGAGGCGGTCCCGGACGTACTGCCCGGGCTCTGGCCGGATGAGCCGGGCGAGCTGATGGTCCCGGCCATCTGACCCGCCTGTTCGCCGGCCGCCGCGATGTGGTCCTGGCCAGGCTTGTTCTTGATGGCAAAGCAGCTGGCCGCGGCCAGGACCACGACGGCGATCGGCATGAGCATGGTCCACCGCATCGCGAGCACGTAACCCTGGCTGAAGACCTCGGCGGCGAGACGGCGCAGCTGCGCCGCGAGCGCCGCCGGGGCCCCCGGCGTGCCCCCCGGGGCGGAGCCCGCCGGGCCGCCGGTGAGCACCCCGCTGGCCGCGGACTGCCGGAACCCGCTGACGAAATGTTCCCGGACCGGCGCGGGCAGCCCGGCCGACCGGATGGAGGCCTGGCTGGTCAGCGAGGCGGCCAGCCGGTTCTGCAGCAGCGCGCCCACCGCGGCGGTGCCGATGACCGAGCCCACCTGGCGGGTGGTGTTCAGCACGCCCGAGGCCGCGCCGGCCATCCGCGGGTCGACCTCGCGCATCGCCACCGTGGTCAGCGGCGCGAACGTGCCGCCCATGCCCAGGCCCGCCACGATCAGCGCGGGCAGGAAGTCATACCAGGCGGAATGCGGCGTCGCGATCAGCACGACCCAGCCCATGCCCACGGCGAACAGGGTGAGACCGCAGATCAGGATGTACTTGCCGCCGGTCTTGTCGGTGAGCTTGCCGAGGAAGGGCGCGGCGAAGATCATCACAAGCGAGGAGGGCGCCAGGGTCAGCCCCGCCTTGAGCGCGGAGAAGCCGAGGGCGGACTGCAGGTAGATGGTGAGCGGCAGGAAGATGCCCAGCATCCCGATGGACAGCGTGCAGGACACCCAGTTCATCAGCGTGAAGTTCCGGTTGCGGAACAGCGCGAACGGGATGAGCGGCTCACGCTCCTGGCGCAGCTTCTGCACCAGGAGGAACACGGCGAGCAGCACCACCCCGGCGGCGATGATCAGCGGGATGGAGATGAACGAGGTGACCGTGCCCCAGTCGTAGCGCTGCCCCTCCACCAGGCCGTAGCAGATGGCCAGCAGGGCCAGGCTGGCCAGGCCCACGCCGAGGATGTCGAACCGGTGCCGTCTCCCGGGCTGGAAGGCCGGGATGATGAAGAAGGTCACCGACAGGACCGCGATCCCGATCGGCAGGTTGACGAAGAAGATCCAGCGCCAGTCGAAGGCGGTGACGAGCAGGCCGCCCAGGGTGGGCCCGGCGATCGTGGCCAGGCCGGCCACCGCGCCCCAGATGCCGAACGCGGCCCCCCTCCGTTCTGGCGGGAACGTCATCGTGACGATGGCCAGCGTCTGCGGCATCAGCATGGCCGCGCCGAGGCCCTGGACCGCGCGGAAGCCGATCAGCCAGCCGACTCCTGGCGCGAACCCGCAGGCCGCCGAGGCGGCCGTGAACAGCGCGATCCCGGCCACGAACATGGTCCGCGGCCCGATCAGGTCGCCGAGCCGCCCCGCCGTGATCACCAGGACGGCGAGTACCAGCGCGTAGGCGTTGAGCACCCACAGCACGTCGTCCAGGGAGGCGTTCAGCTTGTCGATCATGTTGGGGATCGCGATGTTGACGATCGTCAGGTCGAGCAGCGTCATGAAGAACCCGAGTGACACCACAACCAGGACCGCCCACGGGTTCCCTCGCAGCTTGGTCATGCATCCGACCATAGCTCACCAGGGAGGAAGGATAAAGATATATCTCGATGGACTGGGCATCCCGCACCGGCGGCAGCCCACCGCCCCTGAGGGCGGGCCGCCCGCGGCGGGTATGCTCCCGGCATGGAGCTCAACGGTACTTCGGCGGTCGTTTCCGGCGGCGCGAGCGGTCTCGGTGAGGCGACCGCGCGGACACTCGCGGCGGCGGGCGCCACGGTCGTCATCGCCGACCTGAACGAGAACCGCGGCAAGCAGATCGCGGACGAGATCGGCGGGCAGTTCGCCCGTACCGACGTGACCGACGAGGCGTCGGTGCAGGCCGCGGTGGACCTCGCGGTGGCCACCGGGGAGCCGCTGCGGACCGCGGTCAGCTGCGCGGGCATCGGCTGGGCGTCGCGGACCGTAGGCCGTGACGGCACCCCGCACGACCTCGGCGCCTACCAGAAGGTCATCGCGGTCAACCTGGTCGGGACGTTCAACGTGATGCGGATCGCCGCGTCGGCCATGGCCAAGACCGAGCCCGCCGACGCCGACGGGCAGCGCGGCGTCATCATCAACACCTCCTCGGTGGCGGGCATCGAGGGCCAGACCGGCCAGATCGCGTACTCCGCCTCCAAGGGCGGCATCATCGGCATGACCGTGCCGGCCGCGCGCGACCTGTCCGTCATCGGGGTCCGGGTCAACACGATCTGCCCGGGCATCATCGACACCCCGATCTACGGGTTCTCCGAGAACGCCGACGAGTTCAAGGCCAGGCTGGTGGCCCCGGTGGTGTTCCCCAAGCGGATGGGGCGGCCGGACGAATTCGGTCACCTGGTCCGGTCGCTGATCGAGAACGACTACATGAACGCCGAGGTCGTGCGCTTCGACGGCGGGATCAGGTTCCAGCCGAAGTGAGGGTCATCCAGAACCGGCTAGCGAGTACGGGTTCCTCTTCAGGGGCCCGCACGAGCGGCCGGCCTATGCGTGGCTACGGCCGAAGCCAGCACGGGATCTGGATAACCCGAACTATCAAAAGGGAACAGTAGGCTGGTCGGGGCGCGTATCAGGTACCCCGATCGTTTTGGCGGCACGCATGTGCGGAATTACCGGCTGCCTGGCCCTGGCAGACGGGGCAGGGCCCGACACCGAGTGGGTGGGCCGTGCCGCCATGCGCATCGCGCATCGCGGGCCTGACGACGAGGACTTCTTCGCCGACCAGCACCTGGCCCTGGGCTTCCGGCGGCTGGCCATCATCGACACCTCGGCGGCCGGGCGCCAGCCGATGCAGTCCGCGGACGGCCGGTTCGTCATGGTCTTCGACGGCGAGATCTACAACTACGTGGAGCTGGCCCAGCGGCTGCACGCCCGCGGCGTCCGGCTGCGCAGCAGGTCGGCGGCCGAGGTGCTGGTCGAGATGTACGCCTGGCTGG
>Ga0207646_10005081_pt1 | contig 13975 bp, 15 predicted proteins | sample KBSK5502metaG_FD_184343 | JGI IMG/M metagenome (GOLD analysis project Ga0207646, IMG submission 184343) | Corn, switchgrass and miscanthus rhizosphere microbial communities from Kellogg Biological Station, Michigan, USA - KBS K5-50-2 metaG... | ecosystem: Host-associated > Plants > Roots >... | reverse complement strand
CCAGCCTGCCGAGAGCCGCCGCGCCCTGGCCTCGATCGACGAGACCATTCGCGAAGCGGCGCTGGCGCCGGAAATCTGGCGACTCGAGGGCGAGCTCCTGCTCCAGGAGGGGGTCTCGAACGCCGACGAGGCCGAACGCTGTTTTCGCACCGCGCTCGATATCGCACGCCACCGCTCGGAGAAGTCGCTCGAGCTGCGTGTGGCGAGCAGCCTGGCGCGGCTGCTCGTCACACGAGGCCGGCGCGACGAGGCGCGCCGCGAGCTGTCGGAGGTTTACGCCTGGTTCACGGAGGGGTTCGACACGCGCGATCTCCGTCTTGCGAAGGCGCTGCTGACGGAGCTCAGCCCTACCTTTGGTAGGACAAGTTAGATGTGAATGGCCTGGCCGAGGACGGCCAGCGTGGCCTCCAGCGCGGCCTCGGAGAGCGTGGGATGCGCGTGGATCGTGTGCATGATCTCGTCGACCGTCGCCTCGAGCGTACGGCCCACCGCGAATTCGTGGATCATCTCGGTCGCCTCGGCGCCGAGGATGTGCACGCCGAGGATCTCGCCGGTCTTCTTGTCGGCGATCACCTTGACGAAGCCCTCCGTCTCGCCCAGCGCCACCGCCTTGCCGTTGGCGGTGAACGGGAACTTTCCGATGGCGACCTCGCGGCCGCCTTCCTTCGCTTGGGCCTCCGTCAGCCCGATCGAGGCGACCTGGGGCCGGCAGTAGGTGCACGAGGGCACGTTGCCGTAATCGACGGGCCGCGGATTCTTGCCGGCGATGGCCTCCGCCGCCACCACGCCCTCGGCCATCGCCTTGTGCGCGAGCAGCGGCGCGCCCGCCATGTCGCCGATCGCGTAGATGCCCTTGACCGACGTCTCCATGGTCGGCGAGACCTTGACGAAGCCGCGCTCCATCGTCACGCCGAGCGCCTCGAGGCCGACGCCCTTCGTGCGCGCGCCGCGGCCCACGGCCATCAGCACCTGCTCGGCTTCGAACCGCCCGCCGTCGGTCTCGATCACGACGCCGGCGCCGCCCGGCTTCACCGCGCTCACCTTCACGCCGGTCTTGATGGTGATGCCGCGACGCGAGAGGCTGCGCGTGAGCTGGGTGCTGACCTCCTCATCCTCGATCGGCACGATGCGCGGCAGCGCCTCGAGCAGCGTGACCTCCACGCCATAGGAACGATAGACGTCGGCGAACTCCACGCCGACGGCGCCGGCGCCGATGATGACGATGGACTTCGGCTTGGCCTCGTTGCGGACGGCGCCGTTGGACGAGATGACGAGCTTCTCGTCGATGGCCACGCCGGGCAACGACTTCGGCTCCGACCCTGTGCCCAGGATGACGGCGCGGCCGGCCTCGAGCGTGGTGACGCCGTCCTTGCCCTTCACGTCGACGACGTTCTTCGACGTGAGCGACCCGGTCCCGGGAAAGAGCGTGATCTTGTTCTTTCGGAACAGGAACTCCACGCCCTTGGCCATGCGGTCGGCCACGCCGCGGCTGCGCTGCACGGCCGCCGCGTAGTCCGCCTGCATGCCCTGGACGGTGATGCCGAAGGTCTCGGCCTTCTCGAACAGGTGGACGATCTCGGCGTTGCGCAGCAGCGCCTTGGTCGGGATGCAGCCCCAGTTCAAACAGACGCCGCCGGGTCGATCGTCCTCGACGGTGGCGACGGTGAGCCCGAGCTGCGCGGCGCGGATGGCGGACACGTACCCGCCCGGTCCCGTGCCTACCACGACGACGTCGAATTTTTGTGATGCCACGCTTAGACCAGTAACCTGAGCGGCTCTTCCAGGAGCTTCTTCACGTCTTGCAGATAGCGCGCGCCCATCGCGCCGTCCATCACGCGATGGTCGCACGAGATCGTCAGCGCCATGCGCCGGCCCACGCCGAGGCCATCCTCGGTCACCACCGGCACCTTGCGGACCGCGCCGACGGCGACGATCGCGCCCTCGGGCGGATTGATGATGGCGGAAAAGTCGCGCACGTCGAACATCCCGAGATTCGAGATCGAAAACGTCGCCCCGGACAGCTCCTGCGTGCGCAGCTTGCGCTGGCGTGCGCGCTCGGCGAGATCACGCGCGTCGACAGCGATCTGCGCCAGCGACTTGGCGTGTGCGTCGCGGAGGACCGGCGTGATGAGCCCCTCCTCCAGCGCGACGGCGATGCCCATGTGCACGCGGTGAAAGACCCGGATCGACTCGCCCTGGAACGAGGCGTTCACGCCGGGATGGTGTAGCAGCGTCAGCGCGCACGCGCGGATGATGAAGTCGTTGACCGAAATCTTCGGCTGCCCCTCGAGCGCGTTCAGCTCCTCGCGCAGCGCCCAGGCGCGATCCATCGCCACTTCCGACGTGACGTAGAAGTGCGGCACCGGCGCTTTCGAGAGCGGCATCCGCTTGGCGATGGCCGATCGCATCGGGGTGAGCGGCACGTCCTCGAACTCGGGGCCGCTGACGCTCGGCTGCGCGACGGGGCGGAGCGCCGGAGCCGCGGCGGCCGCCGCTGGCGGCGACGACTGTGCCGCCTCGACGTCGCGGCGCACGATGCGCCCGCCCGGGCCGCTGCCGTGGATCAGCTTGAGATCCACACCCGACTGCGCGGCGATCTTGCGCGCCAGCGGTGACGCCTTCACGCGGCCGCCGTCGGCGCTCGGCTGCGCCGGCGCCATCGACGCCGCGGGCTGCTGGGCGACGACTTCTGCCACGCGCGGGCTCGCGGGCGCCTCGGGTCCCTTGCTCGGCACGGGCTTCCGGGCCGTGAGATCTTCGCTCTTCGGCTGGGGCGGCACCGCGGCGGGGCGGTCGGCCATGGCCGGCTTTGCCGCGCTCGGCGCGGCAGCGCCCTGAGCCGCGGCGGCCGGCGCGCCGCCGCCCGCCTGGGCGACGACCGAATTGATGTCCTCGCTCTCGTCGGCGATGACCCCGATGAGCGAGCCCACCGTCACCTTGTTGCCGGCCGGGACCAGGATCTTGCGGAGCACGCCGCCGCCGAACGCCTCCATCTCGACGTCGGCCTTGTCCGTCTCGACTTCGGCGAGGATGTCGCCGCTCTGGATCCGATCCCCTTCCTTCTTGAGCCACTTGATGATCTTGCCGCTCTCCATCTGCTCGGAGAGCTTCGGCATCACCACTTTCGTCACGGCCATCTCAGCGGCCCCCGTTCGCGTAGCAGACCTTGCGCACGGCATCCATGATCTTTTCTTTGGTGGGCGTCTTCAGGCGCTCGAGGTTGCGCGCATACGGCATCGGCGCCGAGGCGCCCGTCACCCGCTCGACGGGCGCGTCGAGATCGTCGAAGGCGTCCTCCGTGATCTCGGCGGCGATCTCGGATCCCATGCCGGCGAAGCCGGCGCCGGCCTCCACCACCACCGCGCGGTGGGTCTTGCGCACCGAGCCGATGATCGTGTCCTTGTCCATCGGCTGCAGCGTGCGCGGGTCCACGATCTCCACGGAGATGCCGTCCTTGGCGAGCTCCTCCGCCGCCTCCATGGCGCGGTACATCATGCCCATGTAGGCGATCACGGTGACGTCGGTGCCCTCGCGACGCACGATGGCCTCACCGAGCGGAACGAGAAACTCGGGATCCTCGGGCACCTCCCCCTTGATGTTGTAGAGCGTCTCGGACTCGATGAAGATCACCGGATTGTCGTCGCGGATCGCCGACTTCAACAGCCCCTTGGCGTCCATCGGCGTGGAGGGCCGCACGACCTTGAGGCCGGGGACGTGGTAGAAGTAGACCTCCATCGATTGCGAGTGCTGCGCCGCGAGCTGGTGCGCGGGGCCGCCGGGCCCCCGGATCACGATCGGCACGTTGAACTGACCGCCGGACATGTAATTCAGCTTCGCCGCCGAGTTCACGATCTGGTCCAGCGCCAGCAACGCGAAGTTGAACGTCATCATCTCGACCACCGGCCGCAGCCCCACCATGGCGGCGCCGATCCCGACGCCGGTGAAGCCCGACTCGGCGATCGGCGTGTCGACGATGCGCTTGGGGCCGAATTCCTTCAGGAGGCCCTGCGTCACCTTGTAGGCGCCTTCGTAGAGGCCGACCTCTTCGCCGATAACGAACACGTCGGGATCGCGGCGCATCTCTTCACGGAGCGCGAGGTTCAACGCCTCGCGGTAGGTCATCACCGCCATCTCAGGCGCGCTCCTTGAAGATGTCGGTGAAGAGCTCGGAGGCGGGCGGCTCCGGGGACGCGTCGGCGAACGCGACCGCCTCGTCCACGAGGTCGCTGACATCCTTCTCGATCTTTTTCGCGTCGTCCTCGGAGAGCACGCCGGCTTTCAGCGCGCGGTCGCGGAAGAGCAGAATGGGGTCGCGCAGCTTCTCGCGCTCGACCTCCTCCTTGGTGCGATACACGGCGCCGGCGGGGTCGCGCATGCTGTGGCCGCGGAAGCGATAGGTGCGGGCCTCGAGCAGCGTCGGCGTGTTGTCGCGCCGCGCGCGGTCGACGGCGCGCCCCACCGCCTCTCGCACGGCGAGCACGTCCATGCCGTCGATCGGCTCGCAGGGGATGCGATAGTTCTCCCCGAACTTGTAGATCTCGGTCTGTGCCAGCGCGCGCTCGAGCGAGGTGCCCATGGCGTAGCGGTTGTTCTCGCAGATCCAGACGACGGGCAGCTTCCAGAGTGCCGAGAGATTCAGGGCCTCGTGGAACTCGCCCTCGGGCACGGCGCCGTCACCGAAGTAGCACACGATGACCTGGTCGCCGCCGCGGTACTTGATGGCGAAGCCCACGCCGGCCGCCAGCGGCAGGTGCGCGCCGACGATGGCGTGCCCGCCGAGGAAGTTCGTGGATTTGTCGAACAGGTGCATCGAGCCGCCCTTGCCCTTGCTGAGCCCGTCGATCCGACCGAACAGCTCGGCCATCACCCGGCGCGGATCGGAGCCCTTGACGAGGCAGTGACCGTGCTCGCGGTACGTGGAGATGGCGTAATCGTCCGGGCGCAGGACCGAGGTGGCGCCTGCGGCCACCGCCTCCTCGCCGATCGAGAGATGCAAGAAGCCGCCGATCTTGCCGAGCGCGTACGCCTCCGCCGCCTTCTCCTCGAAGCGACGGATCAGGATCATGTCGCGCAGCAGCTTGCGCGCAAGGTCGGCGTCGAGCCCGAGCCCCGGCGCCGCCTTCTGCGTCATTGTCTTGGCCATGCCCTACCCCCTGCCCACTACTCTATATCCACTGCCGCGTGGACGGGCTGCGGCTCGCACGACCAGCTCCCTGAGAGGCTCGCCTCGCCCTAGAACCGGCGCGTCAGGGGAACCATCGACCACGGACGTTCCCGCGGGAACGTCTTTCGTTTGCCGGGCCCACTACCCTCGCATCGAGCTCAGGTCGTCCACCGAGAGGCGCCGGCGCAGCCGGAAGATGGCGACGATGATGGCCAGCCCCACCGCCACCTCTGCGGCGGCGACCGCCATCACGAAGAAGACGACCGCCTGCCCGTCGGAGGAGCCGAGCCGGTGGCCGAACGCCACGAACGCGAGGTTCGCCGCGTTGAGCATCAGCTCGATGGACATGAAGATGATGAGCGGGTCGCGGCGCACGATCACGCCGACGACGCCGATTGCGAAGAGCACGGCCGACAGCCCCACGTACCAGGACTCGGGAACCATGATTACAGGCTCGCCTCGCCTGCGGCTCGCACGACCATGGCCGACGTCAGCCCTCCCGCCGGCGCGACAGCAGCAGGGCGCCGACCATCGCGGCCAGCAGGAGCACCGAGGTCACCTCGAACGGAAACAGATAGTCGGTGAACAGCAGGCGCGCGAGGGCCTCCACGCCGTATGGCGTCGTCGCCCCCGGCGCTTGGCCCCGCATCCCGATCGCCACCACGGCGACGAGCAGCGCGAGCAGGACGGCCCCAACGGGCAGCGCGAGAATCCGATATGACCGTCGGGGATCCGGCGCGGTCTCCTCCCTGACGGGAATCAGCACGAAGATCGCGAACAGGAAGAGGACCATGATCGCGCCGGCGTAGACGGCCACCTGGGCGACGGCCAGGAACTCGGCGCCGAGCGCGAGATAGAAGACGGCGATCGTCCCGAGGTTGACCACGAGGAACAGCGCGGCGTGAATTGGATTGCGTCTGAGCACGAGACCAAGCGCTGAGCCGACGGCCACGCCGGCGAACAGCACGAAGGCGACGGCGCCCATCACACCGTCCGATCGGCCGGAATTGGCACTGGGGAGCGCGGGACGCCGTCCGGCCCCGCCGGCTCGAGCGCCAGCAGCATCTCCTTCGTGTAGATCATTCCGCGCCGGCTGTACGACGAGAACTCGAGAATGCCGGTGTCCATCCGGATGGCGTCCTCCGGGCACGCCTCGACGCAAAATCCGCAGAACACGCACTTGCCGAGATCGATGTCGAAGCGCTCGGGCATCTTCTCGATTTCGGGGTTGGGGTGCTCCTCGGCCACGATGTAGATGCAGCGCGCCGGGCACACCGTCTCGCACATCATGCATGCCACGCAGCGCGGCGAGCCGTCCTCACGGCGCACCAGGCGGTGCAGCGAGCGCAGCCGCGGCGCGAGCGGCCGTCGCTCCTCGGGATACTGGATGGTCACGGCGCCCCGTGCGTCGCGGCGGCCGAGCGCGCGCGCGACGTGCTGGCCCATGTTGGCGAAGAAGTGATGGCCGGTGAGCACGAGGCCGGAGAGGACCTCGCGGAGATAGAAGCGCTGGCCCGCCTTCACGGTCTCCCGCCCCACGCCAGCAGCACGGCGCCCGTCAGCACGATGTTCAGGATCGAGAGCGGGAAGAGCGCCATCCAGCCAAGCCGCATCGCCTGGTCATAGCGGAAGCGCGGCAGCGTCCAGCGGATGAGCATCATGATGAAGATCATCACCACGACCTTCAGCGAGAAGGACGCGATCTGCAGCAGCGCGACGAGCAGGTGCGGCAGCGCGATGGCAGCGCCCCAGGGGAACCGAAAACCGGCGTCGTACAGGTACGGCACCTGCCAGCCGCCGAGGAAGAGCGTCGTGGTCAGGCCGGCCACCACCACCGTCTCGAGAAAGTCGGCCATCGCGAACATCCCGAACTTCATGCCGCTGTACTCGACGAAGTAGCCGATGATCTCCGACTCGCCCTCCGGCATGTCGAAGGGGATGCGCTTGGTCGCCGCGATACCGGCCGTGAGGAAGAGGATGAAGGCGAGGGGCTGGACGATGATCCCCCACTTGGGAATCCACCCGAAGAGCAGGTCGCCCTGCGCGCGCGCGATGTCTTGCAGGCTCAGCGAGCCGTACCACATGACCACGCCCATGATCGAGGCGCCGATGGCGATCTCGGCCGAGATCATCAGCGCGGCTGCGCGCTGGCCACCGAGGAGCGCGTAGTTGTTGGCCGAGGACCAGCCGGCCATCATCACGCCGTAGACGCCCAGCGAGAGCATGGCGAACACCCAGAGGATCCCGACGTTGAGCGTCACGGCCTGCAGCGGGATCACGCGATCACCGACGCGAAGCGTGTCGCCGAACGGGATGGAGGCAAAGGCGACGAGCCCGAAGAACACGGAGACGAACGGCGCCAGCTTGAAGAGGAAGCGATCGGCGTGCGCCGGCAGGAAGTCCTCTTTCGTCAGCATCTTGATGGCGTCGGCCAGCGGGTGGAACAGCCCCAGCACCCGCAGACGAATCTGCGTGAAGGGTATGCGGATGTCGGCGCGGTTGGCGCCGATGCGGTCCTGCATGACCGCCGACTGCTTGCGCTCGACCCAGGTGAGCAGGCCGCCGAGGTTGAGGATGAACATCATGACGAAGGCCACGCGCCCGACGACGATGCCGAAATCAAGGATCACAGGCTCGCCTCGACGCACGCAGCGTCGCCTCGCCTGCGGCTGCGGCTCCTACAGCGGGCTGCGGCTCGCACTGCCACGAGGGTCGCGGTCACGCGGACGCTTTCGCGTGGCGGCCGGGCGGCGACGGCGCGGTGGTGGGCGGCACGCCGGCGAGCATCGCGCCCTCGGGGCCAATGGATTGGTAGGTGAGCGACGCGAACGCGGGCACCGCTTTCGCCAGCTCGCGAAACCAGAGCTCGGCGCGGCCGAGGGGCGCCGGGCCGCCGAGCGTGTGCAGGATGCGGCCGAACAGGTCCCAGCCGGCGAGCGCGTCGCCGTGCGGCTCCACCGCCGCGCGGAAGCGCTGGACGCGGCCGAGAAAATTGGTGAAGGTTCCGTCGCGCTCGACCCACGCGGCCAGGGGCAGCACGAGGGGGGCGAGCGTGCTCATGCCATTGTCGTTGGTGCCCGTGAACACCACGGTGCCGACGCGCCCGAGAGCCTCCGCCACGTCGCCGGCCGCCCACCCGCACGCCGTGAGATCGTGCTGGATCACCCACAGCACTTTCAGACCATCGGCGCGGGCGCGTGCCAGGATCGGCCCCGCGTCGGCCTCGAGGCCGATCGTCTCCGCGCCACGCGCGTTCGGCTGGCGATCGGCGCGCAGGAGGAAGTCGTCGTCCGCGCCGGGCGTGGCGGGCGGCACGCGGAACGCGAGCTGACGGATGCCCCGGTGCTCGGCGAGCCGTCGCAGGGCGAACAGGTCCTCGTTCGACAGGTCGGCAGACGCGATGATGCCGATCTCCTCCGGCGCGTGATCGCGCAGGGCCGCGATCAACAGCCCGAGGGCCTCGTCGCGAGGCACGTCCACGCCCTCGCGCCGCGCGAGCTGGATGCGGGTGGGATCGTCCACGCTGCCGAAGCCGTAGCGGCCGACGTCGCAGATCCACCACGCGTTGACCGCCGCATTGAAACGCGGCTTCAGTCGGGCCACGCGCCGGCCTCCCGCGTGATGCGGCCGCTTGCGATTGACGTGCACGTCGATATTGCAGCCACGGGAGCAGCCCGGACAAATCGACGCCGTCGTGTCCAGGTACCAGACGCGCACCTGGAAGCGAAACTCGCGGTCCGTCAAGGCACCCACCGGGCAGATGTCCACGACGTTGCCGGAATAGTTGTTCTCGAGGTCCTGGCCCGGGAACAAACCGATCTCGGAATGATCGCCGCGGCTGAAGATGCCGAGCTCGCCGGTGCCGGTGATCTCGTCGCAGAACCGCACGCAGCGCGAGCAGAGAATGCAGCGCTCGGCGTCCAGCATCACGTGCGGCCCCAGCGGCACCGCCTTGGGCTTGTGCACTTTCTCGTCGGTCATGCGCGGGTCGTAGAGGCCGTGCTGCATGTAGTAGATCTGCAGCCAGCACTCGCCGGCCTGATCGCACACGGGACAGTCGAGCGGATGGTTGATCAGGTGGAATTCCATGATCGATCGCCGCGTGTCCTTCACGCGGTCGGTCTGGGTGTGCACGACCATGCCGTCGGCGGCCGACGTGTTGCACGCGATGGTCGGCCGCGGCGTCTTCTCGATGTCCACCATGCAGAGCCGGCACTGGCCGGCGATCGACAGCCCCGGATGGTAGCAGTAATGCGGGATGTCGATCCCGAGCCGGCGCGCCGCCTCGATGAGGTTGGTGCCTGCCTCGACCTCGATCTCCCGGCCGTCGATCGTCAGCTTCGGCATAGCGCCTCGAACTCCGAACGGAACTTCTCGATGTAGGAGATGTAGGGGCCGATGGCGCCGTCGTAGAACGCGCAGATCGTCGTGCCGCCGCCGCGCTTGGCGACGTCGAGGATGGTGTCGAGATCGTCCTTGCGGCCGTGGCCTTCGACGATGCGGTGGACCATCTTCTCGATCCAGCCCGTCGACTCGCGGCACGGCGTGCACTGCCCGCACGACTCGTGGGCATAGAAGCGCGCGAGGACGAACAACGCCTCGGGGATCGACACGCTCTCGTCCATGACGATCACGCCCGCGGAGCCGATCATCGTGCCGGCGTTCTTGAGACCGTCCACGTCCATCGTCACGTCGATCTCGTCGGCGGTGAGGATGGCCGCCGAGCCGCCGCCGGGCACCACCGCCTTGAGCCGGCCGGTCCCGGTCACGCCACCCGCCCGCTCGATCAGCTGCCGCAGCGTGATGGACACCGGGGCTTCGTACACGCCGGGCGTCTTCACGCGGCCCGACACCGAATACATCCGCGTGCCGCCCTGCGTCTTGGTGCCGAGTCCGGCGAACCATGCGGCGCCGCGCTCGATGATCGGCGGCACGCAGGCGAGCGTCTCGACGTTGTTGACGATGGTCGGCTGGCCGAAGGCGCCCTTGATGGCGGGGAACGGAGGCTTGATCTTCGGCCATCCTTTCTTGCCTTCGAGGGACGACAGCAGTCCTGTTTCTTCGCCGCAGATGTAGGCGCCGGCCCCGCGATGCACGACGACGTCGAACCCCTGTCCGAGCAGGCCCGCGTCGTAGGCTTCCTTCACGGCGGCGCTGAAGCGACGCCACGGCTGCACGTATTCGCCGCGGATGTAGACGAAGCCCAGCGCCGAGCGGATCGCGCGCGCGGTGATGAGCATGCCTTCGAGCAGCGCGTGCGGATCGCGCTCGAGCAGGTAGCGGTCCTTGAACGTGCCGGGCTCGCCCTCGTCGGCGTTGACGACGAGGTACACGGGGCCCGTGTGCGTCTTGGGGATGAACGACCACTTCATGCCGGTCGGAAAGCCCGCGCCGCCCAGGCCCCGCAGGTTCGACTTCTTGACCTCGTCGACGATGGCCGCGGGCTCCATGGTCTTGGCCTTCGTCCACGCCGTGTAGCCGCCGGCATTCTTGTAAACAGGCAGGGTATGAGAATTCGAGCGGTCGAAATTACGCATGAGAACAAGTTCAGCCATTACTGAAGGTCCCGGAGAATTCGATCGCATTTTTCTGGCGTGAGATTCATCTCGTACCGATCGTCCACCTGCGCCATCGGAGCCGCTTCGCACGCGCAGAGACACTCCACGGCCTGCAGGGTCACGCGGCCGTCCTCGCTCGTCTCGCCGCGCCGGATGCCCAGTCGCGCCTCCAGGTGGCGCAGGATGTCCTGCGCGCCGGCCAGGTGGCAGGAGAGATTGTGGCAGACCGCAACGACGTGGCGACCCTTGGGCTGCTGGAAATAGAGCGTGTAGAACGTGACGACCTCGTGGACGTGCGCCGGCGAGAGCTCGAACAGACCGGCGACGTACGCCTGGGTCTCGAGCGACACGTAGCCGAAGGTGTCCTGCGCCATGTGTAGCACCGGTAAAAGCGCGCCGCGCTTGTCCGGGTACAGCCCCTGCAGTCGGCGGACTTCGGCAAGCTGCTCGGGCGAGAAGGAGACGGGCGCGGTCATCGATCCAGCTCACCGCCGATCATGTTGACGGAGCCGAAGGTCGGGATGAGGTCGCCGACCATCTCGCCCTCGATCATCCGGTGCAGCGCGGCCATCGGCGGCAGGCAGGGCGGGCGACAGCGCACGCGATAGGGGCGGTCGCCGCCGTCGGACACGACATAAAAGCCCAGCTCGCCATTGGCGCCCTCGGAGGCGAAATACGCCTCGCCCTCTGGCGGCCGGATCCCGTAGCCCTCCATGATCAACATGAAGTGGTTCATGAGACCTTCGATGGAGCCATAGGCCGTCTCCTTGGGGGGCAACACGACGCGCTTGTCGTGGGCGTTCACCCGCTCGAGCGCCGCCCGGTCCTGTCCCTGGAGGTTTGGCGACAGCGTGATCGGTATGAGCAGCAGTCCCTCGGTCTTTCCCTGCTTGCCCTGATCGACGTACGCCGCCGGATCGATGGGCCGGCCTTGGAAATCCACGTTGATCGGTCCGCCGGGCAGCGCCGCCAGCGCCTGCTCGGCGATGCGCATCGACTGCTCCATCTCGGCCATGCGCACCAGATAGCGTGAGTAGTTGTCGCCGTCCTGCTGCGTCGGCACCTCCCACTCCACGCGGTCGTACGCCCAGTGGGGCGACGCGCGACGGACGTCGTAGCCGACGCCGACGGCGCGCAGCAGCGGTCCCGTGATCGCGTAGCCGATCGTCTCCGCTCGCGAGAGCACGCCGACGCCGATCATGCGGTCCATGAAGATCCGGTTGCCGGTGAGCAGGCGGTGGACCTCGTCGAGCACCTCACGCGTCTGCTTGAACGCCGCGCCCACCTTGCCCTCGAACCCCTCAGGGAGATCCGCCTTCACGCCCCCGACGCGGCCGTAGGAGATCGTGAGCCGCGCGCCGGTCACGTCCTCCACCAGCTCCCACAGGAACTCGCGCGCCTTGATCATGTAGAGGAAGACGGTGAACGCGCCCAGCTCCATGGCCGAGGCGCCGATGCAGGTCAGGTGATCGCACACGCGCGAGATCTCCGACATGATCGTGCGGATGTACTTGCACCGCTCGGTGACCTCGATGCCGAGCAGCTTCTCAACCGCGTTGGCGTAGGCGAAATTGTTGATGAGGGGGGAGACGTAGTTCAGGCGATCCGTATAGGGGATCGCGTTGTTCCAGCCGCCGACTTCACAATCCTTTTCGAAGGCGCGGTGCAGATAGCCGATCTCGACGTCGGCCTTCCGGATGATCTCGCCGTCGAGCTCGGCGAGGATGCGGATGATCCCGTGCATGGCGGGATGCGCGGGCCCCATGCCGACGGTGAGGTTCTGGCCGGAGCCGGTGCCGCTCCCCTCGCCGAGCATGATCTCGCGGCGCGTCGTCTCGGCCATGCTCAGATCCGGGGACCGATCAGCGGCTGTCGCCGATTGATCGGGTAGTCCTTACGCAGCGGATGGCCGACGAACTCCTCGTACATGAGCAGCCGGCGCAGGTCGGGGTGGCCGTCGAAGCGCACGCCGAACATGTCCCACACCTCGCGCTCGAACCAGTCGGCGATGGGCCAGAGCGGGACCGCCGTCGGCACCACCGCGTCGTCTTCGTCGACACGCACTTTGATCCTCACGCGGTGGTTCCAGCGCAGCGAATAGAGATGGTAGACGACCTCGAAGCGGGGGCCATCCTCGCGGCCGGGGTACTTCTGGTAGTCGACCGCCGTGAGGTCCATCAGGACGTCGAAGCCAAGGTCCGCGTCGTCGCGGCACAGGCTCAACGCGGCCGGCAGCGCCGCGCGGTCGACGAGGGCGGTGTGATCGCCGTGCTGGGTGTGCGTGTCGATCAGGGCCGAGCCGAGACGCGCGCGCAGCCGCTCGAGGATTGCCGCGCCGTCCACCGTCCTAGTACCTCTGGGTCCCAGTCGCGATCTTATCTTGAAGTTTCATGAGCCCGTCGATCACCGATTCCGGACGCGGTGGGCAGCCCGGAATGTACACGTCGACGGGAATGATCGTGTCGATCCCTTGCACGGTCGCGTAGTTGTCGTAGAAGCCGCCGGTGCACGTGCAGACGCCGAAGGCGACGACCCACTTCGGCTCCGTCATCTGATCGTAGATGCGCTTGAGCACAGGCGCCATCTTGTGCGAGATGGTGCCGACGACGAAGAGCACGTCGGCCTGACGTGGCGAGAAGCGCGGCAGGCCGGCGCCGAAGCGATCGATGTCGTAGTGCGAGCACGCCGTCGCCATGTACTCCATCCCGCAGCAGGCGGTGACGAACGGGTACTGGAAGATGGAGTACTTGCGCGCCCAGCCGATGGCTTCGTCCAGCCGCGACGTGAAAAAGCTGCCTACTCCCACTCGAGTCCCCCCTTACGCCAGATGTACAGATACCCGAGCATCAGGATCCCCAGGAAGACCATCATCTCGGCGAAGCCGAACCAGCCGAGGCGGCGAAAGAGCATCGCCCACAGCCAGAGGAAGAACAGCTCGATGTCGAACAGGATGAAGAGGATCGCCACCGTCGAGAACTTGATCGGGAAGCGTCCCTCGCTCACCGCGATCGGATCCTTGCCGCACTCGAACGGTTCGAGCTTCACGGGGCTCAGGCGCCGCGGCGCCAGCAGCGCGGGAATACCGAGCAGCGCACCGGCCACGCCCGCCGCGAACAGGAACGTCAGGACGATCGGGAGGTATTCCATTTATAGGAGGTCGGCGGTCGGTTCTGACCGCGGGTGGCCTGTTCTAGATGCGCGTGGCTCCGCTCCGCGGACATCCGAAGATGCGTGTGGCTCCGCTCGGCGGGCA
>Ga0207646_10005080_pt1 | contig 13977 bp, 13 predicted proteins | sample KBSK5502metaG_FD_184343 | JGI IMG/M metagenome (GOLD analysis project Ga0207646, IMG submission 184343) | Corn, switchgrass and miscanthus rhizosphere microbial communities from Kellogg Biological Station, Michigan, USA - KBS K5-50-2 metaG... | ecosystem: Host-associated > Plants > Roots >... | reverse complement strand
GAGAAGGGGATCACGATCCTCGCGAAAAACACGGCCATCCGGCGCGCCGGAGTCAAGATCAACATCGTCGACACGCCGGGCCACGCCGATTTCGGGGGTGAGGTCGAGCGCGCGCTGACGATGGTCGACGGCGTTCTGCTGCTCGTCGACGCGAGCGAAGGACCGCTGCCGCAGACGCGGTTCGTGCTGCGGAAGGCACTCGAGTCGCGGCTGCCCGTCATTCTCGTCGTCAACAAGGTCGACCGGCCGGATGCACGGATCGAAGAGGTCGTCAACGAGGTGTACGAGCTCTTTCTGGACCTCGATGCCGACGAGAGCCAGATCGAGTTTCCGATCGTCTACGCCAACGCACGGGCGGGCCGTGCGGGGCTCGAGCCGGACGACCTCGCCGACGACCTCGACCCACTCTTCGACCTGCTGCTGGAACGAATTCCCGCGCCGTCCTACGAGGAAGGGCATCCACTGCAGGCGCACGTCACCAACCTCGACGCCTCCCCTTATCTCGGCCGGCTTGCGCTCTGCCGCATCCGCGAAGGGACGATCCGCAAAGGCCAGCAGGTCGCGTGGTGCCGCGCGGGCGGAGAGATCATCCGCGTCAAGGTCACGGAGCTGTTCGTGACGGAAGCCCTCGACCGCGTCGAGGCCGAGGAAGCGGGCCCCGGGGAGCTGATCGCGGTCGCCGGCATCCCGGAGGTCACGATCGGCGAGACGCTCGCCGACGCGGACGATCCGCGCCCGCTGCCCGTGATCGGAGTCGACGAGCCGAGCCTCGCGATGACGATCGGCGTCAACACCTCGCCACTCGCGGGCCAGGACGGGACTCGACTCACAGCGAGCATGGTTCTCGCGCGACTGGAGCAGGAGCTCGTCGGGAACGTTTCGCTTCGGGTCCTCCCGACCGAGCGACCGGATGCCTGGGAGGTGCAAGGGCGGGGCGAGCTGCAGCTGGCGATCCTCGTCGAGCTGATGCGCCGCGAAGGCTTCGAGCTCACGGTCGGCAAGCCCCAGGTCGTCACTCGAGAGGTGGACGGAAGGCTGCACGAGCCGATGGAACGGCTCGCAATCGACGCCCCGGAGGACTACGTCGGCGTGATCACACAGCTGCTCGCGCTGCGAAAGGGACGCCTCGAGCAGATGGTCAACCACGGCACCGGTTGGGTGCGGATGGAGTACGTCGTTCCTGCGCGAGGGCTGATCGGCTTTCGGACGGAGTTCCTGACCGAGACGCGCGGCACCGGCATCCTCCACCACGTCTTCCACGCCTACGAGCCGTGGCACGGGGAGCTGCGCATGCGCCCCACAGGCAGCCTGGTCGCCGATCGGCGCGGTCCCGCGACGGCGTTCGCGCTCCTCAACCTGCAGGAGCGTGGGCAGCTGTTCATCGCGCCGGGCACCGAGGTCTACGAGGGCATGGTCGTCGGAGAGAACGCTCGCGCCGAGGATCTCGACGTCAACGCGACCAAGGAGAAGAAGCTCACCAACATGCGCTCGTCCACCGCCGACGAGCTCGTCAGGCTGATCCCGCCGCGCCTGCTCTCGTTGGAGCAGTCACTCGAGTTCCTCGGTGACGACGAGTGCGTCGAGGTGACTCCGGCGAACGTGCGCCTGCGGAAGGTGGAGTTGTCGGCTCAGAAGCGCCAGACGGCCACCTCACGCAGAGCGCGAGGGCTCGCGAAGGTCTAGCGGGGGTCTTACCGACCTACCACTTGGAGCGCCGGCCGCGGCGGCTCGTGTACATGAGCTTCGCGCGTGCCGACTGCAGGCCCGCCTCTTCGAACTGGGCCCGATGTCCAAGCCGGCGTGCAACGTGGCTCGTCTCGGCCTGCTGCTCCGGCAGCACGAACGTGATCGCCTTGCCGCTGCGTCCGGCGCGGCCGGTACGCCCGGTGCGGTGCACGTAGTCCTTGTCCTCGCCCGGCGGATCGAAGTTGATCACGTGCGTGATGTCGTCGAGGTCGAGGCCGCGCGCCGCCACGTCGGTGGCCACGAGCGTCGTCACCTTGCCGCTCTCGAAGCGGGAGAGCGCGCGCTCGCGTGCTCCCTGCGACATGTCGCCGTGCATGGCGACGGCACGCACGTCGTGTCGAGCGAGTTTCTGCACGAGCCTGTCCGCACCACGCTTCGTCCGCACGAAGACCAGGGTCAGGCCAGCGGACGAGTTGATGTGCTGCACGAGGGTCTCGACCTTCGTGTCGGCGGTGACGGGAACGAAGCGGTGCTCGATCTCGCCGGGCTCCTGCTCCTCCGCAAGCGCCGCCTCGAAGCGGGACGGACTGTTCGTGTAGTCCCGCGCCAGCTCGCCGACCGGGCCGTCCAGCGTCGCCGAGAAGAACATGGTCTGGCGATTGCGGGGCAGTCGCCGGACGATCCGGTCGACCTGAGGCTGAAAGCCCATGTCGAGCATCCGGTCGGCTTCGTCCAGGACGAGCACTCGGACGTGCGAAAGGTCGACGAGCCGACGCTCGACAAGATCCTGTAGGCGCCCCGGCGTGGCGACGAGCACGTGCGCGCTTGCCGCTCGCTTCGCCTGGGCGTTGAGCGGCACGCCGCCGTAAACGGCTGCCACCTTCAGGCCCTTCGCCGGCACGAGCGACTCGAGCTCCGCGCTCACCTGCGCAGCGAGCTCGCGCGTGGGAACGAGGATGAGTGCGGACGGACGGGGATCGGCGGCTGTCGTGCGCTCGACGATCGGCACGGCGAACGCGAGCGTCTTCCCGGATCCAGTCGGTGATTTTGCGAGTACATCGAGGCCCGCGAGGGCGTCCGGCAGGACGAGTGCCTGGATCCGGAACGGCTCGTGGATCGAGCGAGCGGCGAGCGCATCGACGACAGGCGGCGACACGCCGAGCTCGCGAAATGAGTGCTGCATGAGTTGTTCGACTCCTTTGCTGGGTTCGAGACTTGCCTACCTCGAAACACCCGAAGGAGGAACGAGAAGCGCATCTCACCGAGTGACCGAATGCCACTCGTAGAATCAAGGTAGCAGTTATCTGTGTGCCGGGGCAGCTACGCTCCGCTAATGACGAGCGACAAGTCCGACGCACTGACTGCTGCTCAGAAGGCGCAGCTCGAGGCCGAGCTCGCCGAGCTCGAGGGCCCGCGACGAGCCGAAGCGGTCCAGGCAATCGCAACCGCTCGGAGCTTCGGCGACCTCTCGGAGAATTTCGAGTACCACGCGGCGAAGAACGAACAAGGCCTCCTCGAGCGGCGCATCACGATGCTGCGCGACCGCCTCGAGCGCTCGGTGATCATCGATGAGGACGACGTCGACGGCGACACGGTCGGCGTCGGCACGAAGGTCGAGATCGAAGACGAGCACGGCGAGCGGATGCAAGTCGAGATCTCGAGCGTCGGCGGCGTGTCGCCGGATTCACCCGTCGGGCGCGCGCTGATGGGGCGCAAGGTGAGCGACGAGGTCGAGATCCAGGCCCCGAGCGGCGCGTGGCGGGCACGAATTCTTTCCGTCGGTCGCTAGTCGTGCGCCGGCAGAACGTGGATCTCTGATCCTCGTTCTATATTGAGTGGGAATGACCGCATTGCGTTCCTTGGCGACCTGCGCGCTCGGCGCGCTCGTGTTCGCGTCGACTCTCGTTGCGGGGTCCTCGGCCGCTGCGCCTGCGCTGCCGGCCTCGTATCCGGCTGCGGGCGACCTCGTCGCCACGCGTGTCGCCGTGCGGACGAGCCCCGACCCGAGCGCGAAGGTGATCCGCCTGCTGCAGCAATTCCGGTTGGACTACCGGCTCCAGGTCGTGCTTGCAGTCGGGCAGGCGACCGGGTCGGACGGGACCGCCTGGTTCAAGCTCAACCTGCCGATGCGACCGAACGGGACGATCGGCTGGATCCCCGCCGCCGCGGCGGCGCTGAAGCCCACGCAGAGTCGCATCGTCGTCCACCGCGGCCTCAGGCGGATCGAGCTGTTCCGGGGCGGCAAGCGATTGCTTGACGCCAAGGTGGCCGTCGGGGCCCCCGGCCGTGAGACTCCGCTCGGGGAGTTCTACGTCACGGCACGCTTCGTCCCGGACGACCCGTTTCTCGGAACCTTCGCGCTCGAGACGAGCGCGTATTCGAGATTGACCGAATGGCCCGGCGGCGGAAAGGTCGGCATCCACGGAACGAGCAAGCCGTGGCTGCTCGGCCAGGCCGTCTCGCACGGTTGCGTTCGGGTGTCCAACCAGACCGCGCTCGCGCTCGAGCATCTGGCGCCGGTCGGCACGCCGATTTCGATCGTCGCGCGCTAGCCGGACTTAGAGGGCGCCGGCGAGAAACGTCGCCGCGCCCAGGCTCCTGATGCGGTAGCCGTGGTTCTGAAAGGTGTAGTGGCTCCTGAGCCGCTGCCACCCACCGCCGGGACGCGTGGCGACGCTCACAGATCCGAACCGGTAGCTGAATCGGTTGCAGACGAACGATCCCGCTCCCCACGTTTCGGTCGTCGCCATTGGCCGCCAGGCGCCATGGCTGCCCGGGAGGTAGACGGGGTCACCGACCGCGTGATCGTCCACGATCACACTCCACCAGCTTCGCCGGGTGCCGAGCTCGACGACCGCGACCTTGTGCATCGATCCGGCCGGGAGGCCTGCAGCGACCTCGTGGTACTGAGGTGCCTGGTGGGGTAGAGCGACCTCGTAGTACAAGCTCGTCGAGCTTCCGGGAAACGCGCTGAAGCCGACCTGAATCCACTCATCGGTTCCGTTGGGGCCGGCGCCGGGTCCTCCGACCCCGACCCAGCCGGCGACGTGTCCGCTCAGCACCTCGGGAGTCGCGACCGACTGGAGCCACGTTGCCACGCCGTACGCACGATGGCTTGCGCCGAGACCCGCATACGCGTAGCCACTCGAGCCGCAGGCAGCCTGGGCCCGGCCGGGAGCGGCAAAGCTGATCGAGACGAGAGCGAGCGCTGCTGCGAGCGCTCGGAGAAGCAGCCTGGGCAAGCAAACCTCCGACTGAGCGGCCTGCGACGAAGATCCGTCGCTTGTTCAATCGGACGCCCCGGCCTCCGCAGGCGTACCTCGTTCGAGTGATCGGCCGCTTGCCACCGTGACCGAGCAGGCGGTTCGGCCAAAGGGCTAGATCAACTAGCCCTCTCGCCAGTCCCTCGAGCTCGTAAAGCGGGCTATCAACCGTCTGGGGAGATTGCGCCTCTAGGCGCGCTGGCCGTCGGTGCAATCAAAGACGAGGGGGAAGCTCGAGTGAGAGGCAAGCAGAGAACCGGTCAAACGCGGTCGAACGCCGCTCGTGCGAAGTGGGGACTTTCGATCGTCGCCGTGCTCGTTCTGATGGCGATCACCGCAGGCTCGTCTGCGGCCATGCGCTACGTGCAGAGCGCGCCGAGGCATTTCACCGCGTCGCCTGTGATCACGGCGAAGCAGCACGAGGGTCAAAGCAGCGACGGCACCTACACGTCGGGGAACATCACGCAGTACAAGGAAGGCGACACGATCAAGTTCCGCTTCGATCTCACGGCGTCGGACACTTCCTCCGGTCAGCTGCAGGTGCGTTTCACCGAAAACGACGGAACGTGCCTCTTCTTCGACAACTACTTCGTCCTCCAAGACATCACGAACGTGAGCGGGGCCACGCCGACGGTCGGGATCGCGTCGGGTCCCACCGCCGACTCGGGCGAGTGGGTCGTGACGCTCAACATCGACTTCTCGGCGGCGGGCGAGGCGATCGTCAACTACCAGCTCAAGCTCTCGAACCAGGCCGGCGACTGCAACGGATCGTCTCAGCACAGCCGGCTCACTCCAGGCGACGGCGTCTCTCAGACGGGTCAGCAGAACGTCCCGGTCCCGGCGAACCAGATCATCGAGCTCCCGAGCATCACGGTTGCGAAGCTCGTCGATCGCGCTGACGGAGCCGGGTTCGTCCCCGCGAGTGCGGGTGAGTACTGCTTCACGCTCGACTCCGGCACCTGCACGCCGGTCGACTCGAGCGGGCAGGTCGTCTTCACCAACGTGGCCGATGGAGCGCACACGATCACCGAGAGCGCCAATCTCTCGCACTCCGGCTACACGTTCGACTCGGGTACGGGGACGAACTGCGTGTTCAACGCCAGCACGGCCACCGCGACTGTCGCGCAGGGCACGACGGCGACGAACGCCACGTGCACGTTCAAGAACAAGCTCACAGCACCGCCCAAGGTCACGGTGACGAAGACATGCTCACCGGGGCCGGCCGACGCAGACGACCGCTTCCAGGTGAAGCTGAACGGCTCGAACGCCGGCGCGGCTCTGGCCTGCGGCGATTCGCTCGACGTCAATCCGACGCCGGGCCAGGCCTACTCGATCACGGAGGTGGCGGGCAACGGCACCACCAACCTCAACGACTACACGAGCGGGCTGAGCGCGGGCTGCTCGGGGACGCTCAACTTCGGTGGCACCGACACGTGCACGATCACGAACACGCTCAAGGCGCTGCCGACGGTGACCGTGACGAAGGACTGCGTTCCGAACGCCGGTGCCGACGCCGACGACCGCTTCCAGTTCACGAACAACGGGAGCAACACCGGTGATCCCGTCGCGTGCGAAGGATCGCGCACGATCACCCTGCAGCCGGGGGCGGCATTCAACTTCGACGAAGTGGCGGGCAACGGCACGACCACCCTGGCTGATTACACGGAGACCCGCTCTGCAGGCTGTACGGACGCAAACGGTCTCCAGCGCGGCGAGACCGGGACGTGCACCATCACGAATACGCTGAAGGCGGCCCCGACGGTGACGGTGACGAAGAACTGCACGCCCGACGCCGGGGCCGATGCGAACGACCGCTTCCAATTCACCAACAACGGGAACAACACCGGCGATCCGGTCGCTTGCGAGGGGTCCGTCGTCGTGACCCTGGTGCGAGGCGCCGCGTTCGACATCAACGAGGTGGCGGGCAACGGCACCACCGATCTCGCCAATTACACCGAGACCCGCTCCGCGGGCTGCGTCGACGCTGACGGACTCCAGCGGGGCCAGACCGGGACGTGCACGATCACGAACACGCTCAAGGCCGCACCCACGGTGACGGTGACCAAGGTCTGTCCTGGGGGCAAGGCGAGCTCCGGCGACCGTTTCCAGGTGAAGCTGAACGGTTCGAACACGGGCGACCCGCTCGACTGCGGCGGCAGCCTCGACGTGACCGTCACCGCGGGCGCCGCGTATGCGATCACGGAAGGCGCGGCAGGGACCACCGACCTCGCGAACTACACCTCGAGCCTGAGTGACGACTGCTCCGGCACGCTCGCGAACTTCGGTGACGCCGTGACCTGCACGATCACGAATACGCTGAAGGCGGCGCCCAAGGTGACCGTGACGAAGTCCTGCCCGAATGGGAAGGCGAACGCCGGCGACCGCTTCCAGGTGAAGCGCAACGGCTCGAACGTGGGCGCGCCGCTCGACTGCGGCGCCGAGACGAACGACCACACCGACGTGACCGTCACGGCCGGGGCGGCCTACACGATCACGGAAGGTGCGGCCGGTACGAGCGACCTCGCGAACTACACGACAACGTTCAGCGAAGGCTGCTCGGGCACGCTCGCCCATTTCGGCGACACGGCTACCTGCACGATCACGAACACGCTCAAGGCGGCACCGCAACTGACGGTGATCAAGCATGTCGTCAACGACAACGGTGGGACGCAGAACGCCGGCAACTTCACCCTCACGGTGACCGGCTCGAGCCCGAGCCCGGCGTCGTTCGCGGGCAGTGAGGCCGGAACCGTCGTCACGCTCCAGCCAGGCCCGTATGCGGTCAACGAGGCCGCGGTGACTGGGTATTCGACGACCAAGTCGGCCGGCTGCGCGGGTTCGCTCGCCCACTTCGGCGACACGGCGACGTGCACCGTCACGAACGACGACATCGCGGCTCCGCCGCCTCCGCCGCCGCCGTCTGGAGCACCCGAGATCGATCTCGCGATCACGAAGACGGACAGCCCGGACCCCGTGTCGGTCGGCGCGCTGCTGACCTACACACTGACGGTCACGAACACGAAGGGCGACACGGCGAACAATGTCGTCGTGACCGACTCGCTGCCGTCGGCGGTGACGTTCGTCTCGGTTTCCTCGACCAAGGGGAGCTGTTCCGGGACCAATCCGATCACGTGCAACCTCGGAACCGTTGCGTTCAACGAGTTGGTGAGCATCATGATCGTCGTGCGCCCCTCGAATCCCGGCACGATCACGAACACGGCGGTCGTTACCGGGAGGGAGCACGAGCATGATCCCTCGAACAACACTGCATCGGCGACGACTCTCGTGCAGGGCGCGTTCGTGCCGCCGAGCGTCTGCTACGCGTTGACGGTGACGCCGCGGACGCTCACGGTCGGCAGGAGCACGATCGTGCGCGTGCAAGTGCGTGAGGCCGGCAAGCCGGTCAAGGGTGTCCGTGTGGTCATCACCGGCAGGAGAGTGACGAAACGAACGATTACGAACGCAGCCGGGGTTGCGCGGTTCGTGATCGTGGGCAGGAGCCCCGGCATCCTGCAGATCCGCGTTCCATCGCACGCAACGTGCCGTACGCAGCGGATCGGTGTGCTTGGCGTGTTCACGCCGCCAGTCACCGGTTAGGGGGAGGTTCGGCTCGCCGCGTCACGGTTCACGCCGTGGCGCGGCAGCCGACGAGTTCCTGCCGACGGCGCAGTTGTTGACGCATGGTGAACGGCTGGTACACCATGTAGGCGGCATGCCCGACCCCTTGCAGAACGCGGACTTCTGGTTGGTCGACAGCCTCGTGATTCCCGCGAGCATGCACGACGTCGACGGCCGGTTCGTGCACATGAACGCAGCCGCAGAACGAGCCTCCGGAAAGTCGAACGCCCAGATGCTCGGCCGCCATTACACCGATCTGTTGCCTCCTGAGGCACGCAAGAATGTCACCGCGCACTATCGCCGCGCGGTCGAGCGCGGTGAGCCAACCGACTTCGAGACCGTCTTCGTCGACGGGAGCGGGCACCTGCGGGGGGTGCGCGCACAGCATCTGCCTCTTCGCTCGAATGATGCGATCGTCGGGGTTCTCATTCTCGCCTTCGATGCCAGCCGGCCGTTGTCCGGGCTCAGCGGTCTCGCGTCTCAGCCGCGACTGACGCCCCGCCAGCGCGAGGTGCTCGACCTGATCGCCGCCGGCCTCTCGACATCCGAGATCGCGAACGAGCTCACCCTCTCCTCCGAGACCGTCCGCAACCACTTGAGGAGTTTGTTCAGAGAGCTGCACGTGCACACTCGCCCGGAGGCGATCGCGGCGGCCCGGCGGCTCGGCCTCCTTGCTCCGGCTGCGCTTGGTCCGCAGGCGTCCGACCCGGCGTGATGCCCCCGGCCGGAATCGAACCAGCGCACGCCGTCTAGGAAACCGCTCGAGGCCCCTGGAGTACCTCTGCATCCGCCGATTCCGTCCCGTCCGGGTTCGACCGTCCCAGTGTATGTCGCCGCCGAGGCGGAACTAGACGCTGACGATGCGGTCGTAGTCGGCGGTCATTCGGGCTAGCTCGGGCGGCGTAAGCCAGCTCGCCTTCAGCCACCCGAGATCTGCGTCGGTCGCCCCACGGGCGACGGCGCAGCCCTTTCAGACGTAGACAGGGACTTGGTGCTCGACGAGCTTCTGGAAGAGCTCCTTCAGAGGCGGGACGCCGACGCCCACGACCCGATCGGCCGTCCCGCGCGAGACGAGCTCCGTCGCGTCGCCCGCGAGCACGATCGCGCACTCCTGCCCGGCCTCCACCGAGCCGTTGGCCGCGATGTGGAGCGGAATCGACGCTCTAGTCGGGTCGGACGCGCCGGTGATAGCGAGATAGAGGATCTTCACGACATCAGCGTACGGCCTCGACCGAGGTCGGGCAAGCGGACGGTGAGGTTCTCAGGCGGCACCCTCAGGTTACGGGCGAGGGCGGCGTGAGCGGCGCGTCCGTGCGGCGAGTCGCTCCTCGAACTGACCTTTCAAGCGCTCGGTCGTGACGTGATGTTCTGGCTCAACCTCCACCGGGATTTCGACCGTGACCCCCGCGGGCTCGAGGCGAACGAGCTCAACGTGGTCGGACAAGTGCTCGCCGTACGAATGGTCATAGCACTCGTCTTCTTCAAGAGAGTCTTCATCCGGTCGCTTCCTATGAATCAAGCGCACAGACTCATTATCGGTGAGTACGCAACCTGCTGGGCGGCACGAACAAAAACCGATCTCCGCCGCGACTGGGCGATGAGCCCACCCGGCGTTATGGACACACGTTGTGGTAACGCTGGTGGCCGAGGATCGCCGGTGAGGTTGCGGTGGGCAGCGCTGCACGCTCTCGCGTCCCGGGCGACGGGATGCGTCCGAACGTGCCTAGAGTGCGCTCGAGTGCGCCCTAGTCCGTGTAGTCCCGGCCTGTCCTGGTAGACAGGTGGTAGAGGGAGAACGGAGTCGTCGTTGCTGGCTTCGTGGTCGTCGTCATGGCGCCGATCGCCGTCTTTGTCGGCCGTCTCTGGGCGGTTCGGGTGCTCGTTCGCCGCTGACGGTGACGGTCGCCGGGCGTCTCTCCTCGCGCCTGAGGGGCGGCTAACGATCGTGGGGACTCACCGCAGGCGGCCTCGCGTAGGGTTTTTGGGACCAGTGCTGGGGTCGGGGTCGTATCCGTGCTGTATGTGTCGCAGGCGGCTCTTCCGTGCAGTTGTTTCGCTGCTCTTGGTCGGCCTCGCGGGCGGCGGGGTCGCGGCTGCGGGGACGGTGCCCTATGACGTGTTCTCCGTCGTGCACGGTCGCGTGGTCGGCTGGGCGCGGACGGGGAGCGACTGGTTTGTCGTCTATGTCGATCGCAAGGGCGGCGACTGGTGCGGGCTGCAGGGAGCGTCGTGGCGGATGGCGCTCGTCGAGACGCGGAAGTTGCCGGTGCGCGTTGTTGCCGATCGCCGGATCGCCGGTGCGATGTGCGGCAACGAGCTCGCTTGGGTGCGCGCCGGCCGTTTCAGCGACGGTCGCCATCGCGAGGTGGCGTTCATGCTCTGGACGACGCCGGCGATCGGCGCGTGGACGCACATCTACCGCCTCGGTGGTGCCGGGTTCAGCTTGTTGGCCAGGTTCGGCGGCGACCGTGTGGTGCTCCGCCGAGGCACCGTCACCGTCAGCTTCGAGAACCGTGGTCGCAGCCGGCGTGGCGAGATCGAGGATGTGTATCGCTTCGTCGGCGGCTATTACCGGCTCGTCAGACGGCGGTAGGGCAGGCGTGGATATCGGCTGCATTCGCTACCCGCGTCTGCCGAGACGGCTCCCGCCTACGGCGCTCATCCTCGTCCTTGGCGCCGTCTCGGTCGCATCTGCTCGGGCGTCTGTCCGGCTGCAGCTCGGACGCTCGTACGATGGTCGTCCGATCCTCGCGATCCGCGCCGGTAACCCGGAGGGGACGTGGGCGCTCGTCGTCGGCTGCATCCACCACTGGCTCGATGGCACCGCGACCAACTGGCAGAACCATCACCTGTCCGGTTCGGCGGCGTTCACGGTCGAGCTGTCGGCCGGCAGCCTGAGCTCGGCGCAGATGCGCCGCCAAGTACGCGCGGTGGTCACCCTCGCCGCCGCACTGCGTGGCTGGCCTGGCACATCGTCGCGAGGGAGCGGGTAGGCCGTGTCGCGCACGGCATGGAGGATGCTCGCGGTCGGTGCCGTCGCGGCGGCGGTCGCGATTGCGCTCTTCCTGGGCCGAACCCGGAGCGGGGAGCTGTCGGTCACAATCGGCGGGGAGAGCAGGGAGGTCGCGCGAGGGACGACGCTGGGGCAGGCGGCGTTGTTGTTCGGGCTCAAGCCGCGCGCCGGCAACCTGCTCGACGTCGAAGGGCAGCTTTTGCGCCACGGCGCCGTCCCGGGCAGGCTGATGCTCGACGGTGACCCCGCTTCGCTCGGCACGCGGCTGCGGAGCGGCGACCGGATCAGGGGCGTCGACGGCCGTGATCGCCGCGAGCCGCTCAGCTCAGAGGTCGTGCACTTCAGGGGCGGGATCCCGGCCGACCCGCAGTTCACACTCGCCCGCGCCCCAGGGAGCGAGCTCGTCATCCGCGGCGCGATCTCGCACAAGCTCGTCTCCGTCCGCCTCGATCCGGCCAGCGGCCCGACGAGGGTGGAGCGGGCGGTCGCGCTCACCTTCGACGACGGCCCCTCGCCGCAGTACACGCCACGCATCCTCGCCACGCTCAAGCGGCTGCACGTGCGCGCCACCTTCTTCTGCATCGGCTACCTCGCCGACGAATACCCCGACCTCGTCAAAGCGGAGCTGCGCGCCGGGATGACGGTCGGCAACCACAGCTACAACCACCCCGAGGTGCCGCCCTTTGACCAGCTGCCGCCTCGGCTGCTCGAGGAAGAGATCACACTCGGCGCACAGAGCCTGCGCCGGGCCGGAGCCAGCCCGATGCTCTTCCGCCCGCCCGGTGGAAGCTTCTCTCCGGCGGTCGTCCGCGCCGCCGAGCAACTCGGCGAGCGGATCGTGCTCTGGTCGGTCGACCCGCGTGACTGGCAGCCCGCCGCCACCGCCCGCCAGATCACGCGCAACGTGCGCACCGCCGTTCGCCCAGGCTCGATCATCGAGCTCCACGACGGCGGCGGCGACCGAGGCGCCACCGTCGCCGCCCTGCCCGCGATCGTGAAAGGTATCCGCCACCGGGGCCTTCGCCTCGTCGCACTCGGGTCGTCCTGAAGTTCCGGTCAGCGGGGACTCCTTCTCGTGACGTCAATCTCGCGAGCGCCCGGGTTGTCAGTTCAGGGCGAGCAGGGGCACTCGGAACCCCACGTCATCCCGCGCGGCCGGAAGTCCGAGTAGGCGGTCATCTGCATCGGCGCGCCGCCGGTGACCGGGATCGTGAACAGCGCGCTCTGGAACCCACCGCTTCCGTCGTCCTTCTCGATCCGCATCACGATCAAGCGTCCGTCCGGCGAGTAGGAGTTGCCGTAGGCGCGCAGCCCGCCGGGCGGGTAGTTCGTCAGCTAGACGAGACCGTTGTCGTCAGCTCCGATCGTCGAGGTGTTGACCTGTGCTTGGGGAGTGCCCTCGTTCGGGATGGTGATGAACACGATCCGGCGGCTGTCCGGCGACCAATCCTCGTGGAAGCCGACCTGCATCGAGTACCGCGTCAGCTGCCGCAACTGGCTGCCGTTGGCGCTAGAGACAAAGAGCGCCGAGCCGGCGCGCGAGGTGCAGGTGAAGGTGAAGGCGAGCATCTTGCCGTCGGGCGAGGCCTCGGGCGACGTGACGCCGCGACCCTGGCAGGCGGTAACAAAGCGACGATCGGAGCCGTCCCGATTCATGGTGAAGAGCGCGTCGCGGTGCTTACCGTTGTAGCCTTCGTAGACAATCCGCGTGCCGTCCGCCGAGAACGGCGGCGCCGCCTCGCAGACGTCGCCGTTCGCGAGCGGCAGCAAGGTCGGCTCGCCGCCGGTCGCCGGCAGCGTCGCGACCTAGGCGCAGCCGTTCGCCGGATCGACCTCGAACGTGAGCATGCCCATCTCCGGCGACCAGTGCGGGTCCCCGTCCGTGAGATGTGTGAGTTGGACTAGTTGCAGGCTCACTAGATCGATCGTAAACAGCTGACTGTGGTCGCCGACGACTGCCCGCAAGGAGATCAGGCCGTTCGGCCCGGGGTACGATGCCGGCGCCGAGGGCACCAGGATGAGTGCCGCCGCAAACGCAACTGCGGCGGCGAGTCTCATGCGCCCACGCGTCGCGATGCGCGCGAAGGCTGCGAATAGTTTTGTCTTCATCTCTCTCCTCTTGCGTTCAGCAGCCGACGCATTGGTCGGGGATGTTGTCGGCGATTACGGTGTTCTTGATCGTCGCCGGGGTAGCTGTGAACAGTCCGCCGCCTTCGGCAGTGCTGGCGGTGAGTGCGTTGTGTGTGATCGCGCTGCCGAGCAGCGTCAGTGTCCCGTCGCTGCCGTTCCAGATGCCGCCGCCTAGGGCCGAGCTGCCGGGGCCGCTCGCGGTCCCGCTGTTGCTGCCGAACGTGGTGTCGCGGATCGTCAGCAGCGCGCCGAAGTTGCTGAAGCCGG
>Ga0207646_10005079_pt1 | contig 13977 bp, 19 predicted proteins | sample KBSK5502metaG_FD_184343 | JGI IMG/M metagenome (GOLD analysis project Ga0207646, IMG submission 184343) | Corn, switchgrass and miscanthus rhizosphere microbial communities from Kellogg Biological Station, Michigan, USA - KBS K5-50-2 metaG... | ecosystem: Host-associated > Plants > Roots >... | reverse complement strand
AGCCGCAAGTCATCTCCCCTCCTCTTTTGAGGTTGTCACGGAATTCAATATCGGTCGACTCTTGACGCATCGCTGCGTTCACAGCTTATCAAACCTCTCTGGCGGCGGTGGCCAGTCCGCTGTTTCGCGAACGTCCAGCGTAGCTGCGAACGCTGCGTGATGGCTTGGGTCATTTCACCAGTTGACCAGATGAAGGCCGAGGAGTTTGGGCAGGGTTTTGGGCAGAGTGACGCGGAAATTACGTCCGGCAGACTGCTGACCGACAGTCAACACATCTCCTAACTGATTAATACAACGGGGTTGGAATCTTTGGTGCCGGGAGGGGGAGTCGAACCCCCAAGGGCCGAAGCACGGCGGATTTTGAGATCACAGGCAGGTTCTGAACGGTTTTGAAAATTTTCGACTCTATTCAATTTTTCAACGGCATACAAGCTAAACGTCTTGAGCCGTGATGAATGCATTTGATGGGTTTTGAACATAGAACTACTACAGTCTTACTACAGTCGCTCAATCAGACCTCTACGTTGACACAACACCAGCGGCGGAGAGAACCCCACCTTTGGCCGATTTTTCTTACTTGACGGCAAGCTTCCTTCGCGCGCAACTCGCAGGCGATTTGGGAGTGTCCACATGCAACTGTCGGAATTTAATACTCCTACTCAACGACGAAGTGGACCGATTGTGTTTACTTACTAGAACCACCTAATTAGATAGCTAGAAATTAATCGACAATCCGCGATAATCCACTCGAAGTAGGGTTCGGAACCTGTCCCCATCACCTCAATTGCCCCTCAGCCAAGCCCAAGCCAGGCAGCGCCACAGCACGATCTTGCCATGAACCCGACCCATCGACCACTGTGGCGCTTCGGCCCTGCACCCGCGGTTTGACGATTAACGGTATTTCTGAAAGCGATCCAAACCCGTCCACAGCGCATTCCGTGCTATTGTGTCAGCTGAATGCTTCTTCCCCAATCGCAGCCGCTAAGCTGTAGTGGAGTAGTGTGCGTGTGACAAAATGTGATGCATCCCGCAATGCGGCTCTGCTTCTTGTTTTGGTCTTGCTGCTGTCTATTCCGTTGTACTCGCAGAACCAAGTCCTAGGAGAGGTGCAGTTCGTCGGCAAGACCAAGACGGAGAAGACCTCAGGCGTATGGATCGATGGGCAATATGTCGGCTACGCGGGAGAGCTTAACGACGATAAGAAAGTGTTACTTCTGCCGGGCGAACATGAGATTTCGGTGCGCCAGTCAGGGTACATGGACTTCACTCAGAAGGTGGTTGTGGAGCCGGGGAAGAAAGTCGTGCTGCATGTGACCATGCAGAAGGATCCTAGAGCCCAATTTCCCACCGTTACGTCTCAACTAAAGCTCCAAGTCACACCGGACAGAGCAGCTGTTTTCGTAGACGACGGTTTTGTGGGGACTGTCCGTGAATTTAGTGGGGTTGGGCGAGCGATGCTGGTGAGCCCTGGGAAACATCGGGTCAAGATCGCTTTACCTGGATACCAGGCTTTCGAGACCGAGGTCAATCTGTTGCCCAAACAGAAAATCACGATCAAGACCGACTTGGCCCCGGGAAGTATCACTGAGGCAGGTCCTTCGATCAAAAAAGACTAGAACTTCTCTCACAAATGCCTCAACGGCGCGCAGCGCGCTTTAAATGCAGGTTTGAGACTGTAGTTTGCTTGACAAGCTGATACTAGAGGTGCACAATTTGTGGTGCATCCGGGTGAAGGCCAGCAATTCGCTCGGCGATAACTCCGATTCTCTCTTCGCTGTCCCCACCCCTCCTGACACTCGTTTGCAATTTGCGACGCGTACTTCGCTGACAGGAGGCGGAAGAATGATTAATCTTCTCTGGAACGTATTGCGTGAGGACGAAGCCCAAGATATCGCCGAGTATGCGGTTATGTTGGCGGTGATTCTTGTCATTGTTGTTGGTACGATCCGTTTGATCGGTTCTAACGCCAACACAGTATTCTCGTCTACCGCAAGCGCGATCCAGTAGCATGCCGGCAGTGCAGCCGGATGCGACACTCTCGCAACACCTGGTATCGAATTCTGCGCGGTGAGGTCACGGGTTTTTCAGGAGGTTTGGGTCGCGGATTCTGCGTTGCAGAGTTAGGAAAGGCGCATTCACGCGCCTTTTCCTTATTATTGGGGCCTCTAGCTATGCCGCTTCGGATGTGGCGTCCTCATCCTGGAGCATGGAGCGGATTTGGTCGCGGAGTTCAGGGCTGTCCTCGTAGCCATGCACTGTCTTGGCGTGCAGGACAGTGAGGTCCAGGACGTCGCCTTCTGTGCCTGAAATGACGATAGAGCAGGGCTTCTCTGTAGGGAAGCGGCGGCAATCGATCACTCTACGGTTTTCGGCCATAGTGCCTCCTTGGGAAACGTGGGGATTATAGGCCGCCTGGCTCCGGTCGAGGTCGTCGTCGAACAGGAAGTCCCTATGAAGAGAAGAATAATTACGAAGGCGCGCAAAGCCCGCTACCAAAAACGAACAGCTTGAGGCTGCAAACGTAATCGTCTGTGGCGATTGCGGTCTTGATATTCGGGCAGTTCCTCTACTGAATCGAGCTGGCCGCAGAAGAGAACACAGTGTTCGCGTTCGACCCGATCAGCCGAATCGTACCAACCACTATTACCAAGATCACAGCCGGCATCACGGCGTATTCCAAGATGTCTTGGCCTTGATCGTCTCTCCAGAGTTTAAAGATGAGATCGGTCATGGAAATCCTCCGCGTTGATTTTGTCCGGCTGGGCTTTGATGCTCGGGGGGCGAGCCTGATCGAACGATGCGCTAAGATTAACTGTAGTGTGGTGATTGACCTTTTTTGCGCCAGCACTTTCGGGGAACGGCGGATCAACATCGTGGAAGCGGATAGGTTTAACTGGCGGTTTGCGTTACACATTAGGCACGTTCGTTGTCTGTGTCCTAGATGCCTTTTGGGTATCCGATGGATTCCTCTATTTCTTTGTGTTCATCCCGATTGTTAGGCCTTTCCTTGCTCGGTTTCTTGCTAAATGCGTTCATGCGAAAGAAACCCGGACGATTTCTATCGGTGTTGGCAATGCTGGCTGTCTTCTGGGCCATCTCAGCAGCGTCGGTAGAAAATCATTCCGCGCGGCACTGTTAGCCACGCAGAGTAGCAGAGAGATGGGTTGGTTCCGCCGAGGCCCCTCGGGGCGGTTAGCTTGCCAGGTTGCGATTTGCACTACTATTATTTCTCGGGTTTGTAGGAACCGCCTGAAGTTGACCGACAGGCAACCACTTGCAATGTCGTCTCTAGTTTCCTTAACGTGCCCAGCGAATATGCTACGGATTGCCGCTCTTGAATGTCAGTCGTCAATTCTAGCAATTCACCCAGCCGTCCCATGACTACATGCTTAGCTTCTTTGATCCGATCTGGAAAGTCGTTGAGGGTTATGTCCACGAGGCCAGCGTCCGAAAGCAATTTCCAGACCTGTTCTTTCTCGGATTCCTGGTATGGGCTCATGGCTCTAACTCCGTCCTTGTCGGCCTACCTACCGCTATTCCAACTTAATCTGAATTCGTTTTGCCGCGCCAGGCGGTTCATGCCCAGTTTGCCTGAACCTGAGATACGTGTACGCTAGATACTGATTCAGCTCCGCCCAGAAAGATTGCTCCCGGTTCCAAGGATCCAACCCGGCCTCAGCCATGGAAACGAGCCGTGCCTCCGCCTCCTCTCGCTCATCTTGGGAAACTTCATCAGCTTTGCGCCAAACTGGCGTCTTCGGGCAACCTAAGATCCGGTGCTCCGGTATCACTCGACCATCCTCCAGAATGAAATCTCGCCACAGAAGTCCCCACCTCACTTCTTCGAGAATACCCGTTTCCATGCCGCTGAGGGACTTGAACGTGATGATTTGGCCTTCCTGAGGAGGCCAGTTCGCTCCAGTGCCTACTTGTTTGGCTGTGGGCTTCATGGTTGACACGTGGGCAGGAAATTAGCTTAGTTGCGTTGTTCTGGCTTTGGCTTGCGGCCGACGATTTGAGATCCCCTTGCAGATGGTCTCGGCCAGTAGCTGCGAGACAAGACACGCTCGACGGCTTGCTCCGCCATTGAAAGAAAGTCGTTACCTCCTACGTAGTTCGACTCGACTAATGCGACATTCAGCGCGTTGAGTCTCGGAGCTACGTCAATTTCGGGTATCGCTTGGCTGGGTTGCCTGAGGTAGACAATCCAGAGAAGAGTGACCACATTGAATGCTGCACTCTTGACTAGGCTGACAATCGCGCCGGAGCCGTCGCCGTAGTGCATTACCATGCTGACCAGGATTAGCTCAATGCTTGCAAAAACTCCGAATCCTAGGGCGATACCAAATACGTGTTGCCGCCAGCAATGTCTGAGGAAACGACAAACAAGGATCAAAAGGAGGAAGATACCACACTGCATAACGCGCAAGCTACGATCAAAGGACAACACGGCCGCAACAACTCTGTCTGCATTCGTCGCCTGGCTAGAGAAGGCATTCACGATTGAAAGCAGAAGGAGCAGCCCGCAGGCCCATCGGAATATGAGGGATCCTAAATTCTGAATACCTCCATATTGCTGAAAGAGATTGTGCAATACTTCATCCATCACTGTTACCGCCAGAAGCACACTCATGGCGTTCCCGGTCCAGTACGCGTCGAAGTAGCTTCCATCGTAATAGCGGTAGGTAATGAACAGACAACCGGACTTAAAAATCTGAAATAGGATGTAGGAAAAGAATCGAGGAAAAACTTCGTGCAGCTTGCGCTGGATCATGAAGATAAGGAGGGTGATCTCCAGAACCGGACCCAGGAGCCAGCTTACATACATTAGCCAGTTCATCGCGCAATGTGCCCCTAAAGCAAAGAAGCATACCCCTCCTTCGGCAGCCCTGCAACCTTTATGTTGAGGCGGCCTTGTTCGTCGAATTATCGTTCATCCTATTTTTTTCTACAGTTTCGGCACAACGGCATAGGATCGCTACCATCAGCAATTAACACCGCCTGTTCTGCTCGAACAAGCGGATTGCCGACTGGAGCAAAGGCCTTTGGAATTGCACAATACATCCCGGCCAATGCCAAAGTGGTTAGCATCAACTCAACTATCTTATTCATGGGGGAGGTCTCCGAGGCGCAGATTTCACGCCGAGCGAAGTATATGCCTGGGCGGTTTCTCGTGCGGTTATGACCTGTGGATAAGTACCAAGTTTCGATTCGCCCCAAGAAAGAGCCCGCTGGGATTAGGTCCAGTTTGGTTGCCGTGCCCATGTCCCCAAGCGCCAAGCTCCCTGTACGGGGCACTCCGATCTACCTCACCCCAGGAACTTCACGAAGTGCTCCGGAGTTATGCTTGCGGTTGGTACGAATTCTGCGGAAATTGATATTTCAGAATCTTAGTTGCGAGCGCTGGGCTTATTAACTCACCTGAGTCGACCCGTCGCACCACTTGGCCAAGACAAAATACCTCGGTTGCAGCCAGGCCGGCAATTTCAACAGGCAGCACTAAATTAATTTCGAGCTGAGCATCAAGTTGGAGTATTTCTTCGGCACGAAACAGCAGGCCGGAACGGCTAATGTTCTCCGTGATGCCTTTACGCCAGCTTTGCTGGTCGACAGGACGATAGCGAAGCGGAATGTGTAGGTTGAAACGATGGGCTCGGATGGAGGGAGTTTCTTCCACCACATCTGTTGCCTTATCCAATTCAATGGGAGCAGCAGACGTGATCTCCCTTGGAAGTGGTTCCGAATCGAGTACCTGGCGCACTTTGTTCTTGAGGGCTGGGAGCGTAAAGGGTTTATTAAGCAGGATCATACTATCTTCTAGAGTGCCGCTGTACCCAATCACATTTTCCGTGTAGCCCGACATGAAAATAATCTTGGTGGTTGGACGCAGAAAAGAAATGCGTTGAGCCAATTCACGCCCGTTCATACCGGGCATGATGACATCGGTGAGCAGTAGATGAATCGGGCCAGCGTGAGCATTCGCGAGCTGAATAGCAGCACTGCCACCGGAGACGTCCAAGACAACATAGCCCTCTTTCTCCAGAAACTGGCGGATCAGCTGTCGCAAGTTCGATTCATCCTCTACGAGCAGAATGGTTTCCGGGCCACGCCCAGACTCCCCGGCGATCTCGGGTTGCAGTGACACTGGATCGCTAGTTTCGGTAGAAAGCGGAAGATATGTTCTGAACGTCGTACCTTTGCCCAGTTCACTGTCGACCCAGATGTAGCCTCCGCTCTGCCGGATGATGCCATACACGGTGGACAGGCCAAGACCCGTGCCTTTCAGCCCTTTGGTGGTGAAGAACGGTTCGAAGATGTGCGACTGCGTTTCCGCATCCATTCCAGAACCCGTGTCGCTGATGGCGAGCATGACGTATTTGCCGGGCTTCACCGGAACGTGCAACCTTGCATAGCTCTCATCCAGTTCAGCATTGGCCGTTTCGATGATTAGTTTTCCACCATAAGGCATGGCATCGCGTGCGTTGATCGCAAGATTCATGATCACCTGCTCGACTTGGCCAGGATCGGCCTTGACAGCGCCTAGGTCGGCGCCGCGAATCATCTTCAGCTCAATATCTTCACCAATCACTCGGTTCAACATCTTGACATTTTCGGTCACCACGGAGTTGAGGTTGATGACCCTGGGAGCAAGCATCTGTTTGCGGCTGAAAGCAAGAAGCTGGCCGGTGAGCGAGGTAGCGCGCTGCGCAGCGTTTGCGATTTCTTGAACAGGCGTTCGGAGCTGCGCACCGGGAGCAAGATATTCCAGCAGGAACTCGGAATATCCGGAGATCACCATCAATAAATTATTGAAGTCATGCGCGATACCTCCGGCGAGCCGGCCGATGGCCTCCATTTTTTGTGCCTGACGAAGTTGCTGCTCGAGAGCCCGACGCTCGGTGACATCCTCCGTGAAAAGTTCGTATGAGGTTTTGCTGTTTTCATCGCAGATCCGGCGGCCGGAGATGCGAACTAAAGTGGTAGAACCTTCCTGGCGTACCCATTCAGCAGCCAGCTCGTCAAACTCCTGCAGCGAGCGGAAACAATCGGCGAGTTGAAACCACTGCTGGGCGTCCTTATAGAGCGTACCCAGATGGCGCCCGAGTAGCTCCTTGGTGCTGCTATAGCCCAGGATGGAAATGAGCGCTGGATTGACATCGAGGATACGGCCGCTGGCGTCGCAACGACAAATACCATAGGGTGCGTTCGTGATCGTGGAGCGAAAATTGCCCTCCGAGCGGCGAAGACCCTCCTGAGCGGAGCGCAACGCTGTGTTGAACCAGCAGATGAGTACTGCGACAAATATAAATAGAGTCAGTTGAAATATCGCATTACGATATTCAGCAGGAGTGCGATTGCCGGTGAGAGAGAAGTAGGCGGTAACCGTCAGTGCGAAGGCAGTGGCCACCAAGCCGGGTTTCCATCCGCCGTACCAGGCGCTCACCATGACAGCCACCGCAAAAACTGCCAAGCGGCTTTCGACGACATTGACGAGGAACAGCGCTGGAATCAGAGCCAGGGCGGTGCTAAGGATCGCCACGCCGTAACGCAAAATCGGCGCACGAGCAGGAGGAACAGAGCGTGTGCGAAGAAGAGCAAGGTTCGATCGCATACGGGTCACTCCTAGAGTGCGAGCTGAAAGGCATTGTTACCTTAATTTCTTTGAGGCCCGGAGTACCGAGTATACAGCTCCAGACTGTTCAGGTAGACCAGCCATTTGCCCGCTACAACCATATGCTGAACGAACTCGTCATCGCCAGTCCGCAATCACGGTCATTTTGTATCCACCGTCACCACTCGCGTGGCCCCGGGAGGGTCCCGCTCCTCCGGACATTCACTCCAAGAAGAACACGGTTTACCAAACGCGCCTGAACAACCTGAGGAATTATTTGAGGTTCACAGAAACCCATTCCACTCGACCCGGGCTAGCTCAGGTTCTGTGAAGCTGGAAACTCAAGGCTTCCCACAACCAACGTTGGCCTGCCCAGCCTAGCTGCGCTTTTGAAACCGCGGTTTGAACATTTGACGACGCATTTGCGGCAGAGAACTATCCTGCTACGCATTCCCGAATGGCACAAATTGAGCGTGTCGTACATCCGAGGTGGACCCGCTTCAATGGGCTGCCGCACGGCGAGGTGGTTCTTTCGATTGTTGATTACATGACAATGTCGGCTCCCACGACCCGAGTAGACTTGGTGGATGTCAAACCAAACCAAGGCTCGGGAAGGAAGGAGCCGAACATGCTGATTATAGGTTGTGATTATCACCCGAGCATGCAACAAATCGCGTTGGTAGATACAGAGAGGGGAGAACGTGGAGAGCGACGACTGATGCACCGCGAGGGTGAAGCCGAAAGGTTTTATCGTGAGCTCAAGCAGAGAAGGGTCGAGGTGCGAGTGGGCATGGAAGCAACTGGATATGCTCGCTGGTTCGAACGATTATTAGCCGAGCTGAGTTTCGAGTTGTGGATCGGCGACCCAGCACGGATCCGAGCCCGGCGAGTGCGCAAACAGAAGACCGACCGTCAGGATGCGCAACTGCTGCTGAGATTGCTGCTGGAAGAAGACGGGTTTCCACGGATAGGGGTGCCGAGTCCGGAGCATCGGGATCTGCGCCAACGGTTGTGGCACCGCCATCGCCTGGTACAAATGCGAACGCGGATCATGAACCAGTTGCAAGCCGTGGCCATGAACGAAGGGCTACGAGGCAAGCGGGCGCTGTGGAGTGAGGCCGGACGGAAGCAGCTGGAGTCGTTCTTGCTGGCCCCTTGGGCCACGCGACGCCGGAAGGATCTGCTGCAGCTGATGGATCGGCTGAACCCCACGATCCGGGAGTTAACCGGGGCGGTGGAAAAGGAAGCCGAGAACAAGCCCGAGGTGCAATGGCTGATGAGTCATCCCGGCGTAGGCCCGCTTACGGGGCTAGCTTTCGTGCTGATCATCGGGACACCCCAGCGCTTTCACGGCGGCAAGCAGCTGGGGAGTTACCTGGGACTTATCCCCTGTGAGGATTCCAGCGCCGATGGGCAGCGCTTGGGACACATCCGCAAGCAAGGTAGTTCGCTGTTGCGCTTCCTGCTCGTGGAGGCGGCGCAGGGAGCGGCACGGGTGGACGCAGAATGGCGTCGTCGGTTTCTGCACCTGGCCATGCGACGGGGACGGAAGATCGCCAAGGTCGCCATGGCACGGAGAGTGGCCGTCGGTCTGTACTGGATGTGGCGCAAGGAATGGGACTACCAGCAAGTTGTGAAATTCGGTTCGCACGTGGGACAGCTCGAGTTACGCCATGGTGTGCAGTAGATCACCGCGTTGTTGATTGGGCATCCCACTCCCTTTCACGGGGGAGTTCGAACTAGTAATCATGGTCGAGGTCGCGATCGAAGAGATGGATGGGTCGGACCGAAGTCCACCCGTAAGATTACGAGCGAGCCTTGGTTATGGATTTGACGTTTTTTCCCGCTAGAGCGAAATGGCGCTCTTCTCAGAGTCCGCGCCGTGGTGTGCCATGGCTATGCTTGACAGGAGCCGACATTGTCAGAGATGGCGTAACATGTATGGTCCGCCGCCGAACTGCAAGAAGAATCGGTGTAGACGAGAACAGTCTGCGAAAATGTATCCGGCCTCTTAGTGGAGAGTGATCTCCGGGCGCATGATGATGATCCGCGCGTGCCTGTCCTTATTAATCGTCACGGTCGTGCAAGACCTCGTTACGCCACAGGTTTTCAGGCACGTCGTTTGACTGTGTTTTCGTCATTCCTATTCTTCTGCAGACTTCTCAGAAGCGAATCTCAAGAAGCCACTTCGTCCAGTTGGAAAAAACAAGTGCTTTGTGTTTTGGGTGATAGTCATTCCCACTCGCCAAAACTGCCCAGGTTATCCTGGCCAGTTTGTTGGCGGTGGCGACGATCACGACGTTGCGTACGGCTCTGGTTTCCAATCCGCTCATCCACGTTCCTAGATTGGATCCTTCGCGTTTCACACGTAAGACCGCAGCCCGCGCTCCATGAATGAACATCTTGCGCAGATACGGATTCCCCCGCTTACTGATGCCCAGCAGCTTTGCCTTGCCTCCGGTTGACCATTGCCGTAGTACCAGTCCCAACCACGCTGCAAACTCTCGCCCCTTTTTGAAAGCCGCGCCGTTCCCGATGGCAGATACGACAGCTGTCGACACCAGTGGACCCACTCCGGGGATCTGCTGTAATCGAACACAAGAGAGATTCCGGTGATGTGATACAAAACCTTCGCGTGGCTTAATCAGTATCGTAGCCTCCGCATCGATACGAAAAACGCCCTGACATCCATGAGGCATTCCTGTCCCTCGGGTGTGCCTTGATCTGCTGGCACTTCCTGCGAACTGGTTGGGCAGGCGCCTCATGAGAGCTACCCCCGATGCGTTGACTTGCCCGCCATTGCGCCCGTAACATGCCAGCCCAAGAGGCGGTTCCCTCTTTGATCGGCCAAACCATCTCGCATTTACCGCGTGCTGCAGAAGCTGGGCGGCGAAGGGATGGGTGTGGTGTTCCGGTGATGAGCCGCGTCACGCTCGGTGTCGCGGGTGTTCTTCTGCTTGGTCTCACCGTTCTGCGTGCGGTGGAGTGCTGGTCGACTGACTCCCACCTAGAGCACGTTGCCGGGGTATGGGTCGCTGAAGCAATCGACCTAACGAGAGGCGTATTTTACCGGGCACCGTACGGCTCCTACGGTTACGGTGGACCGAGGTATTTTCCCCTGTTCTTCTGCGTGCACGGAGCGGCCATTAAGCTGTTCGGTGCGTGGCGGGCAACGGGATATGCGCTCTCAGCAGTCAGCGTCGTGCTGCTCCTCGTAGCTGTGTACTATCTGACGCGCCGCATAGGAGGCGCGCGCTGGCTAGCGGTCGCCGCCTGCTTGGCAGTGCTGGCCGGGACGAGCGTACAGGATGCTCTACTCACTATTCGCGAAGATGCGATGGCGGCCATGCTGAACACCTGGGGGGTAGCGATTTGTGCCGGAGAAGACCTTGGCCGCCGCCGAATGTACTATGCGGCCGCTCTGTTCACGCTCGCCTTCGCGGTCAAGGAGACTACAGTTTTCGGTACGGCGGCGGTGTTGTTATACCTCCTCCTGAACCAACGACGTCGGAGCGCCTTGCACCTGCTGGCACTCACCGCTGGTGGATACGCGCTGGTGTTGGCGGGAATTTATCTCGGAAGCGAGGGCCGAGCCTTCGAGGTCTTCCGCCTGACTGCGGCCGGCGGTATCGGCCTGCGCAGCATCCTGGTCAGCCCCTCCAGCATGGTAGACGCGATGAATGGATACCCGGGGGAGACTATCCTGCTGGCGCTTGGGACGGCGACTTTACTGAGCACGGGCGCGCGAAATATGCGGCGCATTCCACCGCTGTTGTTCCTATGCACTTTGGTCGTAACTGTAGTTATTTTCAGTTCGGATGGCATAGCCGGTAATCACCTAATCGACCTGCAAGTTGCCTCCGCCGTATTGGTTGTGGACTGGGCCTTCCAGGTGGGCGTCCCTGACTTTGCCATCGGCGCATCCGCCGCTGCTTGTTTAATCGTCTGGCTGGGCCTAATGGTGAACTACCGGTCCACCGACACGGTTCCGGTCCGAGCACAACTGAAAGACGTGATTCACGTCATCGGACGTACAGACCAAACCATCTTGTCGGAACACCCTTTGGTTCCCATCGTCGCTGGGCAGCAGCCGTACGTGATTGACCCGTTCAGTTTCCGTCTCATGCTGGAAAAGAGGCCCTCGCTTGGTGAGCCTATGTGGCAGATGCTTCATGAGCGCCGGTTCGCTGCCGTAGTGCTCATGCACGACCCCAATAGCGACGAAGGCCGCGATTTCTATGCCGGGACACATTTCGGGCAGGGATTTATGGAACGGCTACAACAGGACTACGAACTCGCTGGCACACCGGGAGGCCAGTACCTTTACCTGCCGCGCGGAAGCGCTAGCAAGTGATTCAAGGCGGCGTCCGTCCGTTCCCACAGTGTGGGAACCGGAACAGCTGGAAGGTCCCTCAGCTCTCAGAACAGAGCAGGCTTCTCTTTGCTTCCCTCTGGAATTACACGACAAACGGGGCGGTTGCCGCATGCAGACCAACGCGACAGACGTTAGTGGCCGCGGCTGTTATATAGAGACCATGCTTCCGCTGGCTCGCGGCACGGAATTAAGCATTTCATTTTGGATCGAATCCGAGAGAGTGGACACGACGGCTATCGTTCGGGCTTGTGATGGTGGCGTAGGCATGGGGATCGACTTTACCGCCCTGGATGTGAAAAGCCAGGAACGTTTGCAGCGGTATCTCGAACGACTAGACACTGAATCTAAGTCGTGATCTCAGACGCCGATAACCGCTAGTAGTCATTGTCCCTTGCTGTGATAAGGAATCACCGGGTGAGCTTTCAGCGCAGCCCGAATCCGCGTGCGTTGCTCAGCGCTCAACGCCGTGAACTGAAATCCGCACTCTGTTCCCAATACGCGAGCAATTTTCGCCGGAATCACTTGTTTGTCGCAGTTCGGTAGCGGGACTTCGAGCGTAACTAACTCGCCCACTACCAGAGCTTCAGCGACGAACGCCCCAAGACCACTTTCGCTGAGATCGCGCGCCCATCCGTGCAGGGTAAGTCTCTGCCTGCCCCGCTGCAGACGAATCCCAATCCTAGCCTCGAAGATATGCCGGGGCAAAATCTGACCCGCCGAATCCTTTGCATCGTCAAAAAAAGGAGTCACCATTTATCGCGATCACTTTGTCAGACCCAATTGAACGGAGAAGGAGACCAAACGGGTAAATGTCTTCCTTTGACAGGGGCAAAACTATCTCAGTCCGATTCCGAACATACGCGGATTACTTTTTCGTTACGGGCGTGATCTAGTTTTCGTCGCGGATAACCAGTAGAGTCCTCATCATGCTCGAGGAAAAGACGCCGGTTGAAGGGTGGTTCGTTGGCTCACTCATTCTCCTAGCCATTCCGGTATTTGCGATTGCCTATACTCTTTGGGACGTGTATCGCGTCATGACGAGATGACAGGGCCATGCCATGAGACATGAGGATATCCGCTGGAATCAGGAAACTCTCGAATGGTTCCGTGCCAAGTGTGGCCGCACGTCAGGCCGAATCAAGAAGGAAGATGCTCTGGATCAATTGGAGAAGTACAAGTGCGAACTTCCTACTGGCGAATCCCGGCAAACTCCCGTGATACATAGCGCCGAGTAGAGCTGAGTACTTCCGCGAAAGGTGAATCATGATCGGCGAGAATGAAGAGCGCTGGCGAAAGCTCTGCGAAGCAGCCGCCAAAGAACAAGACTCTGAGCGGCTGCTGGAACTTGTCCGGCAGATCAATCAAATGTTGGATGATAAAGAGCGGCGACTGAAAGGCCAAGCCAATCGTCCCGACGACAGATAAGAGTGATGACGAAGATGCAGATCGGTCCGCCGCCAAAGTAACCAGGTGCCTCGGCTCTCAGCTTCGCGAACCCAGTGAATACGCGCTTTCCTCCGCGCAGAAATTCTCCGAAAGAAATGATTAACGATATCTCTTGTCCCTTCTTATGCAGTCCGGGTAGAGGAACGCCATCCCAACTCACATGACGTTCACCCGTGGCTACATCAATGAGCCAATCCACGTTCATGCACATGACGTAGGTATTCAGGCATGACCAGCGTCAGCTTCTTCCCAATCAATTCTTCCGGGCTGTAGCCGAAAGCTGTTCTACGAACGGGTTGGCAAAAAGGATGGTGCTTTGTTCGTCGATGGTGAATACGGCCACCGAAGCCGCTTCTGCAACCAACAGAAATTGAGCGTTCGCGGCTTCCAGGCTCTTGCCAGCAGATAGCCGTTCCAGAAAAACTCCCATTTGTCCCCCAAGGCAAACAAAAAGTCCTCGGTAGCTGGGGCGAGCACACGGTATTCAAGGCTAAAAAACTCGACAACACCCAATACCTTCTTGCCTACATGCAGAGGGAATGCC